>FWPV01004153.1_pt1 | contig 23532 bp, 17 predicted proteins | sample 2228371 | NCBI WGS metagenome assembly FWPV01 (sample SAMEA103939776, study PRJEB20133) | metagenome | reverse complement strand
CCCGCGTTATTGCTTCCAGTGCATCCCGTGTCCCGGGCGGAATTCCCAGGCTGCGACAGAGGTCACATCCAGTGCCAGAGGGAATGATGCAGAGAGAGGAACTGGGGTTGATGAGTTTTTGGCCTTCGATGAATCCGTTGGCGATTTCGTTGGCCGTCCCGTCTCCGCCAACCCCTATGATGAGCTCCAGGCCCTCTTTGATCGCGGACCGGGCGATCTCAGTTGCCTGGAGAGGCCTTTCCGTGAATTCGACCTTGAATTCCCGGAAGAAGCTTTTGATTGCCTCTCTGATTTCTTTCCAGCGGCGTCGTGTTTTTCCGCAATTCGATTCAGGGTTGACGATTACCTGGGCTTTGAGAAAGGTCATGGCCAACACTCGGAGGAGGCGAGGTCTTTTTCCTGCCGAAAAGAGAGATGCCGATGACGCCGCCCAGGGCACCGAATGCTCCGTAGACTATTGCTGCGATCATCAGACCGAGTAAGAACCAGGCAGGAGAGAATCCTGAGGTCGACCTCTCCAGCCAGGCTTCCCATCCTGATGGAAGCTCTTTGGCAAACTGAGAGAACTGGTCCATGAACTGGCGCATCATCTCTTCATTCAACGACTGAAACGGGAGGCTTATGATGGCATCCACCACGGCGGCGATGATTCCGGCAAATATCCCGACGATGGCTCCATCTCCAGCTCCCAGAGGAACGGTGGAATTTTTGGCTAGAAGGTAAGCGGACAGCATGGCCCCGCCCACAATCCAGAGGCAACATAGGCAGCCTAGAAAAGGAACGGCAGTCAGGACTCCGGCCGTGACCCCTCCAACCAGAGCCGGCATCCACATGCTGGGACGCGGGTTGATCATGGGACCTCCTCAATTTTTAATGTCTCTTTATTTTAGGAGGTTTGGCGAAGAGAATTCAAGAGAAATTCGGGAAACAGTTTTTCTCTCGTTTAAGGAAAAGGCTGGCCATTCCAGTTATAAAATAAAAAGGAAGGATAGGTCCCCAGATAAAGCCAGTGAAGAAGCGGGCCAGAGGCGGCGTATTCCACCAATGGACAAAATTAGCCAGGGTATCGACAAAAATTGGGGCCGAGAGGAAAAAGAAGAGCTTGGTCGATGGTAGCTCAAGCCGGCGAAAACCCCGGAACACGGGATAAAGGAGAACGCCGAGGAAACCACCGCTGTAGATGCCGAGGCAGCGAGTGCAGACGGCAAGGGGATGGCCATAAAGGAAAAAACAGCGATTCGGAACTTGATGGCAGACAGAGGAAAAAACCAGGTAGAAAAATGCGTGCCACGGAGACGCACGGCTTTTCAGGTATGGCGCAAGGAAAATTCCAGCTATCCACAGGAGCGACGCCGAAACCGAGAAAAAATAGACCAGGATGATTCTTGGAGGAAGGGCCAGCCTATTTGGCTGAGTCCGGCCGGGAGGTGAGAGCGGATCAAACAATTGCTCTAATCCTGAGAATATATAGATAAGCGATCACAATTAAGAAACAGAGGGTGGTAACCGACCACGACATGAACGTGGCATAGGCGTGTCGGCCCATTAAATCGTAGAGAGTTAGCCCGATGAGGACGAAATTAAGCCCGAGAAGGATTCTTGAAAATTTAGTAAATCGGTCGAAAAAGTAAAGAATGAGAGCCACAGCCGGGGCCGAAGAAAGAAAAGTGTAGTCCCAGCCGAGAGGGGAGAGGAGGGGGATGAGGGCAAGCAACAAGGAGCCCTCAAGGAGCTCAGGCTGGGAGACTCTCTTCCCTCTGGAGATAAGAAAAAGACTGAGCCCGCCGAGTAAAATGAGAGCGAACGCATAAAGAACAAGAGACAGCCCTGGTCTTTGTGTCCACTTCACCAGGAAGCCGATGAGAGAAACGTTATCCTGAGTGGAGAAGAGAGCGGGGGTGGAAGAAGAGAGGGAAGACATCCATTCTTTGAGGACAAGCCAATTTCCTTTGAAGCCATAGAAAAGTGATGGCGCAGCAAGGGCGAAGGCAAAAACAAGTCCTGCCCCGGCCAGAGCAGACCACTTTTTCCGCAAAAAGAAATAGGGCCAAAAAATGAGAGCATAAGGCTTCAAAGCGGCGGCCAGGCCGGCGAGAATGCCGGCCTTTGCCTCCTTCCTCTGGCCCCCAGTTGATGAGCAAAGGAACCAAATTGTTCCAAGGAGAAGGAAAGTGATCAGGGCGTTAATCTGACCAAGCTGGATCTCGCGAAGAAAATACCTGGCTAAAATCAAAGGCGATAGGAAGACAACCCAGAGCTTTTTTTTCTCATGGCGGAAGAGGAGCTTGAAGGCGAGATAAAAAATGAAGAATGTGGCAACAAGGACGATAGCATACCAAATGCCCTTGGCCAAATCAAGAGAAAGCATCGACAGCGGGAGGTAGAGAAAGGCAGAGAACGGCATATATTTAAATTGATAATGGCCATCACTAGTGCGGTAAAGGGTCTCTCCGAGGCGGAGCCGGCACGCTGCCGTATAATTGACCTCAAAATCTACCATTTCGTCCTTGATTCGAAAGAAAAAGGCAAAACTGAGTAAGCCAACGGTCAGAAAAATAAAAAACGCAACGCGGGCCAGGCGAAACATGATGGTTCCAGCCTATCCAAGGTATTGAGATGTTGTCAACCCCTCTCCTTAAGGCACTCTTGAAGATAGCTCAAGCCAAGAGGGCCATCCTGCTTGGCCCCCCCTGAAGTTTGGATTCCGCCAACCCTGAAACTCGCTCTGAATCATCTTTCGCTTTTCTTTCCCTTCGATTGAAAATCGGGTGAACCTCTCTATCATGCTAATTTCTTGGAATATCATGCATCTTTGGATCACGGAAATTTCCTATCGGCAAATCAGGGAAGAATGGAGGATTTGACATGGTAATGGCCAATGTGTAAATTGATTGACATATGATGAAAAAGGAGGACAGAAAATGAGTCGGAAAGCCATTGCCTTGGGTCTGATCATCCTTTTTGCAGCCGGGATGCGTTTGTTCTCGCAGACTGCTGAGGCGACATCCATCTTCGAAAAAAACAAGGGGTCTATCTTAACTCTATATGTCTATGGCGGAGACAAACAACTCCTTGGCAAAGGAGTAGGGTTCGCGTTGAAAGAAGATACAATCGCAACCTGTTATCACCTTGTCAGTCAGGCCATGGAAGTTGAGGGGGTCAACGTAAAGGGTAAAAAGATGAAAGTGGAAGGGATGATTTCCTTCGACCGCAACCTCGATGTGGCCATCCTCAAGGTCAAAGGCAAAAACCCGCCCCTAACCCTTGGAGATTCTGATAGCCTGAAGGCCGGGTCAAGGATTTTTGCCCTCGGCGCAAACGAAGCCGGCGATATTGTTATCTCTGAAGGAACCGTGCGCAACCTTCATCCGTTTGAGGCCCGGACAACGCTCATCGAGCCTTCTCTTTCGATTCCTGAAGGCTTCAACGGCGCGCCAGTCCTCGACCTTGAGGGCAAAGTGGTGGCGCTTATCCTGGTCCTTGAAAGAACCGGCCGGGTGGCTATCCCAGCGAATTCTTGGAAGACCCTTCCTCTGGCTGGTCGGATAACAGCTTTCAAGGATTTTGCAGTCGAGGATTATTTTGCAGGGTTCGAAGGGGCTTACCTGGCGGGGCGGTCTCTGGCCTTGGTCGATGAGCTCGGAGGTGCCCAGCGGTATCTGGAAAAAGCAGTCAAATTAAACCCTTCGTCTATCGATGCCCTCGCCACCCTGGCCAACATTTATGCGGCCCAAAGGAATTATGCGGCCGCCGTGCCGACTTTCGGTAAGCTTATCGAGCTCGACCCTAACCGGGCTGAAGCGCATTTTACTTTAGGCAATATTTATTACCGGATGCAGCGCTGGAATGAGGCTATCGCCTCCCTGGAAAAAGCCGTTGCTCTGAACCTCGATTACAAAGAGGCTTATTTTACAATCGGTGGCGCCTATGAAGAGCTGAGGGATTTTGATAATGCAGCCAAGGCCTATGAGCGCTATCTGGAGTCGAAGCCAGAAAGCACTTGGACTGGATACCTCCGCCTCGGGCTTTGCCGCCGTGAACTCGGGCAGTTCGACCTTGCCGTGGCAGCTCTTGAGGCGGCTCTTAAAGAGCAGCCCCGGGATGTTAAGGTGAATTTCAGCTTGGCCGAAGCTTATCATAAAGCCGGGCAGCTGGAGAAGGCAGAAGCGACCTACGCTAACCTGGCTGCGCTCAACCCCGAGGATGCCACTGCCTACTATGGAGCGGTCGTCAGAATGTATGACGAAGCCGGCCGCTACGAAAAAGCCATCGAGGCGGCCAAAAAAATCATCGAGCTGAACCCCAAAAGCGAAATTGCGGTGTATAACCTGGGCATCATGTACCAGAAGCTCGAGAAATACGATGAGGCCATCAAGACCTTCCAACAGGCACTGACAATAAAGCCCGATTACGATGCGGCATTTTACATGATTGGTTTTTGTTATTCCAAGCTGAAAAAACATAAGGAATCGATCGAAGCTTTTAAGAATTATGTTGCCCTTGTGCCTGATAGCGCCGACGCCTGGTTGAACATTGGGATTAGTTATATGCAACTCAAGGACTTCAACAACGCTCTTGAGCCGTTGAAAAAGTGTGTCGAACTCCGTCCTGATTACGGTGTCGCCCTTTTTAACCTGGCCATTACCTACCTCAACCTCAAGGACAACTACAGCGCCCGTGACATTTACAAAACTCTGGTCACGGTTGACCCCGACCTGGCCGACCGACTGAAGAAATATCTGCGCTGACCAAAGAGAGGAGGGGGGTAGTTTGACAGGGGATGGCGAGTATGGCAAAATAAAAAGTCAATAGTTTTACTCGTCTTGCCGTCATTTCCGCCTGAAGAGGAGCACTAAAGAACCAAGGGCAGGTGGCGGAATAGGCAGACGCGCTAGGCTTAGGACCTAGTTCCTGAACAAGGAGTGCGGGTTCGAGTCCCGCTCTGCCCACCAAAAATAGGCAATCTGGCCTTGGTCAAAGGCCAGGGAGGACAAATTTCCTTCATGCCCGGATACGATGATAACGAACATGGAACTGAAGCCAGAAAAAATTCAAGCCCGATTATCTTCCCCTAAGCCGACTGTTCGGGAGATGGAAATCGAATTGGCCTGGGAGGAGGTAGCTAAGGAATGGGAAAAGGTCCTCACCTTTTACATCGAGCGGGCAAGATTAGACGGGTTTCGCCGCGGCAAGGCCCCCCGAGAGATGGTCAAGCGTCTTTTCTTGAAGGACATTCAGAATGAGGTTATTGAAATTCTTATACCGCGGACCGTGGCCGAGGCCTTGAAGGAGAGAAACATCGCGCCTCTGACAAACCCGGTGGTCAGTGATATTTTTTTCCGGGAAGGAGAACCTCTCCGGTTTAAAGCTCGAGTGGAGGTCCTGCCTGAATTTGAACTGCCGGAGTACAAGAAAATTCGGGTGCAAAAGAAGGAAGTTAAAGTGGAGCCTAAGGAGTCTGAGGAATCTCTGGAAAAGCTTCGCCAGGACTCGGCCGAATACCTCCCCGTCGAGGGAAGGGGAGTGGTGGAAGGGGATTATGTCCTTTTGGAATGGAAAGCAAGAGACACAGTCACGCGGAGGATGTGGCCTACCGAGAAGATTCTTCTCATCGCTGGCCATCCGCAGAACGAAGAGAACTTGAATGAAAACTTGACCGGCTTGAGGCTGCAAGAAACGCGGCGTTTTGTGGCCACTTATCCGCCTGACCATCCCCAGAAGCGATTCGCCGGCCGGACGGTGGAGAACGAAATCAAGGTCCTTTCGATCAAAGAGAAGAAGGTTCCCGAGTTGAGCGACGAGTGGGCCAAAGACTTAGGGGCGTTCGACAATCTGGAGGCTCTGCGCGAAAAAGTGCGCCACGAGCTTGAAAAATCGAAAAGGGAAATCGCGCGGCAAGAAATGGCCGAAGAGATCGTCGAGAAAATTTTGCACGACCTGAGACTGGACCTTCCAGAAAGCCTAATAGAAAAGGAAACGGAATCCGTCGTTCGCGATTGGCTTCAAGGGAGGGCCGAGATTTCTCCTCCCGAGCTCGAGAATCTTCGGCAGAGAGCTCGTTCCCAGGCGGAAAGAAGAATTAAAAGAAGCCTGGTTCTCAGAAGGATAGCGGCCAAGGAGCGTTTAGAAGTCAGCGAGGAGGAGGTGGATGAGGAAATCAGGACGCTGGCAAGAAGGAACAATGTCCCCCTGGCTCAGGTTGTCGACCAAATCAACCGGGAAGGAAGGAGGGAAGATTTGAAGGGCAGCCTTCTCTTGAGGAAAGCCATTGACTTTTTGGTCGAAAACGCGGTATCATAATTATACCTCCTATGACTTTAATTCCCTTTGTTGTTGAACAGGATGGCCGGAGCGAGCGTGCCTATGATATTTACAGCCGCTTGCTTAAGGATAATATTATTTTCATCGGTTCTGAAATCACCGATGACCTGGCCAACCTGGTCATTGCTCAGCTTCTTTATCTCGAAGCGGAGAATCCTGACAAAGATGTGTCGCTCTATATCAATTCGCCTGGAGGAAGCATTACGGCAGGGATAGCGATTTATGATACGATGCAGTTCATCAAATCCGATGTGGCCACAATTTGTGTTGGACAGGCAGCCAGCATGGCAGCTGTGCTTCTGGCCGCCGGAACGCCTGGCAAGCGCTACTCTCTGCCCAATTCTCGCATCATCCTCCACCAGCCCTGGGGAGGCTACCAGGGCCAGGCCTCGGACATCGCCATCCAGGCAAAAGAAGTCCTGCGGATTCGAGAGAAATTGAATACTATTCTAGCGCACCACACTAAGCAGCCTCCGGAAAAGATTCAGGCCGACATCGAGCGGGACTTCATCATGACGGCCAGCGAAGCAAAGGACTATGGTTTAGTTGACCATATCATTGCTTCCCGGGACCAAAAAAAGTAGACATTCAAGCTCCAGGTCCCGGCCGGTGTTTCTAATGACCATGGACGAGAGCACGAGACAGAAGACAAACAGCGGGATCCGGTGCAATTTTTGTAGCCGCGATCAGACTCAGGCCAAGAAGCTCATCGCCGGACCAAAAGGCGTTTTTATTTGCGACAGTTGCATCGAACTCGCCCATTCCATTATCCATGCGGAAAAGTTGAGGGAAGAAGACGCACGTCGAAAGCAGACCGACTTTCTGACCCCCCAGCAGATCAAGAAGGCGCTGGATGAATACATCATCGGACAGGAAAAGGCCAAGAAGAAGATTTCGGTAGCCGTGTATAACCATTACAAGAGAATCAAGCTCAAGAAAAATTTTTCTGATGTCGAAGTCGCCAAGAGCAATATCCTCCTCATTGGGCCGACCGGAACAGGGAAGACATTAATGGCCCAGACCCTGGCCAGGATTCTCTCTGTCCCCTTCGCCATCGCTGACGCGACGACGTTGACCGAAGCGGGTTATGTGGGCGAGGACGTCGAGAATGTGGTGCTCAAGCTCTTTCAGGCGGCCCAGGGGAATATTGAGAGAACTCAGCGGGGGATCATTTATATAGACGAAATCGATAAGATCAGCCGGAAGAGCGATAGCCCTTCGATAACTCGCGATGTCTCCGGCGAGGGAGTCCAGCAAGCGCTTCTCAAAATCATCGAGGGGACAATGGCCAACATCCCTCCGCAGGGAGGCCGAAAGCATCCCTATCAAGAATTCATCCCGATTGACACCACGGATATCCTTTTCATCTGTGGCGGCGCCTTTGTCGGGCTGGACAAGATTATTGCTCAGAGAATCGGAAAGACGGCGGTCGGGTTTAAGGCCGAACTGCGGGAGAGAAAGGAGAACGGTCGGGGAGAGATCCTCGAGGAGCTCATCCCCCAGGACCTAATCCGGTACGGGCTCATTCCTGAGCTGGTCGGCCGGATTCCAGTCGTGGCTGTTTTTAACGAGCTCGACCTTTCAGACCTGGTGGCCGTTCTGACCAAGCCGAAGAACGCTATCGTCAAACAGTTCCAAAAGCTTTTCGAGATGGAAGGCGTCGAGCTCGAGTTCTCTCCGGACGCGCTCGAGGCGATTGCTCGTCGGTCGCTTGAAAAGAAGCTGGGTGCCCGCGGCTTGAGGACGATCATCGAAGACTTGATGCTCGACGTCATGTACGAACTTCCGTCTTCCAAGAAAACCACCCGGATTGAGATTACGCGGGAAATGGTTGAAGGGAACAACCTGGGTTTCGACCGACTAAAGAAGGCGGTGGGAGAATAAAATGACTCACGAGATCAACAGTTCGATGGAAGTCATCCGCAACATCCCCCTGATTCCGTTGCGAGACCTGGTTATTTTCCCGTCGACCCTGGTTCCGTTTATCATCGGTCGCCCCTCTTCCATCCAGGCCCTGGAAAAGGCCATGGAAAAAGACAAGATGATTTTTCTTTCGGCCCAGATGGATGCCTCTCTGGATAACCCGACTCCGAAGGATATTTATTCGCTCGGCGTTACAGCCAAAATTATTCGGACGGTGAAGTCGGACGAAAGAAATGTCAAGGTCATTGTCGAGGCTAAGAAACGGGCCCGAATCATAGAATATCTAAGCACTTATCCATATTATCAAGTGTTGGCCAAAGTCCTGCGCGAAATAGAGGACCAGAGCCCGGAAATCAGAGAGGTCCTGAAAAGGGTGCTGGCGTTGTTTGAGGATTATCTCAAGCTTAACCAGAGCACCAACATTGAATCCATCATCCCGGCGTTGCGGGATACCACACCCGAGAAAATTAGTGATATCATCGCCTCCCATCTTTTTGTACCCATTGAGGAGAAGCAAAACCTTCTCGAGACCATCAACCCCCTCGAGAGGATCCGGCGGCTTAACTATTTGCTGGAGAATGAAATCCTGAAGGTCCATTCGAAACTGCGGCGAGAAGGCATCAAGCAAGAACGGCAAAAAGCGACGGGGAAAGAAAGCCGTCCGCCTTTCTTTCCGGCGGCTCCTGGCATGCGCAAAGAAGACCAGCCGAACGAAATCGAAGAGCTGAGGGCAAAAGTGAAGAAGGCTCATATGCCTCCGGATGCCGAAGAAAAAGCGCTCAAGGAGATTGAAAGACTGGAGACCATGCCGCCGATGTCGGCCGAGGCAACGGTCTGCCGGAACTATTTAGACTGGCTCATTTCTTTGCCCTGGAACAAGAAGAGCAGAGAGAAAAGGGACTTGAAGGAAGCAGAAAGGATTCTCGATGAAGACCACTACGGGCTGGAGAAGGTCAAGGAGAGGATTGTCGAGTATCTTTCGATTCGGCAGCTGGTCAAGAACCCAAAGGGTGTTATCCTCGGCCTCATCGGTCCGCCCGGAGTAGGGAAGAGCTCGTTGGGTCGGTCGATCGCTCGGGCAACCGGCCGGAAATTTGTCCGTTTATCGCTCGGAGGAGTCCGGGATGAAGCTGAAATTCGGGGACATCGCCGGACCTACATCGGTGCCTATCCAGGCCGAATCATCCAGATGATCAAGCGCGCCGGCACCAAGAACCCCGTTTTCCTCCTCGACGAAGTGGATAAGATGAGCATGGATTTTCGCGGTGACCCGGCTTCGGCCTTGATGGAAGTGCTCGACCCCGAACAGAACAGCACTTTCCTCGACCATTACATCGACACCGACTTTGACCTTTCCCAGGTGATGTTCATCGTCACGGCCAACATGGTTGAACCGATCCCTCGTCCCTTGGTCGACCGGATGGAGGTCATCCGGATTCCAGGTTATACCGAGGACGAGAAGTTGCAGATTGCGAAGAGGTTTCTGCTTCCCAAGCAGATGAAAGCTCATGGTCTGAGGGCTTCTAACTTAAAAATCACTGATCAGGCCTTCCAGAAAATTATCCGTGAGTACACCCGCGAGGCTGGAGTCCGGAACCTCGAAAGGGAAATCACCTCCATCTGCCGCAAACTGGTCAAGAAGGTTGTCCAGAAAGGAAAAAATTACCGCGAGCGCGTGACGCCGAAAAACCTGGAATCCTACCTTGGAATCCCTAAGTATCGGCGTTCTGAGATTGACAAAAAAGACGAGGTCGGTGCGGCCATCGGCATGGCCTGGACTGAGTTTGGGGGAGAACTTCTTACCTTCGAGGCAACAAAGGTCCACGGCAAAGGGAACTTCACCTTGACGGGCCAGCTCGGAGAAATCATGCAGGAATCGGCACAAGCTGCCTTCAGCTATGTCCGGGGCAAGATTTACGAGTTGAATATCGCCAAAGACCTTCACAAAAACTTCGATATCCATATCCACGTCCCTGAAGGGGCAACTCCCAAAGAGGGCCCCTCAGCCGGGATCACCATTGCCACTTCAATCATTTCTTTGCTCACCGAGATTCCGGTGAACCGAAAAGTGGCCATGAGCGGAGAGATTACCCTCAAGGGAAAAGTCCTCCCTGTCGGCGGGATTAAGGAGAAGCTGTTAGCCGCTCACCGGGAGGGCATCCGGGAGGCTATCATCCCGCTCGATAACAAGCCTGACTTGAAGGACATTCCAAAGGTGATCAAGCAGGAAATGCGTATCCACCTTGTCGAAACCATGGATGAAGTCCTGAAAATTGCCCTGACCAGCGAGCTTCCTCAGAAACCTTCTAAGGATAAAGAAAAGCTGACTGTAACGGCAGAGATTTCTCAACAAGAAGGGGAGAAGGAAGGTCCAGTCGAACCTACCCTCCCGCACTGAGTAATGCATCGAGTTGAGGTTGTTTGTTTTTCTCAGATGAGCTGAAATACAACAGGCATCAGCTTGGATTAAGAAAAAAAGCTTCTCTTGTGGGAGAAGAGAAGTGAGGCACGCCTCCGTCTTAAAAAAAGGGAGGTTAAACAAAAAAGATTGAGAGGAGAAAAAGAAGATGAAAGAGTACAGCCTTGTTGAACTCGAAGAAAAAGATAAGAAAGAACTGCAGAAAATTGCGGGTCAAGTTGGGGTCGAGGACGAGGAGCTTGAGGATTCCAACAAGCACAACCTGATTTTCAAAATCCTCGAGGCTCAGGCCAAGAAGAACGGATTGCTGTTTTCGGAAGGAGTTCTCGAATGTTTGGAGGACGGGTTTGGGTTTCTCCGTGCACCTGAGTTCAGTTACCTGCCGAGTCCGGATGACATCTACGTTTCTCCTTCTCAAATAAGGAAGTTTCAGCTCCGAACAGGGGATACCATCTCGGGTCTCGTCCGGCCCCCCAAGAACGGAGAGAAATATTTTGCTCTAATCAAGATCGAGGCGATCAATTTCACTCACCCTGATGTTCTCCAGGATATGCGCCGCAATGTCCATTTTGAACACCTGACGCCGCTTTATCCTTTCGAAAAGATCAACCTCGAGGACGGCAATGCCAAGAACATGAACGCCCGGGTCATGGACCTCCTGACGCCCATTGGTAAAGGCCAACGAGGTTTGATTGTCTCGCCGCCCCGAGCGGGAAAGACCACCCTCCTTAAGACGATTGCCAAGTCCATCGAAAAGAACCACCCCGAGATTTTCCTCATCGTCTTGCTCGTGGCCGAAAGACCCGAAGAGGTGACGGATTTCCAGCGGAGCGTGAACGGCGAAGTCGTTGCCTCGACTTTTGATGAACCGCCGGCCAGGAACGCCCAGGTGGCGAATATCGTTCTTGAAAAGGCAAAGCGCCTGGTTGAAATCAAAAGGGACGTCGCTATCCTTCTGGATAGCATAACCAGGCTTGCCCGGGCCCACAATGCCATTATTCCTCCCTCAGGTAAGGTTCTCTCGGGCGGAATTGACGCCAATGCGCTCAACAAGCCGAAAAAGTTTTTCGGCTCAGCCCGAAAAATTGAGGAAGGGGGAAGCCTGACCATTGTCGCGACTGCGCTGGTCGACACAGGAAGCCGTATGGACGACGTCATCTTTGAGGAGTTCAAGGGAACGGGCAACATGGAGATTAACCTCGACCGCCGTCTGGTTGACAAGCGCCTGTTTCCGGCAATTGACATCAATCGCTCCGGAACGAGAAAGGAAGAGCTGCTCATCAACGAAAACGACCTCAACCGGATATGGATTTTGAGGAAAGTTTTGAGCCAGCTATCCGAAGTTGAGGCCATGGAGCTTCTGATTGAAAAGCTAGGCAAAACGAAGACCAATGCGGACTTCTTAAACGCAATGAGCAAAGGCCTATAGAATCCATTTATTAAGATCAGATATCTTATTTGATAGCTTTAGCATTTTTCCAAATATTTTCTCTCCCCATTATTATTTGTTTCTAAAAAGATTTTCTGAAGAACGGGAAAATCAAATAAAATTTATTTTGGGCTTGATGAGTTTTTAGATTTAAAAAATCGGCTCTTCCGGCATTTCATTGGGTAGAAGTGGGAAATAAATAGCTTCGAAACGAACCGAACGGTATGCCCGGAAGAATAATAGCTTTGAGCTACCGACCCTTTTTACGCTGGGCTGTTCTGGCGGTTAGGCTGATAATTATCGAAAGAGCGGGGAAATTTATTCCGGATAAGATGGGACGCAATAAAAATCAAATGCTCGGTGGAATAAAGAAAAAAGAAAAAAATTAAAAAGAAGGTTGATATTGCGTCGCATAAGGAATATTATGTCAACTTAAATATGTTTTTGATAGCCAGCCTCTCTTTGGCCTCCAAGCATTCTTCTCGATATTCCCTATTTTTTTGATTTTAATTCAGCGATAATCTCTTCCAGGACACGAATGACTTCATCCTTGGTAACTGAGCTTTTTTTAAACTCAAGACGGAGATAATATTCTTCTTTTTTAGGACTATAGCTAAAAACATACGGGCGGGCTCTTTTCAGCTTGCCTTTTATTTTTTTAGAAAGTTCGCGGGTATCCTCGCGGCGAAGACCTCTTTCGCCAATTTCCTGGATAAGGCTTTCCATGTCTTCCTCTCGCGGAAGCTTGGCAATTTCGATGAGTGTGCTCCGGCTGGTAATATCATATTTTTTGCACAATTCGCGCAGCCTATTAGGTATCCTGGCCACGTTGATGATTTCAGTGATGGTCGAGCGGGCCTTGCCTATTTTTTGGGCCAGCTGGTTGTGGTTGTATCCATAAATGTCAACCAGGGTGCTGAGTCCATCGGCTTCTTCAAAAACGTCCAGGTCCTTGCGTTGAAGGTTTTCAATCAGGGCGAGCTCAAGGGCTTCATTGTCCTTAACGTCCATCTCGATGCACGGAATCTCAGTGAGCCCGAGGTTCTTGGAAGCCACGTAGCGTCTTTCGCCAGCAATGATTTCGTAGCGATTGTTCCTTGGGCGGACAAGTATAGGCTCAAGGATGCCTTTAGCTTTGATTGAGGCCATGAGTTCATCAAGGTTTCCAAGCTCGCTCCGCGCCTGTTGAGGGTTGGGGTCGATTTTATCGATCGGGATCATCCGGAGGCGAGGCCCGGATGAGCGAGCGGAAATGAGCTCAACAAAATGGCCATCATGGCGCATAGAAACAGATTCCGGGAGTCCGGATCGCTTAATTTTTGCCACGTTCGATAATCTCCTCGGCGATTTTTCTGTATTGAAAGGCGCCAACAGAGTTTGGCGCATAGGTAAAAATCGATTCCTTGTAGGCAGGGCTTTCCTCGAGCTTAACGCTTTTAGAAATGTGGGTCTTGAAGACAAGGTCGCCGAAGACCTTTCGAATTCGTTTAACGACGTCCTTGGAGATGTTTGTCCTCTTATCATGTAAAGTGATTAGAATGCCGAGAATCCGAAGGTCAGGGTTGGCGACACGCTTGACCTTGTCAATCGTTTCCAGAAGGTCATCGGTGCCTTCAAGGCAGAGATAAGAGGATTGGATTGGAATCAAGATATGTGTTGCGGCAACGAGAGAGTTGAGGGTGATGAGGCCGAGTGTCGGCGGTGTGTCGATGATAATATGGTCGTACTTGTAGCGAACAGGCTCGAGGACATCTTTAAGTCGGTAATGGCCATCGATTTCGCCCAGAAGCGACGGCTCGAGCTTGGCCATGGAAATCTTAGAGATGGCAATATGGAGACCGGGAATAGTCGAGCGGGCGATGATTTTTTCAATCGAATCCTCCTGGTGCATCAAAACGTCGAAAAGCGATTTAGAATAAGCTGCAGGATCATTAAGAACAGAGACCGTGCTATGGGCCTGGGGGTCAGTATCGACGAGTAGAATTCTGTAGCCCATTAGGGCCAAAGCAGCCGAAATGTTGAGGGCAGTTGTCGTCTTGCCAACGCCACCTTTCTGGTTGGTAATGGCGATAATCAAATTTAAATCTCCTGACCGGGTTGATGAAGGTAGGCCTAAGCATAATTAAAAGAAAAATAAAAAGCAAGAAAAAAAGAAATGATTTTCGGGGTCCACTCCCCTATTCAAAAATTTATGGTTGATGAAGGGATTGGACAAGCAAAAAATGGGTTGGGCTCGTGTTAAGTAGATTAAAGAATGAAAAAATGTCGGCATGCCGACATTTTCATAAATAATTGAAAATAAAGGAAATAAAAAATTGGTCTGAGTAAGAAATGATAAAGGATTAAAAAATCAAAAAAGGAGAACAAAATAATAAAATCGAAAAAATAAGGATCTAAAAATATAGATATAAAAAATAATTTGAAGGTAGGGGGTGAAAAAAATATAATTCGAGAAAAGACGGTGATTAAAAAGAAAAAAAATGGGAAATGAAGAAAAAGGGATGATCCCCCGGATGGGGCTCCTGGACTCTGTGTTTTTAGTGATGGGAGGGGTCATTGGGTCAGGAATTTTCATGACAACCGGGTTTATTGCCGAATTTGTCTCTTCCGGGTGGCTGATCCTTCTCGTCTGGCTGGCCGGTGGAATCATTACTGTCTGTGGCGCGTTATCATTCGCCGAGCTCGGGGCGATGTTTCCCCGAGCGGGAGGTCAATTCATCTATCTCAAGGAAGCATACGGAGATTGGGCCGGGTTTCTTTTTGGCTGGACGTTTTTCTGGGTCATTGAATGCGGCGGCATCGCTGCTCTGGCTGTAGGGTTTGCCGAATACGCGGGCTACTTCTTTCCGGCCATTTCCCCTCAAGCGGCCATTATGAAAATGAAAATCGGCGCCCTCCCCTTTTCTTTTTCCGCCGGCCAGCTCGTCGCTGTCGGAGCGATTCTTTTTCTTTCAGGGGTCAATTATCTCGGGATCAGGAGCGGAGTTTTTGTCCAGAACCTGTTCATGCTCATGAGGCTGGGTTGCTTGGGGGCGATCCTGGTGGGGGGAGTTGTCGTAGGAGGGAAAGAAGGCGTTCAAAATATGACCGGGCTCGTGGCCAGTCACGGAGTTTTCAGCTGGAAGCTGGTCGGGATGGCTCTCCTGGCGGTTATGTGGACTTATGACGGCTGGTACTCGGTGAGCTGCACAGCTGAAGAGGTCAAGAATCCTAAAAGAAATATTCCACTCGGTCTTGTCTTGGGAACGGCGGGTGTTACAGTGATCTATCTTCTCGTAAACATCGTCTACCTGGCTGCGTTGCCGCTCGAGAAGATGAAAGGAGTGGTCCGCGTGGGAGAGCTTGTCGCCTCTTCCCTATTCGGAAATAAGGGCGCCTTTCTTCTGGCCGGGGGAATAGCCGTGACTATTTTCGGCTGTCTCAGCGCGACCATCCTCTATGGGCCGAGGGTTTTTTTCGCCATGGCCAGGGAAAACCTTTTCTTCCGGCGGATGAGTTACATCCACCCGCGTTTTCGCGTCCCGACCGTCGCCATCATCGGGCAAGCTATCTGGTCCTCATTGCTCTGCCTTTCCGGGACCTACCAGACTCTCTACGAGTATGTCATTTTTGCCCTGGTTTTGTTTTTCGCTGCGACCGGGGCGGCGGTGATGGTCTTGAGAAAAAAGCAGCCCCGAATGGAAAGGCCTTACCGAGCCTGGGGCTATCCCGTCCTTCCGCTTGTTTTTGTCTTGGTTAACCTGGCTATCTTTCTTAACACCGTCCTTTCCCAGCCTTTTGAAGCAACCATCGGGCTGGCGATCATCACGGCCGGACTTCCCGCCTATTTTTTCTGGAAGAAAAAAAGCAGAGGGTAAAAATAAGAATCGGGGGTGAATTAATTTATATTATTTCTATAGAATCGATAGGAATAATAAGAAATGGACGCCAACCTTTTCCAAACCCTCGGCGAGAGATAGCGATGCTCCAGGTTTGACTCGAAATCTTTAAATTCCCGTATAAAAGTCCGCCAGAGCCAAACATGCCGTTAGCAAATTTTCTCCGCGCGAAAATGCATGATATCCCAAGAAATTGGCGCGAGAGCGAGTGCCCCTGATGGTTGACGTAGTTCGGAACCCCGTCGAAGCGAGTGTTTAGGGGCAGCAATCTGCTTAACTGCTAACAAAAAAGATAGACCGCTCGGGGGCGCTGGGGGTGAGCCGCGAGAGGACGCGTCGTCGGGTGATTCTCTGGCCAGTTTTGGGGAGACTGAACCTTTTGTTTGTGTCATGCGTTATAATAGAGGAACGTGATTTGAAAAATAGCAATGTGGAGGTGGCATATGGTATTCAAAGCTTTGTTCATCGCGCACGCTCCAGACGCCGACAGGGAAAAGCACCGTTGCGTCATCGAGACCTCTCTCTACAAACTCTTCGTCGTTATTGTCCGCGACCAAGCGCAAGCCATAGCGGTGGCAAAAAAATTGCTCGAGGAAGAAGGGATCCATTCGATTTTGCTCTGTCCCGGGTTTACGCACCGCGACGTGGCTGAGATTCAAGAAGCGGTCAAAGGCAGAGCGGGAGTGGTGGTGGCTCGCGGTGACGGGCCGAGCACAGCCATCGCCCGCGCCGCCATGGAAAAGGCTGGATGGTTTGCCAAATGAATTTTTTATTCAGAAGGGAAAATATGCAAACAGCAGGAACAGAAAGAAGGCTGCTTCTTTGGCTCTTCGGCTTTTTTTTAAGTTTGACCGCATTGAGCGGTCAGAACATAACAACTTTCGGCCTATCGGGGACAGAAAGTGAGCTTGCTTACCCGCGCCAGGTGGAAGAGGGGCCTGACGGCAACATTTATGTTTATGACCAGGCCGACGCCTGGATTAAAGTCTATTCTCCGGCCGGCTCTTTTCTCCGGAAACTCGGCGGCAAGGGCCAGGGCCCGGGCGAAATCCAGCGGCCGGATGGGGTTTCGTTCGGCTTCACGGCCGAGGGCAAACTTTTCTTCACCGAGTTTTTCGGTGGCCACCCATGGATCACTATCCTTGAACTGGATGGACAGCTCAATCGGGTGATCAAGCCGCAGCTCAAGGAATTCTTCGGGATCTCCCGGGCCGTTTCGCTCGCCGACGGCAATTTCCTGGTTGAGCTTGCTTTCCTCGGCCAACCAGAAAGGGAGAAAGATTACTTTTACCACCGCTCGAGGCGGGAGCTTGTGCTTATGGACGGTGAAGGCCAGATTCTTTCTCCAATCAAGAAAACAAACCACATTACCCGGATTTCCTATGTCCATGACGGAGCTGACTCCCCTGTCCCCTTCACGCCCATGTTCTTGTGGTGTCTGTATGACGGTCAATCTGTGCTTTTTTCCGAAGGTGTGGAGACGATAATCGAGGTTCTCGATTTCTCGGGAAAGCTCGTCCGCCAAATCGCCACCTCTCTTCCCGACCCAGAAAGGGTGACCAAGAAGGACCTGGATGAATGGAAAAAGCAACGCCGCGAAATGGTCCAGAGCCGTGACCCAGACTGGTGGGCCCGTTTCGGAACTGTCATCGAAAAATATAAAAAATCCGTCTATTCTCACAAGCCGACAATCTGGGAGATCCAGAGGACGCCCGAAGGCCGCTTCCTTTTGGCCTCGCGAGTTGATGCCAAGCAGCCCCAGCGCAGCTACTGGTTGATTGACCGAACTGGAAAAGAGCTGGTCAAGATCAAGACCTCATCCTGGATCATCGGCCTCTCCCCTCGCTTTATCTTCCTTGGGCGGGTGGATAAGGACGGCATCCCTTCGATTCAAGCTCTCCAGCGCCGGGGCAAAGAGGAAGAAGACCTCCTGAGGTTAAGCGGCCAATAGGCGTGATGAGCAAAAAGTCAACTCCGGCCAAGGATTTCTACGAAATCCAGAGCAAGCAGTGGAAAAAAAGCATCCTCATTCTGACCGCGCTGGTCATCTTCTATTTCGTCGCCTTCGGCCTGATTGCGCTTGCCTTCCTTTTGAGCCTTGGAGTTTTCGTCGCCGACCTAAAGGTCTGGACTGGGCCATTCCTCTGGAAATGGATGATGGGTGTCCTGGCTGTGGCCGCCATCGTCGGCTTGGTCCATTTTTTTGAGGCCCGCCGGACAGGTGCTGCTTTCATCCTCAAGCGCCTGGATGCTCGGCTACCTGATATCTCTGACCGCTACCATCAGCAATATGTCAATGTCGTCGAGGAGATGAGGATTGCCTGCGGACTTCCCTGGGTTAAGGCCTATGTTCTCCCCCAATTCGCTTTGAATTCCATGGCCCTTGTCGAGGCCGATGGCACTCCGTGTGTTGTCGTCACCGAGGGGTTGCTTGCCGATTGCACGCGAGACGAGCTCCAGGCTGTGGCCGCCCATGAGCTGGCCCATATCTCCCGCGGCGATGCATTCTATGTGACTCTCGTCTGTTCTCTGGCCGGTTTCCTCGAAAAACTGAGGGAGGCCATGGAACCGGAAGAGGCGCCGGCGCAGGAGAGAGCAAAGACAGGTAGAGGCGGCGCACCGCCCGCGCTCATCTACCTCACCGTTGCTTTCAGCTCGTTGGTCATGCGTTTGCTGAGCATGTTGCTTTCAAGAGAACGAGAAACCCTGGCTGACGCGGCAGCCGTGGAGATTTGCCGGAACCCGACAGCCCTGGCCAGAGCTCTTTATAAAGCCCACCTGAAGAGTTCTCTTATCGGCGATTTTGGCCTCGCCTTCAGCCCTCTTTTTATCGTCGCGCCGGGGCTGACAGGAGATTCGGATAGCTTTCTGAGCCGCCTTTTTAACTCCCACCCTCCGCTGATGAGGCGAATCAAGCAGCTGGCCCGGATGGTCGGGTTGAAACCAGCACACATCATCGACCAGGTGTGGGAAGGCCAGAAGCTCAGAGAAGAAGCCAGAACTGTCCTCCTCTCGCTTGAAGAAAGGAGGGCTGATACGGTCGAAGCCGGGGAAGAAATATCCTCCGGGGTGTCCGAAGACAGACCCTGGCTTATCCAGGACGTCAAAGGAAAATGGCAGGGGCCGTTTACCCTGGAAGAGCTTATTTCCCTGCCCTATTTCCATCCTTTGAGGATTGTTAAGAACGTGACCGAAGATGTGGCCGGCCGGGCCCGTGAATTTCCTCATGTCCGGCTGGCTCTTCAGAGGATGGCCGAGAAAAAGCCCGTTGACCCGGCCAAAAAGGACCGCTGCCCTCAATGCGGCCTTCGCCTGCGGGAGACCTTCTATGAGGGAGTGACCATTAAATCCTGCCCTCATTGCGGAGGAAAGCTTGTCGACTCTGGCAAGATGGAGCGAATCCTGCTCCGTCGGGAGTTCGGCTTTTCTGAATCTCTCATCGAGAAGGCGCGCCACTTTAAGGAAGGATTCCTCCTTAATCCGGTTAAAAAATATCGGGCCAAAGAGAAAGATGCCCGCCAGTTCGGTTGTCCGGAGTGCGGTACGCGGATGGTTGTCCGGCCTTACAGCTATCAGCATTTTATTCCCGTCGATAAGTGCCTGGCCTGCGGCAAGATCTGGTTTGAAGCCGACGAGCTCGAAATTGTCCAGGCTCTGGTCGAAAAGAAAGCTTAGGTCGCGGTGATAAAGCCCACTCTTCTGACTTAAAATTTAGCCTGTAAAATAGAGATAAGCAGCCAGGATGACGAGCAGGACAACCACTGACGCGATAACATCCCCTCTTCCCCAGCTGGCCCGGGACCTCCTCCGGTCTTCCTCAGTCCGGGTGGCGTAAGTGAGTCCGCTTATTTTTTCATAATCAGGCTCCTTGGTCATGTAGCTGACGATAATCATCACCAGGATACAAACGATAAAAATGAAAAGGCTGTAATATTGAAAGAAGATGTTGTTGATGACCCAGAAAAACGAGCCTTCAGGATAGGAAAAACCTTTCACCAACTTGACCGGAGTATCAACCGCCAGGCGGAATAAACCCAGAAGAAAACCGGTGACGAGAGCCGCCAAACAGCCTTTGCTGTTCAGTCGTTTCATGAAGACGCCGAAGAAAAAGACGACGAAAATCGGCGGGGCCAGGTAGGCCTGGATTCCCTGAAGATAATCGTAGAGACCCTTTCCACCGCGAATGACCGGGATCCAGAAGAGCCCGATAGCCACCATCGCCGTCGTGGCTACTCTTCCCATCCAGACGAGCTGTTGCTGGGTGGCCTTGGGACGCATCCTGGTATAGAAGTCCATGGTAAAGAGAGTCGATGAGGCGTTGAAAACGCCGGCTAAGGAGCTCATCAGGGCGGCCAGCAAACCCGCGACCACGATTCCTCGCACACCAACAGGAAGGACATGGGCAACAAGAAGCGGGAAGGCTTTCTGGGCGTTGTCGCGGAGAAGCTCGCCGCCACAGGGCCAAAACTCCTGATGCATAGCCTGAACCTGGCCTGTTTTGGCCAGGGCAAAAGCAATCATCCCGGGGATGATGAAAATGAAAACTGGCAAGAGCTTGAAAAAGGAAGCGGTGATCGACCCGCGTCTGGCCTCCCGCTCGTCCCGTGCACCCAGCGCTCTCTGGACGATATACTGGTCTGTGCACCAGTACCAGAGGCCGATAATGGGGGCGCAGAAAAGCATCCCCAGCCAGGGATAATTGTCATTGAAATACCAGGCCATCCGGCCAGCTTCCTTGACCGGCGCCCAGGTTCCCTCAAGGCCAGGAGGGACAAGCGGTTTCCAGAGGTTGAACATCTCGGAGCCGGCCACAGAGCGCAGAACTCCCCACCCGCCCAGAGCCTTCAGCCCGAAAATAGTGACAAGGATAGAGCCAAACACTAAGACAATCGTCTGCATTGCTTCTGTGTAGGCGACGGCGCGCAGCCCGCCCAAAATTGTATAAATGCCCGTGATGACGATGACCAGAATGGAGCCGACCCAGAAACTATCAAGACCGAGGAAGCGAACCTCTGGCAGGAGCACACTGAAGACAATCCCCCCGGCAAAGATGCCGACGGCGATTTTGGTCAGGACATAGGCAACCAAGGAAATGAGGGAAAGAACCGTCCGGGAATGATGGGAAAAACGCTTCTCCAGGAATTCCGGCATGGTGAAAACCCTGGACCGCATGTAAAAGGGGACCATCACCCAGGCAAGCACAAGGAGGCACCAGGCGTGGAGCTCGTAGTGGGCCATGGCCACTCCATCTGTGGCTCCAGAACCAGCCAGTCCGACCAGATGCTCAGAGCCAATGTTGGACGAGAAGATTGAAGCTCCGATGATGAACCAGCCGAGATGGCGTCCGGCCAGGAAATAATCGGTGGACGTTCTCTGTCCCTGGCGGATGACCCACCAGGAAATGCCCATGATGATCAAAAAATAAAAAGCGATGATGACCCAATCAAGAGTTTGTAGTCCGCTCATCCGACCATCCTTTCCTTTCTGACAGCCTGTAAATTTTCGGTTGAATCGCTCTTCCTTCTAATAAACAGGCATTGAGTTTATCAAAACATCGAGCTCGCCTTCAAGGCAAATGAGAGGGCATTTAGTATTCTTTCACCAGGAGCTTGATGAGCGAGGTCAGGGCCTCCAGGTCGTGGCGGTCAATCTTTTCGATAATCATCTTTTCCAAAGTCGCTCTCCCCTCCCCTCTTCCGAGACGGACATAAACGCTTCCCAAGTTATCCCTCTCGAAGCTTAAAGTATCAGGCAATAAAGCGCATATCCTGGAAGCCAGAAGCTCTTCGTTTCCGGTCACCGAAGGAACAAAAAAGATTTCCTTGACGAGCGTTTCAAGCTCAGAAGCTTCTGTGGTTGAAGCAGGAAGATGGATGGGGATTAGGGAAAAGAAGAAGATAAAAGTCACGGCTCTTTTGGCATTCATGTTCTCCTCCCTGAAAGGCCCATTTTACGGGAATTCTAAAACCGAGGGCAAGTTGAGCAGAAGGGGACAAAGCGTCATTGACGCCCTTGGAGCCGGGATTTATACTTACGGCGGATGAGAGGGGGGATAAATGGAGGCCAAGAGGTTGAGCGATGAAGCGAGCTACTCTGATTCTGGTTGTCTTCCCGGTCATCCTACTGGCTGCAGAATGGGGGTGCCGTCAGCGAGGCTTCAAGATAGATTCGACTGTCCGCGCCTGGGAAGAATCCATTACCATTCCAACCTATGTCGTGGGCCCACCTGACCCCAACCCGATGTTTTATTTTGGCCGCGCCTCGCAGGGAGCTGAAGGACGGATCTACCCTTATCCTCTCTATGACGACCTCACTGACCGCAAGGAGGACCGGAATTACCGCATCGTCTATCTCGAGAACGAGTACCTGAAGGTGGGTATCCTGCCGGAGGTCGGCGGCCGCGTCTTTTTAGGGGTGGATAAAACAAACGGCTACAACTTTTTCTATCGCCAGCATGTCATTAAGCCCGCCCTTATCGGTCTGACCGGAGCCTGGGTCTCGGGCGGAGTCGAGTGGAACATCCCCCATCACCACCGGGCGACGACATTCCTTCCGGTCCAATACAGGATTGAGGAGAACGCTGACGGGAGTCGCACCGTCTGGGTCGGTGAATTAGAGCTACGGCATCGCATGCGATGGGCCGTCGGCTACTCCCTCTGGCCGGGGCGGTCCTATCTCCAGGCATCTGTCCTGATTATCAACCGTACCCCGCTGGCGCACAGCATGCTTGCCTTTGCCAACGCGGCGGTGCACGTCAACGACCGCTACCAGGTTATTTTTCCTCCCTCCACCCGGTATGTCACCCATCACCACAAGCGTGAATTCACGACCTGGCCGATGGCCACCACTCGCTACGGGGCGGCTGATTTCAGCGCTGGAGTAGACGTCAGCTGGTACCGGAACCATCATCACCCGTGCTCGATGTTCGCCTGGAATTACAGCGACGATTTCTTTGCCGGATACGACCACGGCCAGCAGGCGGGCACGATGAGCGTGGCTGACCATCTCTTGGTGCCGGGAAAGAAATTCTGGACCTGGGGAACTGGGCCTGAAGGAAGGATGTGGGACAAAATCCTGACCGATGAGGATGGGCCCTACATCGAGCTTATGACCGGCGCCTATTCAGACAACCAGCCGGATTATAGCTGGATGCAGCCTTATGCCACGCGAGCCGTTGAGCTCTACTGGTACCCGTTCCGCGATATCGGGGGCGTGAAGAACGCCAACCTTGAGGGAGCCGTGAACCTCGAGCGAACGGATGATGGCCGCCTGCGGTTTGGATTTTGTACGACCGCGGCCCACCCCGACGCCATGGTCACTCTTAAAGCTGGAGATCAAATCATTCTTTGCGAAGAGGTGGCTATCGACCCGGGCCGACCATACTTGCAGGAGATTCAATTTCCTGCCGCTATAGATGAGAATACACTTCGGGTGGCCCTGAGCGCAAAGGGCCGGGAGCTTGTAGCCTATTTCCCCGCCTGGTCAAAACCGGAGCCAATGCCTGAACCCGTGAAGCCGCCCCCTCCGCCTTCGGAAATCGGGACGATCGAAGAACTCCTCCT
>FWPV01006056.1_pt1 | contig 23533 bp, 20 predicted proteins | sample 2228371 | NCBI WGS metagenome assembly FWPV01 (sample SAMEA103939776, study PRJEB20133) | metagenome | reverse complement strand
ACCAGGTTGGACTACTTGGATTTGCTCTCCGCCAGAGCCGACCGGTATCAGAGATCCGAGCGAAGTGGATGTGGTCAAAACCAGAGACCGACCAGGGGACCAAATAGCCGATTAATTCCCCAGGGAGGACCGAGTCTCCTTCTTGCTTATGCCAACGATTTGGGTCAATGTGGGCATAGAGCCAACCTGGTGCCCTTCCGGTATAGCTTAGACTGGAGTCGGAGATGGCTAACCGGTAGTGTAGCTCCGCTTGAATTGTGAGCCAGGCTTTCACCCAACCCTTGGCGACCGCATAAACCGGAACCCCCTGAGTCCCAACGGTAATCGCATCAATCCCATTATGGAAATAGGAGCCCGAGCCGTAGTTTTGGAAGTTTCCCCAATTGTTGCCTAAGGGATAGACCGAATCCTGTGGTGGTAGAGGCCAGCCAATGCCAAAGAGGGAAGAAAAGGCTATAGGAATAAGTAAAAGAAAGATAGGCCTCATCCGCTTATTTAGTTGGTTAAACTTCAATCCTCTTCCGCAATCTTAAACCGAATCTCGGAATCCGTCGTCCGAACGAAAAGATTGGACCGGTCAAGGGAGACTGCATTAATTGTCTCATAATCTTCATCATAAGGAATCTCAACCCGCTCTAACTCCTTCCCATCTTTCAAGATTAAGAGGAAGCCTCTCCTCTTATCCTTTGTCTCTTCGCCGCCGACAAAGACAAATCCTTTGTCATCGACCGCTACCTTCAAAATGGAGATAGAAGGAGGAAATTCCTTCTGCCACAGACTCTTTGTCTCCTTCAAGGAATAAAGGGAAAGATTGTGCTTCTCCCCGACCACTAAAAAGAAGTTATTGGGAGAAAAGGATAAGTGCCGAAAGAGTAAAGAGGTGAGGGGAAGAGATTTTAAGGGTTTTCCATCTTTAAAGATTTTTAGAGAATCTTCCTTTCGGACGACAAAGAATTTATCATCCGAAGATGGGAAGAACGGACCACCGAAGCCGAAATTCTGCACCACCTTTCCATTCTCACTGAAAGCCAAGATTCCCTTACCGGTATTGGCATAAAAGAACTTGCCGCTTGGCGAGAAGGAATAACCCTGAGGATAATCTACCTCTACCCTTTTTCTCCTATTCCCCTTTAAGTCGTAGAAGGTCAATTGGGCTTTCGGATGGGAACCCAAAACGCCAACGAACCAACCAGCATCGGAGACAAAAAAGGCTTCTTCATTTGGGGATGAAATCTCAAGGAGGAGTCTCTTCTCTTTATCATATAGAGAGAATTTTGAGATTGGGGTTTCTCCAATTCCTTCACTTCCGTATTCCAAATAATAGAAGAAACTTTTCCCAGAGGAAGAAAAGAAAGGTTCTCTTTCTAACCTTTCCTTACTCACCAACTCTAAGCGGAAATTAAAAAGAAAGATACCAATAATTATTCCAAGCATCTTGAATAATAAACGATTTTTGAAAAAAGTCAACTGAAAATTCCTCTTGCCGATTTCTTCCTCTTCCTCACCATAAAGACCTCTCTTCTCTATTTGATTCCCAAAGAACAAAAAGTGTGCCTATTTCTCATTTTTAAAAACTTGGTGAAGTTAAGTCACTTCCTGCCAAATATCAATAATTTATAAGTCCTTTGTATTTCAAAACTTATCTTTAATATCCAGGCAATAAGCCTAATCGCCCGAAAATCTTGAGAATAGTTTTTTGCCCCTTTAATAATCTCTTTTCCAAAGTTGACAGAGGATAAGAAATTAGGTATATTAAATGAGAAGACTATGTCTGAAGAAAAGACAAGAAAGGAGAAGTTGGAAAGTCTCAAAGGATTAGGCATCAATCCTTTTCCTTACTCTTTTTCCCGGACCCACACCGCCCAGATGGTTAAGGAGCAATTCGACCAACTCCAAGAGAAGGAAGTTAAAATCGCTGGTCGGATTCTCACCCGCCGGGAACACGGCAAAACTTCTTTCTACACCATCCGTGACGCCACCGGTAGTATCCAGATTTATTTCCGGCAGGATACGGTTTTAGAAAAATATAACCGCCTTGCCCTTTTGGACATCGGCGATTTCATCGGTGTCATCGGTTCTGTCTTTAAGACAAAAACGGGCGAAATCACCATCTTGGTAAAAGACTTCTCTCTTCTTGCCAAATCCCTCCGTCCCCTACCGGAGAAGTGGCACGGTCTAAAAGACATTGAGAAACGCTACCGGGCTCGTTACTTAGACCTTTTGGTCAATCCCGAGATAAAGGAAGTCTTTCTCAAAAGGATGAGAATTATTAATTTAATCCGCAACTTCCTCCTAGAAAAAGGATTTATTGAAGTAGAGACCCCAATCTTACAGCCAATTTATGGAGGCGCCTTCGCCAATCCTTTCCGGACCTACTACTCCGCCTTAGAACAAGAGATGTTTTTAAGGATTTCCGACGAACTCTACTTAAAGAGATTAATTGTTGGTGGCTGGGAGAAGGTATTTGAAATCGGGAAAGATTTTCGCAATGAGGGATTGGACCGATTTCATAGCCCGGAGTTTACTCAAATTGAGATTTATGAGGCATTCAAAGATTATAAAGATTTTATGGTCCTAACCGAGGAGATCTTTCGCCAGATCGCCCAATCCCTCTATGGCACAACGAAGATAACTTATGACGGAGTTGAGATTGATTTCTCCCATCCATTTCCGAGGGTTCCTTTCGTTCCCGCCTTAGAAAAAAAATTGGGGAAAGACCCACTCTCTCTTTCTCTTACAGAGTTAATAAAGTGTGCCAAAGACTTGGGAATAGAGATCGGTGAGAGACCGACTCAAGGTAAACTCATCGATAAACTCTTTTCCCAACTCTTGCAATCCGAGATTAAAGAACCGACCTTTGTCTATGACCATCCCAAAATCACTACCCCACTGGCAAAAATCCACCGGGAAAATCCGCAGTTGGTTGAGCGGTTTGAAGTAATCGTCTGCGGAATAGAGTTAGGCAACGCCTTCTCCGAAGAGACCGACCCAATTCGGGAGAGAGAACGTTTCTTAGAACTCATCTCCCAAAAAGAAGAGTTTACTGTCTTAGACGAAGACTTCCTTACCGCCTTAGAGTATGGGATGCCACCAACCGCTGGTCTCGGTTTGGGAATTGACCGGATAGTTATGCTCTTCACCAATTCCTCTTCCATCCGAGATGTTATCCTCTTTCCCCAATTACGGGGAAAGGAAGGTTAAAAGATGTTAGAGTTTTTCTTAGCCAAAAGATATATTCGGGCAAAAAGGGGTATTTCTCTAATTGCCATTCTGGGAGTTGGAGTTGGGGTCGCCTCGATCACTGTTACCCTCTCCATCATCAATGGCTTCCATCAGGAATTAAAGAGGAGAATCCTAGGCGCCACCCCTCACGTGGTCGTCACTAAGTTTGACTATGAGCCAATTTCTAATTTTAATGAAATTGAAGAGAAGATTAGCTCTCTTTCCGAAGTCCTCCATACCGCCCCTTTCATCTATGCTAAGACCTTAATCAAGTCCGAAGGAGGCTCGGATGGAATTGTCCTTCGGGGGATCTTGCCCGAAGAAGAGAGAAAGATAACCGAAATTGACAAATCTGTCATTAAGGGCAACTTTGACCTCTCCTCGGGGGGAATTATCTTAGGGATTGATTTGGCCAGGACTTTGCGGGTTTCAGTTGGTGATAAGGTAAGTTTGGTCTCGCCAACCCATCGGGTGAAAACTCCGCTTGGGGAATTGCCGGTGAGTCGGGATTATGAGATAAAAGGAATTTTTGACTGCGGGATGTATGATTATAATGCTTCCTTCGTCTACCTCTCCTTAAAGGAAATGCAAGAGTTTTTAAATATTGGGGAGCAAGTCTCGGGAGTGGAGGTAAAAATTCGGGATATCTACCAGGCAAAAGCGGTCGCCGAAAGAATAAAAGAGAAACTGGGATTTGGCTTTCAATCCCTTGACTGGATGACGATGAATAAAAACCTCTTCACCGCCCTTCGTTTAGAAAAAGTTGTTACCTTTATCGTTTTAACCTTAATCGTCATTGTCGCTTGTTTTAATATCATCGCCATTCTCACTCTAATGGTCATAAGGAAGACGAAGGAAATCGGCATCTTAAAGACAATGGGGGTGAAAACAACGAGAATCACCCGGATCTTCATCCTCTTTGGGTCCCTCCTGGGGTCAATCGGCTCCCTATTCGGGGCCATCTTAGGGTTGATTATTTCGGCTCTCCTCGCCCACTATCAATTTATTAAACTGCCGGGTGATGTCTACTTCATAAAGCGATTACCGACCCTCATCCAACCTTCTGACTTTCTCATCACCTTTCTCTTGTCCATCGTCGTTGCCTTCCTCGCTACTGTCTATCCTGCCCGGAAGGCGGCGAAACTAATCCCAACGGAGGCGCTCCGCTATGAGTAAAATAATTGTTGAGGGAATGGGAATCAAAAAGTCCTTTGTCTCAAAGTCTTGGGTCCTGACGGTTCTTAAGGGAATAGACCTCCAGGTAACGGAAGGCGAAATGGTGGGGATATTTGGACCTTCTGGCTCCGGCAAATCAACCCTCCTCTATCTCCTCTCCGGATTGGACCGACCAACCGAAGGCAAGGTCTTCTTTGATGGGCAGGAGATTTCTAACCTTTCCGAGGAGGAACTCTTTGAACTCCGCAACCAAAAGATTGGCTTCTTATTCCAATTCCATTATCTTTTACCGGAATTCACCGCCTTAGAAAATGTGATGCTCCCCCTCCTCATTAGAAACGGGAATTCTAAAAAGGCAAGGGAGAGGGCAAAAGAACTATTAGCGGAGATGGAGATATTAGAAAAAATGGAAAATAAACCCGAGGAACTTTCCGGTGGAGAAAAGCAGAGGGTGAGCTTAGCCCGGGCGTTAATCGGCGAACCGACCTGTCTCTTTTTAGATGAACCGACGGGCAATCTTGATGCGGAACAAGGCGAAAAACTTCTTGCCCGCCTCAAAGAGTGGAATGAGAAGAGAAAGACAACGATGCTCATTGTCAGCCACAATGAGAAGGTGAAGGAGATTGTCCATAGAATCTATTATCTAAAAAATGGCCGAATCACGGAATCAAAGGAGGGTAAGTGTGAAAAACTGTGACCTCTGTCAGAAACGGCCAGCCGTCCATAAAGTAAATCGGATTAATGAAAAGGGCGAAGTGGAACTCTTAGAACTTTGTGAAGAGTGTGCCCAGAGAAAAGGAATCCTCTCCGCTAAGGAACTAAAAACCCTTATTGAAATCTTGGCGGAATTGAAAAAGAAGATTTTGGACGAAGACGCCAAACTCGTCTGCCCAAGATGCCAACTCACCCTCGCTGATTTTAAGAGAAGTGGCAAGTTTGGTTGTGCCGAATGCTACATCGCCTTCCGGACAAAAATCTATCCCATCTTAAAAGAACTTCACCACTCCACCCAGCACACCGGAAAGGTGATTAGGGAAACGACACCCCGGGCCAATATGCAAAGACTAAAAGAAGAATTGAAATCCGCCATTGCCCGGGAAGATTACGAGAAGGCTGCCCAAATCCGAGATACTCTAAAAAGGCATCAAAAAGAGAAAGGTTTAAGAGATGAATAAAGGTTTTTCGCTCAGGGGCGAAAAAGTTGGCGAATGGCTCCTTCCCCAAGGACCGCATTCCGACATCATCATCTCTTCTCGTATTCGCTTGGCCCGGAATATCAAAGACGTCCCCTTTTTAACCCGGGCAAGCCGGGATGACCAAGAAAGGGTGCTCAACTTAGTCGCAGAGGCATTAGAAGAAAAGGGATTTCTAAAAAAAGGCCAATTCCAAAAAGGGAAAGAACTCTCTCCCTTGCTCCTCGCTTTTCTTTCGGAGCGACATCTCGTCCCTTTGAATTTCGGGGAAAGGAAAATTGAGAAAGGGGTGTATGTGAGTGAAGGTGAGACCGAAAGTATCCTCGTTAATGAAGAGGACCACCTCCGCTTACAGACTTTGACTTCCGGATTAGACCTCTTTTCCGGATACGAAAAGATTAACAAAATGGATGATGCCTTGGCCTGTGTCATCCCTTATGCCTTCTCACCCGAATTCGGCTTTCTCACTGCTTGTCCGACAAATGTCGGCACCGGAATGCGCGCCTCTATCCTTATCCACCTCCCGGGATTGGTCATAACCAAAGAGATGGGAAAAATTTTAAGAAGTCTAATCACAATGGGGCTAACCGTCCGGGGTACCTATGGTGAAGGGAGCGAGACGAAAGGCAACCTCTTCCAAATCTCTAACCAAATCACCTTAGGTCTATCCGAGACCGAGATTTTAGAAAAGGTAAGAAAGGTTGCCGAAGAGATCTTAGATTATGAGTTAAAAGCCCGGGAATTCTTGATGAAAAACCTTCGCCCAGTAATTGAGGATAAAATTTTCCGGGCTTACGCCGTCCTCAAATTCGCCCGACTCCTCACTTCTAATGAAGCAACAAATCTCCTCCTCTTAGTCCGTTTCGGAATTAATTTGGGGTTAATTAAAGACATCTCCCTCGCCACCATCAACACCCTCTTAATCTTAACCCGACCCGCCAATCTCCAAATCTACTTCCAAAAAGAGATGACCGAAAAGGAGAGGGATGAATATCGCGCCCAATTCGTCCAGACCTATTTGAAAGGCAAAGCAAAGTAAGATGTCAGAGAATAACAAAGCCAATCTTTTACGCCAAATCCCAGCCATCAATAGTATTCTAAAACACGAAAAAGGGAAGAAATTATTGGAAAGATTCCCCCGGCAACTTGTCCTCTCTCTCCTTCGGGAAGAACTCCAAAAAATTCGGCAAGGGATTGAGGAAGGCAAGATAAATGAGATCGTGGTTGAAAATGTTATCACTGCTGTCGCCAAGAAATCTCTCCCTTCCCTGCGTCGTTCAATTCAGGGTTTGGGAATTATCCTGCACACCGGTCTCGGTCGGGCACCAATTCCCAAGGTCGCCCAGAAGACCCTATTGGCGATAACGGAAAACTTTTGCAACTTAGAGATTGATGAAAGGGGTCGGCGGGGTTCCCGTTATCGTCACATTGAAAGGTTACTCCAAATTATCACTGGTGCGGAGAGTGGTCTCATCGTCAATAATAACGCCGGTGCCACCCTCTTAGTCTTAAACACCTTAGCCCAAGGGAGAGAAGTCATCGTCTCCCGAGGCGAACTGATTGAAATCGGTGGTGCCTTTCGCCTACCCGAGGTGATGGCAAAGAGCGGTGCTAAATTAGTGGAAGTGGGCACAACCAACCGCACCCACTTCCGGGATTACCGACAGGCGATAAACCCAAATACCGCCCTCCTCTTAAAAGTCCACAAGTCAAACTACGAGATTATCGGTTTCACCAAGGAGGTGGAACTAAAGGAACTGGTCGCCTTAGGAAAGGAATTTAACATCCCGGTTGTTCACGATTTAGGGAGCGGCGCCTTGCTTGACTTATCTAAGTATGGCTTACCCAAAGAACCGGTTGTTGCCGAGAGCATTAAAGAGGGGGCAGATATCTGCCTCTTCTCCGGAGATAAACTCCTAGGTGGACCCCAAGCCGGGGTAATAATTGGAAAGAGAGGGCTTATTGAAAAGATAAAGAAAAACCCCCTAACCCGAGCCTTACGGTGTGACAAAATGACCTTTGCCGTGATGGAGGCCACACTCAGACTCTTCTTAGATGAAGAAAAGTTAATAGGAGAGCATCCGGTATTTAGTCTTTTACTCAAAGATATAAAAAAGATTGAGCGTGAGGCAAAAAAAGTGAAAAGGGCAATTGCCAAATTGCCAAATGTCCGAAGTGAAATTATTGATACCTTCTCTCTGGTTGGTGGTGGCTCTCTGGCAGTGGCAAAAATCCCATCAAAGGCACTTGCCATCTGGACAGAAAAATTCTCTCCCCAGGAATTAGCCGACCGCCTCCGGCAAGAAGAAATTCCAATCTTCGGCAAAGTAGAAAACAACCGCTACCTCTTAGATTTCCGAACGATAAGAGAAGATGAAGTGAAGATTGTCAAATCCGCCTTAATTCGCAACCTCTCATAGAATTTGGGTTTTATGGAGGAAATCGTCATTACCCGAATGACCGAGGAGGATTTGGATACGGTGATGAGGATTGAAAGAGAGAACTTTAAGTTCCCTTGGAATAGAGAGTTGTTCCTCTCAGACTTAAATAAAAGGTTCGCCCATTGTCTTACCGCCAAGAAAAAAGGAGAGGTCTTAGGTTACATAATCATCTTCCAAACCTTAGATGAGTTTCACTTGGCAAACATCGCGGTTGACCAGAGGCACCAAAGAAAAGGGATTGGGACGAAGTTGATGCAAGAGATGTTAAAAATTGCTCAGGAGAAAAAAATTAAGAATATCTTCTTAGAAGTGCGAAGAAGCAATCTCCCCGCCCAGAAATTCTATGAGAGGTTTGGCTTTTTCCATTCCTACACCCGGAGGGGTTATTATGAAGATGGCGAAGACGCCCTTGTCTATGAAAAGAGCCTAATTGGTTGATTTGGCCTTGGGTATCTTCTTCTTAAACTGACACTCCGGATAACCCGAACAAGAGATAAACTTACCAAAACGACCCAGCCTCGCCACCAATTCTCGGCCACACTTTGGACATCTTTCGTCTAAGACCGCTAACTCTCTTTTAATAAAATTGCAATCCGGATAACCCGAACAAGAGATAAACTCTCCTCTCTTCCCTCTCCTCTTCATTAACGGTCGTCCGCACTTTGGGCAGTTTTCCGCCAATAACCTCTTCTCCTCCCTCTTAATAAATTTACATTCCGGATAACCCGAACAAGAAATAAACTTACCAAATCTCCCCCACTTAAAAACTAAATTCTGCCCACAGATTGGGCACTTCTCCAAGACCTCTTCCTCTATCCCCTCTCTCAGTCTTAGGATATTCGCCTCACTCTTCTTCAAGTCTTTGCTGAACGGGCGATAGAAATCCCTCACCACGTCCGGCCACTCTTTTTTCCCCTCTTCAATTAAGTCCAACTCCTCTTCCATCCTTCGGGTGAAGTCAACCTCAAAGACGTCGGAGAAGTTCTCAATTAGGATTTGATTGGTTAACCTTCCCAATTCCGTTGGTCTTAGATTACCATCAACCCTTTCCACATATCTTCTTTCAAAGAGGGTTGAGATAATCACCGCATAAGTTGAGGGGCGACCAATCCCATTCGTCTCCAATTTCTTAACGAGACTCGCCTCGGTGTATCGTGGTGGTGGTTGGGTAAACCTCTGCTCCAAAATCACCTCCACCAATTTCACCCTCTCCCCCTCGGTCAAATGAGGTAAAAGTACCTCTCGCTCTTCGGTGGGAAGGATTTTCTCAAAGCCGTCAAAGATTCTCCTCCGGGAATGGGCAAAGAAGAAAAAACCCGCCATCCCTGGGATATCAATCTCAACTCTCTTCTCTTCGTATTGGGCATCGCTCATTTGGGAGGCGACCGTCCGGCGAAAGATTAACTCGTATAATCTATACTCATCTCGTTCTAAATAACTCTTCACCGATTCGGGCACTTTTCTCAAATCGGTTGGTCTTATCGCCTCGTGTGCCCCTTGGGTCTCTTTTTGGTCTTTATAAATCCGAACCTTTTCCGGCAGGTAATTCTCACCAATCTTCTCTCGGATAAAGTCTTTTAGTTTAGTTAGAAACTCCTCGGCCATTCGCTTGGAATCAGTTCGGGGATAGGTGATGAGACCGACTCGCTCTTCTTTCAGTTCTACCCCCTCAAATAACCTTTGGGCCAAAAACATCGTCTTCTTCGCCGAGAAAGAGAATAACTTAATTGCCTCTTGCTGAAGAGAGGCGGTGGTGAGTGGGGGCGGTGGACTTTTTCTCTTCACCGCTTCTCTTATCCGACTGATTCTAAACTCCTTTATCTCTTCAATCGCCTCCTTTAAGGATTCTGCCTTCTCCTTCTCCTCTATCCTTTCCCCTTCTTCCCTATGTTTCAGGAAGACCTTGAATCGTTCCCCGTTCTCTTTCTCCAAGACCCCCGAGACGAGATAATATTCCTTTGGGACAAATTCCTCAATCTCTCTTTCCCGTTCCACAATAAATCGCAAAGCGACGGTTTGCACCCGACCAGCGGAGAGATTTCGGTTCTTAAAGACCCGCCAGAGGATTGGACTAACCAAATAACCGACCAATCGGTCTAGGACCCTTCTCGCCTTATGGGAGTTGACCTTATTCAAATCAATCACCGTTGGATTTGCCATCGCCCTTTGGACACCGTCTTTGGTAATCTCATAAAAGAGGACCCTTTTCATCTCCTTCCCCCTGCCAATCTCTTCCGCAATATGATAGGCAATTGCCTCCCCCTCTCGGTCCGGGTCGCAACCCAAATAAATCTCCTCGGCTCTCTGGGCTGTCTTTCGTAAGGTCTTTAGTATTTTCCCCTTTCCCCTAATGACGATGTAAGTAGGGGTGAATCCTTCCTCAATTGCCACCCCCAATTTTGTCTTCGGCAAATCCTTGATGTGACCATTGGTAGAGATGACCTCAACCCCCCCGAGAATCTTTTCAATCGTCTTCGCCTTGGTTGGCGATTCAACAATAAGAAGCGCCTTATCTCTCTTTTCCGTGCCTACCGCCACGCATTCACCTCTCATCTTTTTCTCTCCCTTAAAACCGATAGGAGATGCCTTATGTCTTCGGGCAAGGGCGATTCAAACTCTAAATACTCTTTGGTCTGGGGGTGGATAAAGCCCAGCTTGGCGGCGTGGAGTGCCTGCCGGTCAATTAAGGAAAGTATCTCTTTCGCGATTTCGTATTCCTCTTTTGACTTAATTATCCCAACCAAGGAACGTCCATACTCCTTATCGCCAACGACCGGGTGCCCATAATGACTCATATGAACCCGAATCTGGTGGGTCCGACCGGTGAGGAGTTTCAGTCGGGCATAGGTCGCCACGCCAAATCTCGCCAAAACCCGAAATTCCGTTACCGCCCTTTTTGAACCGAAAGGAGTTACCGCCATCTTCTTCCGATTGAGTGTATCTCGTCCGATTGGCGCCTCAACCACCCCTTTATCAAAAGGGAGGTCGCCCCAGAGGAGCGCCAAATACTCCCGATTTATCTTTCTTTTCTCCAACTCCCTTCCCAAAAAAGAGAGAGCGGTATCGGTCTTGGCAAAGACCAAAAGACCAGTGGTATCTTTATCCAAACGATGGATTACCCCGGGTCTTACCTTGTTTTGACCGGTTGGTAGATTTCGGCAATGGAAGAGCAAGGCATTAACCAAGGTTCCTGATTTATGCCCCCGAGCCGGATGGACGACCATCCCTTTCGGTTTATCAATCACAATCACTTCTTCGTCTTCGTAGACAATATTTAAGGGAATATCTTCCGGGATAATCTCTAACTCCTTCTCTAACTCATACCAAGCCTTCACCCGATCTCCCCCTTTTACCCGATAAGCTGGCTTTACCACTCGGTCATTGACCAAGACCTTTCCCTCTTTTATCAACTTAACGACCTTGTTGCGCGAAAGCCCGATACCCGAAATGAGAAGATACTGGTCTAATCTCCTACCACGCATCTTCTCCGCGACAACCCTTTGGAACTCGGCTTCCATATTTGGTTAAAATAACGAATTGGAGATAAAAGTCAACCAGTTTTTTCCTAACGATTCCATCTTGACTTTAATCTCGCCCATAGGATAATCACTTGCTAATGAATAAAAGGGTATATTTCCGCCGGAAAGTGAATAATGAGAAACGCCTTATTAGAAATATTTGAAAATGTTGAAACTGAAATTCCCATTACGGAACCAGAAGTAGATGTGAAATTATTTGGTGAACGGATTTCTATTAAAACCATCACTGGGGGGAGCTTTAGTGGAGTAAAGTTAATTTGGACGGTTGACGCCCAAAAAGCGAAGGAGTTTCGGGAGAGTTATTTTCCCGGTTCTCACCTCTTATTAATCCAAGTGAATTGGAATAAGTATGGTGGATTCTTTTTCATCCCCTTAGAAGTCCAAAAAGAGATTAAAATCTTTTGGGCGAAAGGAGAAATTGAATTCAATCCTTATAAGAGATGGGTTGACCTCTGGCGGGAGGAATAGAATGAAAGCGTCTTCAAGAAAACGAGCGCCTTCGGTTCGCCAGGGAGGATTAATCACGACGCCACCCATTCTACACCAGTCGGCTCTATGAAGGATTACCTAAAGAGAAATTGGTTAGATATCTGGAAAATTCAATCCCTCAACCATTTTTAGATAAGATATTCGGTAAGACGAGTGAGAATATGGAAGAACTGCCGGATAACAGCGTCCACCTAATGGTCACATCCCCTCCTTACAATGTTGGGAAAGAATATGACCAAAACCTCACCTTAGAGGAATACCGAGCATTCTTAAAAAGGGTCTGGCGAGAGGTGAAAAGGGTTTTAGTCCCGGGAGGAAGAGCGGTAATTAACATTGCCAATTTAGGAAGAAAGCCTTATATCCCCCTCCACATCTATATTAAGTGAAGATATGCTTGACTTAGGATTTTTGATGCGGGGTGAGATAATCTGGCATAAAGCCGGAGGCGGTAGCCCTCTACCGCTTGGGGCTCTTGGCTCTCCGCCAAAAATCCAATTCTACGGGACATCCACGAGTATCTTTTAATCTTTTCCAGGGATAAATTTGCTCGCGAGAGTCTAAAGAGAAAGAGCACAATCTCCAAAGAAGAATTCTTGGAGTTCACCAAAAGCGTCTGGACATTCCCTCCCGAACCGGCGACTAAAGTCGGACACCCGGCTCCCTTTCCGGTGGAGTTACCTTATCGTCTAATTCAACTCTATACCTTTGAAGGAGAAATTGTCTTAGACCCATTTATGGGGAGTGGTCAAACCGCCATCGCGGCGATTAAGAGTAACCGCCATTACATCGGCTATGAAATAAATGAAGAATATGTCAAATTGGCGGAGAGGCGAATTAAAGAATTTCTCTCCACCTCCCAATCCACAAGTCTCTTTTCCGAGTATCATAGAAAAGAATCTCAAAAATCTCTCCCTTGACTTAACCCTTCTCGTAGTTATAATAGCCGATGTTTAAGATAATTTTCCTTTTGACAACCCTTTCCCCTTCCTTAGAGAGCCCAGAAATCAATTTGATTGAAAGGTGCCTAAAATCCTACTTAGTTAGACCGGAGGAGCTCTCCTTTGAGAAGAAGTGGGCGGTTGACTCTATCTTTCTCTTAAAGAGGGTCGCCACTTCCCTTGATTTTCCCCTCTGGCTCCCTTTTTATGCTGATTCAACAATTGCCCGAATCAAAAAAATCTCAAATGAGCTTGAAATTGAACCAGAAGAATCACCAAAAGAGAAAATTAGATATCTGATTGAAAAGTTAATTCCCCTCGCCCAATTTTTTACCGACCAAATCCAACCCCTCTACCCGATAAGAAGAGAAAAACCATCCCCGGAGGAATTGGACTACCTCCTTTACTATTCTCCTCATCTCTTCTCGGATGAGGAAGATACAACCGATGACTACCTAAAAGGCTATATCCATCAGGAATTCTCCTTACCAATAAAATTTGACTCAACGAGAATTCCCTCGGACAGTTTCTTCACGGTCGTAAAGAAGATAAATCACCAAGATTACCTCTCCCCCACTTCTCGGAAAAGACTTTTGAAATTCTTAGCGAAGATAGAAATTCCAAAAGAGAAGATAGAATGCCCAGGGGTTAAAGGAAAGGTCCATTACTTTGGGGAGGGTGAATTGGGAAAGGTTGTCATCGGGAGCGAAGAGGATAATCTCTATTTCTCCCCATTTGACCTAATCATTGACTTGGGTGGCAACGATATTTACTTTTCCCGAAACTCCGCCCTCGGCTCAGCCGGCTTAGACTTTTCCGCCCTCATTGATCTCTCGGGGAATGACTTCTATTACTTTGAAAAACCTTTCTCGTTTGGGAGCGCCTTCTTCGGGACGAGTATTCTTTTAGACCTAAAAGGGAACGATACCTATCGGGCGGGCGAATTCTCCTTGGGAAGCGCCCTCTTTGGTCTGGGAATTCTCTTTGACTTAGAAGGTGATGACTTCTATGAAGGGAAGACCTTCACCCAAGGCTCTGGCTTTTATGGCTTAGGGCTTTTAATTGACCTCAAAGGTAATGATACCTACCGGGCTTATAACTTCGCTCAAGGCTTCGGCTCAACCTTCGGCTACGGCGCCCTCTTAGACTTCGCAGGAAACGACAACTATTACGCTGGTGGTAAATTTTACCACGAACCACTCTTACCCAAAGACTTCCGTTCTTTTGCCCAGGGCTTTGCGATTGGCTTCCGACCAGATGCCGGTGGCGGCATCGGTCTACTCTACGACAGAAGGGGAAATGACTTCTATAATGGTGATGTCTTCGGTCAAGGGGCGAGTTATTGGTATGCAATCGGTCTTTTATTTGATGAAGAAGGGAATGACCACTACTTAGCGACGGAATACGCCCAAGGTGCGGGAATCCATTTATCCTCGGGCATCCTTATTGACCGAAAAGGAAACGACCATTACCACTCCCGTCTCGGACCCGGCCAAGGTGAAGGTCACGATTTCTCGGTTGGGATATTAATTGATGAGAAGGGCAATGACTACTACTCCTGTTCTGGTGGTCAAGGGATTGGTCTAACCAACTCCTTCGGTCTCTTCTTAGATAAGGAAGGTGATGACAACTACTTCACCCGGGAGAAGGACTTTGGTCAAGGTTGGGCAAATCCCGCTCGGGGTTTTGGTGGTTTCGGCATCTTCTTAGACTTAGGGGGCAACGACATCTATCCCAGGGAAGGAAGGGCGTTTGAAAATAGTCACTTCTTCAGCGGTTTCTATGGCGTCGGCCTTGATCAGGAAGGTAGAGAGGAGAAAGAATTAGAAAAAGAAGAAGAGTTAGAAGACCTAAAAGAGAAGCCAATTGAAGAAATCTTTAAGAAGGCAAGCGAATGGGAGGTTGGGAGTGCGAAGCCGAGGGTGAGAGCGGCTCGGAAGGAGTTGATAGAAAGGGACACCTTAGCCATCAAGTATATCTTTTCCGAAAAGATTGCGACCAAGAGCGGTCTGGAACTGAGGGCGATTGAAGAATTATGCGAATCCCTACCCGAGAAGGTGAAGCAATATCTCTTTCAATATCTTTGGGACGAGAGGAGGGAGGCGAGAGCCAATGTCATCTATCTCTTGGGGAAGTTGAAAGTAAAAGAGGCGGTTGACTCCTTAACCCTTGCCCTAAAGCCAAAAAGGATAAATAAAAAGGTCATCGCCAACCGACCCCGTTGGATTCTCTCCGCCTTAGGCGACATTGCAAAATTTGACTCCCTAAACCCAAAGGGTGATAGCCTCTTAAGCGAGAAGGTGACCCAAGTAATCTTAAAATACCTGAAGGATAAATCCGAGCCGACCCGCCTCACCGCCATCGTTGCCTTAGGCAAGATAAGAGAGGATAAGACCATCCCCCATCTTGTCGGGAAGCTCTCCGACCCTCTCTTCACCGTCCGGCAGGCAAGTGAGAACGCATTGGGGGAAATGGGCGAAGAGGCGATTGCGCCTCTCCTCAATTCCCTAAAAATTGAGAAAAAGCCTCTCGTTCAGAGAGGGATAATTTCCGCCTTAGGCCGCCACCTCCAAAAAGTTAAGGATGAGGTCTTAAAAAAGGAGATAAGGAAAAATTTGGTCCCTTTCCTCGCCTCTTCTCATTCCGAAATCCGTTTCGCCACCATCTCCGCCCTCAAAAACTTTATGGATGAATATACCGAGAACCTCCTTAAAGTTCGGTTGGCCGAAGAGACCGACCCAATTGTTTCTGATCACCTGAAGGGTATCTTAGAAAAAGGGAGGGAAAAGTGAAATTCGTCTACTCCGACAGATACCATGTTGATTTTGGTCTTCATGTCTTTCCCACGATAAAATACAAATTGATAAAGGCGAACCTCTTGGCAAACGGGTTAGCCAAAGAGGAGGACTTCATTGAGCCACCGGGGGTTGATTTGGACGACATTCGGCTTGTCCACACCGAGGAATATATCCAAGATATGCTCAACCTCCGCTGGACGCATAGGACCATCCGCTCCGAACTGCCACTAACCTGGGAGATAATCTACGCCTATTTCTTAGCCGCCTCCGGCACAATCTTAACCTGCCGCTACGCCTTAGAAGAGAAAATCTCTCTCCACATCGGGGGTGGTTTCCACCACGCCTTCCCCAATCACGGGGAAGGCTTCTGCTATGTGAATGATATCGCCATCGGCATTAAGAAGATGCAAAGGGAAGAAAAGATAAAGAAGGCGGCGGTAATTGATTGCGACCTCCACCAAGGGAACGGCACGGCGCGCATCTTCCAAGATGACGAAAGTGTCTTCACCTTCTCCATCCACCAAGAGAATCTATACCCGATAAAAGAGCGGAGTGACTTAGACATCGGACTCTTAGACCTAACCGGAGATGAGGTCTATCTCAATCATCTCAAAGAGGCAATCCCAAACATTTACGAAGATTTTAGACCGGAGTTGGTCCTCTATGTCGCTGGCTCCGACCCCTATTATGATGACCAGTTGGGTCTCCTCCAGTTAACAAAAGAGGGCTTAAGGGAAAGAGACCGGCTCGTCATTGAGGAGGCCTACAAGAGAGATATCCCGGTTGCGGTCGTTCTGGCTGGTGGTTATGCCCGAAGGGTTGAAGATACCGTTGAGATTCACACCAACACCGCCAAGGTCTGCCTCTCTCTCCTCGGTCAACCGTTAGGCGAGGCTTGGGAAAAAGGCGAAGCCGATGTTAGCGATACCGGGGCGTCAGCCCAGAATTGAAAGAAGGGAGAGAAGGGGGAATTGCCTCCACGACTTCCCTTATCCAAAAGGAAAGAGGAAGTGTCCCCATTCAATCTTAATCTCCGTCACCGAATCCGGCTGTTGTCTATTCCGCTGTCCAATCTGCTACGCCCGAGTTTATCCCTGGTCAAGAGGTGACGAGCTCATTCTCTATTCCAACCTGCCGATGAAGCTGGAGGAGGAGATTAAGAAGGCATATCGCCTCTTTCCCATCTATCTAAGTCAGGTGACCGACCCCCTCCAACCAGTTAGAGAGGTGCGGGAGTTGACCAAGGAGCTCGTCTCTCTCTTGATGAGATACGAATTGAGTTTTGGTATCGTCACCAAGAGTGCGGATGGTCCCTTATGGCTATTAAAGGAAGAAGAGGGATTAAGAGATTACCCCTATTGGTTTTTAGCCCTAACGATTGAGGCGACACCAAAAAAACAAGCGATTACCAGCCCTTTCGCCTCAAAGATTTCCGACCGCTTCCGGACCGTCTCTTACTTTAATCGGCTTGGCATCCCGGCAATCGTCCGGATTGACCCGACTCTCTTAGGGGTAATGACCAAAGAAGATGTCATCTATCTCCTTGAGGCGGCAAAAGATGCCGGCTCACCCCACATCATCGGCTCAACCGGTTACTTCAAGAAGACCTCTATCCTTCGGCTCGCCCGAGCCATCGCCAACTCCGAATTCAAGAAGAACCTGAAGGACTTCTTCCGCCTCTATCGTTTCTCACCAGAAAAGATTAAAGAATATGATGAGCGAAAGAGATTTATTGTTCCTCTAAACCTAAGAAAAAGTTTCCACACCTTTGTGAGAAAAGAGGCCGAGAAGCGAAAGATGACCTATGCGGTCTGCCAAGAACTTCCTCGGGAATACGACTCAAAAGATATCCCTTCCTGCGAAGGGGTGAAGAACATCTCCGTCCACATCAAAGACTTTAATGGGCGATTCAAGCCAATCCCCTGCCCCGGTGACTGTTTGCGATACTGCCCAAATCCCCTTGACCCGCCTTGTGGCTACCCGAGATTTCGGGAAGAATATCCGTTTAAGTATCGCTCCTTATTCTTGCCCCCTTCTTATTCTCTATTTCCCGATAACTAATTTGGAATCCGTCCTCTTTCTCCGCCACCACTTCCTCCCCCTCTCGGAGACCTTCATCTATAAAGACCTCACCGGAATAAAAAGATTTTCTCTCCACCTCTTCTGTCTCAAGCGGCTGAATCAAAATCTCTTTCCCTTTTCCAACTTTTACCAGCCCAATCTCTTAGAAAAGAACTACTACCGCCTATTCCGCCGGTCCAAGACCTTAGCCCGAATAATCAAAGAGAAGGATATCCGCCTCATCCACTGCCAGATTGGGGTTGAAGGGGTCTACGGTCTACCTTATAAGAGAAGGTTCTCTCTACCCTTAGTCGTCTCCTTCCACGGGTTTGAGTTCTTCGTCCCATTCTCCCGACGCTACCAGAACCCAACCTTCTTCAATTATTGCCGCCACTACCAAGAATTAGCAAAGGAAGGCGACCTATTCCTCTGCGTCAGTAAAAAGACGAGAGCGGACCTAATTAACCTCGGCTATCCCGAAGAGAAGGTCCTAACCCTCTATTTGGGGGTTGAATTAGATAAGTTGCCAAAGAAATCCGACTACGAAAAAGAACCCTTAGAAATTCTCTTTCTGGGTCGCCTCACCGAAAAGAAGGGAATCCTCTTACTGATTGATGCCTTTTCCGATATCGCCAGGAAATGGGGAGATGTCTACTTAAAGATAATCGGCGATGGTGAATTAAGAAGAGAGGTGTTAACGAGAATTGAGCGCTACAAATTGCGGACGAGGGTAATCTGGCGCGGTGCCCTCCCCAATCAAATCGCCCTAAAGGAGATGGCGGAGGCAGATATCTTCGTCTTGCCCAGTTATAAGACAAGGGATGGAAATCAAGAAGGAACCCCTTACACCTTATTTGAAGCCCAGGGGATTGGCTTACCGGTCATCTCCACCGACCACTCCGGAATTCCGGAGGTGGTGAGAGACGGCGATACCGGATTTTTGGTGAAAGAGAAGGATAGGGAAGGACTGGCGGCGAGACTCGGTATCTTAATAAAAGAGAAGAAATTGAGAAGGGAGATGGGCGAGAAGGGGCGGGAGTTTATGAAGGAGTTCAGCTTAGAGAAGAGAATCAAAAAGTTAGAAGAACTCTATTCCCAACTTTTATGAAAAAGAGCCCAATCCTCAACGCCTCTTATCTCTTTGGGGGACGAGGTCTTGCCATCCTCTGCAACTTCTTGGCGACCGTCCATCTCGCCAAAAGGGTTGGGGTGATAAACTTTGGCTGGCTCTCCTTCTCCCTCTCCCTCACCTCCTATGCCTTGATTTTGACCGACTTTGGACTCTTGACCTTAGGGGTCAGGAGGTTAACCCAAGAACCAGAAGATAAGGAAATCGTCTCTAATTTATTGAGCCTACGCCTCTTTTTATCCTTAATTGTCTTCTTCCTCCTCCTCGCTCTCACCTTGCTCCTCTCCAAACCGCCAACGGTCAAGAGACTCATCTTCCTCTACTCCTTCTTCCTTTTTCTCAACTCCCTCTCCTTAGACTGGTTCTTCCAGGCAAAGGAGGAGATGTTTTATATCGGTTTAAATCGCCTTTTCTCATCTTTCAGTTATCTTTTCTTCCTTTACCTCTTTGTCAAAGCTGCGAATGACTATCTAAATGTGCCGAAACTCTTCCTTGTGAGTCAAGGGATTGGTCTTCTCTTCCTCTTCTTTCTTTACCGAAGAACGGGTGCGACCTTTAATTTAAGGTTTGACGCAAAAAAATTCTCGCGCCTCTTTCTCTCCGCCCTTCCCTTAGGTCTCACCAATCTCCTCCAAATCCTTTATACCTATTTTGGCATAATCTTTCTGGGCTTCTTTGGTCAACCGAAGGAGTTAGGGATTTATAGCGCGATGCACCGTCTCCTTTACTCAACCTTAATCATTGACCTCATCACCTCCTATCTCTTCCTTCCTCTAATCTCATCCTTCTATTCCCAAGGTTGGGAAAAACTCCCAAAACTCTTCTCCCTCCTCACCCGCTTGCTCCTCTCCCTAACCCTGCCGATATCTCTTCTCGTCTCTCTCTTCTCCCAACCTTTAATCTCTTTCCTCTTTGGTCAGAACTACTTAGAAGGGGCTCCCCTCCTTTGCCTCTTAATCTTCTTCTTACCCCTAACCACCCTCTCCACCATCTACGCCACCGGTCTAATTGCCGGGAAGCGAGAAAAGGTCCTTCTCTTTAATACCCTAATCGGAACGATTATCAACCTAACTCTAAGCGCAACCCTCTATTTCCAATGGAAGACGATTGGTCTCGTCTTAGGTTTTCTTTTTGGGGAGGTCTTCATCGTCACCAAGAATTTCTTATCCCTCCAAAAAGAGATGACCCTCCCTTTAAAAGGCTTCATCCCGAAGATTGACCGGGAGGTAATTAGGTTCCTCTTATCTCGGGAGTTATGAAAGACATCTGGCAAAGCCTCTTGGCGACCGAAGGGGTATTAGAAGGAATCCCAATTGAAGGGAGCCTCTTTGACCTTGACTCATTTAAAAACGGGAAGAAGGAAAGAATCAGGACAATCTTCCCGAAAGCGAGAAGAATCTTTTCTGGTGTTGGACCGATTGACCTCCAGGCAAATGGGCTTCTCTTCCCGGAAGGGGTCTATGAAGCGGAGGGGGAGAATATCATCGTCCTTCCCTTTTCAACCAAGAAGGCCTTAGAAGATTGCCGAATCTCGCCAAAATACTTCTTCTTTGCCAAAAGAAAGTTTCCTTATGAATTCGTCTCCTTGGTGAGTAAGGGGGAGGTGAGAAGATTAATCTTCAATGCCTTTCGCCTCATCTCCCTCCGTTTGAGGGGGGAATACAGACACATCTCATATTATCCGAAAGGATTTCGCTCCGCTTTCCTGTTTCGTATTGACACCGACTTCGCCACCGAGCGCGAGATAAAAGAGACCTACTCTCTCCTTAAAAGGATGGGAATAAGGGGAACTTGGTTTATAAACGCGAAAGAGCATAAGAGCCTTCTTTCTTTCTTCTCCTCCCTAAAGGGAGAAGATATCCAACTCCACTGCTTCGCCCACAAGACCTTTCCCGACTACAACCGGAATTACGAACAAATATCTAAGGGGAAGAGGGTTTTGGAAGATGCGGGGATTGAGGTTAAGGGTTTTGCCGCGCCCTTCGGTCTCTTTAATCTCCCTCTCTATCAAGCCCTCTTAGACCTAAACCTCTCCTTTTCTTCGGAGTTTGGTCTCTCTTATGACGACCTACCCTTTTACCCTTCTTTTGGGGAAAGAGAATTTCCCATCCTCCAAATCCCAATCCACCCCATCTGCCTCAGTCGGCTCTTAGAGGCGAAATTTTGTGAAGAGGAAATCTTTTTTTATTATAAGAACTACATTGACTGGCGATATAAAAACTCCCAACCCGTCTTCCTCTATGACCACCCCCACCGCATCGCCCAATTTCCCAAGCTCTGGGAAAGAATAATAAGATACATAAAAGAGAAGGAGGGAATTTGGTTTATGACGATGAGTGAATTCTTTAACTGGTGGCAGGAGAGAAAAGAGGTTCGGCAGAGTTTGACGGAAAAGAGAATTCCCCAAGAGAGCGAAAGATACGAGATAAAGACCTTGAAAGACTTCCCCGAAGAAATAGTCCAATTCCCGATTGAGAATCCGAAAATAGAAAGGGTGAAATTTGGCTTAAGGGGAAGGCTTCGCTTGAAATGGAAGGTTCTCTCTTGGAAGATAACTAAATACCTAAAGGAGAGATAGTTATGAAAGTCCTTTTTGGTTCCCTTTCCGCCCTGAATCTCTTAGAGGGTGGGGCAAAGACCCAGGTCTTGATGCTAAAGAGATACTTAGAAAGATTAGGGGTTGAGGTGAGCCTCTTCCAAGACTTCACCGACTACCCAATAGAAAATTTCTTTCTCTTCCACCTCTTTGCCGCGGAAGGGGCAACCTACCACCTAACGAAGGTTATGAAATCTCTCGGTCTCAAACTCGTCGTCTCCCCGATCTTCTTCTCTCGGCACAACCCATTCTCCTTAAAAATCTTAAACGCCCCATTTTCTCTTTTGAGAAGGTTCTCTGGTGTCTGGACCGAACCCCTCTATGTGAAAGAGATATGCGAAATGGCGGATTTGGTCTGCCCAAATACCGAAAGGGAGAAGATGCTTCTCACTAAGGGTCTGGGCATCAAGAGAGATAAGGTCTTTGTCATCCCAAATGGTGTTGAGGAGAGATTCTATTATGCCCAACCCGATTTATTCTACCGAACCTACGGAATAAGAGACTTCATCCTCTATACCGGTCATATCGGTTGGGGGAGGAAAAATCTCCTGCCCCTCCTCAAAGTCTTAAAGAGGTTAAGATACCCGGCGGTCCTGATTGGCAAGATTATGGATAACGAATACGCCAAGCGATGCTTAGAAATTGCTGAGGGTAGCGAATGGATTAAAATCATTGACCATCTCCCCCACTCCTCACTCCTCTTAGAGTCCGCCTATGCCGCCGCTTCGGTCTTTGTCCTCCCTTCCCTCTATGAAACCCCAGGTCTTTCTGCCTTAGAGGCAGGTTTAGCCGGAGCAAAGGTCGTCATCACAAAATTTGGTGGGACCGAAGAATACTTCAAAGACTTTGCCATCTATATTAATCCCTATTCCGAAAAAGAGATTGAAGATGGGATTAAAGAGGCATTAGAGAAAAAGAAGGATTCCCGCCTAAAAGAGCACATAAGAGAAAACTTCCTCTGGTCAAAGTCCGCCGAAAAACTTGTTAGAGTTTATAAGAGAATCACCGAATTGACCGGTTAGGGGATAGATGGGAGCATCCCCTATACCATTTTCAAAAGCGACCATCCCCCTTATTTGAGAAGAGACCTCTTTTGGAAAAGAGACCCTATCCGGTAATCACCTCCATCCCCTCCACCTTGCTTGGCGTTAGGAGGAGAGACCGAAGATTAATCCACAACTTCTCCAAGAAGGCGTTCTTCTTGAGCATAATTCACCTCTATAAATATAGAGTAAAAAGGTGCCCAAAATCTTACACCTAACTTTTCTAAATTTTTGAAATTTTAAGTAATTGGAAAAAAAGAACTTATTTTAATTTTTTATTATTTTTATTTTAGAATGGAAACTTCTGGTCAAGGGTATTTCCAATTGTCAAAAATCAAGATTTGTCCAAAAGAGATATGAAATTTTTTGAAACGGTGCGAAGAGAATGAGTTCTTCGGTCTAAGCCTTCTTTCTGGTCCTGGCTCGCATTTTCTCTATCACCCCCCTTTTATCTTTCTTAGTAAAGAGCCTTCTGGGATTAGACCAATCATATTTTTCAAAGGTTTTTAAAGCCTACCTTTTGGCTAAAGGACCTCTTTCGGGAAGGTTCTTTTTGACGAAAATGTCTTGACAAAATTAGGAATTTCTGGTATAATTCAAGTTGAGGAGGGATTATGCGCCACTATATCCCCTTTTTTGTTCTTTTTTTAACTTTTCTAAGTTTTGCCCGACCTTCCCAATTCTCCAACTCCGAACCGAATCTGATTAGCCTCCAAGACCCAACGACTCCGTCACCCGAACAGGTCCAAATTCCAAGAATCCTCTCCTACCAAGGGAGGTTGACCGACAATAACGGCAACCCGGTTCCGGACTCAACCTATTCCATAACCTTTCGCCTCTTTAGTGTCCCATCTGGTGGAAGTGCCTATTGGAGTGAGACCCAATCAATCCAGACCCGAGTAGGTCTA
>FWPV01006055.1_pt1 | contig 23536 bp, 13 predicted proteins | sample 2228371 | NCBI WGS metagenome assembly FWPV01 (sample SAMEA103939776, study PRJEB20133) | metagenome | reverse complement strand
AGTCGATTTTTTAGCTCTTAATTTTGTCACTAATTTTATATTATGGACACTAAAATAAAAAAAGCAATGATTATGCGTATACATTACTTAATTTTATTATTTCTTTTAATAGGAATCAATCTCTTTGCTCAACCAAATTTAAAGATTGAGCCCCGGAATGTTCGCTTTGAAGACGTTTTTACCAGATATGACTATACATTATTAATCAACACTGGAAATCAGCCAGTTTCTATTGATAGCATTACAAATCAAAAAGCCTTTTATCTGCTGGATTTTGATGATGGTTTAAAAGTACCATTTGTGATAAATCCAAACGACACTGTTAAATTAAATATCACATTGGCTAATTTTTATAATATTACTGTTTCAGATACTGTAGATACTATTTTTGTCCACAGCAATAACAATCCGGAAAGTCCACGCGATATAAGAATAAAAATAGATTTTTTTGATGATGATTATGGCACCTGTGCTGGCAGAGTAACAGATGATTTATTAATCCCCGTTGATAATTCAAAAGTATACTTTTTTTATTGGGGTGTATATTTGTTTGATTCAACAATAACAGATGTTAACGGGGATTACTCAGCACTGCTGCCCAAAGGCGATTACACAGTTGGTGCATCAAAAGAAGGTTATAGAACAATATTCTCGGGAAACACACCAGACCCATTCTACGCACAACCTGTTAGCATAGATTCGGGTGAAGCAGTTAGCATCAATCTTGAATTAATCCCACTGATAAGTACTGATTATTCTGTATCTGGCAAACTTTACAATCCCGCCACATTAGCACCTTTAAGCAAAGGTGTTGTTGTAGTAAGGAAAGGCTCGCACACACCAACTCTTCAGAAAGTGGATACAACTTACAGCACTGATGTTTATGCGGGATTTGTAAATAATGATGGCAGTTACAGCATTACCGTGGATGACAGTGCTTACTATTTCGTTCAAGGCTACACAGGATATTTCTTGCCATCATATTATAATACCACGGGGCTCTCGTCGGTCTTTTGGCAAGAAGCAGATTCAATAAACCTTAACTCACATTTAATAAGTAAAGATATTTATTTAACAAGGGACTCATCCTATGGTGCCGGAAAAGCCTATGGATACATAACTATGCCGGGTTCCGGCGGTAATGAATATGAAGGTATCTCAATATTTGCACAATCAACCAGCAACAATAGTTTATATTCATATAACTTTAGCAAAGAGAATGGGTCTTTTAATATTAGCAATTTACCATATGGCAATTATAGAATTGTTGCTCAGAAAATCGGATATGAAAATGCTATAAGTGAGGAGTTTGTTATTGATGCCTTTAATCCGGCAAAGTATGGATTGGAAATCTCTTTTAAATTATCCGGCTACGATGAAATATTATCTCCTCCAACAGATTTGCAACTATATCCAAATTACCCAAATCCATTTAATCCGGGGACAACTATATCTTTTAGTTTACCGGAAACGGAATTTGTTAAATTAAAAGTATATAACATTATTGGAGAGGAGATTGCAGTTTTAGTGAATGATGTTCTTCCCTCTGGTAATCACAGAGTAAAATTTAATGCGGGTCAATTAACCTCTGGTGTTTATATAGTTACACTAGAAGCAAAAAACACAAGGTTAACTCAAAAGATTTTATTACTTAAGTAGTTGTTTAAGTTAGAAAAAGAAGTAAACTATTTTTTCGGGTGAGCCTTAAAAAATTCCCATATCAAATCAGTTGCTGAAACTTCTTTAACTGGTCTATCAGCTCCTGGTCTTCCCCTTTCGCCCCCGGGCCAGCTGTGTCCACCTTTTAGCATCTTGTAAAAAATTATTTCCGTTCCGTTTCCGTTTCCATAATTAACTCTTTGGAAGTTTGGGGAATCAGATTTATTAAAGAAAACACAGCTGAATTTTTCTTTCCAGAAATCAACAACTTTTTCAACTGACATTTTTTCTGTCTGCACAATTGATTCCTCACCAATTCCACCTTCATATGGAAGGTGTTTGTCATCAACACTGTTAAATATGATCATTGAAATTTCGGAGCCGGCAGAACACTGCACCACATTAAACATTGTTGCAGCAACCGGAGCAACGGCTGCAAATTTATCAGATAATTCACAAGCTATTAGATAACACATCATTCCACCATTAGATAAACCCGTTGCATAAATCATTCTATCATTTACTCTGTATTTTTCTTTCACTTTTTGCAAAACAAGATTAATAAATTCTACATCGTTGATATCATTTTTATCAGCATATCCGCAGCAATCCCAGGTATTCCAGGTTAAAAGTTTTTTAGGAAAAGAACCTGTGCCGTAAGGATAAACAACAATAAAATCTTCCTTATCAGCCTTTGCAGAAAAACTGGTTGTTTTTTCTATGTTATCGGGATTCCCAAGTCCGCCGTGAAAAACAAATACAACAGGATATTCTTTTTGATAATTATAGTTAATAGGAAGATGAACTTTGTAGAATCTGTCCCTTCCAAAAATTGTTACGGTATCTTCAATGTTCTGATTATATCCGGTTGCTTGCCAAACAATGCAGGTAAGTATTATTAAAAAATATTTATTCATCAGTTTCTCTGTTATAAAATCAAAAAGTATTTATCAAAACTTATGCAGTTAAATTTGTTAAACAAAACAAAGAATCTTGAATTATCAGGTAAGATTTATAAAAACATTTGTAAAAATTGCCTGTTAAATTTAATAAATGATGGTCAGAATTATGAATTAATTTTTAAGTTACCCGATATTTTATAAATGTTGTTAAGGATTAAGTTTATTCATTCTTGCCAAGCATCGATAAAAGAATTCAAATCGAATAAAAACTCCCATGAAAATACTCAAACAGATTACCAATTTTACATAATCTAATCTGAGGTAAAATTTACCTTGTATTGAATAATTAGTTGAACTTATTGTTGAATTAAATTTCCGCTTTCTACGCGTTGCTGCACTATAAAATATCGATGCAATAAATCTACCATAGAATGCCATATTTATTATAACTACTCACGAGCTTAATTGACTAAGTTTGCGTCCGGTGTAAAATGAAATACTCGTTTTTCTCTGCTATGTTTTTCTTTTACGAGTTACGAAGCACACTTCTACTCGTTTGAGGTGCTTAGTTCAAAAATCACCTACTGTGTCATTAATTATTTACTGATCAAAATAGGAGCTTAAAATGAAATCCTGCTTAAAGTTTCTTTTTATCTTTTTTGTTGCATTACTACTGATAAACAAAACATCTATTGCCCAAACCAATCAGAAACTACTCAAAGAACTTTCAGAAAAATCAGATCTGATTATTGAAGGAAAAGTTATAAAACAAAACTCATCCTGGAATCGGGAAAAAACAAGAATCTACACAGAGGTTACTTTACAGGTTGATGAATATCTTAAAGGTAACAATGGTAACAAAACAATTGTTGTTAAAACACCCGGGGGCGAAGTGGGTGAAGTTGGAGAGTTATATACACATATGCCCAGATTCAAAAATGATGAGCAGGTTTTACTGTTTGTTAAAGAAGATAAACGGGATAAAAGCTTAAAAGTATCTAATGGAGAGGAGGGCAGGATAACGGTTTATGATGATAAACTAACGGGTGAAAAAGTAACATCAACAAGACAAAAAATTTCGGGTCTGAAAAAAGAAATCAAAGAATACATTAATAAAAAATCACAGCAATATTAATCGGAATTAATCAATCAGGCACACTAAAGAAATTAATTATTTAATTAAAAGAGATTTGAAAATGAAAGACTTAAATAAAATGACTGCCAAGATAATTTTACTCCTAATAATTCTTCTGCTTCAATTCCCAATTTTGGCACAGGGTTCAGATAATAATGCTTTTGAATTTAATGGAATTGATTCCCGGCTTTACATACTCGATGGTCAGCCTGTTAATTCTTCGGCAATACAGGAAGCATACCAGTACTTTAACAAATCCGGTGTCACTAATAAAAAAATAACCGTTCAAGCATGGATTTATTTAATTGGCGAAAACAACAATGTTAAAATGCCAATCATTTACAGATCTGTACTCGGAGGTGGAACATCATTTTCAATGTATGTTCAAAATAACAAGGGATATTTTTCAGTCGGAAACAGCTTGCCGGTCAGTACATCTGAATTTCCTTCTTTCCAATGGATACAACTAACAGGCATTTATGATGGAACAAATCTTAAAATCTATTTGGGAAAAAATTTATCACAAAGTGCTGTTGTTGCTCTAAACAATTCTTATACAAACGGAGTTGGTCTGTTCGTCGGAAAATCAAGTGAGGGTGCATTTAAAGGTTTAATTGATGAGATAAGAATTTTTAACACCGCCTTAGATGATAATAACATTAATGGATCAGGCGGTAACGGAAATCCTGCTGAACCATTCCCATCATCTTTATCTCAATACTCAGTTGGCCAATGGTCATTTAATACGATATCTGATAACAATTTTCTTAAAGATTTTTCAAGTTATAGTAATGATTTTATAGTTGAAAATATCTCCAATATTTACCCAAGTAAAAATTTACCTTTCATCCTAGTCACTTCTGTTTTAGATGATGCGGATGCGTTTATTGGTGATGGCAATGCTGTTTCACTTAATGGCAAGGTTACTTTACGATCAGCAATTCAAGAATCAAATGCATTAGCCGGGGGCCAGATAATTTATTTTTATATTCAGGGATCCGGACCATATAACATTGTTCCTGTTACTCCATTACCTGCGATTTCTGATGCAATTACACTTGATGGAACTACACAAAAAGGATATTCTGGCTCACCAATGGTAAGCACAAATGGTTCATTTGGTGGTTTGGTGATTTCATCAGGATTTAGTACAGTGAAGGGATTATCTTTAAGCAGCACTACCGATTATGCTTTAACTCTTTCTTCTTTAGGAAATAATAAAATTTCCGGCAACACAATTTCGGGAATTTTAATTAATTCATCTGACAATGATATAAATTCAAATACAATTTCTAATTCCGTTTTAGATGGAATAAATTTAACTGCCGGCAGCACAAATAATAATATTGGAGCTGGAGGCGCAAACAATATTGCTAACAATGCCGGATTTGGAATTTCAATCTCCGGAGCAGAGGGAAATCAAGTCGCTTCTAATTATATCTCGCTTAATGGTGCAGGTGGAATAAATTTATTCAATTCAACAGCAACCTTTAGCGCAAATAATATTAACAATAATTCAGGACCAGGATTAAAAATCGATGCATCAACCAATTTTACGATATCAGATAACATCATTTCTTCAAATCAATATGGTGGGGTTGTATTAATCAATAGCTCAGGACTTTTTAAAAATAATAGTATCTCAAATAATTCTATTTTCGGAATTTCCTTAAACACAAATGAATTAATTCTTTCGCAGGCAAATACAATAAGCAATAACTCGGGTTCGGGAATTATAATTAATGGAGAAGGAAATAAAATCAGTAACCAATTAATATTTGGTAATGATCCTGATGGGATTTTTGTACAAACCGGAAACAATAATTCGATCTTAAACAATTCAATTTATAACAACACAGAGTTGGGAATTCATCTGAACACCGGCACAAATAATTCACAACAAGCTCCTGCTTTAAATACTTTTTATACGTGGAAGGACCAAACAGCTCTTCCAAACATTAAGGGGGGCACATCAATACAGGGAACATTAAATAGCATTGCCAATCAAAAATATATAATTCAGTTTTTTGCAAATTCAACTTTATCCAATAGAGAGGGAAAAAGATTCCTGGGTGAAATAGAAGACTCAACAGATTTTACCGGTAGTACAACTTTTCTTGCTAATCTTAAAGATGCCGTGCTTGAAGATGGTGAAGTAATCAGTGCAACAGCAACTAGGCTTGATATATTAAAAAATACTTTAAGTACTTCTGAATTCTCTGCTTCAATTGAAAGAACACATGATGAAGGGGAGCATTATAAAGTTAATACAACACTAGCAGGCATTCCTCTTCATTGGAAAGATGGAAAGGGAGATTATCAAATTGCTCCATCTGTTACTTCAAGAGGTTATGATGATGAAATTGAAAATGGGTTTAATACATGGAGTGCTTTGCAGCAATTAGAATACACAAGAAAGTTTTACTCTGATACCGAAAAATGGGGCGGTAACGCCGATGGAACTAATAATGTTGTTTGGTTTCCAACAACAGAGCAATGGGAGGATTCAACTGGGGCTCCATCAAATGTTGTGGCAGTTACAAGAGTAAGATATAATGCTTTTAACGGTGAGATGGTTGATATTGATATTGCCTTTAATGGTGATCCCGTTTCACTTACAACTGGCAGCCATTTTGTTTGGACTTCTAACAGCGATCCAAACAATGCGGACCCGGATAAACTTGATGTTCAAAATGTTGCAACTCACGAAATCGGTCATTACTCCGGTTTAGCAGATTTATATAATCCCGGTGATTTCAACTACACATTGGAAATGAAAAATAATAATCAAGATGCTACTATGTATGGCAGAATTGATATTGGAGAAACCTACAAAAGGAGTCTGAATCCCATATCATATTTTAATCAATCGGATGTAACAACTTATGATATTGGCGGTATAAATTTTATTTACAACAATCTAAACGAAGTGTACTATGATATTGTGATGGTGTTTGATGGAACCACTAATTTTATTTCCACAAATGTGCTTAACGGGTTTATTCCTTCAAAAAACGCAGCACTGGAACTAGTTGCAAAATTACGCACCGGGGATAAAATTGGTTTCATAAATGGATCTGTCAGTCAACCAATAAGTGATAACTTCAATTCTACATTAAGTTCTCTCAGTGTTTTAGAACCAAATCAGATGTATGATCTTTCAGAAGGAATTCAGGCAGCCATGCAATTATTTTCACCTGCTTCAACTAATAAAAAAATAATAATTCTGTTTAGTGCCGGTGAAGTAAGTCCCTTCACTTCAATTACAGAAATGAATTACGATCCTGATATCAGAATCTTTACACTTGGATTTGAAGGATTGAATGAAGCACAGGATCTTATGAGCTGGCTGGCACACGAAACACATGGAGAATATTATAAAATAGAAAGCTCAACAGAAATACCAACAGCCACAAATATTATCTGGCTGCGTTTGCTCGGTCTTGAAATTTCCTATTTGTCAGAAGAAATAAACAGTCAGATTATTTCAAGCGGACTCTCGTGGCAAGGTGGACTTTCATGGCAAGGCGGGCTTTCTTGGCAGGGAGGGCTTTCATGGCAAGGCGGGCTTTCTTGGCAGGGAGGTACGCTAGATATGGGATTATCATGGCAAGGAAGTGAATATTCTTTAGCATTGCTTCCCCCGGGAATTTTTGTAACAAATCCGCCAAATCTTCCTGCGGAAGCTATTACTCAACAAAATTATTTGAATCCTGCAAATGCAAAATATGAAATTCAATTTTTTAACGGATATTCGGGCTCAGCTTTAACTCCTTATAAATTTTTCAGAATAAATAATCCGGGATTGGGTGCATGGACATATGCTGTTGTAGAAAACACGGCACCTTTAACACCTGAACCAATAAGAGTTTATATGGCAAACGGAGCTGATATCATTCTTAATTTTAAAACAGATAAAGAACGTTACATTTTGAATAATGATCAATCCGGAAATGCTATTCCCGTTAATGTGGTTTTAGAAGCAACCGTAACTCAAGGTGGTGAGTCCAGCGGTCTTAATGATCATACGAAAACAGTTGGAGAACCAGTTAACGATGCCTTGGTTAGTGTTGAAATAACTTCACCAGACGGACAAAAAGTGGTTGGTTTTCTCTCCCCTGCTGGTGATGGTAAGTACACGATTTCCTTAAACACCACATTAGTTGGAAATTATGATATTGTTGTTATTGCATCAGATAAAATTGAAAATGATGGAAAAAATAACAGCCAATATTTTCTTACAACAGAACATTCATTTTATGTATCACCCTATGAACAACCACAGGAACTGACTGGTAAACTAAATATCCAATATGCACTGAATGAACTTAATTCAATAATGTCAAAATATTGTGCTACAAGTAAAACCTGTACTTTGGATAATACCACAAAGAAAAACATAACCAGTGCCATTTCATTATTAACCACAGCTTTAACTTATTTTGAAGCTGATGGTAATCATTTAAAGACAACAAAGGGATTAAACTTTTATGCTAACATTACATCAGCAGTTAATCTTATTTATTCCTACTTAATTAATCCAAACTTTGGCAACAGGATTAAAAATGCTATGGAATTTCTATTTGATGGAACTTATCAGATTACCTTAGTCATTAGAAATGAAGCAGAAATAGCTGTTGAAGACGGACAATGTAAATTATCCAATTGTGATGAAACGCTGAATAATGTGAATGCAGAGATTGGTAAAGCACTACTTGATTCAAAAGAAAAAAATTATGTTTACATTTATAATCATTTTACAAATGCCTGGAAATTTTCAGCCAACATACTTGGCGCAAACCTGAAGAAAGAAGGATTTGAAGAAACTGAGAATGATCTTCCACTAAATCTGCCGTCCCAGTACGGATTGGATCAGAATTTCCCGAATCCGTTTAATCCAAGCACTATAATACAATTCCAGATGCCTGAGAACAATTATGTAAGCTTACGCGTGTATGACATACTTGGTAATCTAATTACTACACTTGTTGATGAGACACTGAATGCGGGATATCATAGTGTAAACTGGAATGCCTCCGGGCTATCAAGCGGAATTTATTTCTATACACTAACAAGTGGAAAATTTTCAGAGACTAAGAAATTAATTCTAATGAAATAACCGGGTTTTCAGTGTTTGTTTTAGAACTTCTTACCAACTGAAGATATGTGATTGTGAAGTTTTATTGCATATCTTCAGTTTTATTTAAACAATATATCAACACTAACTATTAAGAATGAAACATAAATTATTTTCATTTCTCATCTGCTTTGTTTTACTTGTTGGTGAAACAACAGCACAAAATAAAATCAACTTTAATCATCTTACCGTAGAAAACGGATTATCACAAAGTGCAGTGACTGTTATCTTTCAGGATAAAAGTGGGTTTATGTGGTTTGGAACGCAAGACGGATTAAACAGATATGATGGTTATAACTTTAAAGTGTTCAAAAATATTTCAGATGATTCTACAAGTCTGTCTGATAATTTTATCTTTTCGATTTTTGAGGATGAATCCAATAACCTCTATGTGGAAACTCAGTCCGGAAAGTTTAATAAGTACAGTCCTCTCACAGAAACTTTTACAATTGTATCATCAGATAAAATCGATTTTAATAAATCAAGAAGAAGCTCTGTGTTAGCTGCTTACTATGATAAAAATAATATCGTTTGGAAAGGTGGACTTGGAAAAGAAACAGGTTTAATCCGAGAGGATAAAAAAACAGGTAAATCAATTACCTATCTTCATTCTGCAAACCAGAAGAACAGCCTAAGCGATAACAAAGTGTATTCGGTATTAAGAGATGGCAAGGGAATATTATGGGTGGGAACTTTTAATGGACTTGATATGCTGGATGAATCAACCGGCACTTTTCAACATTATAAAAATATGCCCGGTAACCCAAATAGTCTTAGCGATAATTGGATTTGGCCAATTTTTGAAGACTCAAAAGGTAATTTGTGGATTGGAACAGTAAAGGGCGGATTAAATAAGTTTAATCGTGAGTCAAATACTTTTGTCAGTTATAAAAATGATCCGTCAGATCCCAAAAGCATTAACGATAATTTTATTTTTTCTGTTTATGAAGATCGAAGCGGATTGATATGGGTGGGAACAAATTCTGGAGTAAATTATTTTAGTCCTTCCTCGCAGGTTTTTGAACATTACTTCAATATTCCCGGGAATAAAAATACTTTAATTGATAATATTGTTTATTCAATGTTTGTTGATTCTGAAGGAAACTACTGGATAGGCACCAGAAACGGAGGATTAGATAAATTCGATTATCAACAAAAAAAATTTTCAAACTATAAATACGATCCCTCTAATCGTAACGGTCTGCTTAGCAATTCAATACAGGTGATTTATGAAGACAGAGATAAATTATTATGGTTGGGAACTTTTAGCAGCGGGTTAAATTCTTTTGACCAGGAGTCGGGCGAGTTTAAATCTTTCACTCACAACCCATCAAATCCCAATTCACTTAGTGATAATCGTATTTATGAAATAAAAGAAGACAGAGATGGTATAATTTGGATTGGTACTTATGCAGGCGGACTTAATCGCTTAGACAAATCTTCCGGAAATATCACAAGCTATAAACACGATGAAAATGATTCTTTGTCAATCAGTTCTAATAATGTGTGGACTCTGGAAGAAGATAATGATGGAAACTTGTGGGTTGGTACTTTTGGTGGTGGTGTAAATGTTCTTGATAAACAAACAAAAAAATTCATACATTTCAAAAATGATCCGTCAAATCCGCAAAGCATTTGTGATAATAATATCATAAGAGTATATAAAGACAGCAAAGGCAATATGTGGTTTGGAACAACCAGGGGAATATCCCGCTATCTGGCAGAAACAAAAAATTTTAAAAACTATAGTGAAAAGGATGGTCTCTCAAATAATTTTATCTATGGCATTCTCGAAGATAACAAAGGTAATTTATGGCTTAGTACAAACAATGGTATTTCAAAATTTAATCCTGAAAATGAATCATTTAAGAATTATTATGCTGAAGATGGACTGCAGAATAATGAATTCAATCAAAATGCATTTGCCAAAGATTTAAGAACCGGTAATTTACTCTTCGGCGGGCCAGATGGTTTTAATATCTTTAACCCTGAAAAAGTTACCGGAAACACATACGTGCCGCCCGTTATCTTTACAAACTTTTTAAGATATAATACCGATGATGAAGAAGGTAAGCCGATTCTTGAGAAAGGTATTTCTCAAATAAAAGATATTTCTCTTACATATAAAGATAACATTGTGATTTTTGAGTTTGCCGCACTCAGTTACTATAATAATTTTAATAATCAGTATAAGTACAAGCTGGAAGGATTTAATGAAAATTGGATTCAGCTTGGAACAAATAACAAGATTACATTTACAAATTTATCTCCCGGTGATTACGTCCTTCGGGTAATCGGCTCTAACAATGATGGCGTCTGGAATGATGAAGGAACATCATTAGTCATTCATGTATCACCACCCTGGTGGAAAACTAACATTGCTTACGGAACTTATATGATTGCGTTTTTCGGATTTCTCTTTGGTGTAAGAAGATTTGAGATAAACCGACGCGAACAAAAAGCCAAACTAAGAGAAAATGAACTGCGGCTAAAAGCCACCGAAGCAGAGAAACGCGCGATACAAATAGAAAATGACCGCAAGACAAAAGAATTGGAAGAAGCACGACAACTTCAGCTTTCAATGCTGCCGAAAGAATTACCAAAACTTCCTAACCTTGAGATAGCAGCATTTATGAGAACAGCTACTGAAGTGGGTGGAGATTACTACGACTTTATCGTTGAAGAAAACGGAACTCTTAATGTTGCTTTTGGTGATGCTACCGGACACGGACTTCAAGCCGGAACAATGGTTACTTTGATGAAGGGATTTTTTACTTCCGATTCATCAAAGCTTGGATTGAAAGAATTTATGTCTCACTGCACAAAGGTAATTAAAGATATAAAGCTGGGCAGAATATTAATGTCTTTCAGCTATCTGAAAATAGATGACAGAAAATTATCAATTACAAGTGCCGGAATGCCTCCTGTTTATTATCATAATAAACAGTATAATAAGATAGAAGAAATTACAATTCAGGGAATGCCGCTTGGGGCAATGAAGAAAGCATCATACACTGTTATTGAAAGAGAATTGAATAGCGGCGATACAATTTTATTGTTAACCGATGGATTACCGGAACAAATGAATAAACAGGAAGAAATGTTTGATTACTCACGTGTACAAAAATATTTTGCTGAGATTTCGGATAAGGCACCCGATGAAATTATAAATTGCTTAGTAGAAAAAGCCGATGCCTGGATGAATGGTACTCCGCAGGCAGATGATATAACTTTTGTTGTAATAAAAATTAAATAACATTAATAAAATATTTAATGACTATGCCATTCGAAAAAGAAAAATCTGCACACGAAGCCTACAAAAATTTTTTAGATATAATGCTTTATGATGTACCAATAGAACAACTGGATGATTTGGTTGTAGATGATGTATCGGGATATGGCACAACGCTGGATGAAAAAATTATGGAAATTGAAAGATTACGCAAACTTGTTATTGACCAAAGAGAGCAGGGAGCCGGATATAATATCAGTTTTGATGTAAAACCTGTCCATAGAAGAGTAAGCGCTAATTCTGCAGTCTTTATTGACGAAATTGATATTAAAATGGTTATCAATGGGGAGAATAATTTAATACCATTAAGATTCAGCACGATATTTGAATTTATCAATGGCAAATGGAAAGTAATTCATATTCATGGCTCAGTACCAGTAAATTCAGAAGGAGATACCTGGCATAAAGACGAACATAAGAGAAGGATTGAAGAACTTGAAAAATTAGTTGCCGAAAAAACAGAAGATCTTTTATTGAAAAACAAAGAACTAGAAATTGAAGCTTCCCTTGAAAGAGTGCGTGCTGCAGCGCTGAGTATGAATGAATCTGATGATTTGTTAAGCATCTGCGAAGTTTCTTTTAAAGAGCTCAAAAGACTTGGATTCAATAGCCTCCGTAACGCTATTATTCATATTCCAAATGATGAACAAAAATATTTTATGGATTATGACTACTCAGAATTTACAGGGGGCGCTGTAACAAAAATTGAATATGGGTCTCATCCAATTGTTGATGAATATCTAAAAAAAATCAGAACTGCCGAAGATGCTTACTTTGAAGTGGTAATAAATCAGGATCAGTTAGATGGATGGAAAAACTTTCGGAAAGAATCTGGTCAGCAGGAAGATCCAAGATTAGATGAAGCAAATGCACTTTACTATTACCTCTTTTCTATTGGAATTGGAGATATCGGGATTTCAACATTTAAACCAATTGATGAATCACAAATCAAAATACTTAAAAGATTTAGAAATGTGTTTGATCTTTCCTACCGAAGATATACTGATATCTCACTTGCCGAAGCACAAACAAAAGAATCGCAAATTCAACTGGCATTAGAGAGAGTACGTGCAAGAACTATGGCAATGCAGAAGAGTGAAGAGTTGTCAGAAACATCATTTGTTCTATTTACACAATTAAAGGAACTCGGTGAAGTTGCCGAACAAATTTCTATTTTAATTTATGATGAACAAGATGAGAAATTTGAGTTATACACTACCATTTATGGTAACCAGTGGGAAGAATCAGGTAGATTGCCATTTAATGAAAATCCGGTTCACAAAAAAATCTATACTGCCTGGAAAGAAAAGAAAAAATCAATAGTGATAGATCTTTCAGGTAATGAGTTAACTGATTTCAATAACTTTAAAATGCAGTACAGCAAGCAGTATAAATCTGAAAGTGAGCTACCCAAAAATCGTTGGATACTTCACAATGCATTTTTTTCAAAAGGAGCAATTACGTTTTCGACCCATGAGCCACGACCAACTGAAACGATAAGTCTTCTTGAGCGGTTTGCTGCAGTTTTCGATTTGACTTATACACGTTTTCTTGATCTTCAAAAAGCAGAAGCACGGGCGAGAGAAGCAAAGATCGAAGCTTCGCTTGAAAGAATCAGAGCTCAGGTTACAGCTATGCGTGAGTCTACCGAGCTTCTTGATATCGTTGTTACAATGCGCTCCGAGTTTGTAGCCCTTGGTCACAAAGCACATTATTTCTGGCATATGAGATATCTGCCTGATAAATATGAAAAGGCTATGACTTCCGGCGATGGCACTCGGATAGGAATGGTAATGACATTGCCCCGTCATATCCATGGGGATATAAAACTTGTTGCTGATTGGGAAAAAAGCAACCAACCCACTTTGGTCTTTGCAATGGATGTAGACACTGCGGTTGATTACGTTGAAAAAATGATAACCCTTGGTGATTTTCAACAAGTAGATCCGCAAGCACCAACGCTGGATGACATTCGCCGCATCAATGGTCTAACTTTTATAATGGCACGCACAACGCACGGTGAAATAGGATTTAGTTTACCCGGCACTGTACTTCATCCACCAGAAGAAGCGATTGCTGCATTAGCAAGGTTTGCTGGTGTGTTTGATCTAGCATATAAAAGATTTATCGATCTGCAAAATGCTGAGGCACAGAATAAAATAATTCAAGCCGAGAATGATCGAAAAACCAAAGAACTTGAAGAAGCCAGAGAACTTCAGCTTTCTATGCTACCAAAAGAATTACCTGATCTTCCCAATCTTGAGATAGCTGCATTTATGAGAACTGCAACAGAAGTTGCCGGTGATTATTATGATTTCAGTATTCAGGAAAACGGTTCCTTAAATATAGGCATTGGTGATGCAACAGGTCATGGTTTACAGGCAGGTACAATGATTACTCTGATGAAAGGATTCTTTACCTCTGAAGCAGCCAAACTTTCTCCAAAAGATTTTATGAATCATTGTAACAAAATGATTAAAGAAATTAAGCTCGGCAGAATTTTAATGTCGTTCAGCCTGCTTAAATTTGAGACAGACAATAAACTATATCTCAGTTCCGCCGGTATGCCTCCAATATATTATTTCAATAATCAAAAAAAAGAAACAGAAGAAATTCTTTTGGGTGAAATTCCTCTTGGTGCTATTAAAGGATATTCTTTTAAAATGATTGAGAAAAATTTAAAAAGTGGAGATTTGCTTTTACTTATCACAGATGGCTTACCTGAACAAGTAAATAAAGATGGATTGGCATATGACTATTATCGGGTTAAAAATCAATTTACCAAGCTTGTTAATGAACAACCTGCTGTTATTGTAGAAAACTTCATTACAAGCGTTGATCAATGGACGAATGAGACACCGCAGCGAGATGATATTACTCTTGTTGTGATCAAAGTGAAATAGATTTTTTTATTGACCTTTATTTTTTTTTAATTAATATAAGAAAGAGAATTAAATTTTTTATGGAAGATAATATCAGTCTTGAAATAAAATTACCTAAGGTTCAGGATATTGAGCTTGTTGCATTAGAAGGGCTTGATAGACTGGGTAAGCATCTGGGAATTACAGAGGATAAAATAAGCGAAGCCAAAATTCTTGTTACAGAAGCGATAATAAACGGCTTTGAACACTCTGGTATTGAGAATCCTTTTGTTAAAGTTGAATTTATTATGACAAAAGAAAGACTTACAATTTTTGTAACAGACCCCGGAAAAGGTTTTAACCAAAATGAAGTTGAGGAACCCGATATATCTAAAAAAATTGGCGGAGAAAATAAAAGAGGATGGGGACTGAAGTTAATGAAATCACTTTCTGATGGTTTAAGTATTGAATCAAAACCTTCTGGAACAAAAATATCAATTATTAAAAATTTATCTTAACAGGAAAAAAGAATGAACGTAGATTTTAATATTACGACAGAAATCCGTAACAATGCTTTGGTGATAAAAACAGACGGTTACATCAATAATACTGCGGGTGAAAGAATTGCGAAAGAATTTAATAATCAATTTAATGAAGGGATCAGCAGGGTTGTACTTGATCTGGAGAAATCTAAAGTCATTAATTCTATCGGAATATCCTACCTTTTAGAAATAATTGAAAAACTTAATGACAGCAATTGCAAACTGATATTCACCAACCTTGATCCTACTGTTGAAAAGACGTTTAATATAATGGGATTGTTTCAGTTTGCAGAAAAAGCTGATTCAATCGATTCCGCAATTAAATAATACTTGCATTGGATAACAGCTATCTAATAGAAAAACTATCACTTCAAGCAGAATCTTTTCAGGATGGATTTGAAGTATTATCAAAATCTACCAGCCTTGTTGAGATGGTAAAAAATTTTATGCACATTATTCGTGGAAATCTAATTATAACGGAGATATATGCCTTCCATAAAATTGAAACTTTGCCTGATTGGAAAAACATTTCATTAAAAAAAATTCCGGATACTTCATATTTAAATTACTTACAAGACTCAGTAAAACCTTTAATAGAATACTTTGAAAATCAGAAAATCGAAGTTTCAATTACTCTGCCATTACCAGATCATTCTTATTTAGGAATTTTAATTGGTCATAAACTTGATAAATCTCCGTTTACTGATCTTGATAAAATTACTTTACAAATTTTGATACAAGTTTTTGATAGTGCTTACAAATCATACTTAAATCGAAAGAAGGAAAAGGCACTGATATTTGAGTTGAATGAAAAAGTGCTACATCTAAATGGCCTGATAGATTCGGGAATAGAAATTTCCAGATACAGTTTGGGGAGAACGCGTTTTGATATTGCTTTAGAACGAATTTCCTCTTTAACTAATGCTTCATCCGGATTGATTGAAATAACAGACAAAGCCCAAAACAATAGCAAAAGCTATATAACATTTCCTGATGGTATTAATCCTGAAAAAATATTGAGCAGTAAATTCAGGATTCAATCTTCATTTGAACATCATAATCACATATATACTTTTGTCCTCTCAGAAAAAGAAACAAGACACAATACAACAACTTTTAAAGAATTAGATCAACTGCTTCTTGATGCAATTGCGCAACAGGTTTCTGTTTCACTGGAAAACGAGTACCTGCATAAACAGTCCTTGGAAAAAGAAATAATTGAAAAAGAAATAAATGTTGCCGCTTCCATCCAAAAAAGAATTTTGCCGGATTCTTTACCGTCAATATCCGGCTATGATCTTGCCGGAATAAACATTCCATCACGTGAAGTTGGTGGTGATTACTATGATTGCATTGATTTGGGCAACAGAAAATTTGCTTTAATAATTGCTGATGTTGCCGGAAAAGGAATTGGTGCAGCTCTTTTAGTTAGCACATTAAATGCTGCTTTGTATTCTTATTTGCAATTTGATATTCCGCTTACAGATATATGTGACAGATTAAATAAACTTATATACAAATCATCTCCCTCTGATAAGTACATAACTTTTTTTATCGCTGTACTTAATTCTGATACCGGTGAGTTGGATGTGGTTAATGCCGGCCACAATACGATTTTTCTTTTAAAGAAAGATGGAGGTGTTGAAAAACTGGATGCAGGTGGTGTCGGACTTGGTATGTTTGATTTTGGAATTCCGTTTGTGGGACAAAAGACAAGGATTAATAGTGGAGACAGACTATTCCTTTACACAGATGGTATCACTGAGGCGATGAATGAAAATGAAGAAGAATATTCGGATGAAAAAATGTTAAAATTAATTACCGGAAATTCAGATAAAACGTCAGAAGAATTTATTAATGAACTGGTTAATGATGTCAAAGCTCACGTTGGCAGTGCTCCACAAAGTGATGACATAACTGCTTTAATTCTTAAAAGGCTTTAAAAATCAATTTCCTCAGTGTCATTTAACCGTGAATAAAAGAATAAAAATTATTTTTTATCAGGATAACTGTATTACAATTTCTATGCTTGCAGGCGCTTCAATTTTAAGTACCCAAGATGTCATCCTTTTAAAAGATGACATCTTTAAGAGTATTTTATTGATAATATGATTCCCAAATGAGGAAAAGGAATAGAATGTTTCCCCGGGCTAAAGTTCAATAAAAAATTCTTCAACTCTGCTAGTAAATTTCGCTTTCATATGACTAGTCCCGGCATAAACATTTTCGGGATCATAATCAGATAGCTAAGCATCAGCTTGTTTAGTTGAAAGCTTTTTGAAACAGTTTTTCAAACACTGATTATTAATCTGCTTTCTTTATTTCACCACCGTGATCACCAACAAGCATCCATTTACCACCCTTTTTCATTAGGATGTCTGTCCAACGCCCTCTTTCAGTCATAGGTTTACCCTCGGAGTTTTCAGAAACCTGTGTGTAGTAATAATGCACATATGCAAAATCTCCACTTACCCAAATGCTTGCGGGGGTAATTAAGTAGTACTGAACCTTCCCTTTCTTGAACCAATAACTCAATGATTTTACAGCATCGTTTTTATTACCCGGAGTTTCACTTTCATAAGACCATCCAATGTAGGAATCATCAAAATAATTTAAGAATGACATTGGATTGCTGGAAGTGCTTGCCGCCCAATACTCTTCAACTCCAGCCCAAACACTTTTCTGCTCGGGGGACCATTGTTGTGCCTGATTATTACTTGTTAAAACAAAGGTCAGGACTAAAATTGAAAGACCAATCAATTTTTTCATAACTCAATTTTCCTTTTTGTGTTGATTAAATTTTATTTGCTAAATTTTACTTCACGATAGATTTCATCTGAATGTTTTCCGGAAAAATACTTGTTGTAGGCATTATTAAATTTTTCTCTCGCTTCTCGTGTTGACCAGCTTTCTCTGAAAAGCTCAATATTCTTTTGCATTGCCTTTGGAATATCTTCCCATGTTTTTATTTCAGTTATTTCAATTATGTCGCGATTATCATTTCCACACCAATGGCGAACTGTTTTATGACTGACAACGAAAGGGTTTTTATCCCAAACCTTTGTTTGATATTCATGCGTTAACGAATCAAACTCTGCCATCGAACCATCATCAGGAAATGCTGCCTCAAGATTCTGAATGATAACTGCATTACCAGCGAACTGTTGGGCGTTTGCAATATGGGCAGATACCAGAAATAGAAATAGTACTGTGAGAAAACTTATGCTAGTTTTCATGAATGCCTCCTTTTTGATTATTATATTTTATTTAGTTACCAGGAACATTAGAACCTATTTTAATTTCTGATTTAATTCTGCAGATGACTCACCCACTGATGGAATAGAAACATCGCCTTGAATAATTTGCCAGAGCCCGTTTTCATTAAGAAAAACAAGCGTCATTCTAAAAAAAAATTTTGATTGATTATCTTTTACTGTTGTGCTGACCGGAACTTCATATAATGCTGTTGCCATATCACCGCATTCTGATAATCTGATTGTTAATTTTCTTATTTCTCCAAAAGAAATTGAATCAAACAAACTCCAGTCTTTATCAAGCTGATTCTGAAAATCAGTTTTGCTCCTGTTTATCTCAACAATATCACTTCCCAAAAAGAAAAAATCTTTTGAATTGGAGAGCATTCCAAGAATTGTATTCATTTCCTTTTTTTCATATGAAAGCAGAAATGATTCTATTCTTGCTCTGATTTTATCCTTTTCTGAATTAATCTGGTTTTCAGTGAGTTTATTTGAATTGCATCCTGCAATTATCATTATAGTACAGATAATTAGGATAAGAATTTTCATAACGTCTTTGACTGGAATTAACTTTAATTTCTGACACAAAAATAGTTTTTTCACCCAGTCAGGTGATAGAACAGACATTGCAAATGCTGGTATTTTTTAAGCAAAAAATGGCAGCTGGATTGTTATGCTTGAAATACAGCTAAAAAACAGTGATTACTTTTTAACATCAGAAGGAAGATATCCGAAATGCTTTGAAAACATTTTTGTAAAGTAACTGGGGTCTCCAAAACCAACCATAAATGCAACATCGGCAATTGAACCCGCATTGTTCTGTAAAAGCTCTAATGCGCGCTGCATCCTTATCGAACGAATAAATTGGTTTGCAGATTGATTTATTAAAGCCTTTAATTTCCGATGCAGCTGAGAATGGCTAAGATTCATTTCTTTGCTGAAATCCTCAACTGAAAATTTATCATTACTGATATTTTTTTCGATTATCGCTATTGCTTTCTCCAGAAATAATTTATCAATATTTCCGGTGGTGATTTCTTTTGGTTTTATTATTAAAGAATTACTGAATTTTTTTCTGAGATTTTGTCTTATCGCAATCAAATTTTTTACCCTGATTGATAACTCTCTGGAACTAAATGGTTTCGTAAGATAATCATCTGCTCCGATAGCCAGCCCTTTTAGTTTATCTTCTTCAGATGCTTTTGCCGTTAATAAAATTATTGGGATGTGACTTGTTCTTTCATCTGTTTTTAACTTTATGCAGGCTGAGTAACCATCAACCTCTGGCATCATAATATCACTGATGATAAGATCGGGAATATATTCCATGGCCTTTTCACATCCCTCTTTACCATTAGTTGCTTCAATTATTGTATAGTGTTGTTTCAGTGGAGAGGAGATAAATTTCCTTAAGTCATTGTCATCTTCTATTATCAATACAATTAAAGCATCTTCTGATGATAATGTGTTTTCTTCTTCGATTTCAATTATATCGCTGCTATCAAATGACTTAACATCGTATTCTGTTTTCTTTACATCATCTGATCTACTATTAACTTGATCAATTATTATTTCGTCTGTTCGTAAAAATTCTTTACCAATGGGAATAGTTATTATGAAAACAGAACCCGCATTAATCTTACTATCAACGGTTATGCTCCCTCTATGCAGTTCAACAAGTTCTTTCACTACTGCCAATCCAATGCCGCTGCCCAGTTCTGTTAATCCATTATCCTTTTCAAGAGTATAGAACTTATTAAATACTTTATTAATATTATTCTCACTAATTCCAATGCCGGTGTCTTTAACAGATATTTTGCATATACCATTTTTGTTTGATTGAGAATCTGGTATGGGCAAATGATTTACATTTACCTCAATTACCCCTCCTCGTGGTGTAAACTTGAATGCATTGGATAACAGATTATAAAATATTTTTTCTATTACATCTTTATCAAAAAAGGTCTGAATTGCTTTCACATTACTTTCAAACAACAATTCAATCTTCTTTTTTTCTGCCATACTTGAAAAAGATTTTGTGATACCTTTAATAAAACCAACCAGATCACATTCTTCACAAAGTAACTTAGTTTTTCCTGATTCAAGTTTTGAGAGATCAAGAATCTGGTTGATTAATCTCAGCAATCTGTTGGCACTTTGTTTTATAGTGCTGAGTTTTTCTTTCCTTTTCGGATCTGTCTCATCATTTTCAAGTTGTTCTGCGGGTCCAAGAATCAAAGTAAGCGGTGTTCTAAATTCGTGAGAAATATTCGCAAAGAAGCTGGATTTCATTTCATCAAGTTCTTTTAATTTTTTTGTTTCAAAAGATTCTTGTTTTAATCTGTTCTTCAGCAATATTCTGCTCAATTCATATTTTCTTATTGCAAGCAGCAATACAATTAACAAAACAGCATAAACAAAATATGCCCAACCGCTTCTCCACAGTGGAGGAGAAATTATTATTTTAAGAGATGCACCTTCTTCATTCCAAACTCCATCGTTGTTTGAGCCGCTTAAAATAAATTCATATTCACCCGAGCCAAGCTCGGTAAAGGTTACGTTCCTTTGTGTGCCTAAATTTATCCAGTCATCGTGAATTGGTTTTAGTTTATACTTAAATCTGTTTTTGGAAGTGGCGGTGTAATCAAGAGCAGCAAATTCAATGATAAAAGAATTTTGTGAATAAGGAATCGAAATATCTGAATTAATGTTAGTTATTTTTGGGGGTGCATTTATATCTGCTTTCTGATTGAAATCGATCTTTAAAAATTTTACTTCTGTTATTACTATAGGGGGGATATAAACATTGTCTCGTATTCTTGATGGATAAAAAGAATTAACCCCGTTCAGTCCTCCAAAGAAAAGCTCACCCGAAACACTTTTTGAAAAAGCTCCTGTATTGAACTCATTCCCCTGCAAACCATCTGTTACATCATAATTTCTGAATGAAGGTGTTCCATACTTATCAAAACTGACTTTGGAAATCCCATTATTAGTACTTAACCAAAGTTCATTTCCTGAAGATAAAATTCCATAAACAACATTATTAGGAAGCCCGTCTTTAACAGAAAAATTTGAAAAAGTATTATCATTAAGATTTAATCTGCTCAATCCTCCGCCTTGTGTCCCTATCCACAAAAATTTTTGAGGTTGAACGGGATCATCACAGATTGTAAGCACTTCGTTATTGCTTATGCTTTTATTATTTCCGGGCTGATGAACAAAAACTATTTTTTCCTGATTTTCTAAATCATACTTCACCAGACCCTCATTCCATCCAAACCAAAGCGAACCTTCGCTGCTTTGATAAATAGCTCTGATTACAAGTATTGAATTTTTATCTTCTGAAAAATTTAATTTATAGTGAGTAAAAGAATTAGATTTTTCATCATATTTGCTAAGATAATTTGCGTTAAGAGCGTATAGCTTTCCTTTATTATCAACGAATAATAATCTTACGAAATCATCACGAAGTGAGCCCGCGTTCGAAGGGCTATGGTTAAAGTAAATTACCTTACTTTCTGGAAAAGAAATTTTATATAATCCACCGCTGGTTGAAACCCAAACATTTTTATTGTTGTCTTCTACAATTGAAGTTATTTCTCCCTTAGGTCCATACTTAAGATCGAAAAGAGAATATTCCCTCCTGGCTCTGTCATATCGAAACAAATTTTGCATTGTTGCAATCCATAAATTGTTTTTGCTATCTGATAAGATTGCAGAAACACTGAAAGAAGATTTAAAGGGTTCTTTATCAACCAATCCATTATATAAATAAAACTCTTTTCTATTTTGATCAAATACGTTTATTCCCTTACCAGCAGTACCAATCCATATTTTACCGCCTCTATCAACAAACAGACTTGTAAGACTGTTTAAGCTTAATGAGTTTTCTTCCTTTGGGTTGTGGAAATAATATTGAAAACTATTTTGAAAAGGATTATAAATAACCAGGCCACCTGAGCAAGCTAACCATAAGTTTTTGTTTTTATCCTGAACTATAGAAATCACTCTGTTAAGCCAGAACGGAAAAAACTTATGCCCCACATAAGGTATAAATTCAGATTTAAGAGATGATAAATTAATTTTAACTAGTCCGGATGGAGTGCCTGCATATAATAAATTTGTTGATGTTGTTTGCTGGCTAAGTATTGTTCTCTGGCTAGTCATTATCTCAGATGAGCCAGGATGAGAGATGCGGATAAATTTTGTTTTGCTGTTAACTGATGAGTTTATATTTAAAATCTTTAGCCCATTTTGCGTCCCAACTAACAATATTGAATCATCTTCACTTAATGATAAGATAACATTATCCAGAAGCTTGCTGTTTTCTTCTTGATCCAGATAAAATGTTTCAAATATTTTCTTATCCGGATCATATTTAATTAGTCCATTATTGGTACCAAGCCACAAGAAGCCGTTTTTGTCCTCAACTATTGAATTAACTTTTTCAACTTTGTTTGAAGTATTCGATATTACGTAGTGGGGACTTAAATTAATTCTTTTGAAATTATCGTTTTCAGGGTCATATAAATTAAGCACATTAGATCCGATCCAAAGCCGCCCTTTAGAATCTTCAAAAATGGAACTGATAAAATTTCCGGAAAGTGATGATGTGTCAAATGGATTTGATCTATAAACTTTAAACTCATAACCATCATACCGATTCAATCCATCTTTTGTACCAAACCACATAAATCCATATTTATCCTGATAAATGGCTGATACAAAATTTTGTGACAAGATCGGAA
>FWPV01006051.1_pt1 | contig 23539 bp, 20 predicted proteins | sample 2228371 | NCBI WGS metagenome assembly FWPV01 (sample SAMEA103939776, study PRJEB20133) | metagenome | reverse complement strand
CCGAGGGACGAAGCAATCTCGTTCACGGCCTTCGTCATTGCGAGGCGAAGCCGAAGCAATCTCATTCGCTTTAGAAAAATGGGATTGCCACGCTCACTTCGTTCGCTCGCAATGACTTTGTTTCTTTCACGGGAATAAATTCCCTACTCCAGAGAAAAAATTTATTGGAATTTGTTCATCGTTTTTCGTTTTCGCAGCCCGTATTGTTGGATGTTGTGAGTCCATGGTTATAAGATATGGCAGCCCTGGATATAACTCAATACCAGAAATACTATTCTTATATTCGCATTAAATATTGACATATTCAAATATTTGCGTATTATTTTTGACACAGAGGCTTTATGAGTAAATTTTTGTTTCCAGTCTTTTTTGCCGTTATGATAGCAGAGAGCACAACATACTATGTTTCTGTGAATGGAAATAACAATTGGCCCGGAACTTCACCTGATTCTGCCTGGCGCACAATTAACCACGCCTGCTCACTTGTCGTTGCTGGTGATACAGTTCTTGTTCTGCCAGGTGATTATAACGAGCGTGTCAGGCTGGTTCGCTCGGGCAATGCAAATCAAAAAATTGTCTTTAAATCACATCCGCGCAGGACCGCAACAACATGGGGCTTTGATACAAACTCACAAAATGCGGGAAGTTATGTGAGAATTGAAGGTTTTAATATAGAATGGGACACCACCCTTACTAACTGGCGCGACTATGGCATATTCATCAGCAGTAATAATGTTGAAATTGTGGATAATTATATAGCTAATTTTCGCCGCACTGCAATCCAGGGCAACTGGTCACAGCCCTGGACAAGGAATGTATATATAGCCGGGAATAAAATATTCCGTTCTCAGATGGGGATTGGTGTTGTGGGATTCAACTGGGTGATTGAAAATAATGAGGTTGAGAAACTTTTCTATTTTCGTCCTGGTGATTGCGATTATACCAGATTTTTTGGCGATACTTTACTATTTAAGAATAATTATTTTCATGGAACAAATTTTGATTCTGTTGGCTCTGCCCATGTTGATGCATTCCAGACATTTGATAACAATGGTGAATATGCCCGTAATGTAATAATTGATGGTAATTACTGTTTTGATTTTCACCAGGGTTTTATGGGTGAGGCACATTATTACCACAATTCCCATACAATAATCTTTAAGAATAACATATTTGCGCGCGGTGGAGCATGGGGACTCTGTGTCCAGGATATTGCCAATGTCCAGGCATTGAATAATACATTTGCCTATATAAGATGGCATGGAATAGGTTTTTCCGGACAGCATTGCCAGGCAGGGATTGTCCGCAATAATATATTTTTTAATACCAACACAAGTTACTGGTGGGCTGATACAGCACAGGCGAGCGGTGATTATAATTTGATATTCGGTGCCAGTCCACCAACTGTAATCGGTCCCCATGATATTCTAAACCAGGACCCACAATTTGTGGATTCTTTAAATAATGATTTCAGACTTCAGCCAACCTCTCCTGCGATTGATAATGGCGATTCATTGCTCAATGTGTTATATGATATAATTGGAACACCACGCCCTCAGGGATCGAGATGGGATATTGGTGCTTATGAATATATTGCAGGTAAAAAAGATGAGTCTACTGCAAAGGAGTACCTGAGACAGAATTTGATTATCACCCCCAATCCATTTGTTGACTTTGCATGGATAAAAAATAATAATGGTATGAAGCTCATTGTTTATGATGTCTCTGGCAGATTAGTAGAGGTTAGTTCTGGTAATAGAGTTGGCAAGTGTCTGACACCAGGGGTTTATTTTGTTAATGCAGGAGGAAGAATCTATAAAATGGTGAAATTATGATGACAGATTCAGTATAGATTCTGTTTGGAGAGGTGTGATGATACTTCAAAATATCTGTACCTTGGAAATCCGAAAAATTTTATCATGAACATAGGATAAAAGATTATATCAAAGCATAGAAAAAAAATATACGAGAAGAACAAAACAAATAAATACATTCTTGCAAAAGATGTCCAAATGTTCTTTGAAAGAACACTTCCAGAACACACTTGATACTTTATGTGATTAGCTGACCAAGTTAGCTGCCCACAATTTTGATACTACAGATACGATAGTAGTCCTATTCCCAGTAATATCTAATAGATTGGAACATGCGAACCATGAGCTAATGGGGGTATTTTTGATGCCCGAACCCAGTCCAGTATACCCGGAGATAGCAAGGAGAAATGGCTGGGAAGGAACTGTTATTGTAAAGGCACTGGTTGATATTGATGGTTCAGTTATTGAAACAGAAGTAGTATACTCCGAAGGTCATGAGATATTCCAGAAATCAGCAGAAGAGACGTTTAAAAAGGCAAAGTTCAAACCTGCTATGAGGTTTGGCAAACCTATTAAGGCCTGGGTTGTGCGCAGGTTTGATTTCAAACTACCCAATAAATTTTAGTTGAAAATTCGTCTTCTATTTTGTAGGTGGCATTCAAAATTAAACACTTAAACAATTAAATAATTAAACAACCATTTAAGTTTAATGTAAATAAAGTTTCTAAATATGGTAAGTAAACCATAATGTTGTTATCAGTTCAGATAATAAGTATAATCTTAAATTGAGAATTATGGCTTGACGATTATTATTTTTGAAATACTTTTTGTTACATTATCTTCACGCCCGTAAATCAGAAAATACACGCCAGGGGTAAGCTGGTTTAATCCATTTCCAGAAAGTTTTATTTCTCTTCCCAAAATGTTGAATATACATATATCTATATCTGGACCGTATTTCATAATTAGATAGGAAAGAGTCTTGCCCGTGCACACGGTGGGGAATGGGCAAATCCTGCCAGGGTTCATATTATGTTTATCGCCTTCACTTATTCCAACACCCTGTATAGGCAACCTGCCCGTGTGTCCTGGGTCGTGGTGGAACATAGGCCAGGGTGCACGCTGGGGAATGTAAGGAACAGGCAGGTCCCAGATATAGAGGCTATCGTTTGTGCCAGCAGGACCTTTTCCACCTATAGCAATCTCAATATCGCCATCAAGGTCAATATCTCCAACTGCTGGTGATGATGTAATTGATTGTGCCACAATTATTGGAAAACCATCAACAACACTACCATCAGGATTATATGCCAGTAATCTACCATCCTGACACCCTACGATAATCTCTATCTCTGAATCGCCGTCAATATCAGCCAGCGCAGGTGATGAGGTGATGGCGCCAGTGGGAATAATAATAGGAAAAAAAGGAATGGTTTCACCTGTAGCACTGAACGCAAAGATTGCGCCGTATGAAGACTGGATTATACCCCTGCCCGTCACAATATCCAGAATTCCGTTATTATCAATATCGCCAATTGCTGGCGAGGATATGATACCTTCATAAACACCACTGCCAACAATTTTGGGCCAGGAGGGCAAATCCTGACCAAGATAATTCAAACCATAGAGTCGGTTGTCTATTGAGCCGACAAAAATTTCATAGAGTGAATCACCATTTATATCAGCCAGCGCTGGAGATGCATCCACATGGTGGAATGTTTGCTTTGGCCAGCCCGGACAGGTATCACCATTTGCTTTCCAGGCATAGACACCATACTGCACATTCCGGTCAACACCATGGATGATTTCCATGGTCTGGTCGTGGTCAATATCGGCTGCTCCTGCAGTGGAGTGAATGCGATATTCCACATCCCGGCTGAAAAGCAAAGTTCCGTTGTGCCGAAAAACAAAAAAGCGGTATTGTGATACGCCAGTGCCAATGCAGATTTCAAGATTTCCATCACCATCAATATCTTCAAGCATCGTGCATGCCCTTATTACATTATCACCGAGATTGACTGGAAAGCCGTTTACAAGGGTTCCATTGATTTTCCAGGCAAAGAGTTGGCCTGAGTTTGAGGCGTATACAATTTCCATCTCACCATCATTATCAATATCTCCAACCGAAGGTGATGATGTCTCTGTAGGACCTGGTGATTGGCTTGTGCCTTGAGGCCAGCCAGGCATAATTTCTCCACGATGATTGAATAGATAAACCCATCTTGTATTGCCGGCAATCAAAACCTCCAGTGTATCATCTTCATTTACATCAACAAGAACAGGAGATGAGAAGTCAACACCGCCTTCAATGGGCACGGGCCAGCCAGTTTGATAGGGAAATCCGATAGACAATAACATTAACAAAGACTTTGCAATTATTATTGTAGACATATTAACTCCAGTTTAAAAACAATTGTAAGTAATTATAAATTAAAGTATTTTTAAGTCAAGAGTAAGAAGTAAGGAAAATGTCGGTACAGCGGTAAGTGTGCTATTGCCGATATAACTGGTGTGAAAGATCAGTATTCAAAAAAAAGCGAGTAATTCATCAGGTTTATTTATTAATGACCTGGCGCCACCTGCAACAAGTTCATTCGCACTCCTGAAGCCCCAGAGTGCACCAACTGGATACATACCAGCATTAATAGCAGTTTTCATGTCAATCCCGGAATCACCGAGGTAGACAAATTCTGCTGGTGTGATACCAAGCATTCTGGCAACATGCAAAGCACTTTCCGGTGCAGGTTTTTTTGGAAACTCAGCACACTCACCAATGACATGTGAGAATCGTATTTCAGGTAGCAGTCGTTGCACAAGTAATGTTGTAAGGTGAGCTGGCTTATTGGAAATTACTGCCATTTTGACATCTTTTTCTTCCAGTTTTTTCAGAAGGGTTTGAATACCTGGATATGGTCTGGTGTGATTTAGACAATTTCTGTGATACTCTGATTTCATAAGCGATAGACATTTTTCTATGATTTCTGGCGACTGCTGTGCTTCAGGTATGACTTGTGTGCAGAGTTTTTTCATACCCTCACCTACAAATAGTTTATACTCTTCAGTTCCGTAAGTAGAAAAACCAAATTCTTTCAGCACATTATTCATTGAGATTGCGATATCATCAATTGTATCAAGGAGCGTACCATCCAGGTCAAAAATGACTGCTTTGTAATGCATTTCTAAACAAAAGGGGGCAATTCAATATGCCCCCTTGCACTCGTTGCTTTCAAAACTGCTATTTCCTTACTTCCATTGGCGTGTAAGAGTAAATGCAGTTAATGTTTTCGCCCCGTATCATGTCATAACCTTCTACAATAAACTTTATTGTTCCGCGACCATAATAATCATTATCCGCACCATCAGCGTGATCTAAATCATCGGCAACCCCTTCATCAACTATAATCGTAACACTATAACTAATTTCTTTTCCACCTTTGATTTCAAGTGGTGGAACATAGGTTTCCGAATGGCTGCCAACCAGGCTGCCATTGATATCATAGAATTGCCAGCGCAGAGTTGTTACAGCCACATCCTTTTTTGATTTCTCTTTCAGAGTAATTGAAAGATCCTGAGATGCTGAACCATTGCCCCAGGGGTTCCAGCCAGGATTACCCGGTCCTGTGTCAGTGTCCGGGACATGAAAGGTAACAAGCAGTGTGTCGGTTGTAATTTCAACAATACCGACATCCTCATACCATCCTACTGGCTCCTTTACGCAATTTATCCCTGCACATAATAGCACTGCTAAAATAAAACCAAAAAATTTGTTCATAGTACCTCCTTTTATGGTATCATAATCAAAATTTCTTAGAAGTCAAGTACTGTTTACAGTAATTGTTCAAATTCCGGTGGAGTTATCCACAATTGATTATGATCAGCCATTACCCCGCCATAACGGGGAGAGGATAAAGGTGAGGGATTCCAAATTTTGAACCACTGCGGTTTACACAAAACAGAACTAAATAAAACACATAGTTTACTTCAACTTTACACATTTAATGTGCGTCTGCTTCAGCATCTGAATTGCAAGGGGATCAGGATATGCGTCCTTAAAAATTATTTTCTTTATCCTTGCATTTATCAGCATTTTTGTGCAGATAAAGCATGGTTGATGTGTTGTGTAAATGACGGCATCTGCTATGTTAACACCGAAATTTGCAGCCTGGATTATTGCATTCTGCTCTGCATGCACGCCCCGGCAGAGTTCGTGTCTTTCACCAGAAGCAACACCCATTTTCCCACGCAGGCAACCGACCTCTTCACAATGAGCAATACCACTCGGTGCACCATTATAGCCGGTTGCCAGAATTCTTTTGTCCTTTACAATTACGGCACCAACCTGGCGTCTTATACATGTAGAGCGTTTCGCCACTAATTCAGCGATTGCCATGAAATAGTCATCCCAGGACTGCCTTTTGTCTGCTACTTTCTTCTTTTCTTTTTTATGCATTTAACTTCCTGTTACCTACTGCTTGCCGATACTGTTCTTCTAAACTTCTGCTTTGATTCTTGCTATTGATGCAACCTTATCGCCTTTTTCCAGCGTAATGATTTTAACACCTTTTGCCTGCCTGCCCATCACGCGTATTGACTTAACAGGTGTCCTGATACCCTTGCCACTGCGTGTCATTGCAATTAAGTCGTCCTCATCATTTACATTTACTGCACCTGCAACTTTTCCGGTTTTTTCATCAATGGTCATCGCCCTTACGCCTTTGCCACCTCTTCCTTTCTCATTAATATCTTCAAACTTAATCCTTTTGCCCAATCCGTTCTCACCTATGATCAGCATATCCTCTTCTTCACGAGCAATGTTGAAACTGACCACCTCATCCCCTTTTTCCAGACGCATTCCCCTCACACCACTGGCGTTGCGGCCCATGGGCCTGATTTTCTTTTCTGAAAATCTCAGAGTCTGGCCGTCATGTGTTGTCAACAAGACCGAATCTTTACCCGTTGTTAGTTCTGCAGCTATCAGACGGTCATTTTCTTCTAATTTTATCGCAATAATGCCCTTTTTCCTGACATTTTCATACTCATCCAGGGCAGTCTTTTTAACCTTTCCGTGTTTCGTCGTCATGAAAATAAAGAACTTGTTGGAAAACTCTTTTATCGCAAGGCAAGCATTTACCTTTTCACCTTCACTCATTTCAATGAGATTGGCAATAGACCTGCCTTTTGAGAATGGACCTGCTTCGGGGATTTCATAAACCTTTGTTGCATAAACCCTGCCCCGATCTGTAAAGAAAAGCAGTGTGTCGGTTGTTTTTGATATTAATAATTGATTGGCAAAATCTTCTTCGCCCGTTTCCACAAGTTTTCTACCCTGACCACCGCGTACCTGATTACGATATGTAGTAATTGGCTGTCGTTTTATATAACCTTTCTGGGTCAAGGTGATGACCATATCTTCTTCAGCAATTAAGTCCTCAATCGTCAGTTCTTCGGGTTCCATTTCAGAAATTGTTGTTCGTCTGCTATCACGATATTTTTCCGCAAGTTCATTCAATTCCTTTTTAATAACGCCAAATACTCCTTTTGGTGAGGCGAGAATAGATTTCAAACGAGCAATCTCTTTTATTAACCCAAGATACTCTTTTTCCAGTGCTTCTTTCTCAAGATTAGTCAAGCGTGCCAGCCGCATATCAAGGATTGCTTGTGCTTGAATTTCAGTCAATGAGAATTTCTTCATCAATCGTTCTTTAGCCATTTTTACATCTGCAGATTTCTTTATGATGTTAACAACCTCATCAATGTTTTCAATGGCAATTTTCAAACCTTCAAGGATATGTGCCTTTTTCTCTGCTTCTGCAAGTTCAAATTTTGTCCTGCGGGTGATTACCTCAAACCGAAAGTCCAGGAAATGCTTTAGCGCCTGTTTCAAAGTAATTGTTTTTGGAACTCCATCCACCAGTGCGAGGATTTGAATACTGTAGGTCGTCTGAAGGCTGGTAAATTTATAGAGATTGTTTAATACAACTTCGGGATTTGCATCCCTTTTCAGTTCAACAACGACCCTGATACCATCCTTGTCTGACTCATCCCTGATATCTGAAATGTCTTCAATCCTTTTTTCTTTTACAAGCTGTGCCATCTTCTCAAGGAGCGTGGACTTGTTAACCTGGTAGGGAATCTCCATAATGACAATTGCCTGTTTACCACCTTTAATATCCTCCACCTTTATCTTACCCCTCAGTATGATTTTACCTTTACCAGTAAGATATGCCTCTTCAATACCCTTTCTGCCGGCAATAATGCCACCGGTTGGAAAATCAGGACCAGATACTATTTTGAGGATTTTCTTGTCTTCAATATCAGGGTCATCAATCATTGCATTTAACGCATTAATCAATTCAACAAGGTTGTGCGGAGGAATGTTTGTTGCCATGCCTACAGCAATACCTGATGCACCATTACACAGAAGATTAGGGAAACTTGCTGGCAGAATAGTGGGTTCTTTTAATCTACCATCAAAATTGGGAATGAAATCTACTGTATTTTTATTCAGGTCTTTTAGCAACTCTTCAGCCAGCGGCGTGAATCTGACTTCAGTGTACCTGTAAGCAGCCGCTGCGTCACCATCAATGGAGCCAAAATTACCCTGCCCATCAACCAATGGATAGCGCATAGAGAAGTCCTGCGCCATCCTTACCAGCGCATCATATATTGCCATGTCGCCGTGTGGATGGTATTTACCGAGCACATCACCGATAACCGTTGCACTTTTCTTATGAGCACGATTGGAAGCAAGTCCCGCTTCGCTCATTGCAAATAGGATTCTGCGTTGGACTGGTTTGAGACCATCGCGTACATCAGGCAGTGCCCTGCCCACGATAACACTCATTGCATAATCAAGATAACTGGACTTTATTTCTTCTTCAATATAAACTGAAGTTATACGTTCTTCCATATTGTATTATAACTAAAATATATGGTGAGTCAAGGTATGCTGGTTTTGAAGAATTTCATTTAAAAAAAGGCAACCCGGTAATTGACGCAAAACTTTCCTGTGCCTTTTCTTTCACCTTATTCTGGGCATCATTGAATGCAGCAACAATCAAATCCTGAAGCATTTTGATATCCTTTTCTTCCACTATCTGGGGATCAATTGTCAGCGAAATAACGTTCTGTTCACCGTCCATTTCTATTTTCACAATTCCTCCGCCAGCACTTCCTTCAACCTTTATCTTCTGTAGTTCAGCGCGCAATTTTTCCTGCAGTTTGAATGCTTCTTTGAATATATCCTTCATTGATTCAAACCCCCTGTTTTTGACAGAACTGCTGAGATTTGAAGGGTGCTATCTAACCTCTTCACCATCAAACCACTCTTTTAGTGTATCAACAATCTGTTCAGTTTTCTTTTCTGATTTTTGAATTCTTATGTCCATACTAACACCCTCACCCAGAATACCCTGGAGGACTTCAGATAGTATTTTTGACTGATTCTTAAGTTCGTTTTGCTGAAACTCATCGCGAACATGAATAACAATATCTTTTTCATTGATATCTATCCTTGCCTGACGCAAAATTGCAGCAATTCTTGGACTTGTCTTGTTCAACTGCAGAATCAGCCTTTCTTTGTTGCTCAAAACCTTTTGTGATTCAAAAATATCTCTTGTATCTGTTTTTGGCTTGGTGTTCTGTGCAGGGTTGTTTGATACCAGTTGTGCAATGAGGAGCTCAAGAGCAATGCGCGGGTTGATAGAGCGTTTTATTGTATCTTCAAATCTCAAACACAGCTCAATAAAGTTTATGAGTCTTGGTTGATCAATATCTATGTTCTTCAAAAGTGTAATTTCCTCTGAAGTTGATTCAATCAATTCATAGTTCACGCCAATCTGAACAAGCAGGATTTTCCGAAAAGAAGATAAAAGTCCCTGATAGATTTCAAAAACATCCGCTCCGTCTTCAATAACTCTATTTAATATGGAACATGCTGCCATTAGATCCCTGCCAATAATTCTATTTATCAGGTCAATATAGAAATCAATACTAATAAATCCAATGAGATTAAAAATATGTTGTTCAGTTATTTCCCCATCAACAAATGATGATAATTGTTCAAGAATGCTTTCTCCATCACGAATACTGCCATCAGCGCGGAGGGATAGATAGTACAGGGCTTTTTCCGTGATTTGAATTCCCTCTTTTTCAGCGATTGATTTCAAACGCTGGCTGATTTCAGTAATAGATAATCTCTTGAAAGCAAAACGCTGGCAACGGGAAATAATGGTTGCCGGCACTTTCGCAGGATCGGTCGTGGCAAGAACAAAGACAACACTTGCTGGTGGTTCTTCAAGAGTTTTGAGCAGTGCATTAAATGCCTGCTCAGTCAGCATATGTACCTCATCAATAATATAGATTTTATAACGACCGTGTAAAGGCGCATACTTAATATTTTCTCTTAGATTTCGTATTTCATCAATGCCGCGGTTTGAAGCGCCATCAATTTCAATAACATCAACACTTCTGCTGGCAGCGATTTCTTTGCACGATGGACACTCCTGACATGGATTGACTGTAGGTCCTTTTACACAATTCAAACTTTTCGCGAGAATGCGTGCTGTTGTGGTTTTGCCCACACCTCTTGGTCCGGCAAATAAAAAAGCATGGCCTATTGAACCACTGTTGATTGCGCCTTTCAAAGAAAGGACAATGTGATTCTGCCCGGTCAATTCGTCAAAATTTTGAGGGCGATATTTTAGTGAAAACACCCTATGCGCCATAATAACAATTGGTTAAATTTGCTTCCTTGTTTTTTGATATCCGGTCGTGCAACCTCAATTCGCCAACCAGCTCAGGAACAGCAGGGCAAAGGACTCAGCCCAGGCTTCCTTATGACCAGCCCATTCCTACTTACCGTTGCTTCCTTTCGGACCTGGCGGGGTTTGTAGACGGTACTTTCATAAGACCCGAACCTCAACATCCTTACATCCATGCTGTTGCCCCTAAGATGATAGACTCAGAGAGGTATTCAACCCCGCATAAGCGGATTTCGGGTCATCCCGCACCAATCTTATTGTAAAATTATTATCCAGCAATACCCGCCTTTATATGGTCCGAAAATTATTTATTCTAACAGAAAAAAGGTGCGGGATTCAGGGCACCGCTAACTCCCCATTTAGCACGACCGGTATTATCTTCTAAAATCAATTTTTTCAAAGACAAATTCCTGTGGTTTTATACCACAGGTTCCAATACCAGATCGAACAAGAAATGTCTGGTAATTTTCAATGCCTTTTAAATCAATTTCCGCAAGTCTCTGATAGTCAGGCATTTTGATATTCGCAAGATAGACGGGATCATTTGGCCAGTCATTGATTTTTGTAAGCATATTTTTTCCAATTTCGGGACGTAGTCGCAGATAACCCAGTACACCATCAACCACATTTTTTATGCGATAAGAGGCAAGCCGATTATTCTTTACATATTCCTTGCGCATTACAATTGCCAGATAGGGGAGTGCAGGCATAATATATCGATTTATCAATCCTTCATCAAGAATTGTATCTCCAGCAAACAGCAAATTACCGCGGTAAGGTTCGGTTAAAAAAATTGCATCAACTTTTTTGGTCTGTAATGCAGTTTGAAGTTCTTCAACAGTTAGTGGAACTTTCGTATACTTTGTCAATTTCTCATCACCAAATCTCTGTTCGATTAAATTAAAAATATAAGTATCGTCAGTCAAATAACCGATCTTCTTGCCATTCAGATCCTTTAGTAATTTCATCTTTGTGCCCTTGGGTATGATTACTGCATCAAAAATACCTTTAAATGCAACTGCGCCAAGCGCTTTTACTGTATCCCCATTTATGCTTGGAGAAATCAAAAGGTTATACCAGGGTACTGCACAGATATCATACTCGCCATTTTTCAGACCTTCAAGAGGGTTGCCCTTAATGGGGACAAATTCCGGAGTGATTTTTTCAATATTGAAATATCGTCTGGTCGTGTCAGCCTGAGCAACATAAAAAGGCAATGCACCAAAAGATTTATCAACACCAATGCGCACCTTTATGGGCTGTGCTTCTTTATACTGGGGATAACCAACAACGAACAATAGTATGAGTAAACTGATAAAGATTAAGATATTGAGAATTGTCTCGGTAGTTCGTGTGCTCATTTTTTCTCCTTTGATATCTTATCCGCTTTCATTAAATATTCCATTGCCTTTTTGGTATTTCCAATTTCACGATAAGCAACAGCAAGGTTTGTCAGAAGGTCTATATTATCTGGTTCAAGAGGAAGGGCTTTTTCCTCGTAGACCTCGATTGCCTTTTTGTAGTTCTTTTCCTGTGCATAGATAACTCCGATATAGAACCAACCGGCAAAATCATCTGGTTTTACCGCGACAAGTCTCTCAAAATACTTTCTCGCATCATTGAACTTATTCATTCTTACCAACAGTTCGGCGAAGAAATAGAGAGCATCTGGATCACTATATAGTAATTCTGCAGATTGTTTGAGATGTTTCAATGCAAGTGTATCATTTTTTAGATTTAGATAGACTATCCCTGCCAGATAGTGGCTCCTTCCATAGCCTTCGTTCTCCTTGACAAACCTTTCAACATTTTTTTCCTGAGCGCGAAGTCCTTCGTCAAAACCCAGTTTTACTTTAACGAATTGATCTAATTCATCCTTCTTCCTTTCTTTCCACAAATCTATCAATTGTGTTGCGAGATCTTGATTGAATTCGACATTCTTGAAAACCTGGTTTTTCATTTTATCATATTCTTTTTCAAAGGTTTTCAGGGATTTTTTTAAATAGGTAATACATGAATCATAATTCTGTCTATCAAAAAACATTTTGGCGATAAAGTAACTTGCTTCAGCATTTTCATTGTCAAATTCCAGCACGCTCTGGTAGGATTTCATTGCCTTTTCCTTCTCACCCATATCCGCATATATATTCCCTTCAAGAATAAACTGACTGACATTTGTCGGATCGAGTATCTTGGCAAATTTCAGATTTATTAGTGAGTTCTCATACTGTTTATCAAGATAGTTTGTCAGGGCAGTGCCATAAAATACCTGCCAGAATACTGAAACATTCCTTCCACCTTCATCCGACTTCAGCCACTTAATTGTTGCTGTTGAATCCCTTTTGTATGCCTCCTGAAAAGCCTTGCTTGCTTCAGTATAATTACCCAATCCGGTTTCTGCCTTACCCAGGAGGCAGTATGCACCGTAATAATCAGGTGAAGTTTGCGTTCCTACAATCGCCTGTTCCTTTGCATGTGCATAATCACCCTGTTGAATATAAATCTTGCAGGCATTCTCCCAGGTGGCCGGGCAGCCAATGAACAAAAAAACCACAAACGGTAACAAAATCAGAGCTCGTTTCATTTATTGCCTCCTCATAGTGTATTCTACATAAAATAGTTTTCAAGTCAATAGTGAAAATCACACCAAAAAGTAGTTTGTAGATTGGAGTCAGGATATTCGTTGGTTACGGTGTCTCAATATATTCTCTTTTCTGGGGAGAATAACAAACTTTTAATTCCCTCGCTCCTTGTGTGACAGGGTAAGGTGAGGGGGGATGGAACCAGGGTATCAGGATATCAGAATATCAGGGCATCAGGGTGGTATTATTATTAAATCACCCTCCCCCTTATCCCCTCCCATCAAGGGAGGGGAAGTAAATATTAAAGTTTTGGGAAAAAGTAAACTATTACAATTCTTGGGTAACCCGAAAGGGCTGTTTCATATATTTAGCATTTCTTAAAATTGTAGCGGTTTGATTTATCAAACATAATCAAATTCTCAAGGCTAACCTGTTCTGAAAGAACCATTGGTTCTTGAAGAAAGCCTTGAGTTACGAATTTTTATCTTTTTGTCGTACACACCAAACAAAGCGGTGGCAGGTAAACGCGACCACTACAGGGGTTACGACACAGCTTTAAAATATTGCAAAGATAACATTACATAATATCACTGTTTTCACTGATCTAAATCAGCTATTTAACCTTATATCAGGCGTAAGGGTTTGCAATCTCCTTCGTTTGAATTAAAATCTCTGTTCACTGGCATTGCAAAATATATTCCCGGACAAAGATCAAAGCCTACTTTTTTGCCAAAATAATTACCCACATGCATGCCCGCAATATCATACACCATAAAAAGTTCATTCTCATACCCGGCAATAATAGCATAACCAACAAAAGGATTAGGGTAAACCATCGCCTGCTGTATTGTCATTTTGCTTTGATTCTCATCAACATTTGCATTTCCAGTTGGATTACGCTTATAATATATTTCACGATTGCCATCCCGTTCATCAGTCCAGACCACATGCACTGTGCTTGCACCAACTGCAACTGAACAAAAGAATGAAGCAGATGGGTCTGTAGTCAGACGGGTATCTTCACCAAAGGTCGTGCCATTATCTGTGGAATTCTTATAATAGATTTCATAATTGCCATCCCTCTGGTCATACCAGACTATGTGCAGGTTCTGACCTGAAACCGCAATAGAAGGTCTGTTTGATTCAGCAGGTTCAATAGTCAATCTTGTATCAGGTGTCCAGTTAACACCATTGTCTGTTGACCTCTTATAATAGACTTCGTAATTGCCGTCTCTTTGGTCATACCATACAACATGAACATTTGAACCAGAAACACCAATTGATGGCATATAGGATGGTGCCGGGTCATTGGTGAGTCTCATTTCTGACTCCCAGGTTAAGCCATTATCAGTTGAACGCTTATAGAATATCTCCGCATTACCTGTACCAAGGTCATACCACACAATATGAACATAAGAACCTGTAGCAGCAATTGATGGTGGTCCAGTCATTCTCGGATAAGAAGTCAGTCTCTGGTCTGGTTCCCAATCAGCTCCGCCATTTGTTGACCTCTTATAAAAAATGTCCCAGTTGAAACGGGTTCCATCCCATTTATAATCATGCCACACCGCAAGAACATATTGACCTGATGTAGCAATAGACGGCCAGGAATCATTCTCTACTAAATGGTCGTCTGAAGTCAATCTTCTGTCAGGAAGCCAGGTCGTTCCACCATCTGTAGAACGCTTATAAAATATCTCATCATCTCCATTTCTTATATAATCGCACCAGACTATATGAATAATATGGGGCGAAGAAATGGCAAGCGAAACTATCGGAACACCCGGATAATATGCCGCAGTATCAATAAGTTTAACTTCATCCTGCCACTCAACACCATTGTTGGTTGACCGGCGATAGTAGATTTTGTCTCCTCCATCCCGATAATCAAACCAAACAACATGGACTGTATCATTTTGAACTGCAACACACCAACCGCTGTTGGCTGATGTCTGTGAGACACTTGGGTCAAAGGTCAGCCTTAAATCTGACTCCCATTGTGCAAAAACCAGCACCGGTGAGAAATATAAGAAAACCACCAAGAATTTCTTTAACATAAAGCCTCCTTTAAAGTTTTAAGCTATAAATCATTCAATAATTTATGAATCTTTTTAATAACACCCTGACGAACCGTATCAAATTTTTTATGAAGCTCTTTTCTATTCATATTACCAAGTATTGAACCTACGCTTTCTAACTTCTCAGGTAGAATAAGGTCAGTTGCACCAATCGTAAGGCGATAGACATCCCTGATACTTTTCAAAAAAATAGAATCATTTGCCAGCTGAACAAAGTCATCCTTCAATTCAGGCAATTTCTCACCCATAATGCCAAAGAGCTGGAGATTAACAGGCTCTGTTTTTTCCAATTTTGCCTTAAATATCAGCATTATCATTTCAATGTCCCTCAATCCGCCTGCACACTCTTTTATGTCAATACCCGAATCAACAAACTCGCTACTGACTGAATGCCTTGATTTTAACTCATTCAACATCCTTTGAATATAAACTTCTTTTTTCTCAAAGATAAAGGGCTGTATAATCTTTTCAATAAAATCTTTTTCAAATCGGTGTGAACCAGCAATGAGCCGAGCACCGAGGACCTGTGATTGTTCAATGAACATATCAGGGCTATCCCCCTCTAAAAATTTCTCTAATTCCTTCAATGTAATTACATAGCGTCCAGAATATTCTGAAAATCGGTGATGGGGGATAGTGCCCCGTTTTATTATTTCAGCATTCATTTTACTGATAACCTTATTGGAGTATGATATTAATTCCGGGTCTTCAGAATTTAATACTACAATCAAATCATAGTCATCATCAAAAGCCTGTTCACGGGCATGCCCACCCGAGGCAAATATTGCAAGCACATCTTCAGTAATAATCCTCTTATTAAACTCCATATCTGTCTCTTCCCGACACAGGTCATACAAAGTTCTAATGTAATGGTCAGAAAACTCAATAAATTCTGTGTTTGTAGACTGGGTTGATGCGCCATTCAGCGTTGCCAGACCAACTCGGAACATTTCAAAATCATAATAATCACCGAGCTTCACCTTCTTTGCTTCATAAGTCCTCATTGAGCCAATATCACTGTATATACCTGCCGCAAATTCCTTCAGTGCACTTTCGTCTCTTAAAAATCTAAGGCATTCAGGATATCTGTTGGTAATTCTTACAAAATATCGTTTAAAAAAATGACTTGAAATAAGATAAATATTAATGAGTCCTTTAAGGTCTTCAATAATACCAGCGATATCTTCTTCATAAACTCGTCCTTTTAGTAAATTTAAATAAATAGTCAAATTCCCTGTTTCTTCAAGAGCAAGCAATCTGTTCACAAGGAACGGGTAGCGTGAAAAAATAAATGCTATATTTCTTATTGTATCAGGAAATCTATTGATAATTTTTAAAAACTGAGCGTTTAACTTCTTATAAAGAAGCAGGGAATTCTTGTTTTCACCTAATATCACCATAAAGGTCATTAGCGTGTAAAGGTCGTATTTTAACCAACCGATATACCTGGTGACCATCTTCCTTTGTTTTTCCGGTGTCAGTGTATTAAAATCAAGCATAAATCTATTCAAGATTTTTTCACTCCTGAAATCATCAAGAATATCATCCCAGAATGATGTTCCTCTGAAAAATTTGAATTTTTCAATAAAATCACACACAAGATTCCCGGCATAATTCAATTCAAATAAATGTGTAAAGGTTGAATTCCTTTTTAAGTGTAATTTTAAATCATCAAGAAAAATGGGAATAACACGACGAAGATTTAGAAGATGCTCATAATAGTGAATGAGTAAATGTTCCTCAGCAAGACATGGTCCAACATCAACATAACCAAGCAAGAGGGCTATTTTTCTAATGTTCTTTCTACTAATTTCATCAATTGTAATTTCCTCTTCCTGGGTAACAAAAAGTTGATAAAGATATCTGAATATCTCAATGAAGGTAAGGGAATGCTCCAAAATATTATACTCGGACAATCGTTGGGTATCTACCTTGCGTAATTCATCTATTATATCCCAGGCATTCACCTTCCAGATATTAAAGACCGTCTTTTTTGCAGATATTATCCCCTTAATTGGCCTCAGTCCATCTTCCTTTAGACTTATACGGGATTTACTCACTGGTTTTGCCAAAAGAGAACGAACCTCTCCGAGAATACCCCTTAGATAACCTTCGTGGTACTTGTTCAATCCTTCTTGTTCATAAAAATAACGACTGATTACCTCATTCTGAAATTTCTGGAAAAGCTCCTTACTGCCAATAATTATTGCAGCGCCGAGCATTTCATTAATAATAACAAAATCGCGCAGTTCATGTTCAAGCACCTCTTTAAACTCTTCTATTGAAGCAGAATAATGAGCAGTGCCAATATGTTCGGAAAGATGAAAATGAAATGATGTTACATATCTTAGCATTTCGGCACTTATCCTTGCGATTGCAGAATTGAATCTCTCACGATTTTCTGAACCTTCATCAATAATCCCCACATCAATATCATCCTGGTCAGATTTTGTTCCGACACCCATAATCACAAATTCTGATATATTCTTTTCACCAAGGAAGATTTTGATTAACTCTTCTAAGTAGGCAGCAGTTAGATTACGAAATTGATTCCCTGCCTGGCGCATAAAATCCCGGTATACTTCCATTCTATCTCTTTCCGAAAAGAGTAATTCCATCTTCAGGGTATCAATCAGATTGCGGTTCATCCATAGAAGGTGGAGTGCGGTGTAAACCCCTATAAAATTCAATCTCTCTTCCTTATTTTCAGCCACACTGGCGACTATTTCCAATTCCTGTTTAAAATTGCTGCTGGGATGTAAAAAATGGACAAATTCTCTCTTTTTATTTATCTCAATTTTTTCAAGGAGTGGCTCATAGCATCTCTTAACTATCTGAAGGTGTTTACGATAGTGATTACCAAATTCCTGTGTTCTTTCAGCAAGAATGGTCAAAAAATCCTTCATTAATCATTTTTGCTTGAGGAATTCTATAACAAAATCGGGTATTTCAATATTGCCATAACCAAGTTCCGGAGCAATCTTAAGAATTCTCTGTAATTTGATTTTAAACTCCTCAGAACGATTAAATCGTTCTATCTTTTCTTTAACATAGTTCCAGAAATTTTCATTATTCATATCCTTACTGTAAATTATGTATATGTGTCTGAGGTCTATACTCAGGTCAACCTTTAAATCTATATCTTTCTCAAGACGCGGCGAGAGCACCTTCTCCACGAACACATCCCAGGGATGGGCAAGATAGAGGTTGATCGGAAATTTACCATCTTTGAGTTCTATAATTGTTGTGTATGGTCTAAATAAAAAAAGATTTTCTGTATAAAACTCAAAAACACCCTCTCTTAAAATATAGTCAACATTGAACCAGCTCTTGTTGAAAGACCAGGCAGTGTGAAAACTTGTGATTTTCTCACTAATCATCAATTCGTCATCGTAGTTAATGATACGCAGATTATGGGACTTTGGTTTACTGATGAAATCCCTCAGGGCTTTTACATTTTTGAAAAGAAGGTCAATATCCCAGTATACAGTATAGTTAAGATAACCTGGTATTAATAGTGTCAAAGCACCGATGATAATAAAGTTTAAATCCTTTTTATCTTGAAGCAAAGACAATTCAGCAAGAATTTTAACAAAGTTAACACGCCTTTTTTCATCAATATAATTGAGCCAGTCAGGAATGGGCATACAGGTAATCTGTTCCCTATCCTTCTTTCTTTTTTATTAGTCTCACACTATTTGAACCGCACTTTGGACAGGTTCTTTCTTCAACCACACCTTTTACATAGTGTAACTTAAACTCTGCTCCACATCTCAAACACTTGAAATCAGCCTCATCAGGCATAGGACCTCCCTTAGAAAAATCCGAAATACGAATATCGAAATACGAAACAATTCCAAAATCTCAGTATTCCAAAAATCTTAGAATTTATGCTCGTATATTTACATAACAAAGTAATCCGGTATTTCGCCTTGCTATTTTTCACTAAGAACCCTCATTGTGTATTCAATCTCTTCCTTTGTCACACGCTCTCGGTGTTTTTCAATATCCTGCATTGTTCTGGCAAACCTCTGTCCTTCGGCTGCGCTTATCCATTCAAGGAATAGCCTGTCCGGTCTGATACCGAGCTTTTCAAGTTTATCCCATAATTTTTCAACCCGCTTCTGGGTCCAGCGATTGGCATCAATATAATGGCAGTCAACAAAGTGGCAGCCTGAGACAACCACGACCGGTGCACCTTTCTTGAACGTATATAAAACCCACTCTTCATCCACCCTGCCACTGCACATCGTTCTTATTAATCGTGCACTCGGTGGATATTGAATCCTTGCACCACCACAGGTATCAGCACCTGCATAGGAACACCAGTTGCAGGCAAAGACAATGATTTTATCATATGGGCCTTCTTCAAGGTAGGCATCAATCTGCGCCAGTGCTTGCTCATCAGTAAAATGGCGCATTTTTATTGCCCCGAATCTACACTCAGCACCACAGGTTCCACAGCCCTTACACATTGCCTCAATGAGTTCTATTGTCTTCTTTTTCGGTTCTACTTTGATTGCCTTGTATGGGCAGGCCTGGGCACATATAGTGCAGAAACGACAGACCTCAGGATTGATAATAGAGGTAATCGCCTCAAGTTTTATCTTACCCACAGAAAGAATGGTCAAGGCACGGCTTGCTGCAGCACTTGCCTGGGTCACTGAATCCTTTACATCCTTTGGGGCTTCGGCACAACCTGCGAAAAATACACCACTCGTTGGTGCATCAACTGGCTTCAATTTGGGATGCGCCTCCATAAAGAAACCATCAGGTGTCTTGGAAAGGGTCAATAATTGCTGAACCTGGGGCATATCCATTCTGGGCATCACACCCGTTGAAAGCACAATCATATCAAGTGCATGTTCGGTTATTCGGTTTGTCGTCGTATCTTCAACCATAATCTTCAGATTATTCGTTCTTGCATCTTCAATAATTTCGCCAGGAATACCCCGAATGTACTGAACACCTGCCTCTTTGCTCCGTTTAAACAGGTCTTCAAATCCCTTTCCAAATGCCCTGATATCAATATAGAAGACCTTTGCTTCAATATCAGGGTAATGGTCTTTTAATAGGAGTGTATCTTTAACTGTATTCATACAGCAGATATTACTGCAGTATGGTTTGCCCCTTTTCTCTGAGCGTGAGCCCACACACTGGATAAAACCAACAGTCTTTGGTCGCTTCTTATCACTGGGACGCAAGAAATGCCCATCTGAAGGTCCACCTGCAGAAATGAGTCTTTCAAACTCCATACTGGTAATGACATTGGGATATTTTGTATAACCATATTCCTCAAGCTCTGTCGGGTCATAAACATCCATACCCGTTGCCACAATCACAACCCCGGTATCAAATTCAATAATTTCATCCTGCATATCATAATTGATACATTTTTTATCACACTTCTCTGCACATTTACCGCAGGCAATAGGATTATTCCCCAAACAAGCTTTCATATCAATCAAATAACTTGAAGGAACTGCCTGGGCAAAAGGGATATAGATTGCCTTTCTCAATGAAAGTCCGAGCTGGTATTCATCAGGAACCGCTACTGGACAGACTTTGGCACACTCTCCACAGGCAGTACATTGTTTTTCATTTACATAGCGTGCCTTCTTCCGCACGCGGATATGAAAATTCCCGATATAACCTGATATTGACTCTACTTCACTATAGGCTAAGAGAGTGATGTTGGGATGTCGACCGACATCCATCATCTTTGGTCCGAGGATTCATATCGCACAGTCCATTGTGGGATAGGTTTTTGCCAGTTGCGCCATTAGACCGCCGAGTGATGGTTCTTTTTCCACAAGATAGACCTTTATCCCTGAATCTGCAAGGTCAAGTGCTGCCTGCATACCTGCTACACCACCGCCAATTACCAGCGCAGCCTTCGTTACTGGAATCTCCCTTTCTTCCTGTGGTTCCAGGAATCTTGCCCGTGCCACATAAGCCTTCACAATATCAATCGCCTTTTTTGTTGCCTTTTCCTTTTCTGCCATATGCACCCAGGAGCAGTGCTCACGGATATTTGCCATATCAACAAGATATTTATTTAGACCAACAGACTCCACACAGTTTCTAAATGTTGGTTCATGCATGCGTGGTGAACAGGCAGCAACAACAACCCGATTAAGTTTCTTCTCAACAATTGCCTTTTTTATCTCGGACTGCCCTGGCTCAGAGCACATATATCGATTCTTTGTAGCATATACAACATCCTTGAGCTTTGATACAGACTCAACTACAGTATCAACATCAACTGTCCCAGCAATATTCGTCCCGCATTCACAGACGAATACACCGATTCTTATGTCTTCAGAAGGCATCTATATCACCCCCTTTCTTTTTGCTTTGCAATTAAGATATTCATTTTATCTTCTCCAGAACTTTGTCCACCTTTATGCGATGGGTGTGTAAACCAACTTCTTCAGGACTCAGCCCCTGGGCAAGTCCCAAAAGCTGGAATAGATATATTACTGGCATGTTAAATTCTCTGCCTTTTTTGCGAGAGATCATTATCTGCCCCAGATCAAATGAAGAAAAACAGGTCGGGCAGATAAGACCCATACAATCTGCCTGTTCAGCATCAATTGCCGAGAAAATACTTTCAGTCATTTCAAGGGGTAGCTCATCGTCCATACAGCCCTTACCACAGCAGAGCATTCTTTCTTTATGTTCAACCGGGATTGCGCCCATTGCCCTGATAAAGTCATCAAGAATCCGGGGATAGTCAGCATCATCAACATGCATTATCTGACTCGGCTTTAAAAGATGACAACCATAGTGTATCCCTACCTTTATTCCAGTGAGTGGTCTTTTCACGGACCTTGCCACAACACCCATACCAAGGTCGTCTCTTATCAAAACTGTCACATGCTTTACCTTTAATTTTCCTTTATATCCTTTATTTATCATTTTCAATCTTTGATTGATTTCATACATTAGTTTATCATCTTCAGCAAGTAAATACTGTGCCTCCCTGAGTGTTGATATACAACCCGAACACATTGTAATTACATCAAGTCCGGTTTCTTCAGCAACTGCAAGGTTCCTCGCTGCAATTGTCAACCACTTCATCTTATCTCTCGCCTTGAAGTATATCGGATCAGGACAGCAGGTAAATCCATCAATGTCAACGAGTTCAATAGCTAAATTGGGCAATGTCTTTCTGATAGCAAGTTCCATTTGTGGGTATTTTAAGGGCATCATACAACCCCAGAAAGGAACGACCTTCATAATATTATTCTATCCTTAATTTTGTCATTGTCAAGGAAAATTCCTTGCACTCATTCCTCATTGATTTTCTTTAACTCCTCAATTGGAATTTTCTTTAATTCGGGCAAACCAAGCTCCTGACGAATACGATTTACTGCAGATGTTACAGTAACACTCGCTCCAGTCTTGCCAATGTTTTCAGAGAGCTTAGCAAGGGTTTCTGGCGCAGTTCCCTTCTCAACACAGATATTCTTTAAGGCAATGATAACCTCTATGGGTCTCACATCCTGTGGACAACGCTCATAACAGGAATAACAGTTTGTGCAGAGCCAAATTGGTGAATCCTTGCCGGTCAATTCCTCTTCCATTCCCAGAAGTGTTTGTAATAAAATAACCCTGGGGTTGAATTTTTTTGCAAATCTTGCTGCAGGGCAGGAGGCAACGCAGGCACTGCATTGATAACAGTAGTTGTGGTGCTTGCCACCAGGAACCTGATTCAATTTTTCACGAAATCGAAAGTTAACCACGATTTTTTGTTGTCGAGTAGACATTCAAATCTCCTTTCACCCTCACCTTAATTCTCTCCCTTCAAGGGAGAGGAAGGGTAAGGGGTCTCATACATCCTCATTTAACTCTCATTTTTGTAGCGTCCATCTTTAGATGGACGCATAAATTATTTCCCATAATATTTAGACCAAGAATACTTATATTCATACCACTCATTTGCAATTCCTCTCCTTACCGGATTGTTTAAAATATATAATGCAACCTGCTCAAGACTTTCTTCTTTTCTCAGAATATGGTCGTAAAAGCTTCGCTGCCAGAGTTTCTGCGTACCAAAAATCTGATTAATCTTTCGTGATGTCCTTCCCTTGATTGATTTTATAGTTTCTAACAGATTTATTTCTTTTCCGTCAGGATTAAACAAAAGATGTAAATGGTCAGGCATCAAACACCAGGCTACAATCAAATCTTCAAATTTTTTTATTTCCTCAATGAGAATCTCAGCATATTTATTCCTTAAAAATATAGGTTTTTTCTTATATGTTCCAATTATGATATGAACTGGATACAAAATATGA
>FWPV01006049.1_pt1 | contig 23552 bp, 22 predicted proteins | sample 2228371 | NCBI WGS metagenome assembly FWPV01 (sample SAMEA103939776, study PRJEB20133) | metagenome | reverse complement strand
GTGTTCGTCACCGGCGGGCGGCGGCGGCACAGGCGCCTGCGACGAACCGTCGAGCGCGATCACCATGAACTCGATCTCGGGCGCACGCCGGGCCACGCGCTCGCCGAAGTGGCGCCGTGCAGCGAGGCGCTGCCAGAGCGCGGTCGCGCTGCTGCGCAGCGTGTGACCGGTCACCAGCGTGCCCAGATTGTGTTCGCGCGCATAGCTCACCGCCGCGGCTGCGGCGTCCTGCGCACTCAGTGTGGCGGTGGTTGCGCCAAGCGATTCGGCCAGTTTCAGTGCGCCCAGAATGGCACGTCGACGCGCCTCGGGCAGACGCTGCAGCGCCGGCGTCTCTACATGGATCGCGTGCCAGGGCGCATCGCCGAGCGCGGCACGGCGCGCGGCCGCGCGCACCAGCCGTTCGCTGCCCGCGTCGGGGCCCACGCACACCAGCAGCGCATCGCTGACCTGCCACACCTTGCGCCGGTCGGCACTGACGTGCTCGCGCCGGTAGCTGCGTACCTCGTCATCGACCCGTTCGGCGGTGCGACGCAAGGCCAGCTCGCGCAGCGCCATCAGATTGCCTCGGCGGAAGAAATTCTGCACCGCGCGCTCGGCCTGTTCAGGCAGATACACCTTGCCCTCGCGCAACCGGCGCAGCAGGTCTTCGGTCGGCAGATCGACCAGCACCACTTCAGCGGCCTCGTCGAACACGTGATCGGGCACCGTCTCGCGCACCCGGATGCCGGTGATGCCACCGACCACGTCGTTCAGGCTTTCGATGTGCTGCACATTCACCGTGGTCCACACGTCGATGCCGGCATCGAGCAGCTCGTCGATGTCCTGCCAGCGCTTGGGATGGCGCGAACCGCCTGCGTTGCTGTGTGCGAGTTCATCGACCAGCAGCACCGCGGGGCGGCGTGCCAGCGCGGCGTCGAGGTCGAACTCGCCCGGACGCGTCTCGCTCAACGAACGGCCCTGCGGCGGCACGTGGCGCCGCGGCAGCTGCTCCAGCCCCTGCAGTTGCAGCGCGGTTTCGCTGCGGCCATGGGTTTCGATCACGCCCACCACCACATCGACCTGCTGTTCGCGCAGTCGCTGCGCCGCATTGAGCATGGCCCAGGTCTTGCCGACACCGGCCGAGGCGCCGAAGAAGATCTTCAGCCGGCCGCGCGCCGCGCGGGCATCGGCGGCCTGTGTGGCGGCGAGCAGCGCGTCGGGGTCGGGGCGTGCCGGTTCGTCGGTCATGCGTGCACTTTACTGCTGCGGCGGACGCTCATCGGACCGGGCGGCAGTTTGCTGCCGGCCATGGCGCGCGTCGACGTCGAGCAGCCACCAGGCCAGCAGCAGCGGGCACACCAGCGCAAGCACCAGCAGCAATAGCGACGCGATGCCCTCGTCCATGATTCAGCGCTCCGCATCGAGTGCGCGGTTGAGCGCCACCACATTCACCCGCGGCTCGCCGACGATGCCCAGCCAGGGGCGCTGCGCCAGCTGCTCGATCAGCGTCTGCACGGCGGTGATGTCGAGGCCGCGTGCGCGCGCGACGCGAGCCGACTGGTAAAAGGCCGCCGCCAGACTGATGTCCGGGTCCAGGCCGCTGGCCGACGCGGTCACCAGATCCACCGGCACCGGTGCCCGGTTGTCCGGATCGGCGGCGCGCAGCGCTGCAATGCGCGCGCGTACCGCTTCCAGCAATTGCGGATTGTTCGCGCCCAGATTGCTGCCGCCGGAGGCACTGCCGTTGTAGGGCACCGGTGCGGTGGCCGACGGGCGCGACCAGAAATGGCCGGGCGACGCGAAAGGCTGGCCGATCAGCGACGAGCCGATGACGGTTTCCCCGCTGACGTTACCCTCATCGTCGACACGTTCGTGGATCAGCGATCCGCCGGCCTGCGACGGAAACATCGATTGCGCAGCCAGCGTCACGGCCAGCGGATAAGCCAGCCCGGTGATGACACTGAGCAGCAGGAAGACGGACAGCGCGGTACGGCAATGAGCCATGAAGGCATGCATGGTCGGGCTCCGTTCAGGCAAGGTGCAGCGCGTTGAGCAGCAGATCGATCAGCTTGATGCCGGCGAACGGCACGACGAGTCCGCCCAGACCGTAGATCAGCGCGTTGCGCCTCAGCAGCGCGCCCGCGCCAAGCGCACGATAGGCGACGCCGCGCAGTGCCAGCGGAATCAGCACCACGATGATCAGTGCATTGAAGATGACCGCCGACAGGATGGCCGAGCTGCCGGTGCCCAGCGCCATCACGTTGAGCGCACCCAGCTGCGGGTAGGTGCCGGCGAAGGCGGCGGGCAGGATGGCGAAGTACTTGGCGACATCGTTCGAAATGCTGAAGGTGGTCAGTGCGCCGCGCGTCATCAGCATCTGCTTGCCGATCTCCACCACTTCGATCAGCTTGGTCGGATTGCTGTCGAGATCGACCATGTTGCCGGCCTCCTTCGCCGCCTGCGTGCCGCTGTTCATCGCCACGGCGACGTCGGCCTGGGCCAGCGCAGGCGCATCGTTGGTGCCGTCGCCGGTCATCGCCACCATGCGGCCTTCGGCCTGATAGCGACGGATCAGCGCGAGCTTGGCTTCCGGCGTCGCCTCGGCCAGCACGTCATCGACCCCCGCTTCGGCGCCGATGGCCGCAGCGGTGAGCCGGTTGTCGCCGGTGATCATCACGGTCTTGATGCCCATGCGCCGCAGCTCGGCGAAGCGTTCCTTGATGCCGCCCTTGACGATGTCCTTCAGCTCGACCACGCCCAGGGCGTGCGCGCCGTCGCTGACCACCAGCGGTGTGCTGCCGCGGCGCGCGGCGTCTTCGACGATGCGCATCAGTTCAGGCGCAAAGCGGCCGCCCTGCGCCTCGACATGCACGCGGACCGCTTCGGCCGCACCCTTGCGGATCTGCCGGCCCTCCCAGTTCACGCCGCTCATGCGGGTCTGCGCGGTAAAGGGCACGAAGATCGCGTCGTGCGACAGCAGCTGACGTTCGCGCAGCGCGAATTTCTGCTTGGCAAGCACGACGATGCTGCGGCCTTCGGGCGTTTCATCAGCCAGCGAGGCGAGTTGGGCCGCGTCGGCGAGCGCCTGTTCGGTCACGCCCGGTGCCGGCAGGAAGGCGGCCGCCTGACGGTTGCCCAGGGTGATGGTGCCGGTCTTGTCGAGCAGCAGTACGTCGACGTCGCCGGCTGCCTCGACCGCGCGGCCGGAGGTCGCGATTACATTGGCACCGAGCATGCGGCTCATGCCGGCCACACCGATGGCCGACAGCAGGCCCCCGATGGTGGTCGGAATCAGGCACACGAGCAGGGCGACCAGCACCGTGATGCCGACCGGCTCGCCCGCTCCGGCCGCTTCGACCGCGTGCATCGAGAACGGCAGCAGCGTCACGGTCGCCAGCAGGAACACCAGCGTCAGCGTCACCAGCAGGATGGTCAGCGCGATTTCATTCGGCGTCTTGCGTCGCTGTGCACCTTCGACCATGGCGATCATGCGGTCGAGAAAGCTTTCCCCGGGATTGACCGTGCAGCGCACGACGATCCAGTCCGACAGCACGCGCGTGCCACCGGTGACCGACGAGAAGTCGCCGCCGGCTTCGCGGATGACCGGCGCCGATTCGCCGGTGATGGCGCTTTCGTCCACCGACGCAACGCCTTCGATCACCTCGCCGTCGCACGGCATGGTGTCGCCGGCCTCGACCAGCAGCACATTGCCGATGCGCAGCGCACTCGTATCGATGGCGTCCCAGCGCTCGCCGTGGCGCGGCACACGCAGCTTCTTCGCCGTGCCCCGCTTCTGCAGGCTGCGCAGACTGGCGGCCTGCGCCTTGCTGCGGCCTTCGGCCATCGCCTCGGCGAAATTGGCGAACAGCACGGTGACCCACAACCACAGCGCATTGGCGCCGATGAACCAGGTTGCCGCCTCGCCGTGCCCGAACAGCGCCTGCAGCCACAGCGCAGTGATCAGCGCGGCGCAGACATAGACCACGAACATGACCGGATTGCGCCACTGCGCCGCCGGGTTGAGCTTGATGAATGCGTCGCGCAGTGCGCCGCGCAGCAGCGCGGGATCGAGCAGGCTCGCGGGCGGGCGCGACGGATGGAGGGCAGTCGTCATGACGTTCTTCCCGAGTGAAGCATGTTGAGGTGTTCGACCACCGGGCCGAGCGCGAGCGCCGGCAGGTAGGTCAGTGCGCCGACCAGCAGCACGGTCAGTACCAGCAGCACGATGAACAGCGGGCCGTGCGTCGGCAGCGCGGCGGCGTTGCCATCGAAGGCGTCGCGCGGCGTGCGATTGCGGTTGGCCAGCGCGCCCGCCAGTGCGAGCACCGGCACGATGACGGCGAAGCGCCCCAACGCCATCGCGATGCCCAGCGCCGTGTTGTAGAAAGGCGTGTTGGCCGACAGGCCGGCGAAAGCGCTGCCGTTGTTGTTGGCAGCCGACGAGAAGGCGTACAGCACTTCCGAGAAACCGGCCGCACCCGGGTTGAGCAGACCGGCACGGCCGGCCTCGGTGCTCACCGCGATGGCTGTGCCCAGCAGCACCAGCAGCGGCGTGACCAGCAGCGCGATCGATACCCGCTTCATTTCCGCCGGCTCGATCTTCTTGCCCAGGTATTCCGGCGAACGCCCGGTCATCAGTGCGGCGATGAACACCGCCAGCACGGCGAACAGCAGCATGCCGTACAGCCCCGAACCGACGCCGCCGAACACCACCTCGCCGAGCTGCATCAGCAGCATCGCGATGCCGCCGGCCAGCGGTGTCAGCGACGCATGCATCGCATTGACGGCGCCGCAGGAGGCGGCGGTGGTGATGGCGGCGAACAGCGCACTGGCGGCAATGCCGAAACGCACTTCCTTGCCTTCCATGTTGCCGCCCGGCTGCAGGGCGCTGGCGGCAGTGTCGGCGCCCAGCGCGGCGAGCTTCGGATTGCCCGACTGTTCGAACGCCATGATGCCGAGCACCGCGATGACGAACAGCAGCGTCATCGCCGCCAGCAGCGCGTGGCCCTGACGGCGGTCACCCACCATCCGCCCGAAGGCCACGCACAGCCCGGCCGGGATCAGGAAGATCACGACCATCTGCAGCAGATTGCTCCAGGGCGTGGGGTTTTCGAACGGATGCGACGAGTTGGCATTCATGAAACCGCCGCCATTGGTACCCAGCATCTTGATCGCCTCCTGTGAGGCGACCGGGCCCATCGGCAGGGTCTGCGACGTGAGCGTGCTGCCGTCGGCCTGCAGCCAGGGCTCGATCAGCCGTGCGCTGACGTCGGGCGAGAAGTTCTGGATCACCCCCTGCCCGGCGAACATCAGCGCGAGCACGAACGAAAGCGGCAACAGCACATACAGGGTGATGCGCACGACATCGACCGGAAAGCTGCCCAGCGTGCCCGTTCCCTGGCGCGCGAAGGCGCGCATCAGTGCGAACGCCTCCGCGATGCCGGTGGCCGCCGACAGGAAATTCTGCACCCCCAGCCCGAGCATCTGCGTCAGGTGGCTCATCGTGCTTTCGCCGGCGTAGCCCTGCCAGTTGGTATTGGTGACGAAACTGATCGCGGTGTTGAGCGCCGAATCCGGCGCCACCGCCGGCAGCGCCTGCGGGTTCAGCGGCAGCACGGCCTGCAGCCGCTGCAGTGCATACACCGCCGCTACGCCAAGCGCGTTGAACAGCAACAGCGACAGTGCATAGCCGCGCCAGCCCTGCTCCCGTGTCGCATCGATCCCGCACAGGCGGAACAGGCCGGCCTCGACGCGCCGCAGCCGTGTCGGCGCACCGTCTGCCACCGCAGCGAGCCAGCGTCCCATGGGCTGAGCCAGACCCCACACGAGCGCAAGGTAACCGCCGAGCAGCAGCACCATCTGCAGGGTGATGGGCGCGGCCATCAGAAGTCTTCCGCGCGCCACAGCGCGACCAGCAGATACACGAACAATCCGGCCGCGAGTGCGGCGCAGAGGGCAAGCATCCCGTCCATCCTGTCCACCTTTCCGTCGATGACCCAACAGGGATGCATCGTCGGCGCATCGGTGAAAAGACGGTCTATAAATCCGGGGGCCGGGTGTAAACGCGGTGTATGCGGGCGCCGCCCGGTTCAGGCTATGGGACGGTGGCTGTGGGGGAGTGAGGTTGGACGTCTAGAGAGAGGTGCTGTGGGAGCGGCTCCCACAGGCCGCCGCGCCCACAGTCATCCGCGCCCGGCGTCCGCGAATTCCGCCTTGACCTGCGCCCACTGCCGGCGGCTGACCGGCAGGCGCTCTTCCAGAACTTTCAGCACGACTGCCCAGTGGCCGTCGGTGCCGTCGCGCACCTGCTCGAAACCGACCACGGCATCGCGCGCGACCAGGCAGCTGCGGTGGATGCGCACGAATCGGCTGGAGAATTCCTGCTCCAGCGCAGCCAGCGGTTCCTCCAGCAGGTATTCGCGTTCGGCGGTGCGCGCGGTGACGTACTTGAGCTCGGCGCGCAGATACAGCACGTCGCGTACCGGCACCAGCAGGATGCGGCCGCGCTCGCTGCACGACAGATGCAGGCGTCCGCCGGGCAACAGGCTCTGCACGACGTCGGCCGGCACCGCCCGGCCGGGCACGCGGCGCAGCGCATCGAGCAGGCGGGCGGCGCGCACCGGCTTGAGCAGGTAATCGACCGCATTCAGTTCGAAGGCGCGCACCGCGTACTGGTCGTAGGCGGTGCAGAACACCAGCGTCGGTGGCGTCGGCAGCCGGCCGAGGTGCGCGGCCAGTTCGATGCCATCCATGCCGGGCATGCGGATGTCGACCAGCGCCAGATCCGCCGCATCGTGCGGTGGCAGCGCCTGCAGCGCGTCGAGCGCCTCATGCCCGTTGGCTGCTTCGCCGACCACGCGATTGGGCAGTTCGGGTGCGATGTCGGACAACAGGGCGCGCAGACGCAGGCGGGCCGGCGCCTCGTCGTCGGCGATGAAGACGCGCAGTTCGGCCGGCCGGTCGATCATGTGGCCGCCCGATAAGGAAAGCGGATGCGCACCCGGTACAGGCCATCCTGTTCGCCGGCATCCAGTTGCGCCTCCAGGTCGAAGAACAGCATCAGCCGCTCTCGGATGTTGTCCAGCGCCATGCGGTTGCCGCCGCCATGCGCCGACATCCAGCCGTCGCGCGGCGGCGCCGGATTGTCGATCTCGACCACCACTTCGTTGCCGCTGCGCGTCACGCTGACCCTGACTTCGCCATTGCCGGCCATCGGCTCGACGCCGTGATAGACCGCGTTTTCGAGCAGCGGCTGCAGCATCAGCGGCGGCACGCGGGCATCCGGCGGGCAGCCGTCGGTCTGCCACAGCACGCCGAGCCGGTCGCCCAGACGCAGCTTTTCCAGCGCCATGTACTGGCGGCACAGCGCCAGTTCCTCGCCCAGCGTGACCAGTTCGCGGTTTTCGCGCATCAGCACGCGGAAAAGGTCGGACAGTTCTTCGAGCGCCCGTTCGGCCCGACGCGGGTCCTCGCGCATGATGCCCAGCACCGCATTCAGGCTGTTGAACAGGAAGTGCGGCCGGATGCGGGCCGACAGCGCCATCAGACGCGCCTGCGCGATGGCCGGGCCGAGCGCGCGCTCCTGCACGGTGAAATAGACCATCGCCGCAGCCGACGCGAGCAGCGCCCACAGGGCCTCGCGCACCGGCCAGGCCTTCATGTCCTCGATCGCCCAGCCGGTCATGGCTTCGGCTAGAAAGGTACAGACGAGCGCGCACAGCGCCACCAGCGCCCAGCCGGCGCGCACCGGCAGGCGGGCGAACAGCGGCGCCGCAAGATACAGCAGCAGCAACGACATCAGCAGCGCCGGTTCGACCCGCGCCGCCATTTCCATGGCGTCGAGCAGCAGCGCATCCCAGCTGCGGTTGCGCGCCAGCAGCGCCAGTGCGGCGAGTGCGTTGACCAGCAGCACGGTGCGCAGTACCACACCCAGGTTGCGCCAGTCAGGCGCGCGCGACGGCCTCAAGCGGCGCTCCGCGACGGGCAGACTGCCCGGTGGCCTATACTTGCAGTCCTTTTTCCGACGCTTCTCATCGCGCGTTTCTTCTACCTGTTGCCATCATGAGCCATCCTTCGCAGCCCGAGCCGACCAAGGCCTGGTCGGGCCGTTTTTCAGAACCGGTGTCCGAACTGGTGAAACGTTACACCGCTTCGGTATTTTTTGACCGCCGCATGTGGCGGCAGGACATCCGCGGCTCGCTGGCCCACGCCGCCATGCTGGCGCGTCAGGGCATCATCGCGCAGACCGATCTGGACGACATCCGGCGCGGCATGACGCAGATCGAGGCGGAAATCGAGAACGGGCAATTCGACTGGAATCTCGATGACGAGGATGTACACCTCAATATAGAGAAGCGTCTGACCGCGCTGGTCGGCGACGCCGGCAAACGCCTGCACACAGGCCGCAGCCGCAATGACCAGGTGGCGACCGACATCCGGCTGTGGTTGCGCGACGAGATCGACGTCATCCTCGCCCGCCTGACCGACTTCCAGTCCGCACTGCTCGATCTGGCCGCCCAGCACACGGATACCGCGATGCCCGGCTTCACCCATCTGCAGGTGGCGCAGCCGGTCACCTTCGGCCACCACCTGCTGGCCTACTTCGAAATGGCGCAGCGCGACCGCGAACGCCTGATCGACTGCCGCCGCCGCACCAACCGGCTGCCGCTCGGTTCGGCCGCGCTCGCCGGCACCAGCTTTCCGATCGACCGTCACTTCGTCGCCGAGCAGCTGGGGTTCGAGGCGGTGACCGAAAACTCGCTCGACGCGGTCAGCGATCGCGACTTCGCCATCGAGTTCTGCGCAGCCGCGGCGCTGGTGATGACCCATCTGTCGCGCATGTCCGAAGAACTGATCCTGTGGATGAGCCCGCGCGTCGGTTTCATCGATCTGGCCGACCGCTTCTGCACCGGCTCGTCGATCATGCCGCAGAAGAAGAACCCGGATGTGCCCGAACTGGTGCGTGGCAAGACCGGCCGCGTCAACGGCCATCTGGTCGGGCTGCTCACGCTGATGAAGGGCCAGCCGCTGGCCTACAACAAGGACAATCAGGAAGACAAGGAACCGCTGTTCGACACCGCCGACACGCTGCGCGACACGCTCACGATCTTCGCCGACATGATGACCGGCATCCGGGTCAAGCCCGATGCGATGCGCGCCGCACTGCGTCAGGGTTTCGCCACCGCAACCGACCTGGCCGACTGGCTGGTCAAGCGCGGCCTGCCGTTCCGCGACGCGCACGAGGCGGTGGCCCGTGCCGTGCGTCTGGCCGAACAGAAAGGATGCGACGTATCCGACCTGTCGCTCGACGAACTGAAATCGTTCTCGCCGCTGGTCGACGCATCCGTGTACGCAGTGCTGACGGTCGAAGGATCGCTGTCGGCGCGCAATCACATCGGCGGCACGGCGCCGGAACAGGTGCGCGCCGCGATCGCGCGCGCGCGCGCGCGGTTGGCGGCTGGCTGAATCATGGCTGACCACGGCATCCTGTCTGCCCCCCGCCAGGCCGGCCACTGACATGGATCTGCTCGGCAAGTACCGCATCCAGCGCCTGCTCGGCGAAGGCGCGACATCGAAGGTATTCCTCGCGCACGACCCGTTCGGCAATCGCGACGTGGCGATCAAGATCGTTGCGCGCGGTGCGGCCGAAGGCGAAGGCGGCAAGTCCGAGCGTTTCCAGAAGAAGTTCTTCATCGCCGAAGCCTCGCTGGCGGGCAAGCTCACCCACCCGCACATCGTGCAGATCTATGACGCGGTGGCCGACGCCGACCCGGCGTATCTGGTCATGGAATACGTGCGTGGCGGCACACTGGAGCCGCACACCCGGCCGGACCGGCTGCTGCCGATCGGCGACGTGCTCGAAATGATTTTCAAATGCACGCGCGCGCTCGACTTTGCGTGGCGGCTCGGCGTCATCCATCGAGATCTGAAGCCGGCCAACATCATGCGCGTGGAAGAGCCGCGCAACGATGGTCATCATCAGCCGGGCACCAATGTGAAGGTGTCGGATTTCGGCGCTGCGATGTCGATCTCGGCCAGCGAAACCCAGGTATCGGGCGTCGGCTCGCCGGCCTACATGAGTCCGCAGCAGATCAAGGAACACCCCCTGAACCACCAGACCGACATCTTTTCGCTCGGCGTGGTGATGTACCAGTTGCTGACCGGCCAGCTGCCGTTCCAGGGCAGCAACAACTACAGCATGATGTACCAGATCACGCACGCCGAGCCGGTGCCGCCATCGGCGCTGCGGCCCGAGCTGCCGCCGGCGCTGGACGCCATCGTGATGCGCGCATTGCAGAAGTCGCTCGACGACCGCTACCCGACCTGGGACGCCTTTTCCTTCGATCTGGCCGAAGCCTTCCGCGGCGAATCGCTGCGCGAACAGGACAACCGGATCGCCGACAGCGAAAAATTCAATTCGCTGCGCCGGCTCGCCTTCTTCCGCGACTTCACCGACGTCGAACTGTGGGAAGTGGTGCGGCTGGGCGAATGGCATCGCGTGGCCGGCGGTCAGATGCTGCTGCGCGAGGGCGATGCGGCCGATGGCTTCTTCATTCTCGCCGAGGGCGAGGTGAAGGTGACCAAGGCGCGCAAGCTGCTCAACGTGCTGTCGGCCGGCGAGTGCGTCGGCGAGATGGCCTGGCTCACGCCGGAGCACGGCACGCGCGGCGCCGATGTGTCGACACTGTGCGAATCGGTGGTGATCCATCTGGCGAATGCCGCGCTGGAGCGCGCATCGGAACCCTGCCGGCACCGCTTCGACCGGGCCTTCCTGCGCATCCTGGTCGAGCGGCTGGCGCTGGCCAACCAGCGGCTCACCAACGTCTGAACGATGGACAGCGTGCGCCCGAAGGACTACCCGCCCGGCAGCACGCTCGGCCGCTACCAGCTGCGGCGCATCATCGGTCGCGGCAGCACCAGCACCGTCTGGCTCGCGTGGGATCCGGGCGCGCAGCGCGAGGTGGCGATCAAGTGCATCGATCCCGATGTGCTGAATGACCGCACGCGCGGCAAGATGCACCGCAACCTGCTGATCAACGAAGCGTCGCTGGCCGACAAGCTGCAACATCCGCACATCGTGCCGATCCACGACGCGGTGGTCGGCGACGACGAAGCGTGGATCGTCATGGAGTATGTCGCCGGCGGCACGCTGGACGCGCATACCCAGCGGCCTTTCCTGCTGCCGGTCGAGCGCATCGTCGAACTGATGTTCAAATGCACGCGCGCGCTCGACTACGCGTGCCAGCTTGGCATCACGCACCGCGACATCAAGCCGGCCAACATCCTGCTGACGCGCGACGGTGACATCAAGCTGAGCGATTTCGGCGCGGCGATGTTCACCGCCAACCAGCGCACCCAGGTCGAAGGCGTCGGCTCGCCGGCGTACATGAGCCCGCAGCAGGTGCGCGAAATGCCGCTGAACCACCAGACCGACATCTATTCGCTGGGCGTCGTGCTGTACCAGCTGCTGGCCGGCGAACTGCCGTTCCAGGCCAGCAACAACTACAGCCTCGTGTACCAGATCATCCATGTCGAGCCGCCGCCGCCGTCGGTGCACCGGCCCGGCCTGCCGCCGGCGCTCGACGCCGTAGTCGCGCGCGCCATGCACAAGGACATCGCACTGCGCTATGCGAACTGGACCGAATTCACGCATGACCTCGCCCAGGCCTTCCGCAACCGCCGGCTCAGGCCGCGCGACGAAGATTCGGATGTCGCCGAGCACTTCAGGCTCTTGCGCACCCTGTCCTTCTTCACCGACTTCAGTGATGTCGAGCTGTGGGAGGTCGCGCGGTTTGCGCGGCTCGAACGGGTGGCCGCCGGCACGTTGCTGATGAAGGACGGCGAACAGGGCGACCACCTGTATGTGATTGCCGAGGGCGACGTATCGGTCTCGAAGTTCGGCCGCACGCTGACCATACTGACCGCCGGCGAGTGCTGCGGAGAAATGTCGATCGTCGCGCGCGACCAGAAGCTGCGCGCCAACGATGTACACAGCAATACCGACAGCCTGCTGTTCGTGATCGACGGCGAGCGCATCCGCCGCGCATCCGAAACCTGCCGCATGCGTTTCTACGAGGTATTCCTGCAGGTACTGGCGAGCCGGCTGTCGTCGGCCAATGCGCGCCTCGCCGACAGCTGGGGCCAGGGCGCGTGACGCTGGAGGCACTGCAGGCACTTGCACGGCACATCGCCGCGACGCTGGGCAGCCGGTTCGATGCAGTCACCGAACAGCCGGCCGGGCGCACCCGTCGTGCGCTGCGGATCGATACCGGCCACGGGCCGCTGTTCGTCAAGGTGCTGCCGGCCGACCGGGCCGCCGTGTTCGCGGCAGAAGCCGACGGCCTGACATTGCTGGCGCAGACCGGCACCTTCCGGATTCCGGCCATCCGTTCGCAAGGCAGCAACGACGCATACGCCTGGCTCGCACTCGAATGGCTGGACCTGCAGCCGGTGCGTGACGCCGACGACGGCCGGCGCTTCGGCGACGCACTGGCCGCGCTGCACGCTGTGCGCGGGCCGCATTACGGCCTGAACCGCGACAACTGGCTGGGTGACAGCCTGCAGGAAAACGGCAGCTCCGAATCGTGGCCGCTGTTCTTCGCCCGCAAGCGCCTGTTGCCGCAGCTCGCGACGGCCGTCGAAGGCGGACTGCGCGGGTCACTCGTCAGCAACGTCCAGGGCATCGTCGAGCGGATCGGCGCGCTGTTCCTTGACTACCGCCCGGCGGCATCGCTGCTGCACGGCGACCTCTGGCACGGCAATGCGGGCGTCGATCGCAATGGCCGCCCGACGGTGTTCGACCCGGCGGTACATTACGGTGACCGCGAGGCGGATTTCGCGCTGGCCGAAATGTTCGGCGGCTTTCCGACCGCGATGTACGCGGCCTACCTGCAGCGTTCGCCGCTGCATCCGAATGCGCCGTCGAGGCGCGCGCTGTACCGGCTGTACCACCTGCTCAACCACTACAACCTTCATGGCATCTCGTATCTGCGCGAGACCGAGCGCACCGCAGCAAGATTGCTGTCGGAACTGACCTGAAAACATACATCCGTGTATGTTGAGTGCGCAGCAGATACGCGGATATGGATCTGAACGACCGTTCACATCACATTGATTCCGTTACCGAAGTCGCTTCGAAGCTTTTGTGTGCAGTGCAACAAAAACAGCTTGACATCGTTTCGCTCACCCCTATAATCGTGTCCATGGTGCGGTGCAATACAGAGGCTGCTGGTTCTGTATGTACCGCACGCATTTTGGTGGCCCGTCAGCGTTTAACGATCTGTTCGCTTCGTGGTCGCTCTTTCAATCAAATGTATGGAGACTTACACCATGGCTTTCACGACTGAACATTTCGCCGCTGCAAACAAGAACACCATCGAAGCCCTGCTGACGCTGGCCAACACCGCCTTCGCCAGCACCGAGCGCCTCGCCGCACTGAATCTGAATACCGCCCGTTCGATGCTGGAAGACAGCGTCGCCAACGTGAAGACCATGATGGGTGCCAAGGACGTGCAGGACATCGTTTCGCTGCAAAGCGGTCTGGTGCAGCCGTCGATCGAAAAGGCCGTTGCCTACTCGCGCAGCGTCTATGAAATCTTTTCGCAGACCCAGGAAGAGCTGACCAAGGTTGTCGAAGCCCAGGTCGGTGAAGTGAACAAGGCCGTCAGCACCACGCTCGACCAGGCCGCCAAGCAAGCTCCGGCCGGTTCGGACGTCGCCGTCGCCGCCGTCAAGTCGGCCATCGCCGCCGCCAACAGCGCCTACGACAGCATGAGCAAGGCTGCCAAGCAAGCTGTGGAAATGGCTGAAGCCAATGTGAATGCCGCAACGTCGGCCACCGTGCGCGCCGTGGGTTCGGCCAGCACCGCCGCGAAGAAGAAGGCCGCTGCCTGATTCTTCAAGCTGAATGAAAAAGGCCCCGCCGAGTGCGGGGCTTTTTTTCGTCTGTCGATCCGGTGTGAGGCATTGGCATCTGAACCGCTGCGCCTGCGAAGGCCACACCCAAACGCAACATTGACGCCGACCGTGTGCGCCCCCGCCGTCAGCGGTCGGCTGCGTCCTGCACGGTCAGGCCGCGCAGCATCAGCTCGTGGCGCATGGCCGCCATCGCCGCAGCGACTTTTGCGGGTTCGCCCTTGGCACCCAGTTCGATGTGCGGATAGGCGCGTTCGGCATTGCCGAAGCTGGGCAGGCTGAATACCGCCACACCGTGCTCGCGTTCGATCGCTTCCATCATGTCGAGCAGCCTGCTTTCGTGTGCATTCGGCACGTACACCGAAGATTCGCGCCAGACGTTCGCGTGATGCAGGTCGCGGTAGGTGTTGTCGAGCAGCCATTCGATCATCGGCCAGGCCATCTCCGGAAAACCGGGCACGAAGTGGTGATGACCGCAGCTGAAACCCGGAATGCGGTTGAACGGATTCGGAATGATGGCGCTGCCGGCCGGGAATTCACCCAGTCTCAGGCGGTTCTCCGTCGTTTCGGCGCCGAAGCGGGCGCGGATTTCCGCCTCGGCTTCCGGATGCAGCACACAGTCGACACCCAACGCCGCGGCCGCGGCCTGTCGCGTGTGGTCGTCCGGCGTGACGCCGATGCCGCCACAGGAGAACACGATGTCGTCGGTGGCCAGCGAGCGTCGGAAGGCGTCGATCAGCCGTTCGCGCTCATCGCCCAGATAGCTCACCCAGGCCAGCTGCAGGCCGCGTTCGCCGAGCAGCGCACGGACCTTGGCGAAGTGACCGTCCTGACGACGCCCCGACAGGATTTCGTCGCCGATGATGTAAAGGCCGATGGCCATGGTGCATTCCTCTTGTTGTTTGACCGCGGCAGAAAACTCAAAGCCCCAGCTCGGACCACATCGCGTCGACCCGGCGTTTCACGTCAGCGTCCATCGCGATCGTTCGCCCCCATTCGCGCGTGGTTTCGCCCGGCCACTTGTTGGTCGCATCCAGCCCCATCTTGGAGCCGAGACCGGCAACCGGGCTCGCGAAATCAAGGTAATCGATCGGCGTGTTGTCGACGATGACCGTGTCGCGCCGCGCGTCCATTCGCGTGGTCATTGCCCAGATAACCTCCTGCCAGCTGCGGATGTCCACGTCCTCGTCCACCACGATGATGGTCTTGGTGTACATGAACTGGCGCAGGAAACTCCATACGCCGAACATGACGCGCTTGGCGTGACCGGGGTACTGCTTGCGCATGGACACCACGGCCAGACGGTACGAGCACCCTTCCGGCGGCAGATAGAAATCGGTGATTTCCGGAAACTGCTTCTGCAGCAGCGGCACGAACACCTCGTTCAGCGCCACGCCCAGCATGGCCGGTTCATCCGGCGGCTTGCCGGTGTAGGTCGAGTGGTAGATGGGATTCCTGCGCATCGTGATGCGCGTGATCGTGAATACCGGAAACTCCGCCACCTCGTTGTAGTAGCCGGTGTGGTCGCCGAACGGCCCTTCCGGCGCGTGTTCGTAACCGGACGGGTGGTTCGCGTCCGGACGCAACTCGCCTTCGAGCACGATTTCGGCGCTGGCCGGCACATCGAGATCGTTGCCCATGCATTTCACCAGTTCGGTCCGGCTGCCGCGCAGCAGGCCGGCGAACTGGTATTCGGACAGCGTATCGGGGACCGGCGTCACCGCGCCCAGTATCGTCGCCGGATCGCAGCCGAGCACGACCGACAGCGGAAACGGCGTGCCCGGGAATTTGCGCGCATGGTCGCGGAAGTCGAGCGCACCGCCGCGATGGGCCAGCCAGCGCATGATCACCTTGTCCGGCGCGATCACCTGCTGGCGATAGATGCCGAGGTTCTGCCGCTTCTTGTCCGGCCCGCGCGTCACGACCAGGCCCCAGGTGATCAGCGGCCCGGCGTCATCCGGCCAGCAGGTCTGCACCGGCAGGCGGCCGAGGTCGACATCCTTCCCCTCCCACACCACTTCCTGACACACGGCCGACGACACCTTCTTCGGTGCCATGGAAAACACCTGCCGGATCATCGGCAGCTTGTCCCACGCGTCACGCAGGCCCTTGGGCGGTTCGGGTTCCTTCAGCATCGACAGCGTGCGACCGATGTCGCGCAGCGCCCCGGCCCACTGCTCGCCGCTGACGCCCATGCCGAGCGCCACCCGGCCCGGCGTGCCGAACAGGTTGCCCAGTACCGGCATGTCGAAGCCGGTGGCGTTCTCGAACAGGATGGCCGGGCCCTGCGCGCGCAGCACGCGGTCGCAGATTTCGGTCATTTCCAGATCGGGCGACACCGGGCGCGCGACGCGCTTCAGTTCACCCATCTTTTCGAGCTGCGCGATGAAGTCGCGCAAATCCGTGTATTTCATGTCGTGGTGCGGCTCCAGTGCTTCGCGCCCTGCTGCATCCCGCTCAGGGCGCGATCGATGGTAAGCGATAAGTGACGGCACCGTACCGCGTGTGCGGCGACAGACACCGGCGCGACGCCCATGTTCCGGTACCGCTGTCGCAACCGTCCTGTGCGGCCCGCTGTCAGAATGCGCGACCGCCCTGCTCCCACACCCGACATGCTCGCCTGGTACGCCGATCACTTCGTCCTGCCGCTGCCCGAAACCCATCGTTTCCCGATGGACAAGTACCGCCGGCTGCGCGAGCGCGTGGCTGCCGAACTTCCGGACATCGTGCTGTGCGAACCGCCGGCCGCGACCGACGCGGAATTGCTGCGTGCGCACGACGCCACCTATGTGGCGCGCGTCAGCCGCGGCGACCTGACGACGCAGGAAGTGCGCATGATCGGTTTTCCGTGGTCGCCGCAGATGATCGAACGTTCGCGACGCTCCGCCGGCGCCACCATCGCCGCATGCAGGAGCGCGCTGCGCGACGGTGTGTCGGTCAACCTGGCCGGCGGTACGCACCATGCCAAGCACGCCAGCGGCGCCGGCTACTGCGTGTTCAACGATGCCGCGGTCGCCGCCCGGCTGCTGCAGGCGGAGCACGGCATCGAACGCGTGGCCATCGTCGACCTCGACGTGCATCAGGGCGACGGCACGGCGGAGATTCTCGGCCAGGCTGAGGATGTGTTCACGCTGTCGCTGCACGGTGACCGCAACTTCCCGTTCCGCAAGGAATGCAGCCATCTCGACGTTTCACTGCCTGACGGCACTGGCGACGAGGCCTATCTTGCCGCGCTCGACGACGCACTGGCCACGCTCGAACGCCGCTTTGCGCCGCAGTTCGTCATCTACCTGGCCGGCGCCGACCCGTTCGAGGGCGACCGGCTCGGCCGGCTCAAGCTCAGCAAGTCCGGGCTGGCCGCGCGCGACACCCGGGTGCTCGACTGGTGCCGCACCCGCGATCTGCCGCTGGCCATTGCGATGGCCGGCGGCTACGCGGCAAACATTGACGACATCGTGGACATCCACTTTTCGACCGTGTGTCAGGCCTTCGCGCATCACACAGGGCCCAGAGACCTGGCGTGACCGCCACAGCATCCGACGGCCCCGCCGTCCGGCTCAGCGCGCACGTCGTGCATCATCGCGATCTTCCCGTTCGAAGCAGCCGGCCAGCACCGACGGTACGTCGGACCGACCGAGCCCGAGATCGCGCAATTCAAGATCGTTCATGGCGCGCAGTTCGGCTTTGGCCCGGGCGCGCCTGCGCACTTCGTACAGCCGCTGCCCCAGCCTACCCAGCCAGCCGCGCGCGGACATGGCGCAACTCCTGGGTTTCGCCGGCGTACCCCCAGCTGTCGGCGGCAATGTCGGTCACGATGATGTAGCTCGCCGGATGAAGCGGACCGAGCAACTCATCCAGCGACTGCCAGACTGCATATATATAGGCGGATTTTTCGGTCCGGGTGTTGGTACCGGCGGTTACCCGCACGTCCAGGTGGAAGGCGGTCAGTGATCCGCCGACGCCTTCCGCGCCGACCGACCAGTGCTCGACGTGCGACAACGCCAGTGCCGTCAGCTCGCGCTTCTTGCCCAGGACTTCCGCTGTCAGGTCGGTCACCGCGCGGGTCACCGCAAGGCGTGTATCGGCATCGAGCGGGCGGGACAGCTGCAGCGTGATCATCGGCATGACGGTTCTCCGGAGGCATGTGTCGTTTTTCCCGACACCATCATCCCTGCTCGCCGCCTATCGATACAGATACACAAAGGTCAGTTTGAACCGGTACAGTTTTGCATCAACCGAAGCTGTACCCATGCAGCGCCCCGGTAACTGTATCGATCGGCACCGCGTGGCGGGCAGTACAGTGGGGCAGGTTTTACGGGAGCCGCGCATGAATCGCTACGAAGCACTCGCCGACCGGCTGCGCGCCGACATCCGTGCCGGCGTCTATCCGCCCGGGCAGCGCCTGCCGTCGGTGCGGCGCATCGCGCAGCAGCAGCAGTTGAGCATCGCGACCTGCATCTCGGCGTATCGCAAGCTGGAAGCCCAGGGCTGGCTGGAAGCGCGGCCACAGTCCGGCTTCTTTGCGCGCACGCCCGAAGCGCTGCCGCCGCGCGCCCACCAGACCTGCGACGACGAAGCGCCGGGCGAGGTGACGATGTCGGAGCGCGTCGCGCAGCTGATGCGCGCCTCGCACCGCGACGACCTGCTGGTGTTCAGCACCGCCATTCCGCATGCCGACTTCCTGCCCGTGAAGGATGTACGCGCCAGTCTCGCCCGCGCCCTGCGTCATGACGATGCGGGCAGCGCGCGCTACGGCGAATTCGTCGGAGAGGAAGCCTTGCGCGTGCAGATCGCGCGGCGCGCGGTGGAATCGGGCTGCCAGATCCACCCGGACGACATCGTCATCACCACCGGCTGCCAGGAAGCGCTGACGCTCGCGCTGCGTGCGACCACAAAGCCGGGCGACATCGTGGCCATCGAATCGCCGGCCTTCTTCGGCACGCTGCAGCTGATCGAGTCACTCGGCCTGAAGGCGCTCGAAATCCCGACCGACCCCCAGACCGGCATCAGCCCGGACGCGCTCGAACTGGCGCTGGAGCGCTGGCCGGTCAAGGCCTGCCTGGCCTGCACCAGCTTCAGCAATCCGAGTGGCGCATCGATGCCGGATGCGCACAAGCGGCGCCTGGTGCAGATGCTGTCCGCGCGGGGCGTTGCGCTGATCGAGGACGACATCTATGGCGAACTGGCGCACGACGGCGAACGCCCGCGCGTCGCAAAGGCCTGGGACCGCCACGGTCTGGTGCTGCTGTGTTCATCGTTCTCGAAAACCATCGCACCCGGTCTGCGCATCGGCTGGATCGTCGCCGGCCGCTGGCGGCGCGAGGTCGAACAGCTGAAGTACGGCAGCACGATGGCCACCGCCCTGCTGCCGCAGCGTGCCCTGACCGACTATCTCGCGACCGGCCGCTGGGAGCGCCACCTGGCCCGCGTGCGACGTCAGTACGCGGAACAGATGGCACGCATGCAGACCGCCATCGCGCGCCACTTCCCGGCGGGCACCCGCTGCACGCGGCCGGCCGGCGGCTTCATCCTGTGGCTGGAACTGCCGGAACACGTCGATGCGCTGCAGCTGCAGTCGCAGGCGCTGGCCGCCGGCATCAGCATTTCGCCCGGGCCGATGTTCTCGCCGCAAAGCAAGTATCGCAACTGCGTGCGCCTGATGTGCGCGGTGCGCTGGGACGCGCGCGTCGATGCGGCACTGGCGACGCTGGGCGCGCTGGCCAGCGGCCCGACGAACGGGCGCAGCACCCTGCGATCCGGTTCGCACACGATCTAATCCATTCGGACTACCTGACCCGAGAAAACAATCCGATCGGCCTACGCCTCAGGGATCGAAACCTTCATGGATTGTTAACGGCTGTTAATTTTTCGGCCGCCAGACTGCTTCGTGTTGCAACCCAGACACGGAGAGTCCAATGAAAACCCCTTCAATCCTCGCAATGGCCGTTTCGGCCATGCTGCTGTCGACCGGCGCGCAAGCGGCCGCACCGGCCATCAGCGGCAGTTTCGGCAGCGGTACCTTCACCGGATCCGTCAAGGCAGAGAGCTACGACTTCAGCCTCACCAACGCCGAGAACTGGTCCTTCTGGACGTTCAACGCCGACTTCATGGCCGACGTTGAAATCACCGTCACGCCGTCGGACAGCATGTTCGATCCGATCATCGGCGTGTGGTACGGCGTCGAAACCGACACCCTGAACTACTTCGGCAACATCACCGATTCATCGCTGAACACGGTGTTCGTCGCCGGCGCCGACGGCAGTTCGCCGTTCAGCCTCGGCGGTCCGGGCGAAGCGGCCAGCGTGCGCTTCAGCAACATCTATGGTCCCGGCACCTTCGTGCTGGCCATCGCCGACTGGCAGGACAACGTCGGCCCTGGCATCGAAAGCTTCAACTACAGCATCACCGCCTCGGTCCCCGAACCCGAAGCCTGGGCCCAGCTCGCACTCGGTCTCGGCCTGCTCGGCGGCCTCGCCCGCATGCGCCGCAACCGCGCACGCTGATCCATCCGACCCACTACACTCAAACGGAGAGAACACATGACGACACGTGACGACCTGATCGACACCCTGCGCGATTTCGCGAAGACCGACGCCGCCAAGGAAATGGACCCGCACTGGACCTATGGCCGCCGCGGATTCATGAAGAGCAGCGTGGCCGCTGCAGCCACCGTGGCCATGCCTTTCGGCCTGCTCGGCTCCGGCCGCGCCCATGCCGCCAAGCTGCCGTACAGCCCGGACTACGGCCCGCTCGCCCCGGTCGCCGACCAGACCACCGGCCTGCCCCTGCTGCAACTGCCGGAAGGCTTCACCTACTCGTCGTTCGGCTGGACCGGCGACATCATGAACGACGGCATCCCCACGCCGAGCAACCACGACGGCATGGCCGTGATCGCGTCCGACGCCTCCAAGGTCATCATCGGTCGCAACCACGAGCGTGGTCGCAGCGTCAGCTACGCGCCGGCCAAGATCACCTATGACCCGACCAGCGGCGGCGGCACGACCAACATGATGTTTTCGCCGCGCACTGGCCAGTGGGTCGGCGCGTGGGCGACCCTCGGCGGCACCATCCGCAATTGCGCTGGCGGCCCGACGCCGTGGAACTCCTGGATCACCTGTGAGGAAACCACCGACGGCACGCACAACGGCTCGGCCAAGCAACATGGCTACTGCTTCGACGTACCGGCCTCGGGCGCTGCACGCCCGGTGCCGCTGGTCGACATGGGCTGCTTCAGCCACGAGGCGGTCGCCGTTGATCCGGTCACCGGCTACATCTACGAGACCGAGGACAGCACGCCGAGCGGCCTCTATCGCTTCATCCCGAATGTGCCGGGTCGTCTCGAAATGGGCGGCAAGCTGCAGATGATGAAGCTCAAGACTGCGTTCAATGCGGAGCGCACGATCAACGGCACGGTGTATGGCTACTACAACACGGCGGTCGGTCAGACGCCGGGCGCCACCTTCGACGTCGAGTGGGTGGATATCGACGAGCCGAACAAACCCTTCATTAGCGGCACGAGCTACGGTGGCGTCGTCGCCCAGGGCCTGGTCCAGGGCGCGTCGAGCATCTCGCGCGGCGAAGGCATCTGGTATGGCAACGGCGTGATCTACGTTTGCTCGACCAATGGCGGCGCAGCGCGCAAGGGCCAGATCTTCGCCTACGACCCGCGTCGCGAAACCTTCGCACTGGTCTACGAATCGGCCGGTGGTGTGGATGACGTCGACGGTCCGGACAACATCGCATGGAGCCCGCGCGGCAGCCTGATCCTGTGCGAGGACGGCGGTGGCAACCCGAAGGAACTGTACGGCCTGACGCTGGATGGTACGCACTTCAAGTTCGCGCAGAACAACGCCAACTTCTCGGCTACCGGTTTCGGCGCCCATACCCGTCCGTCGGGCGTGCGCTTCTCGTCCAACAGCACCGGTTCGGAATTCGTCGGCGCCACCTTCCACAACGAGTGGCTGTTCGTCGGCATCCAGAGCCCGGGCATCACCTACGCCATCACCGGCCCGTGGGACAACGGCGCGCTGTAAGGCGACACGAACGCATCTCAGCATTCAACCGGCGCAGAACACCGCGCCGGTTTTTTTCGGTCTGCACTTGTTACATTCAGGAGAAGAAATCATGACTTTGCGTCATCTGTTCATCGCCAGCGCGCTGCTGGCCGCCCTGCCGGCCACTGCCTCCGCCAATACACTGACGTTCCAGAACAGCCTTTTCAGTGGCTATGCTGGCACGCAGGACACGGTCATCCGCAGCGCCGCACCGAGTGCCAACTACGGCAGTGAATCAGACATCAGCGTTGATGGTGACGATGGTAGCCCGGGTCTGCAACCGAATCAGGGCCTGATCCGCTTCGACGGGCTTTTCGGCAACGGCGCCGGCCAGATCGGCACTGGCTTCTCGGTGGTTTCCGCAACGCTCACACTGAGCGTGTTCAACCCGGGCAGCGGCTTCACCGTTCACGACATGCTCACCGACTGGGCTGAAGATACCGCGACGTGGAACAGCTTCGGCAGCGGCATCCAAGCCAACGGCATCGAGGCAGCAGCAATGCCGGTATTCAGCATCGGTGCCAACGATGGCGCCGAGAACGTCAGCAACGGCCTGCTGGTGATCGATGTCACCACGTCGCTGCAGGGCGCGCTCGCCGGCAACCTTCCGGGTTACGGCTGGGCGCTGCTGCCCTTCACGAATGGCACCAACGGTATCGATTTCGATACATCGGAATACGGCGACATCACGACGTTGCGCCCCCTGCTGTCGGTCGAAATCGCCCCGGTTCCGGAACCCGAAACCTACGCCATGCTGCTCGCCGGTCTGGGCCTGATCGGCTTCGCCGCCCGCCGTCGCGGCTGATCAGGAGACGTCATCATGACGCACCTGATCAAGACCACCTGCGCGCTGCTGGCGCTGTGCTCGGTCCCGGCTTCGGCTGCCACGCTGACCTTCCAGCATGGCAGCAACGGCTATCTCGGCGGCGCCGATACGTCGCTGGTCAGCAACACACCTGACAGCGCCTTCGGTGACGCGGAAGAACTGAGCATCGACGCTTCGGATGGCGGTTCGCCCAACCACGTGCTCATCCGTTTCGACGACCTGTTCGGCACGTCGGCCGGACAGATCGGCGCGACCGATCTGATCGTCAGTGCAACGCTGACGGTCAATGTGACCAGCGCCGGCAGCGGCATCCTGTTCCACGACATGTTGCTGCCGTGGAATGAGGCGACTGCGTCGTGGAACAGCTTCGGCGACGGCATCCAGACCGACGGCGTCGAAGCCTCCGTGCTGCCGTTCCTGAGCATCGGTGCCAATACTGGCGACGCAAACATCGAACAAGGCAGCCTGACGCTCGACTTCACGGACGCGCTGCGCCGCATGCAGAACGGTGCGGTACCGGGCTACGGCTGGGCACTGTTGCCCTTCATGCCGAACGGCACCAACGGCATCGACTTTCCGTCGCGCGACTTTTCGCTGGTGGCCGAACGCCCGCTGCTGACCGTCGAGGTCACGCCGGTGCCGGAGCCCGAAGCGTGGGCCATGCTGATGGCTGGTCTCGGTCTGATCGGCTTCGCAGCTCGCCGTCGCGGCTGAGCGGTCTTCGAGCCTTGAGGGGCCGCCGGCAGTCGCCGGCGGCCCTTTTTTCATCGCGCGAG
>FWPV01003912.1_pt1 | contig 23553 bp, 24 predicted proteins | sample 2228371 | NCBI WGS metagenome assembly FWPV01 (sample SAMEA103939776, study PRJEB20133) | metagenome | reverse complement strand
GTCAGGGCCGCCGTGCGGCAGGTCGCGGGCGTCGGGCTGCCCGGTGTCCGGCGGATCGCGATGGCGGAGGGGCGCGGCGCGGGGTGGATGTCGCCCGACGAGCTTCTGATCCTTGTCCCATATGCCGACGCCGGCGCGGCGGTGCAGACGCTCGATGCCGCTCTGGCCGGTGTGCATCACCTGGCGGTTGACGTCTCGGACGCACGCGCCGTGATCCGGGTCGAGGGGGCGGGTGCGGCCGAAGTCCTCGCGAAGCTGTCGCCGACGGACCTGGCCCCCGGCCGCTTCGTCGAAGGCGAATTGCGCCGCACGCGACTTGCCCAGGTCGCGGCGGCCTTCTGGTTGCAGGACGGCGGCTTTACGGTCCTCTGTTTCCGGTCGGTCGCCCGCTATGTCTTCGACCTTCTCAAGGTCTCGGCGACGCCGGGCGGCGAAGTGGGGCTCTGGCCCGGCGCGCCGCGCTAGAACAGCTCGATCTGGGCCCGAGCGATCGAGAAACCGCGCCCGTCCTCGCGCCGGCAGGTCAGCCCGGTGCGTTCTGACGTGCAGGTGAAGGGGCCGGCCTGCCAGAAATTGCCATAGCGCAGCACAGGTCCGTAACAGCAGGAGATTTCGCCCGTCTTGGGCAGGACGACCGGAATTCCGTCCCGGCCGAGGATCGCGGTCGTGTAGATCGGCTCGACCCGTTCGCAGACCAGCTGCGGCCCGCGTTCGACCGTTTCGGGCGAGGGGGCGAAGGTGCAGGCGATGTTGCCCGAAGGCAGCCGGAACGAGATCTGCCCGTTCTCATCGGGCTTGAACGTCTGCTCTGCGGCCAGGCCCGCTTGTCCGGCGAACAAGAGAACGAGGATCGCTGCGACGCGCATTGGTCCCTCCGGGGTCTGAATTCCTGCCTGCGCCCAAAGTGCATGAAGCCAACCGTTAATGGCAAGCGCGGGCTTGCCTGCAACCGGTAACAACCCGGTCAGTTCATGCCTGGGTTGCAAGAGGATGGGGATTGAGCAACCTTTAGTTGTGCGGCACCGGCCTGGGTGGCGGCTCTGCGGTCTTGAGCTCGTCATTCGGGTCCAGCTTGGCAAAGAAGGTCGCATCCTGTCCGGCACTGGCGACCAGTTCGGCGAAAACCCTTGCGTAGTCGGGGTCGGCCTTCAGCCTTTCGATCCTGCCACGGTGCCAGTCCACCGCCTCGGCATGCAGCCGGGCCAGGACCGGGTCTGCCTGAAGTTCGGCGAGCTTCGCCTTCAGCCGCGGCAGCATCGACAGCAGGCGGGTGTCTTCCTCGGTCGTGTAGTTGCGGCGCTGGAAGTAGTAGACGCCCTGGTCCTGGTCGGTGTGGTTGATACGCCCGCGGTCCCGCTTGACGAGGTAGCTTTCCGCCGACCTCAGCGCGTAATGGTTCAGCGTGGCGAGGCGATAGCCCACGATCGGTTGCACCGTGCGCCAGCCCTTCTCGATCAGGCGGCGCGGCATGACGCGGCCCGATCCGTTGATCCAGCGGACCAGCCGCTGGTCGGCCTCGGCCATCTTGGTCGGACGATGCACCCCCAGCTTCCTGAATCGGCAGGTGCGGCGGTTGAACATCGTCTTGAAGCCCCAGGCGAGCCCCGGGTCGGGCAGGACCTCGGGCGCGCAGCGGGTGAACTGTTCCACGATCGGGATATCTTCGTAGGCGATCACCCCGCCGTTGCCGAAGAACTTCCAGGTCAGCGACACGGCGTTGGGGAAATTTGTCGCGCGCAGGAACTCCCGCAGGGTGCCGTCGCCGATGTGGATGGCGATGAATTCGTCCAGGTCGATGGTCACGATCCAGTCGGCCTGCTTGTAGACCTTCTGGCGGACCGCGTCCTTGAGCGCGGCGTGCTGCGGCTTGACCTTTCCGCCGGGGACATAGGGGTTGTCGCGGCGGGTCACGATGCCCAGCTCGCCCAGCCGGTCGAGGATCTCCACGGTGTTGTCGGAACAGTCGTTCGTGTAGACGAGGAAGTGGTCCACCCCGATGACGAGATTGTAGGCGATCCATTCCAGGATGAACGGCGCCTCGTTCTTCATGGCGGTGACGACGAGGATCCTTTCGTATCCGGGCGGCTCGGCGGGCGGCGCGAGCCAGGGTCCGCGCCGGGCGAGGACGGCCTCCAGACCGTCGGACAGCCGCCGGAAGCGGCGGTTGGTATGGACCGGCGGGCGAAGCTCCAGCGTCTGCATCAGCTGGGGTGGCACATCCTGTATCGCGTCCGCGGCAGGAAACTCGGCGTCCCGCAGCAGCCGCCCGGGAACGGCTGGCGCCTCCTTGGTAGCGGGCACTTCAACGGGCGCGGCCGGCGGGACCGGTGCGCCGGATGCGGCGTCCGTTGCGGTCTGCGACGGCGCGGCCGCCTTCGCCGCCGCCGCGGCTCGCGCGGCCAGGACCGAGGCGGGCGGAACATCGGGGATCATCGCCGCGCGGCAGTCTATACCGTGGCGTTCCACGGCCTGCCCGACGAAGCTGCCCGGTTCCGGGATCCCGCCGTGGTGGGTCACGAGACGCCGGCGCAGGCGGCGGTTCCACAGGTGGACGCCGTAGCAGTCTTCGCCCAGCCGCGGCGTGATGTCGATGGCGGGGTCCAGCATATCGCGCCGGTCCTTGAAGGGGATCGGATAGAAGGCCGACTGCGGCAGGGCGTGCGCGATTTCGCCGGTCTCGCGCAGAAAGTGGGTCACCGCCGCGGGCCCCCACACTCCCCATTCCAGGTCGGAGACATGCAAGGGGTCGCCCGCGGCCTTTGCCGCCTCTAGCCGCGCCCGTTCCTGGGCCTGGGCCCAGGGCGGCACCGGGTACTCGTCGCGGCAGAAGTCGTTCAGGCGGCGCAAAGCCGCCGACCCGGCGGGCAGGCCGATCACCGCGTTGCAGACCAGCTTGCCCGGCTTCTCCCAGCCGAAGACATGGCCGCTGGTGATCGACCAGGGCCGCATGCACAGTACATCCACGTCCACCCAGGTCAGCCCGGTCTCGGCGACCATCCGGTAGCGGAAGGCATCGGCGTGCACTGCCGGGCTGCCGCTGCGGCGGTGGGTGATGAAGGTGTCCGCTGGGAACACCGCGTTGGCGTCGGCCACCCGGGTGCCCTCGGGCGCGTTGGTCACGCCTTCGTAGGTGTAGAGGGTGAATTCGTGCCCGTGGTCCAGAAACGACTTGATGCACAGCTGTTCCAGCCAGCTGAGGTTGCCGCCGATCCAGAGCGAGCCGAGCCGCACGCGCCCGCTGTCCTCGGCGGCTGCCTGTTTCGCCTGCATCGGGCCGTCCTGCTCGTCGCGTTTTTTCCCGGTCGCCGGACCCGAAGACCGGCGTCAGGCGTTCTATCACGGTGGGTCGGACTTGCCTAGCGCCGCGCCCCTTGACCTCAGGGCGCGTGAGGCTCTTTATCCGGCCAGTGCGACTGAACTCGAGACCGAAAGGTGAAAAGATGGCTTTCGAACTTCCCGATCTTCCCTATGCCCACGATGCGCTCGCGTCGCTCGGCATGTCCAAGGAGACGCTGGAATACCACCACGACCTCCACCACAAGGCCTATGTCGACAACGGCAACAAGCTGATCGCCGGCACCGACTGGGAGGGCAAGAGCCTCGAGGACATCATCAAGGGCACCTACCAGCCGGGCGCCGTCGCGCAGTCGGGCATCTTCAACAACGCCTCGCAGCACTGGAATCACAACGAGTTCTGGAAGATGATGGGTCCGGGCGAGAACAAGAAGATGCCGGGCGAGCTGGAGAAGGCGCTGGTCGAGGCCTTCGGGTCTGTAGAGAAGTTCAAGGAGGACTTCACCGCGGCCGGCGTAGGCCAGTTCGGCTCGGGCTGGGCGTGGCTCGTCAAGGACACCGACGGCAGCCTCAAGGTCACCAAGACCGAGAACGGCGTCAATCCGCTCTGCTTCGGCCAGACCGCGCTTCTGGGCTGCGACGTGTGGGAACATTCCTACTACATCGACTATCGCAACCGGCGCCCGGCCTATCTGACCAACTTCCTGGACAAGCTCGTGAACTGGGAAAACGTGGCCTCGCGCCTCTGATCCTTTTGCCGAGCCGACGCACCGCCGTGGCCCCAGGGCCGCGGCGGTCTCCTTTCTTGGGGCGCGGTCAGGCGAATGCCTCGCGCAGCACGGCCTCCAATGTCTCGACATCCGCTATGCGGCCCACGTAGCCCAGCAGCGTTTCCTCGGCGAATCCTTCGTCAACGACGTGGCGCAGCAGACCGGCGAGAGGTGCCCAGAAGCCCTCAGTGTCGAGAAGCAGGATGGGCTTGCGGTGCAATCCGAGCTGGCGCCAGGTCAGAACCTCGAAGAACTCGTCCAGCGATCCGGCGCCGCCCGGAAGCACAACGATCGCGTCCGAGTTCATGAACATCACCTTCTTGCGTTCGTGCATGTTCTCGGTGACCACGAAGCGGGACAGATCCCGTTTGCCCTGCTCCCGCGCCAGCAGGTGGATCGGAATGACGCCCATCGCATCCGCCCCGCCTTCGATCGCGGCGCGCGCGGTCTCGCCCATGAGCCCCACGTCGCCTGCGCCGTAGACCAGCCGCCAGCCGTTGCGCGCGAGCATCGCGCCGACCTCGCGGGCGGCGGCCGCGTAGGCGGGCTTGCCGCCCACCCGCGACCCGCAGAAGACGCAGACGGATCGCGGTGTCATGGCAAGCTCCTCATGCGCTGCGGGATTTCTTGTTCCGTGATAGCGGCGTTGATAAGGTCGCTCAAGCGCCAGCCAACGGCGACGACAGGGGATAATCGATGGCGGGATGGGCACGGCTTTCGACGATGACGCGGCGGCTTATCATTGGCCTTGCCATCGCGGCGGCGGGTGCGCTTGCCCTCTATCTCGGCTTCCGCGAAGTCCGGATGCCGGACGAGGCGGCCGTTCCGGTCGGTTCTCCGCAGGCACCCGAAGGACAGGCCGCTGCCGTGGTCGAGCCGCCGCCTGCCGCCGAGCCATCGCCGCCGGCAGCGAGGGCGGAACCTGCGGCCGAGGAACCTGCGGACACGAAGACGGCGGCCGCACCCCGGACTGCCTCCGGGGCAGAGCCCGCCGCCGAACCTTCCGAGACAGGCGAAGCGGTCGCCGCCCCGCCCGAACCGGGACCCGAGCCAGCGCCTGAACCGAAGCCCGAACCGGCGCCGATCGTGCCGGCCTTCGACATTGTCCGCGTCGATGCACAAGGCGGCGCGCTGGTGGCCGGAACGGCCGTCCCCGGGGCGGAGGTCGCGGTGCTGGTGGACGGGGCCGAGGTCGCGCGCGCCACCGCAGATGGCGCGGGACGTTTCGTCACGATGTTCGACGTGGCACCTTCCGACAGCCCGCGACTGATGACGCTCAGCGCGTCCGGGGACGCAGGCGCTGCGGTGGAAAGCACAGAAAGCGTGATCGTCGCGCCGGTCGCCGCGCGCGAACCTGTCGTCGTGGCAGAGGCTCCTGCTGCGCCGACCGAGGCGGAAACCGCCGCGTCCTCCGAGACGGAGCCGGCTGTCGAGGTCGCAGGCGCGCCCGCGCCCTCCGAAGTGCCCGATGACCGGGCCGAACCCCCGGCCGCGCCCGTCGTGATCCTGGCCGGAGAGAACGGGGCGCGTGTGCTCCAGGGCGCGGCGGAGGCGCCCGAAGGCATCGTGATCGACGCGATCTCGACCGATCCGCAGGGCGGGATGGCCGTTGCGGGCCGGGCCGAGGGCGTCGGGTTTGCCCGCGTCTACGCCGACAATGCCGAGGTCGCCACGGTGATGATCGACCCCAAGGGCGGCTGGACGGCGCCCTTGCCCGACGATGCGCCGCAGAGTTATGCGTTGCGGGTCGATCAGCTCGACGCCGATGGGCGAGTGGTCGCACGGACCGAGACCGAGGTCACGCGCGAGACCCGCAGCGATGCCGGCGGACTTCTGGTCGAGGAGGTCCGCGCGGGCGGCGCGGGCGCGGTCGTCGTGACCGTGCAGAAGGGCTTCACGCTCTGGGCCATCGCGCGCGAGAACTACGGTGAAGGGCGGCTTTACGTGAAGGTGTTCGAGGCCAATCGCGACCAGATCCGCGACCCCGACCTGATCTATCCCGGGCAGGTGTTCTCGGTTCCGCTCGACCCGGACGAACCGGGCTGACGGGCACGGGGCCATCCCCGGGTATTTGCGCCCGGAGGAAGCGGGTGAGGCTCTGGCCTTTCGGTTCGGGCGCGCCTAGGGTCGGCCCTCGCGAATGGACCGGGAGCCGGGGAATGGCGGGAAGCACGGATGTGGCCGAACGGCGCAGCGGGTGGCGCACAATGCGCCGCGTTGCGCCCTACCTGTGGCCGAAGGGGCAGTTCTGGGTCAAGTGGCGCGTCGTCGCCGCCCTCGCCGCGCTTCTGGCGTCGATCGGCGTGGGGGTCACGGTGCCGTGGCTCTTCAAAATGGCGACCGATGCGCTGGCCGGGCAGACGGGCAACGACAGCGCCGCGATGCTGGGGATCGGTGCGGTCGGGCTGACGCTGGCCTACGGGGTCGCGCGGCTGATGAACGTGGGCTTCCAGCAGCTGCGCGATGCGGTCTTCACCCGCGTGGGCCAGCGCGCCTTGCGCCAGATCGCCCTGCAGACCTTCACCCATATCCACCGGCTGTCGATGCGCTATCACATCACGCGCAAGACCGGCGGGCTCAGCCGGATCATCGAGCGCGGCGTGAAGGGCGTCGATTTCCTTCTGCGTTTCATGCTGTTCTCGGTCGGGCCGCTGACCCTTCAACTGCTGGTGACGGCGGCCATCTTCTGGCTGGCTTTCGACGTGCGCTACATGGCGGTCGTGGTTGTCACCATCGCGCTCTACGTCTGGTTCACCTTCGCGGTGACCGAATGGCGGGTGCGCATCCGGCGCGAGATGAACGACCAGGATGCCGACGCCAACCAGAAGGCGATCGACAGCCTTCTGAACTTCGAGACGGTCAAGTATTTCGGCGCCGAGCAACGCGAAGCCATGCGCTACGACATGGCGATGGCGGGCTACGAAAAGGCTGCCGTCAAGACCAACCTGTCGCTGGCCTTTCTGAACTTCGGGCAATCGCTGCTGATCACGACCGGCCTCGTGATCGTCATGGTGATGGCGGCCATCGGCGTGCAGGCCGGCACGCTGACGGTGGGCGATTTCGTGATGGTGAACGCCTACATGATCCAGATCACCATGCCCCTGAATTTCCTGGGCACCGTCTACCGCGAGATCCGGCAGGCGCTGACCGACATGGGCGAGATGTTCGACCTGCTCGAACAGCCGGCCGAGGTCGTGGACCGTCCCGGCGCAGCGGATCTGGTCGTACGCGGCGGCGAAGTGGTCCTGGACGACGTGCATTTCGGCTACGAGCCCACGCGCCCGATCCTCAAGGGCGTGTCGATCCGCGTGGGTCCGGGCGAGCGGGTTGCGATCGTCGGTCCCTCGGGGTCGGGCAAGTCGACCATCGGGCGGCTTCTGTTCCGCTTCTACGACGTCACGGGCGGCAGTCTGCGAATCGACGGACAGGACGTGCGCGACGTCACGCAGGACAGTCTCCATGCGGCGATCGGGGTCGTGCCGCAGGACACGGTTCTGTTCAACGACACGATCTACTACAACATCGCCTACGGGCGTCCCGAAGCCAGCCAGGCCGAGGTCGAGGCGGCCGCGCGGGCGGCGAAGATCCACGACTTCATCATGGGCCTTCCCGAAGGTTACGAGACCAAGGTCGGCGAACGCGGGCTGAAGCTCTCGGGCGGCGAGAAGCAGCGCGTGGGCATCGCCCGGACGCTTCTGAAGAACCCGCCGATCCTTCTGCTGGACGAGGCGACAAGCGCGCTCGACACCGAGACGGAGCGGAACATCCAGGACTCGTTGCGGGAAATGGGCGAGGGGCGGACGGTCATCACCATCGCGCACCGGCTGTCGACCATCGCCGACGCCGACCGGATCGTCGTGCTGGAGAACGGCCGCATCGCCGAGCAAGGCACGCATGAGGAACTGCTGGCCCGTGGCGGGCGCTATGCCGCCCTCTGGCAGCGCCAGCAGGCCGAGGAGGCCGAGGAAGCCGCCTGACGTCAGCGCAAGGGGCCGCGGCGGACGATCTCTTCCAGCCGGTCGGCATAGGCGCGCCGTTCCGCGGGTGTCATGCGCGCAAGCCGTTCGACCAGCAACCGGTCGCCCATCTTGGCGCGTTCGGCCCCGCGGCCGCGCTGGGTCGCGATGCGCTCGGCCAGGGCGTCGGCGTCGAAAGGCTCGGCGCGGAGCGCGGCGAGCGTCGCCGCGACCTCGGCGCGCATCTCCTGCCGGCGATCGCGCAAGGGGGGGGCGGCGCTGCGGATGTCCGACAGAAGGGCGCGCCGGTCGGCCGGGTCGAGCGCGCCGAGGTAGAGCGCCGAGGCGGCGTCGCGCGCCATGGCGCGCCGGTCGTCCGGCCGCTTCATCCAGACGCCCGCGACCGTGCCGACCACCAGCAGGTTGAGCGCCAGCGAGGCGACGAGAAGCACGCGCATCCACAGCGGGCTCTGTCTGTTCGCCGACATGTCGGCGGGCGCGATCTGGTCTTGGGTCTGAGTCATCCTGTCACCCTTCGTCGGCAGTGGTCAGGTAATCGCTGGGAAGAAGTGCCGCCACGTCGATGTCGGCCGCGCCATGGAGAAGCGTGCTCACCGGTTCGACCGCGGCGGGGGCCGAGAAGCCGAGCCAGAAGCCAGCCAGGGTGGCCGCTGCCAGCCCCGCCGCCGACGGCCAGCCGCCGAGCGTGTCGAGAAGGCGGCGCCGGCGATTGCCAAGGCTGGGCCGCCGCGCGGCGCGCGGCGCCGGGGCCTCGCGAACGGCATCGGCCACGACGCGGGCGACGAGGGGCGCGGGGGCGGGGCGTCTCGCTTCGGCGCGGGCCGCCTCGAAGAAGTCCTCCAGCATGTCGTCGCCCTTCCTCGGGTCATCAGCCATGGTTCAGTCCTCCTCGTAGCCCAGGTCTTGACGGCGGCCGCTCAGCGCCGCCGCCAGCGCGCGTTTCCCGCGGGCGGTCAGGCTTTCGACGGCCTCGACGCCCACATCGAGTATCTCGGCGATCTCGGGGTTGGACAGCCCCTCGATGTGCCGCAGGACGACCGCCTGGCGCTGACGGTCCGGCAGTCGCGCCAGCGCGGCGTCGAGCGCCGTCAGGCGCTGGGCCTCGGCCAGCCGCTGGTGCGGGTCGGGGGTGTCGTCGACGGGCTCGGCCACGCTGTCCAGCGCCACACCCGCGCCCGGACCCTTCCGGCGGCGCAGGCGATCGGTGCAGAGGTTCACCGTCACGCGGTAAAGCCAGGTCGTCACCCTCGCCTCGCCCGCACGCCAGTCGGGTACGATGCGCCAGAGCCGCAGCATGGCCTCCTGCGCGACATCCTCGGCCTCGGTCCGGTCGCCGCCCAGAAGCCGCGTCGCGGTCGCCACGATGCGGGGCAGAAGCCGTTCGGCAAGGCGGTGCGCGGCCCGCGCCTCTCCCGCACCGTAACGGGCCAGAAGCGCCTCGTCGCTGTCGTCCTCGCCGACGTCGAAGGCCATGTCCATGGGTCCGAGCGGTATACGATGGGGCGCTGGGCGGCAATCGGGGCGCGCACCGGGGGATGACGATGCGCGCCCCGCGCGGCCTCAGCGGTCGTTGCCGTGCCGCATCCAGCCGCCACGGCCTTCGCCGTGTTCGCCGCGCCGGCCGCCACGACGGTCGTGCATGCGCTGCATGCCGGCCTCGGCCTCTTCCAGCGTGACGGCGTTGTCGCCGTCCGTGTCGAGCCGCGCGAACATCTGCGCGCCCCGCTCGCCGCCGCCGGGTCCCGCGGCCAGCTCGGCCGCCGACAGCCGGCCATCGCCGTCCAGGTCCTGCCGCGCCATGCGCCGCTCGACCATTCGCGTGATCCGTTCGCCTGCCATGCGCGTTTCGTGCGCGGTCAGTTCCTCGGCCGTCAGGAAGCCGTCGCCGTCCGCGTCCAGCCCCTCGATCCGCGCCGCGCGAAAGGTCCGGAGCTCGTCCTCGGTGACGCGGCCGTCGTTGTCGGCGTCGATCCGGGCGAACATCTCCTCGAGGAAGGCCCCGCCGGCTCCGCCCATCGGGCCCTCAGCATCGCCCTGCATCTGCGCGGCAGCGACACCGGCCACCGAGAGGAACAGCGCGGCGGGCAGAATGATCTTCAGCTTCATGATCGTCTCCTTCCTGGGTCCGCCCCCTGGGGCGGTGCTTGCTTGCGTTCTGTCTCTCTTACGGTGGGGGCCGGATTTTCCGTCGCGGCGCTTTGCGACATTCGGGCGCAAGGCGGATCCCGCATGTTCCCTTGCCGCCGTGCGCCTGCCGGTGCACAACGCGCACTTCAAGGAAAGGGACCGAGATGGAAACCCCAACCACCCTTGGCGAGACCTCGATCCACGCGGATGGGAACGACCGCCCGATCGGCCCGGCGGTGCGGCGCGGCTGGCGCAGGCGGTGCCCCAACTGCGGGTCCGGGCCGCTCATGCGCGGGTACCTGACGGTCCGCGACACCTGCCCGGTCTGCTCCGAGGCGCTGCACCACCAGCGCGCGGACGACGGACCGGCCTACCTGACCATCCTGCTCGTCGGCCACATCCTCGGACCGGCAATGCTCTGGATCTATCCCGCGTTCGAGCCCGAGCCTGCGATGATGGCCGCAGGCTTCTCGGTGGCGGCGGTGTTCCTGTCGCTCTATCTTCTCCCGCGGATCAAGGGCGCGATGGTCGCCTTTCAGTGGGCAAAGAGGATGCATGGGTTCGCCGGAAGCTGAAGACCGCGATCCTGGGACCGCCGTGCGCGACGCCGCGTCGGTCGTTCTCGTCAAGAGGTCGCCCGCGGGGCCCGCGGTCCTGATGGGGCGGCGGGGCGCCGGCGCGGCCTTCATGCCGTCGAAGTTCGTCTTCCCCGGCGGCGCGGTCGACCCCCAGGATGCCCATGTCCCCTTCGCCGAACCCCTGCCCGCGACCTGCCGCGCCCGGCTTGCGGCCGAGGGCACGGCCGCCACCCCCGAGGCACTCGCCGCCGCCGCGATCCGCGAACTGTGGGAGGAGGCCGGCCTGATCCTCGGTGTGCCGGGCGGCTGGCCGGGCGGCATCCCCCGCGACTGGGTCTCGTTCGCGCAGACGGGGAACTTGCCGACGGCCTCGGGCCTGCGGTTCGTCTTTCGCGCCGTCACGCCGCCCGGCAATACGCGCCGCTTCGACGCGCGCTTCTTCCTGGCCGACGCGGCGCTGGTCTCGGGCGACCCGGAGGATTTCTCGCGCGCCTCCGACGAACTCAGCGACCTGACCTGGGTGCCCTTGGCCGAGGCGCGCCGCTACGACCTCCCGCTCATCACACAGGTCGTGCTGGCCGAGGTGTCGGCCCATCTGCGCGGCGTGGCCACGCCGGGGGTGCCGTTCTTCCGGCAGGGCGTGACCGGGCCACAGTCGCTGCGGCTCTGATCCCTCACAGACCCAGGAGCATGCGGCCTAGGGCCAGCGTCAGCGGAATGGTCAGGAAGGCCAGCGCCGTCTGGACGGTGATCATCGCGGCGACAAGCGGCGCGTCGCCGCCCATGGCGCGGGCCAGCGTATAGGCCGCGACGCCCGTCGGCAGTGCGCCGAAGATCAGCGCGACCTCGGCGGCCAGCTGCCCGGGCGGCAATAGCACGAGCGACAGGGCGAGGACGGCGGGAAAGACGACCAGCTTGCCCGCGCCCGCCAGGACCAGCGGAAGCGCCGCGGCCCGCATGCCGCGCACGCGCAGGTTGGCGCCCACGCACAGCAGCATGATCGGCAGCGCCGCCGCGCCCAGAAGGGCCGCCGTCTCGTCGATGACGGGCAGCCCGCCCAGCCCAAGCGCATTCGCAGTCAGCCCGGCCGCGATCGACAGGATCAGCGGGTTGCGCGCAAGCCCCTTCAGCGTCCCGGCGACAAGGTTGCCCTGGCCGCGCCGCAGCATCGCGGTCATTGCAAGCACTATCGTCACGTTGACCACCGGCACCAGAAGCGCCGCGGCCAGGACGGCCATCTGCAATCCCGCATCGCCATGCAGCGCCTCGGCGATGGCCAGCGCCACGAAGGTGTTGAAGCGCGCGGCCCCCTGGACGACGGAACTTGCAACCTCGGGCGTGACTCCGGCGGCGCGGGCCGAAAGGAAGCCGAAGGCCGTGGCGGCGAAGAAGCCCGCGCAGAGCGCCGTTGCGAACGGACCGACCGGCTCTGCCCCCAGGTCGGTCGTGCTGATCTGGCGGAAGAACAGCGCGGGCATCAGCACCCAGTAGACCAGCCGGTCGTTGAGGTTCCAGAACTCGATCGACGGGATGCCCCCGCGCCGAAGCGCATAGCCAAGGACGATCATTGCGAAGACGGGCGCTATGGCGACGAGGCTGGCCAGCATCGGGTCACTCCAGGGCAGTCACGATCATCAACACGCTGACGACGACAAGGGCAATGCCCGCGACCTCTCGCAGGGTCAGCCGCTCGCGGAACACAAGCCACGAGGCGACAAGGGTGAACACGACCTCGACCTGACCCAGCGCGCGCACATAGGCCGCGTTCTGCAAGGCGAAGGCCGTGAACCACCCCAGCGACCCCAGCATTCCGGTGACACCGACCGGCACCGTGCGCCGCCAGGCGGCAGCGACGCGCGACAGCTCGCCCGGTTCCGTAAGCCGCAGCCAGGCCGCCATGGCCACCGCCTGGAAGGCCGTCACGCAGGCGAGCGTGACGGTCGCCCGGAAGAAGAAATCGCCCTCGGACAGCGCCAGCGTCGCGCCGCGGTACCCGACGGCCGAGGCGCCGAAGCAGGCGCCCGCGGTCAGCCCGAGCGCCGTGGCGCGGTTGAACAGCCGTGGCGCGCCCGAGCCCTTCGCCCGGGTCAGGAGGAGAAGCCCGGCAACCCCGAACCCGATGGCGACCAGCCCCTTTGCGCTGACCGCCTCGCCCAGGACCAGCGCCGAGAAGGCGGCGACCAGCACGGTCTCGGTCTTGGTGAAGCCGATTCCGACAGCGAAATTGCGTTCCGCGAACAGCGCGATCGTACAGAAGGTGGCCACGATCTGGCCCAGGCCACCGGCCGCCGCATAGGCCCAGAAGGCGATGCCCGTCCCGGGCACCGTCCCGTGCGACAGGACCAGCCCAGCGGCCAGCGCGGCTGCCAGAGGTGCCGCGAAGACAAAGCGCGAAAACGTCGCCCCGCCGGTTGAAAGTCCGGCGCCCCTCAACTGCCGCTGCAGCATGAAGCGCAGCGTCTGCACCAGCGCGGCGGCGATCGTGACCGGAACCCAGAGACCCATGCCCCCTGCTGCCCCGACGCGGCCGCGAAGTCGAGAGCGTCAGATGCGCGCGGGTTGCGCGTCCGCTGGCTGTTCGGCGGCGAAGGCGGCTTCCAGCGCGGGGCCGATGGCGGGTGTCCCCTCGGGCCGCGCGGGGCGGTCCATGGCGTGCGGCCAGAGCGGATGCGCCACCGGGTCCTTCGCCCGGATCAGGTACCTCCCGAACACCTCGCGGTAGGAGCGGAAGACATAGTTGTCGTTCCGCCGCTGCCACTCGTCCTTCTGGGCCGCGTAGATCTCGGGCAACCGGTACCACGGCACACCCGGCTTGGCGTGGTGGACGGCGTGGAAGTTGTTGTTCAGGAACAGCAGGGAAAGCGGCCCGCGATCCTCGATGATGACGGTCCGCCCCCGGACCTTCTCGTGCGCGCGATGCTCGAGGAAGGTGCGTATCTTCAGCAGCCCGAAGCCGATCCAGACCGAGGCGAGATAGGGCCAGAAACCCATCCCGCCGCTCGCCCAGAGCCACAGCGCGACAAGCGCGACGCCCGGCAGATGCCACATCCAGGCATCCCGCACCTGACGGTCGCCGGCGGTGATCGCCCGCCAGTCACCCCGCACGAAGGCCCAGGTCGACAGGAAGGGTCCGATGATCATGCGCCCGAGCAGCGTGTTGTTGACTCGCAGTATCAGCCGCATGGGCTGCGACAGCCGCGCCCACACTTCAGGGTCGAGGTAGTTCGACTCCGGATCGTCGTAGGGGTCGGTCAGGTGTTCGTCGCGATGGTGCGCCAGATGCGTGTCGCGAAACCGGCCGTAGGGGATGAACAGCGCCAGGGCCGGAAATACCAGCGCCTCGTTGAGGCGCCGGCTGGCGAAGGGATGGCCATGCAGCACTTCGTGCTGAAGCGACGAGAACTGCGCGATGGCGAGGCCTGTCAGAAGCACGCCGAGGAGGGGGTGGACCCCGAAGCCCCAGGTCGTCCCCCCTGCCCAGGCGGCGTAGGTGACAAGCAACAGGCCCAGCGTCGGCCATTCCACGGGTGCGTCGCGCCTGTTCTCCAACAAGTGCCTCCGGTTTTTCGTTTCTTCTCAGGTTCTTCTTATCTCCTGTCGCGCCCCTCCAGAATTCTGTTAACATGCAACAGAAACGAAACAGAGTTGATGAAAATGAACAGAAGCTCATGAAACTCGACAAACGCGCCCGCGCCGCCCTGTTCCGCACCCGGCTTCAGCAGGCGGCGCAGACCGCCGGCATCAGCCAGGCCGCGCTGGCCCGCGCCGTCGGGGTCAACCGGTCGACCCTGTCGCAGCTCATCTCGGGCGAGGAAACGCGGCTTCCGAACGCGCAGCTGGCGGCGGAATGCGCCGCCGCGCTCGGGGTCTCGGCCGACTGGCTTCTGGGCCTGACCGAGCGGCCCGAGCGAGCGGCCGACCTCCTCGCCGCCTCGATGCTGATGACCGAGGCGCCGCGCGCCCTGATCGACGAACAGATCTTCGCCTGGCACCGCGAGGCGGCCGGTTACAAGATCCGCCACGTGCCGGCGACGCTGCCCGACATGCTCAAGACCCACACGATCCTGCGGTGGGAGTATGAACCGCACCTCGGCGTCACGGTCGACCAGGCGATCGGTGCGACCGAGGATCGGCTGTCCTGGATGCGCAGCGCCGGCTCCGACTACGAGATCGCGATGCCGCTGCACGAGGTCGAGGCCTTTGCGCGTGCCGAAGGTTACTATCGCGGTCTGCCGGCCGCCGCGCGGCGCGAACAGATCGACTGGCTGATCTCCGTTCACGACCAGCTCTACCCAGGGCTTCGGCTGTTCCTGTTCGACGCGCGGCGGGTATTTTCGTCGCCGATCACCGTGTTCGGGCCGTTGCTCGCCGTGCTGTATCTGGGCCGGAACTACCTGGCCTTTCGCGACGTGGACCGCGTGCGCAGCTTCACCCAGCATTTCGACTGGCTGGTGCGCGAGGCCGAGTTGCCGACCCGCGACGTGCCGCGGCTGCTTGCGGAGCTGCGCGACGAGATCCGCTGACCGTCCGGCCTTGCGGCCGGGCCGGGAATGGCGTCTGCTTGCCGCGAGACAGGGGAGGACACCATGCTCGATCTCCGGACCGGCTGGCGGGTGGCGCTGGTTGCAGCGGCGGCGCTCCTTGCGGGCTGCGCCGCGGTTGCGCCGACCTATCGCGACAGCTCGGTCCCGATCACTTCCATCGCCGCGTTCCAGCCCGCACGCTATGCCGGGCGCTGGTACGAGGTCGCGCGCTTTCCCGTTCTGTTCGAGGCTGGCTGCGCGGCGACGACGGCGGACTACACGCTGCTGACGGACGGGTCTCTCAAGGTCGTCAACACCTGCCGCGCCGGCGCTCCCGACGGACCCGAACGGCGGATCGAGGGGCGCGCCGTGCCCTCCGGGCCAGGCCGGTTCGACGTGCGGTTCGACGGCTTGCCCTTCGTCGGCCCCTACTGGGTGCTCTGGGTGGACGAGGGGTATCGCACCGCCGTGGTCGGCGTCCCTTCGGGCCGGGCGGGCTGGATCCTGAATCGCGATCCGCAGATCCCGCAGGACCGGCTCCGCGCCGCGCTGTCGATCCTGGACTGGAACGGATACGACATCGATCGACTCGAGTATGTCCGCCACGGGGACGGACCATGAAGCCGGACCGGGTCGCGGTCTGCGGTCCGGGCGTCATGGCCGCAGGTTGGGCGGCGCGCTGCCTTCTGTTCGGGCAGGACGTGACCCTGGCGCCCGACAGCGATGCCCAGAAGGCCGAACTCGACCGGGAACTCGAAAGGGCACGGAGCGGACTGGCGGCGCTTTTCGAGGAACCGCTGCCCCCGGAAGGCCGCGCGCGCCATGCCGCGACACCGGCCGATGCGGTGACCGGCGCCAGCCTTGTCGTGCAGGCTGCCCCGGGTCACGCCGCGGCGGCGGGCGATGGCGCGGTGGTCCTGCTTGCCGTGCCGGGGGCGATGGCCGCGCCCGGCCACGCCGCGCGCAGCGTGATCGTGCGCGCCGCCGTTCCGCCGTGGCTCGCCGCCGCTGCCGAGGTGGTCCGGTCGCATGAAACGGATGCCGGGGTGTTGCGCCGTGCCGAAGTGGCGCTGGAGCGGGTCGGTCTGTTGCCCATTGTCACGACCGCGGGGTGGGCGCTCATGGACGACGTCGCGGACCTCGTCGTGCGGGCTCGAGCGGGCGACGAGGCCGCGCAGGCCCTGCTTGGGCAGGCGGTCGGGCCCTCCCTTGCCGCCGCCCAGACGGGCGGGGAGGTCTCGCCCGACGCGCTGGTCGCGGTGCTGCGGGCGCTCAAGGGTGGGCCGATGGCGCCGGGTCACGGTGCCGGGCGCTGGCTCCGGACGCTGGACGCGCGACTGCGCCCCATCGTGGACGACCTTTCCGCCCCCGTTCTGACCGTCGCGCGCAGCGTTCCCTCCGACTGGGGCGACTACAACGGGCACATGACCGAGGCGCGCTACCTGCACGCCTTCGGTGACGCGACCGACCGCTTCATGCGGCTGCTCGGCTGCGATGACGCCTATATCAGCGCCGGCGGCAGCTTCTTCACCGCCGAGACGCACATCCGTCACCTGGGCGAGGTGCTGGTGGGGCAGCCGATCGAGGTTCGAACCCGGGTGCTGTCAGCCGAAGGCAAGCGGATGCACCTCTGGCATGAATTGTCGGCGGACGGCACGCTGAAAGCGACGGGCGAGCATATGCTGATCCACGTCAGCCTCGCCACCCGCCGGCCAAGCCCGCCCCTGCCTCCCGTTTCCGGCCGTCTTGCCGAAGTGGCCGCCGCGCACGCGCGCCTCACCCGGCCCGAGGGCGCGGGGCGCTTCGTCGGTCAGCCGCGCTGAGGCGGCGCCGTCAGCCCTTGTTCGAGCGGACGAAGAAGTCGATCCCGGCCAGGATCACGGTCAGCCCCAGCACGATCGCAAGGTCCAGCCGGGGCACCCAGGCCCAGAGGATCCCCAGGAACGCCACCAGCAGACCGAAGGCCAGGATCTTGATCAAGGTGTCCGTCATGTCAGCCCTCTCCCTGGGCAAGATGTCGTGTCAGCCAGCGTGCAGTTCGCAGCAGGCGCGCATCGTCGCCACGGCGGCCGACAAGCTGAACCCCCATCGGCAGGCCGTTTGATGCTTCGAGCAGTGGCAGCGTGATCGCGGGCGTGCCGAGATAGGTCCACAGTCCGTTGAAGATCGCGGAACCCGTCGAGCCCAATCCCTCCGGCGCCGGACCCGGTGCGGCGGGGCAGAGGATCGCATCGCAGCGCTCCAGGATTTCGTCGATGCCCGCGCGCAGAACCGTCTGCCAGTCGAGCGCGGCCAGATAGTCCCGCGCGCTCACCGCCCGGCCGGCGTCGAGCGCCGCGCGCATTTCGGACGACAGCGGGGCCTCGGGACGGTCGTAGCGGTGGTAGGCATGCACCATCTCGGCAAAGTTGATCCGCTCGCGCAAGGCCGCGGCATCGTCGTAGGCCTTGGGCAGCGGCGCCTCGAAACAGTAGTCGCCCAGATGCTCGGTCAGTTCGCGGAACGCCTCGATCGTGTCGGGATGCGCGTCGTCGAAGCCGGGCATCCGGACGAAGGCGAACATCGGGCGCACTGGCGCTTCGGTCGCCGCGATCTCGGCCAGGCGCGGCGGCGGGGCAGGGCGGGTCGCCGGGTCCGCGGGGTCGTGACCGAACAGCACCTCGGCCAGCAGCGCCGCGTCCTCGGCATCGCGGGCGAAGACGCCGAGCGTGTCGAGCGTGCGCGACTGTTGCAGGACGCCGGTCCGCGGGATCGCGCCGAAGGTCGGCTTGAAGCCGGTGACGCCGCAAAAGGCTGCGGGGCGGATCACCGATCCGCCGGTTTGCGTGCCGATCGCCAGCGGGACCATTTCCGCCGCGACCGCCGCCGCCGACCCCGAGGAGGAGCCGCCGGGCGTATGAGCCGGGTTCGCGGGATTGCGCGTCGGCCCGGGGTGCAGGAAGGCAAGCTCGGTCGTGACCGTCTTGCCCATCAGGATCGCGCCTTCGGCCTTCAGCCGCGAGACGATCCACGCGTCCGCTTCGGGCACGCGACCGGCATCCTGCGCGGTCCCGTTGCCGGTCGGGATACGCGCGGTGTCGATGATGTCCTTCAGCGCGACCGGCAGGCCATGTAGCCGCCCGATCGGCCGCCCGCTGGCGCGCGCCCGATCCAGTTCCGCCGCCTGGTGGCGCACGAAGCCCGCGTCGTGCCACGCGAAGGCCTGCACTTCGCCCTCCCGCATGGCGATGGCGTCGAGGAAGGCCTCGGCCACCTCGGCGGCCTTCAGCTCGCCCCGGGCGATGCGGTCGCGCAGGTCGCGCGCCGTCAGTGCCCGGATCGCCCCGGCACGGTCCGGGGCGATCGGTCTGGGATCAGCGTGTCCCATAGAACAGTTCCGGCAGGTAGAAGACGATCTGCGGGAACAGATACATCATCGCCATGCAGAGGAAGACCATGAACAGGAAGGGCATGCAGCCGCGGAAGATGTCGGTCAGCATGACCTGTGGCGGCGCGATCCCCTTCAGGTAGTAGGCGCTCATGGCCATTGGCGGTGTCAGGAACGAGGTCTGGAGGTTCAGCGCCACGAGGATGCCGAAGAACAGCGGGTCGATTCCGAACAGCGGCAGAAGCGGCAGGAAGATCGGCACGAAGATGATGATGATCTCCGACCATTCCAGCGGCCAGCCCAGCAGGAAGATGATCAGCTGCGCCAGGATCAGGAACTGCCAGGGTTCGAGGCTGAGGCCCTTCACGAACTCGGCGATGATGTGTTCGCCCCCGAGGTACGAGAAGACGGCCGAGAAGGTGTACGACCCGACGAAGAGCCAGCAGACCATCGCCGTCGTGCGCACCGTCAGATAGACGGACTCCCGCATGCGGTCCCAGGTCATTGCCCGATAGGCGAAGGCCAGAACGATCCCGCCAAGCGCGCCGATGGCAGCCGCCTCGGTCGGGGTGGCAAGCCCGAAGAGGATCGAGCCCAGCACCGCGAGGATCAGGAAGGCGAGCGGCAGGAACGAGGTCAGGACCATCCCCAACAGCTTGCCGAAGGGAACGTCGGGCACCTCGTCCTTCGTCGGGTTCGGCGCGATCGACGGCTGAAGGATCGAACGGCCGACGACGTAGAGAAGGTAGAGCCCGACCAGCGTGAAGCCCGGAAGCAGCGCGCCGGCATAGAGCCGCACGATGGACACGCCCGACGACGCAGCATAGACGATCAGCATGATCGACGGCGGGATCAGGATGCCCAGCGTCCCGCCGGCGCAGATGATGCCCGACGCGAAGGCGTTGTCGTAGCGCGCCTTGAGCATCTGCGGCAGCGCCAGAAGGCCCATCAGCGTCACCACCGCGCCGACGATGCCGGTTGCGGTCGCGAACAGGGCGCAAGTGACCAGCGCCGCCACGCCCATCGACCCCGGCACGTTCCGCGAGGCGATGTTGAGCGTGCCGAACAGCTTGCTCACGATGTTCGCGCGTTCGACGATATAGCCCATGAACAGGAACAGCGGGACCGCGGTCAGGACCTCGTTCGACATCACCGTGTAGGTCTGGTTGATGAAGAGGTCGAAGATGTTGTTGTTGAACCAGCTTCCGAGCCAGGTGGTCGCGGTATCCCACCAGCTCGCATCCTCGCCCAGGCGGTTGAAGGCGCGCCACATCCGGTCGTCGTAGTAGGCGTAATAGCCGAAGCCGATGCCCATAGCCATCAGCGTGAAGGCGATCGGGAAGCCCAGGAACACCATCACGATGAACAGGCCCAGCATCATCAGGGCCACTTGAGGGTCGGTCATACGTGGCCTCCGGTTTCGGCGTCATGGGCCTTCTTGAGAAGGATGTCCTCGGTTTCCATCACGTCCTCTTCCGCCTCGACCCAGGTGTTGGTCCGGATCGCGATGATGCAGCGGAAGACCTGCGCGATCCCCTGCATGAACAGCAGAAGCCCCGCGGCGACGAGCACGGTCTTGAACTGGAAGATCGGGATGCCTGCGGGAGAGTTCACCGAGACCTCGCCGTAGCCCCAGCTGCGCGACGCGTATTTCCAGCCCGAGAAGACCAGCGCGAGGATGCCGGGGAAGAAGAACAGGAAGTAGAGCACCAGGTCCACCTTGGCCTGGGTGCGCGGCTGCCATGAGCGGTAGAGGAAGTCGCCCCGCACGTGCTGGCCGCGCGACAGGGTGTAGGCGCCCGCCATCATGAACATGGTGCCGTACATGATGAACGACACGTCAAGCGCCCAGGGCGTCGGGCTGTTCAGGACGTAGCGCACGAAGACCTCGTAACTCGTGCCGACTGTCATCAGCACGATGAGCCAGGCGAACGCCTTGCCGAACCACGCCGATACGCTGTCGGCGAAGCGGATATAGCGGAGCATGACCGTCTCCCAGGTGATCCTGTGGATAGCCCGGCGGGATCATCCCGCCGGGCCAGGGTTTCTTGCGGAGCGACGGGCTCAGAGCTTGAGCTTGCCCGGGAAATAGTGGTCGTAGGCGAGCGCGTAGTCGGGCGCGTTCATCAGTTCGTAGTAGGTCACGCGCTCGACCCAGGCGCGCTGGCTGTCGAGGACGCGCTTCATGAACTCGTCGGCTTCGAGCGTCGGGATCAGCTGGTCCCAGGCGGCGATCTGCGCGTCGAGGATCTCCTTCGAGGTGCGGTGCACGGTCACGCCCGATTCCGTTTCCAGCTTGCGCAGGTCGGCCGAGTAGACGTCCATCGCCTTGAAGGTGTTGGCGCTCGACGCGGCCTCGACGGCGTACTTGACGATCGCCTGCAGGTCGGGGTCGAGGTCCTCGTACCAGCCGCGGTTGAACAGGAACTCGAAGCTTTCCGAGGCCTGGTGGTAGGACGACAGGTAGTAGTTCTTGGCCACGTCCTGGGCGCCGAAGCGGCTGTCCGAGGTCGGGTTGTTGAACTCGAACGCGTCGATGACGCCACGCTCCATCGCGGGCACGATCTCGCCGCCCGGAAGCTGGGCGACCGACATGCCGAGCGCCTGCATCAGATCGGCGGCAAGACCCACCGTGCGGTACTTGAAGCCCTGGAGTTCGGCAACGGTCGAGACCGGGTTCTTGAACCAGCCGAAGGGCTGGGCGAACATCGGAAAGCCCATGAAGCCCACGACGTCGAGGCCCATGATGTCCTGGGTCAGCTCGCGGTAGAACTCCGCGCCGCCGCCCTGGTAGAACCAGGCCAGCATGGTGGTCGCGGAACCGCCGAACACCGGGCCGGTGCCGAAGAGCGACGCGGCCTTGTTCTTGCCATACCAGTAGACCGGCACCGAATGCGCGGCGTCGAGAACGCCGTCGTTCACCGCGTCGAGCACCTGGAACGCACCCACGACCGCGCCGGAGGGCAGAAGGTCCACCGTGATCCGGCCGTTGGACATCTCCTGCACGCGGTTTGCGTAATCCTGAGCGAACTCCTGCCAGATGTCCGAGGCCGGCCACGAGGTCTGCATCTTCATCACGATCGGCGATTGCGCCAGAACGGCCGGAGCGGCCAGGGTCGAGGCGGCCGCGGCAGTCCCGCCCAGCGCGCCCTTCCTCAGAAACGACCGGCGCGAAAGCTGCCGGGTGTCACCGGTATTGGTCATGGTCTTCCTCCCAGTTACGCTCCCCCGCCTCCTGCGGCGGAATGTGCCGGCACTATAGGCCCCGCGGCCCCGATAGCAAGGGTCTCTGGTCAGGTCTTCTTACCAAATCAGGCGTTTGCGCTATCATGCGACGCGGTCCTGGGGCTCCTTGCCGGCAAAGAAGGCATCAAGGTTGTCCAATGCGCGGAATCCCATCGCATCGCGTGTGTCCTCGGTCGCCGATCCGATGTGCGGCAGAAGAAATGTGTTCGGCAGCCGGGCGAGTTCGGGGTTGCCGCCCGGTTCGTTCGCGAAGACGTCCAGCCCCGCGGCGAACAGCCGTCCCGACCGCAGCGCATCGATCAGCGCGCCCTCGTCGACCAGCGCGCCCCGCGCCGTGTTCACCAGGATCGCGCGCGGCGGCAGCAGGGCGAGCGTGCGGGCATTGATGATGCCGACAGAGTCAGGCGTCGATGGGCAATGCAGCGACAGCACGTCCGAGACGGCGAGCAGGCTCTCCAGACTGTCATGGAAGATTGCGCCCTTCTCGAGGTGCTGGGGCAGCCTTGAGCGGTTGTGGTAATGCACCGTCATCCCGAAACCCCGCGCACGTTCGGCCACCACCTGCCCGACGCGCCCCATGCCCAGGATGCCGATGCGCCTGCCGGTCACCTGGCGGCCGACCATGAAGGCGGGCGACCAGAAGTTCCACTTGCCCGCGCGCACCATCGCATCGCCCTCCGCGCCACGCCGCGCAGCGCCCAGCATGCACAGGATCGCGATCTCGGCCGTCGCGTCGGACAGGACGTCGGGGGTGTTCGTGACGACCACGCCCTTCGCCCGCGCCGCGGCAAGGTCCACATGATCGGTGCCGACCGAATGATTCGCGATGATGCGCAGGCGCGGCGGAAGCGCGGCGATGACCTCGGCGGTGAAGTGCTCGGAATGACAGGGCAGGACGGCGTCGGCCTGGGAGGCCCGTTCGACAAGTTCGTCGCGGCTGAACACGTGGTCGTCCGTGTTCAGATCCACCTCGTAGTCGCGCCCGGCGCGGGCCAGCACCGCATCGGTCAGGCGCCGGGTAATCAGCAGTCTGGGTTTCGTCATGAGCCTCGTTCCTTGGAATGCGCCCAAATCATAGGCGCTGATGTCAGGATGACCATCAGGTGCGCTCTACAGGTTGCACACCGCCAGCCTTCGCGGGATACAGCGCTGAGAAGGACGGCTTCCGCGCCGTCTGCACAGGCAGGACCGCGTATGACCGAAGCCGACCTCGAAGGCGCGACGCTGCGTCACCTGAAATACACGATGGGCAAGACCACGTCGCACGCCACGGTGTTCGACTGGCGCATGGCGCTGTCCTATGCGGTGCGCGAACGGATCATGGACCCGTGGTTCGCCTCGACCCAGACCACCTACCGCGACCAGCGCAAGCGCGTCTACTACCTGTCGCTGGAGTTCCTGATCGGCCGGCTGCTGGAGGACGCGATCGTGAACCTCGGCCTCGGCGAGGCAGCGCGTCGTGTGCTCGAACGTCAGGGTCTCGACTTCAATGCGGTCGTCGCGACCGAGCCGGACGCGGCGCTGGGCAACGGCGGCCTCGGGCGCCTCGCGGCGTGTTTCCTCGACTCGCTCTCGACAATCGGCTGCCCCGCCTTCGGCTACGGCATCCGCTACGAACACGGGCTGTTCCGCCAGCGCTTCGTCGACGGCCGCCAGGTGGAAGAGCCCGAA
>FWPV01001672.1_pt1 | contig 23555 bp, 19 predicted proteins | sample 2228371 | NCBI WGS metagenome assembly FWPV01 (sample SAMEA103939776, study PRJEB20133) | metagenome | reverse complement strand
TATTCCCATCCCTAAGACTCTTGTGATCCGGACCTCTGAACAGGTCAATGGCCAGTTCGACTATGGCAAGGGTGTCTGGGTCAAACGCGGTGATGTACACAGCACACACGATGGTGACGTCCGTCTTATTTACGATCGGCAATCCCTGGAACGTGCACTGGAAGAATTTCGGATCAGATGGATTCGACAGGCCATACTTCAGGAGCATATCGAGGGTGACCTGATAAAATTCTATGGCGTTCGTGGCCAAGGATGGTTCCGATATTTCTACCACAAACCAGATAAGGTGGTGGGTTATCCCTTTTCGTTTGCAGCGATCAAGAGCACTGCAGAACGTACTGCAGCAAGACTCGGGCTCGATGTATTTGGCGGCGATATCGTAGTTACCGAAAATGGACATTACCTTATTGACATCAACAGCTGGCCAAGCTTTGCCCCATGCAGGGAGGAGGCCTCTGAACAAATTGCCTCCTTCATTATAGACCGCATCCGTGCGTTACAGCCTTCTACGAGCATGCGATGGGGGTCTGTGTGATCCCCACCAGTCCTGTACCAGAAAGGCGAAGAGCTCTCAAGAAAACAGAACGGGCCTTCCAGCAAGAGCAGCGTTTTCTAGCACCTGGCTCCCAAAGTATCAGCCTCAATTCCCGACTTGTAATTGACCATGCAAAAGGGGTGTACCTCACTGACCTCGACGGAAACACCTATCTGGATTTCTTTTCAGGCGTCACTGTAGGCAGTCTAGGGCACTCCCATCCTCGGTATGTAGCAGCCCTGAAGGAGCAATTAGAAAAAGTCACCTTTGGGAGCTTTTCCACTCCGAATCGCATAGCCTTCCTGAAAACCTTGGCGAGTATCGCCCCAGGCAATCTCAAGAGAACACAGCTTTACAGTGGCGGTGCAGAAGCAGTAGAAGCTGCCTTGAGGCTGGCAAAGGCTTTCACAAGGCGCTTTGAGGTGATCGGGTTCTGGGGTGGATTCCATGGAAAGACTGGCGGGGTCTTGGGGCTGGTTGGCGACAATTTCAAATTTGACCACGGTCCTTTGCCCAGTGGGCTCCACCTTGTCCCCTATGCCAACTGCTATCGTTGTGTGTTCCGCGTGAAGCCTTCAACCTGTGGCTTCCTATGCGTAGAGTTTCTGAGAAAAACATTGCGTCACAATACCACTGGACATGTTGCTGCACTCCTGGTCGAACCAATCCAAGGGACTGCAGGGAACGTGGTGCCACCACCGGGCTACCTCCGTGCACTCCAAGAGGTTGCACGGGAATGTGGGGCACTGCTCATTGCTGATGAAATGATTACAGGCTTTGGTAGAACGGGCAAACTGTTCGGGGTAAACTATGACGGCATCGTACCGGACATCATGACCCTTGGCAAAGGGATGGGAGGTGGTTTTCCGGTGAGTGCTGTCATATCATCAGACGACATCGTCGCGGCAAAGCCATTTTCGCTTCCCAGCGCTAGTTCCTCCAGTTATGGTGGCAATCCGCTGGCTGCAGCTGCCGCACGGATTACACTCGATACGATATTGCGTGAAGGCCTGGTAGAGAATTCCTACAAGGTGGGTTCATGGCTTCTAAAACACCTCAAGCCTTTTGAGGAAAAATATGCATTCGTCGGCAACGTACGGGGTAAAGGACTCCTGATCGGTGTGGAATTGGTGCGCGACAAGAAAAGCAAGCAGCCGCTTTCAAGCAATGCCTGCCAGTGGATTTTTCAAGAAGGGCTCAATCAAGGAATCGTGCTTATGATTAGCGCGTCGACCGTACGGATTAATCCAGCATTGACGATTTCACTCAAAGAGGCCGAGGCAGGACTGGATATACTCGATAGCCTTTTCAAGAAAGTACAAAGGCATCGAATCTATTTACATTGAGTTCAAACCTCGCGTGTTCGTATCCTCACGCCTCTTTCGAACATGGAAGGCCTCGGCTCATCTGCGAACCATGCGAATACAACGGTCCGTAAAACCCGGACCTATACTGGCACGTGACAGGAGGGGACACCCTACATGCTCAAGGGTGCAATCATAGGGTTTGGCAGGATGGCTGAATTCGGCCATGTGCCGGGGTGGATGAGGAATACCCGTGTCCGCATCAAAGCAGTGGTGGATCCCAGAGCAGAACGAAGGATCAGGGCCAAAGAAGTGCTTGGCGATGTCGCGACATATCCAGGAGTGGAGGAAATGCTCCACGAAGAACGTCTCGACTTTGTGGATATAGCAACACCCCCTCTGTACCATAGCCCGCTTATTCTCCAGTGCTTGAGGAATAACCTTCATGTACTGTGCGAAAAACCGTTTGTAACCGACCTGAAAGCGCTTATGCAGGTAAAGCGGCTAGTACAACGGACTCAAAAGACCGCCTTCCCTGTACACAACTGGAAATACGCGCCCATCCTTGCCAAGGCAATCGAGTACTGCAGAAATGGCACGATCGGAAAGATCGTCCATAGTGAATTCCACACCTTGAGAACACAGCCTGCAGAAGGATTGACTTCCTGGAGAGACAAGACTGGCGAGTCAGGAGGGGGTGGTATACTCATGGACCACGGCTGGCATGGGGTGTACCTTTTGTGTAGTTTTCATGGTGAACGTCTACAGGCGGTGAGTACGTGGATGCACCCACACCCCTCTCAAGGAAAGGTGGCGCGCTCGGTGCACATGCTCTTTGAGTTCGCTACTTCTACTGCCGCATTGTATCTGACCTGGGAGGCAGGCCATCGGTACAACGCTGCAAAAATCTACGGGACCGATGGTCGTATTCATATAGAGGACGATGTCTTGACAATAACTACACAAAAGGGGGTTCACCAGACGTTCACGTTTCCACAGCCACTATCCTTTGGCTCTCATCACCCTGAGTGGTTCGATACCGTGATAGAGGAGTTTCTTGAGGAGCTCGAACATCCCGAACACTATGGTCGGGGACTTGAGGAGGCCCGTACCTGTCTAATCTCGACCGTAGCTGCATACGCATCGGCACGAAGAAATGGTCGGCGTATCCTTCTCTCACAATGAAGCAGTTGCGAGGACTTCCATGATCACCAAAGCTATAATCCTTATTCCACCCCAAACCGAGAGCCTCATCCACACCCAGCGTATGAGTCCACTCACCTATGTAGGGGGACTCCCTGTGATTACCAGGATACTCTACAACGCCCAATGGGCTGGGATCTCAGAGGGCATCGTTCTTTCATGGAAAGGCTGGGAGGAGGTGGGCAAGAAGATATCCACTGATCCCAAGAATGTAAGCTTTACCTGGGCAGCGCACCCATATGCAGCATCCGATACGGAGGAAAAGGACAAGCTCCTGGAGGTTGTTTCCTCCCCTTTTATCCTGCTCTCGTCCCAATGGCTCCTTGACAGAACTGTGCTCAAGGAACTGTGCGCAAAAGGTGATGAGCAAGGCCAACAGGTCACTATCGACTATAAGGATTACTATCCTGCCGACGTAGCCCCCCCTGCAGCTGTATTACAGAGCGGAAACCAGACTGATGCAGACATTGTGCACCTGCTGAAATCTGGTGGAGACTATACAGACCTTGTTCGGCGTCTGAGGGGTCGTCTTTCTATCGCGTCACAGGTAACGACGTATGGCCCTCCTTCACTCATCAAAGTCCATACCAAAGACGATAGGCAGCTTGCTGAACAGCACCTCATGAAGGGGCTGATCAAATCCACAGAGAGCTTCATGTCCAGGGCCATTGAGAGAAAGATATCGTTGGCCATCACAAAGCGGCTCATCTACACCAGGGTACGGCCCAATCAGATCAGCATCTTCTCGATCCTCATTGGTCTGGCAAGTGCGATGTTTTTCCTCGCGGAATCATGGGTTGCCCACGCAGCCGGTGCACTGCTCCTACTTGCCTCCAGTATATTGGATGGGTGTGACGGAGAGGTGGCACGGCTTCGCTATGAGGAATCAAAGGCAGGCTCCTGGATCGATTTTCTCGGCGACAACCTTGTACATATGGTTGTCTTTTTGTCGATCGGCCTAGGGTTATACAACCACGGCCACGGGCTCGTATATCTTGTATTAGGCATCATTGCTGCAGCAGGGACCCTCGCCTCTGCATCAATGGTATTTATTCGCGTGTTCTTGATGAGCAAAGGAGGAGTTATCTCGTTCGCAACCCCAGTTCGGTTAGAAGAGATGGAGCAGGTGGCTGAAGCGATGCGGAAGCGGATAGAATTCGCCGATAAGATAAGCAACAGAGACTTTATCTGGATAATCCTTGTGGCTTCTGTAACTGGCTATCTGTGGGTGTGGGCGTGGCTGTGCGGCCTTGGCGTGCTGTTTTACTTCTTCTATCTTCTCGGTCTCTATCTCAAGATGAGGTCTGTTCCGTCAACTTCTCACGGAGCTTACGCTTGAGCTCCTCGTAAGATTTTTCTTTGATGATCTTCTGCATTTGCGCACGCACGTCGCCCACGAGGCTTACGCCATCCAGGAGTACATCCTCGATCAACCATTTGCCGTCGACGGACCTGAGCTGATACTCCACCTCGATCTTACCCTCTTTTGGGTGCGACACCACAGTAAGGACCCTCGCGTGGGCTGCGTGCTCTGACACCTCAGTTATCTCGATCTTGGTATCCTTGAAGAAGGTGGCAGACTTTGGATAGGCCACCTTCTCCAATACCTCTTGAAAGAGCCCGACAAATACCTTTTGCTCCTTTGACCCGATTCGTGTCCAGTGGGCACCAAGGCATTCCTTGCTCACTCCCATGATATCCATAAGCTGCGATATCTGGGTGAGGACTGCAGGATCTGGTTTTGCTTCTGATCGAGCTGAGAGTGACCTCACAGAACCCAGGAGTAATTCTATGGTTTCTTTAGGGGAAGTCGTCCCGTATGCCAGGCACGTCCAAATGGCACACGCGCACACACACCCTATAAAGCGTGTTCGAAAAAGGCGTTCTCTCATGGTCTCACGAGTCACGTCGCGGGGTCAGAACTACGGCCCATTACGAGTCAGAAAACCACGCGTCTAGCAAGACTAACAAAGCGAACAAAGAACCGTCAAGACATTCGACCTATTATAATGAATAGGTCTTTACAAACGACCCTAGATATTCGGCACTCGAGTGCGAACCTTGACTCCTCAGCGCTATTTCAATAGCTTTCTTACATGTTGGTGACTGCGTGACCAAAGCACTCAGTCCTTAACCATATCTGTGACAATATTCGGTACGCAATGGAACAGGAGCATGCCCGGATGAAAATGCATACTATGCAGGCCGTCCCAAGCGTACGCACAATGGCTATACGTTGGGTCGTCCCCTTGATGGTGGTGCTGTGCATTCGGCTGCCTTTTGCAGCAGCTGCTGAAACTGCGCACCTAGTGGACCTGCCTCAAAACGGTCGGAAGGTTTATACGTATACGATGCATGATCTTATTCGTATCGCCCTAGAGTCCAGTCCTGAGATATGGGCGGAGGAGTATGCGGTACAACAAGCAGACGCTCGTGTGGGCCAAGCAAAGGCAGGACGCCTGCCAAGGGCAGAGGTGCTCAATATCCTGGGTCCAGTCCCAGAAGCCCGCGGCACAGCGGTGTACTCACCTGATAGGCGTTCAGATGTCCTCGATAATCTTGGCCCTTTTACAAAGCTCGAGATCACTCTAAGTCAGCCCCTTTTTACATTTGGACGGATGAGAGCAAACATCGAGGCAGCACTTGAAGGTCTGGAATCCAAGCGGGCAGCAGTACAGAGATCCAGGGCTGAACTCATCCGTACCATCAAAGAACTCTACTTCACCTTGCAGCTCCAATACGAACTTTTTGACTTGGTCTCGGATACTGCTGAACAATTCTCTAAGGCGATCTCAAAGGCCCAGGAACTGCTCGATCAAGGCGCTGGAACAGTGACACAGCAGGATCTTCTCAAACTCCGGTACGGCAATATACGTGCATCGAGCGAACTCAAAGAAATCGAAAAAGCACGTAGTCTTGTCCATGCGGCACTGCATCGGTTTCTCTGCCTTCCTCAACATGAGGACTTCGATCTTGCCGAGAAACGGCTTACACCTGTGAACATAACGCTTGCTCCCCTGGAAACCTACCGTGAGCTTGCACGCACTCATCGGCCCGAGTGGAAACAGCTCGAGTCAGGCGTCAAGGCAAAGGCCGCAGAATTGAGGGCTCAACAATGCGAATACTTCCCGAACATTTTTGTCACTGGCATGTTCAGGTATGCGGTGGCGCCCAACAGGGATCGGCAAGAAAATCCCTTTGTTGTTGACGACTTCAACTACCTTGAGGGAGGACTCGTCTTAGGATGGAGGTATACCTTTGACTTTGGACTACCACACAGGGTCGCAGAAAAAAAAGCTGAGTACCTCCAGTTGCTTCAGCAGCAGCAGGCTGCCCAATCAGGCATCCTGCTCGATGTTGAAAAGGCATACAAAGAGGCTGCTGAAAAATATGAGGTGCTCGGCCTGGCTAGCCAGGCACGAAAAAATGGTAGGGCACTTGCTACAACAAGTGCAGCAAGTTTTCAACTTGGGTTAGGAGAGGCCAAGGATGTATTCGAGGCACTTAGAATCTATGCAGAGTCGGCAGCCAATTATTACCTCGCTGTCAAAGATTACAATGTGGCTGTTGCAGAACTCGAGCGAGCGACCGGAGCTTGTTGGCTCGATTGAAGGTATGGTACTGTTATAGAATGGGCTGCCTTGAGCTCCTCGCTACAACGACCCTTCATCCTGAAGTCCACGTTGCACTGACGGTTTCCAGCTCAACGGAGTTCAGAAGCAGAGGCAAGGCACGATGCTCGCACTACCAGGCCCTACCCAGGCCTACGGCAGACGTCAAAGGAAGCTCTACTTTCGGCTTATGCTGTGGGTCGTAAGCTGGCTCTACTGGTTGATAAGCAACACGTACTTCCGTCTCATGCGAATCACAGTGATCGGGCAAGAAATATTCGATCGCTTCAACAGCCAACCTCTCAAGGCCATTGCTGTTCCTTGGCACTGCTACGTGCCATTCGGCCTATGGATGGCAAGAAATCTCAAGATAGCCATCATGGCGTCTCGTAGCAACTTCGGATCTGTGGCTGCTGCAATCACAAGCCGCATGGGAGGCATACCAGTTCGGGGAGGGAGCAGAAAAGGTGGAAAAGAGGCACTGGAAGAGCTCATAAGCTATGCGCAGAAGGGCTATTGGACCCTGATTGTCGGAGATGCACCGCGCGGACCGATTTTTGAATGCAAGATAGGACCTATCCTGGCAGCTCAGCGAACAGGTCTGCCCATCATTCCTATATCCTTTGGAGCTCAATGGAGTTGGAGGCTTCGGACCTGGGACAGGGCGATTATTCCTAAGCCGTTTAGTCGGGTCGTATGGGTCTATGGTGAGCCATTCTATGTACCAAAGGATCTTGACCGCGATGGTCTTGAGGCCAAGCGTAGGGAGTTGGAGAATATCCTAAGAGAACATCACCAAAGAGCACAGCGCTATTGGGAGTGCTCCACCTCTACGTAAAGCTTGGGGCTCGTACCAGCAGTGTGTAACTCGATCTGGAGTGTTTCGACCCACCGCTCCAAGCTAAGCCGCTCTGAGACATCACCTCTGGTGACATGCTACCTGATCCTTGGTTGGTCAGGCACGCAAAAGTATCCGATAAATCCAAAGACAATAGCCATAAGGAGTACGAGTAGGGATTCGTAAAGAAAACAGGTCCTCAAGGGATGCTTTACCTTTACTCCATGTTCAGCTTGAAGCAGCTCGAGTTCCCTACCACACTTCTTGCATGATGCAGCCTTCCATGAGACGATCGCTGCACAGTCTGGACACCGCCGTGTCAGGCCAACGGTCTCAACTGGCGGAAGCAATGCCAGTATAACAGGCGTCATGACCGTCACAAAGGCGCCTGACAGGCCAATGAAGCCCCACCCTATGGTATCAGGTAAGCAAAACGCTACTGCAGTGACGACCACCAGCACGTTTATCCCGAAAAAAAATGGGGCGAGAAACCACCCAATAGTATCCCTCCCTTTTCGACGTGCCAAAACATAAGAAAGCACCATTAGCAGGACCACGACGCCAGCCGTCACTCCTACATATGAAAAAAGTCTCTTGAGTTCCTCCATGCCATCCCTTCCCTTGTTATATGCACATTGCCTCTTTCCTTCTCAGCAAGACCTGTATAGTTTAATGATCTTGGCCTTGTCAAACATCCAGGCGTGTGGGATAGAAGCGATGGGACGCGCACCAACATTCAAGAACGATCATAGCCCATAGCAGATATCCGTGATCCCTTTCTGATGCTGTATGCTCCTTCCACAAGCGTACCACGGCGTGCTTGTTGAACAGCCATTCAGTTAGTCTCGATCCCTGGAACAGTATCTCCTCTGCGAATCTAGCCGCTTCGGTTCGAAGCCAAAGCGACAGTGGGAGGGAAAACCCTTGTTTCCTTCTTCTTGAAACTGCCCGTGGTAGCACCCTGCGTCCAAGGCGCCTGAGGAGGTATTTTCTCGTAAGCCCCTTTAGCTTGTACTCTGGCCCCAGGCGGGCAACATATTCGACAAGATGATGGTCCAGCATCGGTGAGCGCACTTCAAGTGAGTGTGCCATGCTCGCAGTGTCAAGCTTCACAAGGATATCCCACGCCAAGTATGAGGTTATGTCCGCACTGAGGAGACGATCCAGGTAGTGGTCCATTTCCATGATGGACGCAAAAACGCGTTCGAAATATTTTACTCCAGCTGGCTCCGAGTCAAGGAGCGAACAAACTTCTTTCGTGTATAGCTCCCTTCTGCTGAGGCGAGCCATCTGGTCGAATTGAGAGAGGTGGCTTCTATCCAGGGGAAGGGCAACGAGGTCGAGGAACTTGTGTAAGCGATTGTGCAGCATGCGCTCATTCGCTCGGCCTCTCGAACCACATCGAGAACCTGCAGCCAGGATTCTGCTCATGCCTGAAGCCACAAGCGGTGCCCGCGTTCTTATTGCATGGGCGAGTCGGGCATAGAGGTAACGGTCATATCCGGCAAAACACTCGTCTCCACCGTCTCCGCTCAAGGCCACGGTCACGTGACCCCTTGCGAGCTTTGCCAAAAAATAGGTCGGAACAATCGACGGGTCTGCCAGAGGTTCTGGCATCCGCACCACGATGTCAGGGAATCTGCACAGATCTTCCGGCCCCACCCATACGGCATGGTGTTCGAGATCAAGGTGCCTGGCAACAGACCTCGCGTACGGGACCTCGTCAAAACCAGGCTCCGAGAAGCCGATTGAAAAGACTTTCGGTGCTGTTCCATGTTCCATTGCCATCAAGGCGGTCACAATACTGGAGTCGATACCGCCACTCAAAAACGAGCCCACCGGGACATCACTCCGCAACCGGATTCTTACAGCCTCCCTTAGTGTCTCCATGAGCCCTGCTTCTACCTCTTCAGGGCTCCCCTTGAATTTGGGGCTGTACTGAAGGTGCCAATATCTGTCCATCAGGATACAGCCCTTTTCATAGACGAGGGTGTGAGCAGGCTCGAGTTTCTTCACAGAAGAAAAGATCGTCGCAGGACCAGGGATGTACAGCAGGCTCAGATAGCAATCAAGGGCTGACGCACTCAGGGATGTCTTTACCTCAGGATGGATAAGGATAGGCCCAGGCATTGAAGCAAAAAGAAAAAGCCCTTGGCCGTGATAGTAGTAAAGAGGCTTTTTCCCGAGTCTGTCCCGAGCAAGAAACAGCCGCTTCTGCGTGCTATCCCATAAGCCGAACGCGAACATACCCCGTAAGTAGCGCACACATGACGTACCCTTTTCCTCGTAGAGGTGAAGGATCACCTCTGTGTCACTACGAGTCGAAAACCGGTGACCGAGTTTTTCCAACTCATTCCTGAGTTCTTTGTAGTTGTAGATCTCGCTATTGGAAACTATGGTGAGTGACCCATCTTCGTTGCTCATTGGCTGATTACCTGTCACAGGATCGATCACGACAAGCCTCCTGTGGCCCAACCCTACACACCCTTCGACAAAGATCCCTTCCTGGTCTGGCCCGCGATGGCTCAGCATGCGGCACATACGGATCACAAGCTCCCTATCGACTACCCTACCCTCGCCCGAATGGATGCCGACTATTCCACACATACGATGTTCAGAGCCCCTTCTTTTCGGCCATCTGGGTGTATAGTTCGAGGTGTCGCTCCACCAGAGTGTCTGCACTAAACAGTGTGAGTGCCCGTTTCCTGCCTTGCTCGACAAAGCGCTGCGCAAGACTCCGATCATCGAGCAATTGCGAGACCCTCGCTACCAATCCGTCTATGTCTCCTACTGGGACTACAAAGCCTGTGACCCTGTCCTGGACAACCACGGAGGCCCCACCCGCAGCAGTCGTCACACAGGGAATCCCTAGAAGTTGGGCCTCGATCAGCACGTTCGGCATGCCTTCGATGATACTCGTCATCACCAGTACATCCATGACCTGCATCCATCGGTACACATCGCTCCTTAGTCCGACAAAATGCACCTGCTCAGAAATCTCCATGCGCTGCGCCGCCTGCCGCAGAGGTTCAGCGAGTACTCCCTCACCGATCACGACAAAAGAGACTAACGGATGTGTAACAAGGATTCGCACTGCCATCTCCAGAAAGGCCTCTGGGTGTTTTTGAGGCCAAAGGCGGCCTACCCATCCAACCACAGGGGCATGCCCGTCAATGCCTAGCTCTTTTTTTAGGTCCTGGCACGTACCCGGATCCTTTTGTCCGACCTGCTCTGCATCAAGCCCGTTGTAGACGGTAAGAACACTTCCAGCAGGCAACAAGGCCCACCTCGTATAGTCCTTCCTAACGGCCTCTGCATTAGCAATAATGACATCGTTGAGCCTTGAACTGAGGATATCTGCGAGTCGATACCACCACACTGGGTCCCATGCAATCTTCCAATAGCTCATATTGCGCACAGATGAGATGATAACAGGTATCCCTGCAAGTGCGCCTGCGACAGCACCGATACAGTTTGCCTTGAACTCCCAGTTGTGCAGTACTGCTGGCCTCAAGCGTGCCTTTAGCAAGGAGACGAGCCGCAACACTGACATCGTATACGGCAAATTGTTCCACAAGAACCGTTCGATCTGTGTGAGTCCTGGCTCATCAATGGTGCGTTGGACGGTCTCCATCGGTATTCCCATACCCTTGAACAAATCCTCAAACGGACCAGGACGCCGCACAAAGGTCAAGACGCTGACAACCGTGACCCTGTGGCTCAGCCTCGTCATCAATGTATAGAGCTGCCGCTGGGTGCCACCAACATCCAGATTGCTGATGAAATAGGCTACAGGGGTGTCACGGTCATCATGGTAATACCCTTTGCCCCTCCTGCCCCCTGGTAGGAAGAGCACACCAACTGCAAAGCGATGGATCAATGCCAGAAGGGTCAGCAATAGAAAGCAGCAGGGGTCGACATATGTCCTTACCAGCCTCTCAATTCTGTTCATGTACCACCGAGAAAGCCACTCGCGTAACCGAGCTGAATGCGTTGCAAGGTACGTCAGTGTATAGCGCTCCAGGAACGATGTCTTGCTCACAGTGGTCACATGTAAACCATCTGGGTCGGTTACAAGGACAACCGGCGCCTTAACAATAAGGGGCAGGATCATCAGGACATCGTATTTCAACCGGTAACTAAACCGCATGGGGAGTATGCAGTACTCAAAGGCGACTCTTCGGAGGTACGCCACAATTCGCAGCTTTTCTGGCCAGGTGCTCAGGCCCCCCTCTGTATACGTAACGATCTCGTCGTGCTCCTCAAACAGCCCAGGACAACAACCCTTGAACGTCACTGGTACCAGACAGGTAACCTGAGCGTGAGGAAACTGTTTTTGCAAATAGGCTTTTATGGAAAAAAGGTCTGCCTGGTCTCTCGTTGCGATTGCCAGGATGTAGGGCCCTTTGTGTGGAGGTGCTTGGCTCTGACCTTTGTCTATCTGATTCACATGATCATCCTGTCTTGGTCAGTCCATACGTTGGTTAATAAAGGAGAGATGTCACACACTGTGGTGCTCGCCCTTCTTTCTCAGCCCCTCCAGAATCATGCGTTCATAGCAAGGCACCTGACGAGAAATATCAAAATCCAAGGCCCGAGCGAGTGCCCGCTCCCGTAAGACCATCGCCCGGTCCTTGTCCATGAGCAGATCCCGTATCGCCTTTGCCAGCGCGTGTTTCTTGCCCCGTTCAACAATAATGCCGCAGGCTCCTCTCTCCAGTATCTCATGGGGACCACTCTCGCAATCAGTACTGACCACAGGGACACCACAGGCCATAGCCTCGATAATCGTATTAGGAAGTCCTTCCCAATCTGAGGAAAGGACGAAAAGGTCCGCATTGGCAAGATACTTGAACGGGTTTTCTACCCAGCCCATAAGCTGAATCGAACTCTCTAACCCATACCGTGATATACGCTTGAGTAAAAGACCTCTCTCCGGTCCGTCACCGAATATAGCTAGCCTGACCTTTTTGTCCCATGACTTGTTCAGATCGCCTACTGCGTCGATCAATAGTTCGAAGTTCTTCTGGCGTCGTAATCTGCCGATACCCACGAGCACTGGGACCGTGCGATCGACAAACGATGGATGATCGGCAGGCTCCTGAGCACGTCTCTGTATGTACCCGATATCGTGGGGATTGTAGATCACGCGTATCTTGTCTTCGCCGAACTTGGAACCCAGTATCCTTCCAATTGTGTCAGAGACAGCCACCACTACATCTGCCTTCTCGAGCGGACTATGCTTGTATTCGACTCGTACCTGGTAGTCTTTCAATGTGTTGTGGACGCATACTGCAGTAAATATCCCTCTGGTCACCCCTGCCTGAATCGAGAGATAATTAGCAAGAAGCAGGTTTGAGACAATCGCCCGTGGCCCTTTTTGCGCCTCCAGAACAGATCCAAACTCGCGCTCGAGTACCTTTGTCTGCTGGGCGACATACTTCCAGACGCCAAAGTCCTCTATGTAGTAAGTAATGAGCCTTTTGGACCTCATCCTTTGGAGGTAATCCCTGAGAGACTCTCTCGCCATTCTTCCTCTTGCGCGCAGCTCGCGTACCCAAGGACCATGTCGTACTTTCTTATATGCCTCAATAACCTCAGGAGAGAGACGATCGCGCAGGTACCCTTTGATCCATGGCCTCAACCCAAGCTGGCGCGTTGTCCTGCCACTGGAAGCCTCTTGGGTGCCTTCGAGGTGCCTGTAAAGTTCAACTACCTCGACATCGGACTTTACCTGTGAGAGATATTGACCTCCGCAGTAGAGCAAGATCATTACCGGTTCAAAAAGGGAACGATCAAGATTGTTTGCAATGTTGATGACAATCCTCTCTGCTCCTCCCCCATCAAGCCCATAGATGGGCAAGAAGACCTTGATTCTCCGAGGCTCGACACCCAGTGTGTTATCCATTGTTGCCGGATGCCCTTACTGAAAACGTCCATTGACAGGGCAGATGCACCTGGTTGGCTTCTGTACAACCAGGGCTCCCTTTGACAACCGTTATCGTCGTGAACTTGTCCAAATGATCGTACATCTTGCTGAAGGCTTCATTGCGAATCTCAGCGTCCACTTCATAGGTCCCTATCGCAAGCATGCGTGAGTCTACCCTGAGGATAGCTCTAGCCTGGAGGTTGCGGTCCACCTTTGGGCTTGCCAGAGGATCTGACTTCATAATTGCAATGGTCTTCTTTCCTTGAAAAAGCGACACTTGAACAACATAGTCCTCATAGGGAGCCTCAGCTGAAAACGCAATCTCAACGACAAAGGCCGCACCTTGCTCGATTACCTGGGTTTTTTTGCCGGTGTTGTCCAGGATCGAAAACCCGACAATCCGAATCTCACCCGATCCCCACCGTCTGGCACTTTCTATCAGTTGGCAAGACCCGGCCAGCCTAGGATCAATTCCATCTCCCACACGCTTTCCCCACACGCGTTCCCAGTACGTTGCAATTACGCTTAACGGATGGCCAAGGCTGATGAGCCTCCCCCTATCCAAAAGTAGGCATTCGTCGCAGAGATCTCCCACTTTGGTCATGTCATGCGAGACATAGACCAGGGTGCCCCCCTGGTTACGGAACTGCTCAATACGCTCCAGGGCACGGCGCTGAAAGGCAGAGTCGCCTATGCTCAATGCCTCGTCGACGAGCAACACGTCAGGTTCGGCACTCATTGCGACTGCAAAACCCAGCCGCATTCTCATCCCTGCAGAATAGGTTCTCATCGGCGTATCGATAAAGTCGCCAACCCCTGCGAATTCAACAATCGTGTCGAAAAGGGTCTTCATCGTGCTCCGTGCAATACCCATAATGGCGCCATAGAGCATCACGTTTTCTCTGCCTGTCAGATCCCATCTGAATCCTGCACCTACCTCAAGGAGCGACGTGACCCTGCCCTTGATCTGCACCCAACCTTCGTCAGGCGCATAAATGCGGGCCATTGCCATAAGCAAGGTAGTCTTCCCAGCGCCATTGTTGCCAATAACACCCAGCACCTTGCCCCTTTCTAGTTGAAACGATACGTGACGAAGGGCCCAGAGCTCTTGGCCGATGTGCCGTTGCCTGAACGGATGAAGGATGATATCCCGAACAAGGGTCATCTGACGCCGCTCAACCCAGAACCGTACACCCAAATTTTCAACGTGAGCTACAACACTCATCGTCAGGTACGAGCTCCGTGGTCTAGTCTTTTGGCATGCACTCCGCTTGTCCCCTTGTTTCAAACGATCTTGGTAATGTGTTTGCCCCAACGACTGTAGCCGAGTACTCCTGCCACCACAAGCACACTACTGAGCAAGCCACAAAAAACAAGGTGACCAACCTCTGGCAAGGGTCTGCCCATAATAGCCCAGCGGTAAAGCTCCACAATGACTGCAGCCGGATTAATGTAGTAAACGCGCATTGCCTTTTCAGGCATGAGGCTTACCGTGTAAAAAATAGGTGTGGCATAAAACCACACATTGAGCGCTGTGGATACTAGAGGTCCTGTATCTCTGAAATAGACATGGGCAAGGGCCAATACCATGCCGAGTCCGAGACAAAAGACTGCCTGCCACAGAATAATGGCAGGAAGTACGAGCAGCCTTCCACTCACTGTCACCTTATAGCTGACAAGGAGCGGTACAAGTACCAGCAGACTCAGACAGAATGTCACGAGATTCGTTATAACTGAAGCAATGGGGTATATCTCTGCTGGAAAGTAGACCTTTTTCAAAAGCTCTGAGCCAGCCCGAATGGAATGAACAGCATCATAGAGAGAAGAAGAAAAGAAATTCCAGGACAGGAGCCCTATCATGAGGTAGACTGGATAGCGAGGCATCTCGATCGGGAAGATATACGTAAAGATCACCACAAAGATGCCTGTCAGGACCAGTGGTGTCATGAGGGTCCAAAGGTATCCCAAGATCGTACCTCGATATTTCTCTTTTACATCTCGTACCACGAGGTTGAGCAGAAGCTCTCTATATCTTACAAGTTCCACAAGTCGTGCAGTCATTATCGTCAAAGCGCCCTATGGTGCTCGCCCCACCAATTCATCTTTGAGTTCAGGGACTACGTCCAGGACGTTAGTGCCGCGATACCTATCCATGGCAAAGGTGTATTCCACAAACCGGCGGTGGACCGCATCGCCAAGGTACGGCTGTTCGAGCATTGCTATCACATGACTGTAAGGCCCTGGCAGCTTGTAACCCTTATAAGAACCCATGAGCAGTGCACCTGCCTTTTGGAACAATCGATGGGTCCATGTAGCTATCTTGCTCCCGTGCATCCTCACGTTGCGTCTCTCGTAGAAGGCAATAAGCTTCTTTCTAGTCGCATCCTTAAGGCACCTGATTGAGAGATACGAGGGCACTGTGACCATGAGGTTGAACTCCGCATCCAAGAATCGCACAGACGGATATGCACCAGGCAACGCGGACCACCACCCATAGATCTTATCGAGACTAAAGACATTGTAGGGCATAACCGAGGTACAAAGCCCGAGCTCGATATGCGTAAGCTTCCCATATTCACTAATTGTACGCTCAATCACATGTATGGAGGACTCGCCATACCTTATGTACTCCTGCAGCCTACCGACACCGACTACTGAAAGCCACACCCGTACGCAGGCCGCCGAGGCAAGATGATCCAGTATCTCAGAATCCACCAAAGTCGCATTTGTGGATAGGTGAATCTTTACCTGCGGCAATATCCCTTTGCTGCGGAGAAACCCGAGCAACGTCTTGACATCACTGTTGAGCATGGGCTCCCCACCCTTCAAATTGACAAAGGCAAGCATCGAGAGATCCATGTCAGAGATGTTCTGGAACAAGAGTTCTGAATCCGGCAGGTTCACCTCGTGTGTCTGATACCGGGACCCGTCATGGTCGCCAGTTCCATGGCCTTCGAAGCGATAGCCGTCCTCTCGTAATCTCTTTTCGTCTTGAAGCCACCTGGTACTGAACGCACCGGTACAGTGAAGGCAGGCGAGATTGCACAGGTTCGTGCTATTGAGTTCTAGATACGTGAGACCCTCGCTCCATGCTGGTGAGTAGTTGGATCCCGTCTTCCCGTCAAGAGACATATCTCCAGGAAGATACGATTGCCGCAAGCTCCATCCTGTTTGTTGTTCACGCTCCTTGCAATTCAAGCAGCCCTGAGGCCACGTACCCTTCAAAAGATCCTGCTTGAGCTTGCTCCACCGCGGTCCTTGGATGATGGCCGAAAGCGGCTCGTTCCTGAGGTTGCCGAAGTAAAGGTCGTCCCAACTGCAGCACGGCCTGACCCCTTTGTGCGCGTCTATCACTATGCTGGTAAAGGGCGCAGTGCAAAGTGGCTGATGCGACACGGTCTTATCCCCTCTCCAGCCCTCGACATCGGCCTAGCAGGCTCTCACTGGCTCCTCGAACTTCAGAGGATCTCATGGTCTCGCTCAGTACCAACGTGCGCGTTCCTTGCCTTCCTCGTTTACATGTTTCCAGTAGAGGAGCTGGTTCAGGAAGTCCTGGTAGCAACGCTTGTTGAACCGTTGGGCCTCGTCACTATCTGGACATTCGAAGCCCGACAATCGGTCGTATATCTCCTGAAGTTTCTCAGGCTCGAGGTTCCAAAGGGCTAGGTGTGCGGGCCGTTTAAGATAGCTTAAGTACGTGGTGGCGCCCATCCTGTTGCACAGATCGATCATGCCTGGAACCTCCTGCCAATTGACTCTCATCAGTGTGGTACTGATGACGAGCCTCACATTCTGACGTCTTGAGTAGTCATTGAAGTATTCAAGATTCTTCATAACGTGCTCGTACACTGCGCCTCGCCTAATCATCTCATAGGTCTCTTTTGTTGCCCCGTCAATGGAGACGCCAAGCCTAAATCTGCCCCGCTCGAGGCGGCTTTTCACCCGCTCACTGAGGATCGTGCCGTTCGTCATGACGAAGAATTCGATCGCAGGATTTATATCAAGCATCGTGTCCCAGATATCGTAGTAGATATCGATAAGAAACGGCTCGCCGCCATAGAATTTTGCTTCCTTCAGATGCGGGATGAATTCCTCGAGTTGTTCCACGAACGCCTTGTCGTACGGGTTGGGAAGAGGGGGCAATTTGTCCCTGTTCCTCCGTATCGCTGAAGAGACCATGCCATTGCACATGATGCATTCGAGGTTGCACGTGTTGGTCAGATCAAATTCCATAACACGTGGATACTGCCCATGACGGTACGTGGCATACTTGTCAAACGCCTGTGCCTTGAGGCCAGTAAATGCCCGATTGATCAGAAAATACTCACAATGCTGACATCCCCAGGAGAGGTCATTGTGCTCCATATAGTCGCGCAGCTTCTTACCGGTCTCCCCAAACCAAATCTCTCTTACCGACTGCTCAGGATAGTGCCCAAACAGGACCTTCTGGTTATAAATACAGGCAAGGGCCCTTCCACCTGAGCAGAAATGCACACTATTGAAAGGGAGGTAGCAGATAAGCCTTTTGGGACCGAGTGCCCTTGTCTTGTTGTATTCACGAACGAGGTCAGGATCTATGGAATTGTACGCTCCCTTGCTACAGGGTGGCCGTACAAAATACCCCTGTAAACCTTTGGCATACTTCATTGCACGACGAACAGGGGCCTTGACCTTGGCTGGGATCCTTGCCCGTATGCTCCTTGCAATACTCACAAGCTCCTCCCCTTAAGATATGCTTGCAGATTATGGCGGATGACCGGATATCTGCCGCGCCGAGCGTTAAAGACTCTTTTCTCTTCGACCGCGCGCAGAAGAGAAAGAAACTCTGCTTTCTCTTTTGGGCTCATATCGGCCATACTCATCCTTCTGAATTCCTGCTCCGACAGGTGCCCCCAGTTTCGTATACGTTTGAACTCTACAAAGGTATAGCGACCTTTGTACATCAGGCTCTCGCCGAGCCTTATGAAGTCCAGCATCTGTCGAAAGTTTTCGTACTGCACCACCATGCTAATGCCCAGGCACTGGAGGTTCTTGAGCGTACGAATGAATGCAAGGTTCTCCATGAGTCGCTCCCACTTTCCTGGCCATCTCAGTCGCTCGTACACTTCCTGAGTCGTTGCGTCAACCGAAATATCTGTGGAAAGCATCATCCGGTGCAGCCCTGCCATCTGCTCATACATCTCTCGACTGAAGAGTTGTCCGTTCGTGTTGAGATGAATGGACCTCATCTGCCGAAATCGTCTGGGCTCGAACCCCAAAAGAAATGTCCTAAAGGTCCTGCTGCCAAAAGGGTCGCCGGTACCGGTAAGGGAGATCGATCGAACATCTTTGAGAATGTGGTCTTGGACCACTTCATGAATGCGGGCCACGAGGGCAGCCGCCTCACCCTGAGCTTGCTTTGGAGCTGGCCTGCAACTTGGGCAGCTCAAGTTGCAACTTTCGTCATAGTTCAGCAGGGCATGGACCGGACCTACGCTGAGGCGCGTCTTTTGCTCTCTCAGATCCTTTCTTAGCGAGTCGCAGTAACACTTCATGGCATGTTCCACATCTGCGACAGGAAAGACCACACTGCTCTCGATTCCAGAAATCACTTCTGATATATGGGGGCACCAGTCCTTGTTACAGTACCGCAACGATCCTTCGTACATAGAGGCCCTGAATGCTTGCGCTGCTTGGCCATTCCAGATCTCGTTCCATTCCTGGGTCAACACATTGCCTAAGGGAAACGCCACCCAGTCAGGACAACATGCAGGATACACATTACCCTGCTGATTTATTGAAACTTCAGTAAACGGCAATCTACAGAAAAGTTTTTCTTTGTGCCCGAGCATGTCAGTGAGTTGGCCTTCCATTCCAAGGAAATCGAGGACCTTGGAAGTGCTTGCACAGTGCATCTTCAAAGGCCAAGGCAAGCAGCTCGTATCCCTTGGCGTTGTAGTGAAGATCTGTGGGCCAGAGGAATTCATTGATGGGCCGACCACCCATGTGTGCCTGGAAGGCACCAGTAAGGTCTACAAAGACAATACCAATGTCGCTGAGCCCTTTCTCCAAGGCGCTGAGGTATCCAGGCACGCTCTCGTCAAGAAAAGTAAAAGAGAAAGGCCTTAATGCAAAGAGCACCTCAAAGCCATCCTCATCGCCAAGCGTTTTCAAGGATCTTGCAACCTCAAGCAGTACGGGCAGGGTTGCCCGCACTCTTTCTGGCCGATCCTTTGGCCCGACCAGATAGTAGTCATAACGAAGTACACTGATCATAACTGCCCTTACAAGGTGGCTATGGGCAAAAAACCACTCGACCTTTGGCGCGTCGTTTTTTCTGAGGAAGCCATCTGGCCCAAAGCGGTCCATCCCGCCCCTTGTCATGATGTCATAGATATCAGATGAATCGAGCAGCAACATGACAAGATCAGGATGGTATTTCCTCAGCCTTTTGACAAACAGATAGTAGCTGTATACTGGATCGCTGCCTGCTACACCACCTGAGATCACTGTCACGCGCTTTGACGAGCCGGGGCGGCGCAACCTGCGTTCCAGGACCTTGAGATAACTATCTTCATACTCAGCACCGAAGCCCATGGTAAAAGAGTCACCAAGTCCCACGATCCTGTATTCATCTGTTGCCTTTTGAATCGGGTGTTCTATATCCCTTACACCCTCTGAATTCGTTCTTACCTCATAATTGAACTCAGGCCTACCGAATGTGTAACGCTTGTTCACACCACTATCCAATATCCATGGTGCGGTGTTGATATGATCATAGTAGGACACATAACGTCTACAATTCCTCTCTGAGTAGGTTGAAAGGCAGCCTGCCCACCGGATGATGAATTCCGCAAGTATGAAGGGCGTTAGAATGGAGACGAACTTAAAAAACCTTTGTCTCCTGGCTGCTGTTCCAAAAAGTAGTAGCGGAAACCATCGGAACACACGTGACCGGTACCTGAGGAGCAGTACGCCTACCATGATACATACTGCTTCAAAGGCCAGGATCGGCTTGTTTATGCCAACGTCCGGTACACCTCGTGCTATGAATAGGGGTTTTACGAGCCACGGATTGCATACGATCCCACTTGCAACGCAGATCACACCCACACTAACGAAGACCTTGTCGAGCGCGCGCCACTTCCTCACCTCGTCCTCCTTTCGTCATAGTGAAGGATATCTTCCTTGACAGCGTCACGCTCTGAAAGGGGCTCTTTGTACCAGGTCTCAATCTGCTCGACGAGCGTCCTATAGATCGTTCGGTTGTGCTGGCTGTGCTGCCCACTTCCGGATATCACAGGAAAATCGTGTCGACGCAGCTCTTCATAGATCTCTTTTAAGAAGGGCCTTTCAAGATTCCATAACGCATATTCATATGGCCTGTAGATCGTATTGAACCAGACCGGTACGTCTATCGTGTTACAGAACCTCACAAAATCAGGGATCTCTGACCAGTTTTGTCTCATCGGATTGAGCAGCAGAACAAGTGATGTGCCTTTTTGCCTGCAGTACCTATGGAAGTATTTGATGTGTTCCATGGTCTGCTCGAGTACTGCATTCTTTCGTATAGCCTCGTACGTGTCCTTTTTGATCGAATCGATGGATAAGTTTATGTGAAACCTTCCTCGCTCGAGAAGCTCCTTGACCCGTGGCGTCAGCACCGTGCCGTTTGTCGCGACAACAATGCGTAGCCTGGGATTTTTTCTGAGCATCCGTTCCCACACCTCGAAGTTTATGTCAGCAAGAAACGGCTCTCCCCCATTGAATCTTGCCTCTCTCAGATATGGGATAAACTGGTCGAGTTCCTCTACAAATGCCTTGCCGTAGGCGCTCGTTACCTTGGGCAAGCGCTCCCGGTTCTTCCTTATCGCCGAGGAAAGTATCCCGTTGCACATCACGCACTCGAGATTGCAGATGTTGTCCAGCTCGAGCTCCATCATTACAGGAAACTTCCTGCTGCGATAGCTATTGTCGTATGCCCTGGCCAAAACAGTGACAAAATGCTTGTGATACAAATTATCCTTACATACGTTGCACTTGTAGTTGAGATCGTTGTGGCGTAGGTGTTCCCTGAGCCTTTTGTACCTTTGGCCACGCCAGATCTCCTCAAGGCTGTTCTCCGGATACCTATCAGGGTCGCATTCAGGACCAGCAAATCTCAACCAGCAGGCCCCCACATTTCCGGTGATGTTGCAATACATGTTCTTGAAAGGTGCATGGCAGATCACGCGCTTGCTCACAGAACGGTTCCTTGTCCTGTTGTAAGCCTTTATAATTTCTGGATCCAGAGGCTCGTAGTGGTGGGAGCGAACAAGGCGTGCGATCCTGCCTACCAAAGACACGGCCATAGACTCCTGCTTGCGTTCGAGGACCAGCCCAGGCTTCTTGACGGTGACCAGCCACGACGGCTTGCAGCGCAATTCACCACAGGGCTCATCAGTAAAAGCCTGGCCTGAAAAAAAGATACGTGCGTTCCAGATAGTCAAAGGCCTTGTGGCCAAGCCTCATAAGCGAAGGGTATTTATGAAGCTCTCTTGAAAATCGCATGGCCTTTGAACGTCTCATGCGTTCCATGAGTGCAGTCACATCCTCCCACGTAACCATCTCATTCAACCGGTTTCTAATTCTTGTACGCAGCTCCTTGCCAAAAGCCGGAACCCCACTTCCTCCTTCGAGTACGGTAAGACCCCGTTTTAGAAACCCCTCGTAGTACAAAAGAGCTATTGCCTCGACGATCTCGTCAGACTGTTCTTGTGCGTGGAAATTCACATCATAGACGACATTGTGGATGCCCACGCGCTCTACCTGATCCAGGAATTGAACCACCTCGTGGCAGTTATCCTCCATGATGATCATCTTGGCGTCCACCCGACCACCAGTAGCTACATATTCGCGGAGGTTACGCCACACCCTGTCAAAGTAGTCTCTCTTCTTTATTTTCCTATACGTCTCGGGTGTAGCAGCGTCGACGCTGCACACAAGGCTTATCTTCCTTTTTGCGAGTCCTTGCTTGAGCACGTCCGACACAATAGTTGCATTGGTGCTTACCGCCTGTTCTGCACCGTACTCCATTAGGAGCTTGAACGACCGATTGAAATCGCCGAAGAGCGTGGGTTCTCCTCCTCCCCAAAACACAAACACTTTGGGTGCAAGGAGCTTGTTGCGTATCATGGACTCCAATAGTGGATAAATGTCGTACGGTTTGGCAGGGTGTGCATGAAATCCACCTTGTGTGACGTAGCAATAGCTGCACTCGAGGTTACAGTCAGTAAAGTGCGCTATGGTGAGGTGATTGAAAGGGTACGGCTGCTGCTCCCAGTGCCTCGTCTCGAGCCAACCACAGCCATCGCAGAGTGGATAGTGCCCTTCGAGCTGGTTCAACCGTCTCACTTCATCCCTAAAGGAAAGGATCTCCTTAAGGGGAAGGGCGCCGCCATAAAATTCGCATACTTGAGGGCAGCCCTTGCCGTGGTTGGTCACACAGCAAAGCAAGAGTTTCTCCACGGCAAATACAAGTCTGTATTCGATCCAGGGACAACTGGTGTAGGGCTGGTCCATTTTTTAAGGTCTTTGGCCCTCTTAGGGCAGACGTCGATAAGCTAGTATAAATTATAGCAGAGTATCTGTGGCGGTTCCAAAGGGTCGCCAGGGTCCTGGTGCGGCGGAGAGAGAGACCAATCGACTCCCTCTCAAAAGTCCCTTTCCCTACATCCTCGCCATTCTATCCTCGGAAATAAGATAGGCTGACCAGTCCTGTCAGTCTATCTTCCTTGCAATAATGCTTTCACAACTCTATCCAATAGATCATTGCGCTACCATAAAGATTACTTGACATGACGAAGTTCTTTTTTGTAACGGATTATACTTGAAGGTCTAGAGCTCCATTCGGCCGTCTAATTAATGGTTGACCGGGTTGCGGATAAGAGCGCTGCCATGCCAGAAGATAAGAGCTTGCGGTACTATGGGACTATGTACCACAGGCTTTTCGATCCACAGCTAGCCGAAGCGCGTCAAGTAACTGTAGGCCTCATCGCCGAAGGAGCATCGGTGCTGGACATAGGCTGTGATACGGGCTTGCTGTGCTTCGCCCTCAAGGAACAGAAACACTGCCGCGTGGTGGGACTTGACCTTTCACTTCGCATGTTGGAATTCG
>FWPV01004669.1_pt1 | contig 23564 bp, 18 predicted proteins | sample 2228371 | NCBI WGS metagenome assembly FWPV01 (sample SAMEA103939776, study PRJEB20133) | metagenome | reverse complement strand
CTCACCGATGTCGAGTTGGCGTACGACGCACCGTTCTCCGCCGATCATTGCGGCCGATGCACGGCGTGCCTGGATGCCTGCCCCACCGGCGCCCTGATCCAACCTCGCGTATTGGACGCGCGGCGCTGCATCAGCTATTGGACCATCGAACATCAGGGGAACATTCCGGAGCAGCTTCGCGCCGCCATCGGCGATTGGTTCTTCGGCTGCGACATCTGCCAGGAGGTTTGCCCGTGGAATCGCAAGGCGGGAGATCCCCTCGCAGTATCCCCACGCGAGACCGAGAAGCCGGAAACCTTTACCCTTCGCGAACTGTTCCGACTGCCCGAGGAACGATTCCAAGACCTATTCCGCCCCACATCGCTGTGGCGAGCCAAGCGTCGCGGCCTCCTCCGCAACGCCGCCATCGTGCTGGGAAACCGGCGCGACGCAAGCGCTTTGCCCGAATTGACCGCGGCCGCCCAGGACTCCGACGAGGTCGTCCGTTCCGCCGCCGCTTGGGCCCTGGCCCGAATTCGCGGCCCGGCCGCCCCCGCGGATCGATCGCTCCATGTTCCAGCGCCGTGAATGGGCCGCAGCGCCCGCCGTGGGTTCGCGCGGCACGCCGCACGACGCCGCTCCGCCGTGAAGGTGCCTGCCGGATCGCCGCCCTTGATGCGACCCACCGCCCGAAACACGACCGCTCTCAGCCCACAACATCCGCGGCTTCCGCGGAATCGCACGCGGTCTCGGCTGGAACGGGCGGGGGTTTGCGAAGGCCGGGCAAATCCACACCGTACCATGTCCGCAGCAGATCGTTCCACTCGCTCGGGGTCTTCAGTCGAACGAGCGCTTGACGGAGGGTTTGGCCTCGGGGATGAATCTTGGCGTATTGAAACGCGAAGTTCCGCATCACGGACACCGCCCGATCGGGACCGTAAGCCGCGGCAGCCAAAGAAAAATGCTCCTGCAAAACGTGTCGCTGCTCGAAGACCGAGGGCGGAGGCGGCATCGGTCGCCCCTCGAGGATGGCCCGCAGTTCGGCGAAAAACCAGGGATACCCCACCGCTCCGCGCCCGATCCAGAGCCCGTCCACGCCGGTTTCCTCGGCCATGCGGCAAGCGCGTTCGGGAGAATGCAGGTCGCCGCTGCCGATGATCACGCGGTCCGGCCGTCGCCGCCGGAGCCGGGCCAAGAAATCCCAGTCGGCCGTTCCCCGATATCGTTGCAGGACGGTCCGCGGGTGGACGGTAATCGCCGCCACACCCAGTTCCCATGCGCCTTCGACGATCCGGTGGAAATGCTCGTTCGAGACCTGTGTGTCATCCAAGCCGCGGCGGAGTTTCAAAGTGAGGGGGATCTCCGGCGGGAGGGCATCGCGAACGACGGCCACGACGTGCAACGACTCGCGCGGATGTCCCAGGAACCATCCGCCCCGGCATTTCCCCAGCACCTTTCGCACGGGGCAGGCGAAGTTGAGATCGATCCAATCGAAGCCTCGGGCGGCCAATACGCGAGCCGCTTGTGCGAAGACCGCCGGATCGTCGCCCATCAATTGCGCGCCGCAGGGATGATCTTCATCGTCCACGCGGATAAAGCGTCCCGCCTTGCTCCCCTTCGTCACGGACATCACAAACCGATCGAGGAGCACTTCGGCCACGGCGAATCCCGCGCCGAAACGCCGGCACAGCACTCGAAACGGCCAGTCGCTGTAACCCGCCAATGCCCCCAGGCCGGCGGGAAAATCGATGTCGACGTCGCCGATCTTTAACGGCCGTTGCAACACGATATCGTTCTCGGGTCACTTTCCGCCGGCGAGGTATTTGGAGCGGATCGGGGGGACATCGAGCGCGGCCCCGCCCGCACGCCGCTGCGGCGGACTAGGTCAGAACCGGGCAAACATTGAACCAAGTCCGTCCCTGCCGGTGCATCCATTCCTCGGAATACGGCGGTCCCCACCCGCCGGCCTCGTACAACTCCAATTGCGGCGGGCCGCCGGCATCCCACACCGCTTGAATGGGGTCGATGATGCTCCATGCAAGCTCCACTTCGTCCGCGCGAGCGAAAAGGCTCGGGTCCCCCATCATGACGTCCAACAACAGGCGCTCGTAGGCCTCAGGCATTTCGCCGGCGAATTTCTCGCGAAAATTGAAGTCCAAATCGGTCAATCGCATCTTCATCCCCGCGTCCGGGACTTTGGTCTGAAAGTGGATCTGAATCCCCTCGGCGGGCTGAATCTGAAGGACCAACCGATTGGCCTCATGGATGCGGCGCGGCCCTCCTTCGAACATCATGTGCGGCGGCTCGCGAAACTGGATCACGATCTGCGTCGTGCGGCAGGACATGGCCTTGCCCGAGCGGAGATAGAACGGCACGCCCTGCCAGCGCCAATTGTCCACGTACAGTTTGACCGCCCCGAATGTGGCGGTCTCGCTCCCCGGAGGAACATTCGGCTCATCCCGATAGCGGCGATACTGCCCGCGGACGGTTTGCACGGCCACGTCCTCCGCCGTCAACCGGCGCACCGCCCGCAGCACCTTGACCTTCTCGTCGCGAATGTCGTCCGCATTGACGCGGCTGGGCGGCTCCATGGCGGTCAACGTCAGCAGTTGCAGCAGATGATTCTGAAACATGTCTCGCAGAATGCCGGCCGATTCATAGAATGCCGCCCGGCGCCCCACCGGCAGATCCTCCGCCGCGGTGATCTGCACGTGGTCCACGTAACGGCGGTTCCAGAGCGGCTCGAAGATCGTATTGGCGAAGCGCAGCACCAAGACGTTGCTGACGGTCTCCTTTCCCAGATAGTGATCGATGCGATAGATCTGGCCTTCGGCAAAGACCTCGTGAACCTTGGCATTCAAGCGCCGGGCGGATTCCAAATCGCGTCCGAACGGCTTTTCGATCACCAGGCGACGGGGCGCCTCTCGCTCGGCCGCCATGCCCGCCGCACCCAAATGGAGCACGGTCGGTTCGTAAAACTCGGGACTGAGCGAGAGGTAGTACATGCGCGCGTGAGGGCGCCCCTCTTCCAGTTCGTCCAGATAGGTCCCCAGCCGCCCGATGTCCTCCGCACTCAACACGTCGCCGCGTTGATAGAAGACGTGGGGCGCGAATTGCCCCCACACCTCTTGCGAAAAATGGGCGCCGGTGAATTGGGCGACATGCTCCCTCAACGATTCCCGCCAGCTCTCGTGCGAGAAGGGGCTGCGAGACAGACCCACGATGCGCGTGTTCCGCGGCAAACGGCCCTTGCGAAAAAGCTCGTATAGAGCGGGGATCAACTTTCGCTTCGTGAGATCTCCCGAAGCACCGAATATCACGACGGTGTGTTCCATGTTCGATCCTTCAGCCCAGCCGCAAACCGCTCGATCCCCCGGCCGCCATCCCTATAACATGGTACGACGAAAACGGTCGGGGACCAGTCCCGCTCGGTCGCGAGCAGCGACGGGGGCCTTCAAGGACGCCCCATCACCGGCCCGTTGCCGGCGAGAAAACCGTCGTCAGGGTCCGCCGGCGGGTTGCGTCAACCGCGCCGGTGCTGCGGCGGGTTCCGCAGGCTCCGTCCCTGAAGTCCCGCCGATCACGAACTGAAACGGATTGGAATAGAGCGGGAGGTGACGGTAGTACACTTCCAGGCAATAGATGGTGAGACAGGTCACATAAAGCCGCCCGGCCTCATTCGCCCAGGCATCTTCCGTGGGCCGCCGCGGATCCCAACTGCCCGCCTCGGGTCCGGACTTGACTTGTTGATCCGGAAGCACTTGCCGCATCACGCCGTTCCATCGTTTCCAGTGCTCGCCCTCCATGTGGTGGCAGGCTTGCGCGGCGTAGTACCAGTAGTAGACATCGCGCTTGTTTTCTTCGAAACTGATCAAATTGACGGGCTGGGTGATCCAATCCAGCCCCTTGATCATGCGATCATCGTTCCGCGGCCATCCCAGGTACTGCCGCATCAACAGCGCCTCGGCCGTCATGGCGAGGGTCGCCTGGCGCCCTTTCTGATAGGGATACTTCGCCCCGTTCTCCAAAGCCACGCGATCCAGGAATCGCTCCACCCGGCGGAGGTTGTCGGAAGGCACTTCCAGGCCGGCCATGCGGGCACTCTGAAGCGCCATCACAATCCAGCCGGTCACGGAGACGTCGCTGTCCGCGTTGGGGCTGTAGCGCCAGCCGCCCTCGTCGCTTTGCGACCGCAAGAGGTGGTCGATCGCCTTGATCGCCGGCTCGCGAAATCGATCGTCCCGCGTCATCCCCAGAATCTCGCACAGGGCGATGGTGCACTGCCCCTGCGTGTAGTAGCGGTGGTTGAACCCGCCGGAGTGAAAGAAATTTCCCTCACCGTCCTGTTGCTGGAGCAACCAGTCCCATCCGCGGCGTACGTTGTCGCGGAAGCGCCCCTGCTTATGCGTATGCCCGGCGCCTTGAAAGGCCAGCAGCGCCATGGCCGTGGCGGCGGCATGGTTCTCTTCCTGTCCGCCGGCGGAGTACGGACCTTGCAGGCTCCAAGAACCGTCTTTCAACTGCTGCCGCGCCAGCCACTCCAGCCCACGATTCACGGCAGCTTCCGTCAAGGCCGTACCGCCATAGGCCGCCAATAGCGATCGCTTGCGTCCCTCTTCCCGGCCCTGAAGCGCGTAGCCGATGGCCGCGGCCTGGACATCGCTGGTCGCCGTCACACCGTTCTGCACCATCTCGACCGAAGGCGGTGCCGCGAAGGGATTCTCGACCTCCGGCAAGTCGCGCGGCGTCAGAACCGGCTCCTCCACATTTTCCGGATCGTTTCCCGCGAAAGGGGAATCGAATTCCAACTGTTCTCCCAATTTCTCGGCATAGATTTCCGCAGTCAGCTCCACATCCCGTCGCCACATCTGCGGCAGCATGATAAGGGCCAACACCACCATCAACAGGGTGTGAAAGATGGCGCTGATCAGCCACGGGGGGGCATATCGAACGGCCGCTTCCGAGAGTTCTTCATCCTCGTCGGCCGGGTGTGGAATCCCCACCAAATCCCGCCAAGTGCGACGCCGTCGCCGTTCCTTGTCGGCTTCACGGCTCGTCGCGGCGGACTGTCCGAAAGCCGGTCGAGCCGGTTGCATCCCAGCGGAAAAGGCCGCCGCCCCCCCCATCGGTTGCACGCCCCGCCCTCGGCTCCGCCGTGCTCGTTCCACTCCACTATTGGGGGGAAGCGAAAGCGGCGGGGAACTGAGCCGGTCTGAGAACGAGTCGCCATGCCCTCCGCTACGGGCATAGGGATTCGAATCTCCCTGCGGCGGGTTGGGAAGGATCGGCGATTCACTCGACATCGCAAGACCGACGAAATGGACGAGCTAATGGATCGACAAATCGAACCCCATATCGGGTCCACCGCCTCGGGGAGCTTCACATCCACGCTTACGATCCGGAAGGTCCGCCAACCGGACACACGACGGACGGGCGAAACACGGCGTTGACGTCACTTCCTCCACCGCCCCGACTCCCTTCGGAGTTTACCACACGCCGGAGCGGCCCACAACGCAATTCCGCGCCGCAGCCGTCTCCAACGCCACGCGCCCTGCGGTAGGCCGCCGCGTGCCACGGGAATCAAGCCATGCTCATCAAACCGACATCACCCCACAGGGGGAAAATCGACACCTCCGCCGCGGTAGTCTGAAGCGTCTTATGGCGAAAAACCCCTGGCAAAAGTCGTCCGCCTTGATACAATTGCGAAAATTTCGCTATGCTTGCCGTTCGATTTACGCCGCTTCGCCTTTTCGACGACCATCCGAGCATGCGGGCTTGGGGTTTTTGTCGGGGTTTGGCCGAGCGATGTCGGCATTTATGGCGTATAAATCGTTTAGGGGTGCATACGAGGAGCGACTTGCTCGCCCCGACCCATCGCGTGTTTTCTGGTTCTCCACGGCGCAACATCGAACACCGAGCCGGCCGCCGAGATTTTTCAATCCCTGTTATCGGCACACCTGCAATCGAGGTTTTCGTGAATGGACGGGCGAACGGTATTCATTGAACGCGGGCCCAACGGGACCATTCTAGTTCGCGTGCCCTCGCGACCGATCGGCGGTTATCAACCGCCGGACGCCGTCTTTACATTCCGCTGCGGCGATCCCCAATTCGAATACTGGATGGTGCAGCTCGGCCACCAGGAATCACAGGCACGAGCCAACACGGTCACGTCGCCCTCCTGAATCCTCGGCCGGTTTCTTTCGACTGCACCGCCCTTCAGCCATCGCCCTCCTACCGACTAATCCGCACGATCCGCATCCTTCGCGTGTCAGCTCCGCCGGCCGCTGCATTCCCACGGGATTTCGCTTGACTTGCCGGAGGCGTACCCCAGGGTTGAATAGCGGTCACGCCGTGGCGGATTGCGCGACGACGCCCGTGTTCGGCTTTCTCACCCCCGTGTTTCAGGGCAGGAGCGTCCCGGCCGCGGATGCCCTGCCCGCTTTCCTATGATCTCCCCTGCTTCGCCGCCGGAATCATCCCCGCGACTCCCTGGCTCACCGCGATGCGTCGCCCGCCGGCGGGAAACGCAGATGCCGCTGCAAGAAGCGGAACGTCCCCACACCGTGAATGGCATGCGGGCCGGGGAACCATTCGATTTCCGTTCTTTCAGCGATCCCTAATTGAACGTACAGGAGACGGACCTTGGCGTACTCATAGGCCACGGCCTCGTCGCTGGACACGCCGTCGAAGTGTCCCCGTTCCACCATGAACGGCCGCGGAGCAATGAGAGCGGCCATTTCCGCGTAGTTGAACGTCTCCCCCAAATCGAATTCGAAGATCTCGTACTCCCCCGTGCCCACGTAGCTGTAGCGACTGCTCGTGGAGGCATTCTTCCAAATCCATTCGTTGAAGTCACCGGAGCAGATCGAGAGGCAATACTCGGGCACCAAGGCGGGCACGCGCATCGCCGTCTTGCCGCCGTAGGACAGGCCGTAGAACCCGATCCGGCTCGCGTCCACATACGGCAAACCGCTCAACCATCGCAGGATTTGCCGATGCTGCGCCACGATGACGGCGAACAGCGTCTTCTTCAACGGATACGCCTTTCTCTGGAGCGAGCGGAAGCGGTCGCCGAAAATGTAGGGATTCTGCGGGGCGAATACGACGAATCCTTGCTCGGCCAAGCGCGCCGCAAAGTCGTGATAGGCCCGGTCATCCCCGGTGATCGTGTCTTGGGGTCTTCCCTCCAGTCCGTGCTGGCAGACCACCACGGGCCTCTTTTCTCCCACCGCCACGCCCTTGGGAACCAACAGCACTCCGTAGGCGAAGACCTCGTCGAACACGGGAATGACCACTTCGTAGCCGGACCAGGTCTGCATATCATAGGCGCGGCGCGACCTGGCCGCCGGCGGCAAGAGGGCATCCTCGAAGCGGCCCACCACTTCGTTCTCGAAGTAGGCACGATACCACTCCACCGTCTTGGCGTGATTCTCCAGCGAGCTGCGATCCAATCGGTCCAAAAACGCCCGCCGCACCTCGGCCGACCGTGCCAAGACCTGTTGATTGTGGCGATCCAGTTCGTGGATTTGTTGCGCCATGCGTTGCACAGCATCAGGAAGCGGCTCGTCCGTTCGCTGCGGGGACTGTTCTTCGGGCGGAACCTCCGCCATGCCCAAAAGGCCCGCGAACCGCGCGAGGCATTCCGTCGTGGCGTATCGCCCCCGACCGTCTCCGCTGACAACGAGGTGCCGAAGATCGGTCCGCACGGGCTCGGCAAAGCACTCCTCGGCTCGGTTCCACTCGTCCGCAACGGCCCGCGGATCGGGCGTGGTAATTCTGCCCGGCGCGCCGCCCAAGCCGGGAGGGACGACGAAATCGGGCGCTCGACAGACTTCCACCACGCACCCTCGACCGGCCAATAAGCGAAGAATCTCCGCATCTCCAAAGCGATCCAACCTCGCGAAGACGTTCCGATCGATCGGCTCCCGCCACATTTCCTCTCGCGGGCCGAAGTAGCCGCTGATACAGACCGCGTCGATCCGCGGGTCGACCGCCGCCGCATACATGGCCAACATCCCGCCTTCTCCCCACCCGATGACGCCGAGACGAGCCTTCGGCGAGGACACGCCGCGGAGATAATCCACGCCGGCCAGGATCTTCTGCACCTCGTATCCGATCACATGACGCCCCAACTCATAAGCCGGGCGATAGATGAATTCGCGATGGGTCAGCCGTACACTTCCCCGTGGAGCGATCTCGCGACTGATGAGCGTCGGCACCAGCACGCGGCAACCGGCGGCGGCCAATCTGGCCGCGTAACGGCATTCCGGGGGTACCCCTTCCACCAATCCCGTCAGCATCTCCGGCGTCACATCGGCATCCGGGATCGCCACCACGCCCGGCAGCGATTCCTTCCCTTCCACCGTCGGTATCAACCACAAGCCCTCGCCCGTCACGTCTTCGAAGGCGGGCCAACGGACCGCATAGATTTCATACCCCGGACCGATACCGATCCGGCCGGAACGGCCGGGCGCGGCAATCACCTGCAACTGAGGCGACTCGACCCTCGCGTCTTTCATCCCCAGGATCTTAGCCAGTGCCGCCCTCTCTTCCGCAAGGGAATCGGCGTTTGCCTCCGGCGCCTCGGCTTTACCGAGCTGCTTGCCCCGCCAAGCCTCATCTCGGCGGGACCTGCTCTCCGCGGTCTTTCGCGTGAGGAAGGCGTCGATGCCGTCCACCATCCGCGAGGCGATGTCGTCCGACCAATCCAGCGGCGTCGTTCCCGGGAGCGCGTCGCCGGACGGCGGGGCCGACCGGTTTGCCTCATCCGCCCAAACCAGCCGCGACCATCCCCCCGACGCAACGGCCAGCGCGGCCGCCGTGACGGCCGCCAAGCCGACCCAAAGTGCGGAACGGACCGGCTGGTCCGCAAGCCGGGCAATAGCCACGCCCGCATCATGTCCCCTTTCGAGCAGACGCACGGAAAACCTCCTGTTGCGGTTCGCAAGCCGCCGCACGGGATCAAAGATACACAGGATCAAAGACCGTGGACATCGGTCGCCGCGACCAGGGGCCGGCCGATCCGCACTCTCACGGCCGGTCGGGGCCGACGCCCGATTCTTTGCGCCAACCGGCCGAGCTTGGAAGTTGCGACTCTTCCGGCTTCGGTTTGAAATTGTGCGCCGGACGGATAAGCCTTGGCAAGCCTCGGCCCCATTTCGCCGACCGAAACCGCACCGTTCGTTGACTATCCGCGCTGAGCTGGGTAGTCTGGGCCTTTGGTTCGAACCGGAACGACGGCGATCTGGATCGGAATGTTGCCGACCTCATCCCAGGGACAACGCGTCGCCCTACCTCTTGGTGAACTTGTGGTTTTTCGGGGAGGCTGAACCGTGGATCGAAGAAAATCTCTTGTCGGAATGCTCGTGGCGGTCGCCGCGTGCAGTTTGCCTTGGATCTCCGTTTCGACAACGGCCGCGGCGGAGCACGGGAATTCTACCAGTCGCCCGCGTCCCAACGTCGTGATGATCATCTCCGACGATCAAGCCTGGAGCGACTACGGTTTCATGGGGCATCCAATCATCCGTACTCCGAACCTGGATCGCCTGGCTGCGCGCTCTCGCCTCTTCACTCGGGGCTACGTCCCGGCATCCCTCTGCCGCCCTTCATTGGCGACGATGATCACGGGTCTGTACCCGCATCAACACGGCATCACGGGCAACGATCCGACCCTGCCCGACCCGAAGGTCAACAGCATGACGGGCCGCAAATTGCCGCAATACGCGCGCTATTACGAGACCTTGATGCATCGCATGGAAATCCACCCGACGCTGCCTCGATTGCTTGCGGAACAGGGCTACGTCTCGTTCCAGAGTGGAAAATGGTGGGAAGGGAATTTCGCCCGAGGCGGATTCACCGAAGGCATGACACACGGCGACCCGGCTCGCGGTGGACGGCACGGCGATGAGGGCCTGAAGATCGGCCGCGAGGGCATGGAGCCGGTCTTCGATTTCGTACGCCGAGCCAAGGCGGAGGACAAACCGTTTTTCCTCTGGTATGCGCCTTTCCTGCCGCACGCGCCCCACACGCCGCCGCAACGCATTCTGGATCGCTATTCGGCTCTCGTGCCGAGCGAGGCCGTGGCCCGATATTACGCCTCTTGCGAATGGTTCGACGAGACGTGCGGTCAGCTCCTGCAATTTCTCGAGACCGAGGGATTGTCTTCGAATACCGTCGTCGTTTACGTCTGCGACAACGGTTGGATTCAAGACCCGGAAAAACCGCACCACAGCTTCATGCCGCGTTCCAAGCGTTCGCCCTACGAAGGCGGTATCCGCACTCCGATCATGGTTGCTTGGCCGGGCAAGATCGCGCCGCAACGCGACGAAACGACACCGGTGAGCAGCATCGACCTGGCCCCGACCATTTTGCGGTTGTGTGGCGCACCGGTGCCGGCGAACCTGCCCGGCGTGGATTTGCTGGACGATCAGGCTCTAGCCGCCCGATCGACCGTCTTCGGCGAAATCTACGACCACAACGTGGCCGACGTGGACCCCCCGACGAAGAGCCTGCAATATCGCTGGATCATCCACGGCGACCGGAAGTTGATCGTACCGGCCGACCCGAACCTACCGGCCGAGCTGTACAACGTGCTCCAAGACCCCCACGAGGAGCATCCCATCTCAAACCCGGACCTGGAGACCAAGCTGCGCCGCGAACTCGATGCCTGGTGGAGCGGTGTGGAGGGATAGACGCGAAGAAAGCGGTTCGCCATCTTCCCGCAAGCCATCCCCGGCGGGCGCGTACCTCTTGCTCGGTGCGGGCGGCAAGCGGTCTTGTCGGCGGCACCCACGCGGTCTCAAGCGGAAGCGTAGCCTTGGGGATGCCGCGCGAACCAGTTCCAAGCCGTGGCCATGATGGCGTCGATATCGCGATACTTCGGTTCCCAGCCTAATTCCGCGCGTATCTTCGAGGCGTCGGCGTAGAGCACGGCGGGATCGCCGGGCCGCCGAGGGCCGTATTCCATCGCCACGGAACGGCCCGTCACGCGCTGTGCGGAATCGATCACCTCGCGCACGGAGTAGCCCTTCCCGATGCCCAGATTATAGATGCGGCGATCCCCCGGTCGCAGCGCGGTCATCGCCGTGACGTGGGCCGCGCAAAGGTCCTCGACGTGAATGTAGTCCCGGATGCACGTACCGTCCGGCGTGGGGTAATCCCTGCCGAAGACGGTGATCTTTTCCCGTTGACCCAAGATCGTCAACAAAATGGAGGGGATCAAGTGCGTTTCCGGATCGTGGTCCTCGCCCAGGGATCCGTCGGCGGCGGCCCCCGCCACGTTGAAATACCGCAAGGCGGCGTAGGCGAACCGGCCGTCCGCCTCGGCTTCGTCGGCAAGAATGCGTTCCACGAAATACTTGGATCGTCCGTACGGATTGATCGGCCGCTGCGGCAAGGACTCGACGATGGGCACTTGTTCGGGTTCGCCGTACGTGGCGCAGGTCGAACTGAAGACGATGCGGCGGACCCCCGTTTGACGCATCGCATCCAGCAAACTGATCGCCCCCGCCGTGTTGTTGGCGTAGTACTTCAACGGCTCCGTGACCGACTCGCCCACATAAGCCAAGGCCGCGAAATGCATGACGCAATCGACCTGATGCCGTGCGAGGATTTGCCGCAGAGTCGGACCGTCCGCCAAATCGGCGTGATAAAAAGGGACATCGCCGGGCACGGCCTCGCGATGGCCGCGATACAAGTTGTCCAACACGATCGGTTCGTGGCCCGTCTGACGCAGCGCTTTCACGGCGTGCGATCCGATGTAGCCGGCCCCGCCGGTCACGAGAACGCGCATTCTCAGGTACTCCGTTGCTTACCCTTATGCGTTGCGACACCCCGCATCGGGGTTCCGTCAACATGCCATCTCTACAAGTCTAGCTCGCGCCGTCGGCCTCCATAATGGGGATCGTTCCACCGACTAGGGGGCCGGACAAGGCTGGTCAGCACCCGATATCGCCCCCAATACTCTGCTCCGCCTTGCATATGGTGTTTTCGGCCTGGTAAGCTAGTCAACGCAGTCGGCTTTGGATCGCGCGTCAAATCAAACGGTCCAAGCGCCCCTCTGCGATTCCAGGGTTGCTCACTTGCAACCCTCACAAAGAGCCCAAGGCGTTATCGACGATTGCAAGAGGTCGCAGTTCGCATGGGGAACGGGCGCATGAGGGTCAGTCTATCGGTCGTATTACTCATAGCGGGAATGGCATTGATGCGGCACGCCGCCGGGCGGGAGCCGGACGCCGTTGCGAATGCAGGCACTTCCCGTCTCATTCGCGACGGCTTGGTCGTCGAGTCTCTGGGAAAGCGATTCACACCGGACCCGCGGCGCGTCATCGTGAGCCAAAACCAGGCCGATCAGGGAGGCAGCACCAGCGTTCGAAACACGGATGCCGATCATCTCCTATGGAAAACGGCGGGCTATTTCCAGCGCAATCGCGACCTCGGGCAGGTCTTCACGGCGCCCTACGACTTTCAACTCGATGCGATTGTCGTACGCACCGGGCCTTCCGATGCGGCCGTCGGCTTCGGCGCTCCCGGGGCGCCCGTTTTCGTGCAATTCTACGAAGTCCTCGGCTCTCCCGTCCTGGACGACAACGGAACGCCGTTCGGGACTGACGCGAAGCACGGATTCTCGACCAACCACCGTTGCGACGACGTCCTGCGCGGCGTGCAATACCGCCCCATCCAAGTCGTCTTGGGGGGAATATTCCCGGACCTCTCGCCCACTCGCGACTCCAACGGAAAACCGACAACGGAGCTCGCCGGACGCTTGACTTACTTGCGGTGGCAACTGATCGACGCGGCCCGCCCCCGTCTTGCGGCCGGAAAACGATATGCGTTCGTGCTGGGGTTCGAAGAAGCCGCGAAGGAACGCTACTTTACGTTGGCCAATGCCAACGCCGCCGGTGCGAGCTCCCCCGCGCGGCTCGGCGACGACCACGACCGATATCGCGACGGCTGGGCCGTTCGTCGGGAAGGCGACGGTTCATGTCCTCCGACCATGATCCTCGGTCTCGCTCCGCCGCGCGATCCGACGCTCCTCGGACAACTTCTTCGAGAAGCGATATTTCCGGAGAATCCGCGCCGCTTTTGCCTCTCCCCCACGACCGACGGCTACCCGGATGTTGACACGTACCGCGACTTGGAATTCTACTTAGAATCGCATCCGTCCGATCGTGACCAAATCTTTCGTTGACCTCGAAACCGAGATTCAGAGCCATGTCGGGCCGCCAAGAATCCCCTCCAACGACGATTTCAGCCGAGCACCGCTTCCGAATGTGTGTGGCGGGGCTCGCTTTGGCAACGATTTGTCTTGGTCCGCGCTCCGTCCAGGGACAAGACTTGCAGTTCACCGCCGTGCGAGCGGAGGTCGATTTCGGAAAACATCTCCAGCCATGGGATGGATTCGGATTCAACTACGTGGAGACCGCGCAGACGAGGGACTATGCGGCGGAGCCGCAGGATTACGGCGGATTGAGCCTCCTTTCGGAAGATGATCGCCGCGAGATCATCGACTTGGTCTTCGGCGATGACGGATTGCGGTGCGGTCTCCTGAAGATGTTCCTCGACCCCTTCCACCAGGACGAACCGGGCGGAAAGTACGATCATGCCCGTACGACCCGGTGGATGCGGTATTTCGCGCGGGAGGGCGTCCAGAGGGCGCGCCGGTCGGGCCGGGATGTCTCCATCATCACGACCCTCTACGGACCGCCCGCCTACATGACGCGCCAAAAGACCCTGCGGGGCCGGGATCTCGACCCCGCGCACAAGGACGATCTGGTGCGCTATTTGGTGGACTGGGTACGCTATCTCCGCCAAACGGAAGGGCTTCCCGTACGGTACGTTTCGCTTCACAACGAGGGCGAAGACTGGCAGCGATGGACGGAGGCCGGGCTAACCGATCGTCCCAGCCATGATTACAACCTCTTCTGGCCTCCGGAGCAGGTGACCGAGTTCATTCCGTTGCTGTCTCGCGCGTTGAAGGAGGCGGGGTTGGCCGACGTGGGCGCCACCTGCGGCGAGCCGACGAATTGGTACCGTTTCGACGCCTGGGGGTACGCGGACGCGATCGCCGACGACCCCGATGCCCTGGGACAACTAGCCCTGATCACCTCCCACGGATTCTACTCCGGCACCTACGGCCGATGGTTCGGCGAGCACAAGAGCGCGGGGATCGATAAACTGCGCGCACTCCGTCCTGAACTTCACGCTTGGGTGACCTCCACCAGTTGGAGTCAAATGGACGCCCGAAATATCAAGGAGCACCACGGAAACATCTACACCGCCAAGGTCAACGGCATCATCCCTTGGGCCGGCATTCAGCGCCCCACGCAATGGGTCGGCGGCGACCCCAATCCCGGCTCGGCCTTCACGGTTCATGAAGACGGCTCCTGGGAGGTGCGGCGGGGCTACTGGTTTTACAAGCAAGTGAGCACGGCCGGACAACCGGGAATGGCCGTGGTACGCACGTCCGCCATGGATTCCGAGATTGCCGTCATTGCGTTCGACGACAACGGCACGCAGAATCCCGATGCTTTCGTCTTGGTCAATCTTGGCAAAGACAAGAGGGTCTCTCTGCGAATCAAGGGTACTTCCGCGACATCGTTCACGGCATTTCGCACCAACCAACAGGGCAGCGAGAAATTCGCCGCCCTCGGTTCGCAAGACCTGGAATCCGGGGTCCTGATTTATGATGCCCCCGGCGGCTCCACCACCACTTTCTTTGCGAAAGATTGAGCGAGTCGGCGACGTCGTCGCGGCGGCCTTGCGCACGCGTCCATCGAAGCGAGTCGAGTCGACGCTCAATCTTCCGGAAGGGATGGGCCGTATGCTCTGTCCTCGCTGCAAGCAGCCGCTGGAAAAAAAGGTCTCGCCGAAAGGCGCCTTCTTCGAGTGCTCCAAATGTCGCGGCCGAGCGATCAACTGGGCCGTCGTCAGAAGGCGCGTCCGCAAGGAGGTGGTGCGGCACATTTGGCAGGAAGTCAGGGAGAAGGCCCCTTCCTCCGCCCTCGCCTGCCCCGCCTGCCGCCGGAGCATGAACCTCGTCGCCGTCGGCGTCGGTGACCATTCCTTGGAAATCGACCTTTGTCAGCGCTGCCTGTTGGCCTGGTTCGACGCCGGGGAACTGCAAAGCCTCCCCACGGATGAGAAATCCTCCGCCTTGCAACGGGAGTTTCCGCCGGAAGTGAAGGAGAGGCTCGCCCTCTTGGAATTGGAGAGGATACGCCGTCTGGAAAGTCAGGCCGTCGCCGAGGACGAAGTGCCGGACCACCCGCTGCATTGGTTGATCGGCCTGCTCGGCCTTCCCGTCGAGTTGGATCCTCCGGCCGTCCGCTGCCGGCCTTGGATCACCTGGGGACTGGCCGCAGCTTGTATCGCGATTTTCTTCACCACCTGGCACGACGCGCCCGGTTTCGCCGAGGCATTCGGCATCATTCCCGCCGATCTTTTCCGCCTGGGCGGTCTGACCATTTTCTTCGCCTTCTTTCTGCATGCCGACATTTGGCATTTGCCGGCCAACGTGTATTTCCTCTTGGTCTTCGGCGACAACACCGAAGACCAGCTCGGGCGATTACCCTATCTCGGCTTGCTGATCCTGGGCCAACTCTTCGGCGCGCTTTCCCACGCCCTATTGGTGCCGCACTCCACGGTCCCTTGCATCGGGGCCAGCGCAGCCGTCTCCGCCGTGATCGTCTTCTATGCGTTGAGTTTCCCCAAGGCTCCCATCGCGGTGATGTGGCGCCATTACCTATTCTTTCGTTGGCTGCGTTTTCCGGCCGCGGTGGGGCTGATGCTGTGGACCGTCCTTCAAGTGGTCCTGGCCGCACTCCAAGCTGAAGACCTCACCCGTGTATCGGCCGCGTCGCATCTTGGAGGCGCCGCCGTGGGTGCGATCATCTGGACGATCCATCAACTGCAACGCGGCGGTGACGGCGGCTATCTCTGACAAGGAGACAGCCGCCGTCGCCCGCGACGCACCGCGAGATTCTTTGCCCGAATCCGAGCCGGCGAACCGGGATACCGAACGTCCCCAAGTTTTTGCCGCGGCAGCTTCTCCGATCTTGCCAAGGCCGATGCCGGCGGCACACAATAGTGGCGGACATGGAGCCGCGAGCGGCTTTTCCCGCCGCCGATCGCGCACCCGCGCACGACGCACATTCCGGAGAAGACCGCTTCAGGAGCCGATCATGGCCAAAGATACCGACGTCCGAATCGTATCCGTGAACACCGCCACCGAGGAATATGCTTACCGCACGCCGATGAAGTTCGGGGGCCGCGTCGTGGAAGGCGTGATTCTTCGCAACGTGGTCATCGAAGTGGAAACTCGCCGCGGGCTTCGCGGATGCGGATTCGGCTCCATGCCCGTCGGCAATGTCTGGGGTTGGCCCAGCAACGTCGTACCGGCCGAGGATACCCTGACCGCCATGACCCGAATGGGCGAGCACCTCGTCTCTCGCGTGGCGGAACATCAAGGCTGGGGCCATCCTTTGGAGATCACGCCTGATTGGGCAGGCTATTACGACACCGCGGCCGAACAGACCGGACAAGAATTGCGCTTGCCGGAAGCCATTCCCAAACTCGCTCGCCTGGTCGTCGCCAGTCCCTTCGAGGCGGCACTGCACGACGCCTACGGTAAGGCCCTCGGCAGGAACTCGTACGACCTGCTGGGCAAGGAATTCGTCAGCGCCGACCTGGGACATTTCCTCTCGCCCGAATTCGCCGGGGAATACTTGGACGCCTACACCTTGCGCAGACCGAAGGATCGCATGCCGCTGTACCACCTGGTGGGAGCCTTGGATCCGCTCACCGACCAAGATATCCCGCAGCGTCTCAACGACGGCCTGCCGGAGACACTGCCGGAGTGGATCCTTGTCAACGGCTTGACCCACTTGAAGATCAAGCTCAACGGCGACGATCTGGATTGGGATGTGCACCGCGTCGTCGCCGTGGATCGGGTCACCGCGGAAACGCAGTCACGGCGGGGCTGCGACCGCTGGTCCTACTCGGCCGATTTCAACGAGCGGTGCAAGTCCGTGGACTACGTCCTCGAGTTCATGGCCAAGGTGCGGGAACGGACGCCCCTGGGATTCGAGCGGCTGCAATACATCGAGCAACCGACGCACCGGGATTTGCGTGCCCACATGGAGAACAAAATGCATCGGGCGGCGGCGATTAAGCCGGTCGTCATCGACGAATCCCTGGTAGACTACGAGAGCCTGCTGCTGAGCCGCGAATTGGGGTATTCGGGTGTGGCGCTGAAGGCGTGCAAAGGGCAAACGGAAGCCCTGCTGATGGGCGCGGCAGCACAAAAGTTCCGTTTGTTCCTGTGCGTACAAGACCTGACCTGCCCCGGCTATTCCTTCCTGCACTCGGCCTCCCTAGCGGCTCGCATCCCAACGGTGGCCGCCATCGAGGGCAATGCCCGGCAATACTGTCCGGCCGCCAATCGCGGATGGGAAGATGCCTATCCCTCTATGTTCCGCATCCACGACGGTACGGTGGGCACGGGGGTTTTGACCGGTCCCGGCCTCGGCTTCGAGCCGATTACGGCCGGCATTCGCTGAGGCCGTGCCGATCGTCCACGCCGTCGAGGTGGCACCGCTTCCGGCCGGGTCGCAACAGGCAGCGGCGCCTCTGCACGCTCACCCCGCGGCGCAGGCGACGGGAACCGGCGCCAACCCCACTTCTAACGTGAGCGGCCCCCACTCCGTTTCGAAGCTGATGCAGATAGGCGTTACATTGGAAGGAAAATGGACTTCGTGGTCCTTCCCCGTGATGACGTTGGGGAGGCTGACGGCCAACTCGTAGACTTCCAGTTGGGCTTTCGCCCCGCCGGCCACCATGTTGGTCAGCTCGCCGACGGCGTCGAGAACGTCCGCATCGACCTCGGTCGTCTCGGTCAAAAGCAAGGTGGACGCGGCCCTCAGCGCCACTTCTCGCGAGAGGCTCAAGACGACCGTCCCCACCGCTTTGCCGGTTAATCCGATGACGCCGCTGATTTCGTGCGACGAGCGACCGCTCTCCTTGAGACTCAGTTCACCCCGCCGGACACGGCAACTCAACATGGTCTGAAACGTGTTGTTCAGCGACGTGATGAACGGATTGATGAACTCGGCTCGCATGGAAGGAATGCTCCCAGGTATCGCTCGTGTCGGAGAGTCGGTGCCGTCTGCGCCGTTGGTCTCGGCATCCCGGATCCGGCGCAGCGGAGCCTCACCCCGGCGACCCCGTCGTCTCCGCCCCGTACGCAACGGGAACCGTTGACGACAAGACCGTGCAGCCGCGGAATTCGTTTGCCGCGGTTAACCCTGCGACGCTTGTCGCGTCTTCGCAAACGTAGGTTGCTCTCACCGGGGAGTCAAAGCCCTCCGGATGATGGGAAAGATTCTCGCCGGCGGGGCATGCGTGGAATCGTCAGAAAGCGCACAACCGGACTGCCGAAAGATGAGTGAGCACGGAAGGGTTGCCACGTCAAAGCGCTTCGTCAATGCGTCGCGCCCAAACGGCCGAAAAGGCTTCGGACTCGAACAGCTCCACCCGCAGGCTATCGACCCGTGCTCGCGGGAAATCCGGTGCTTGCTGCAAGGCGGCCCGAACGGCTTCGCCCAAGTAGGCGACGAGATGTTCGGCCGTGGTGTTGGGAAGGGGTAGGAAACAGCAATCCTCCCGGGGCAAACAGCGCCGCTTTCCGGCGGCGACGAGTTCCACTTGTCCGTCCTTTTCCGAGACGCCGATCCAGGACGAATCGCTGGGGACGAGGACGCGATGATCGAGGGAAAGGACGATTTCCCGGACGATCTGCTCCAAGCGGAGAAAATCGAAAAGAAGACCGGCCGGCGACGGTCGGCCGGTCAGCTCGACGACGACCCTGTAGTCGTGGCCGTGAAGCGTTTCGCAGGTGCCGTCGTCGAAACAAATAAAATGAGCGGCGCTGAACCGGAAGTGCGGCGACGCCGCTCTGATGGTTGCCGAGGGAACGGAATGCGTCACAAACCGGCCCGATCATCTCCGTCGCGGGACCGGCGTCCGGAGCGCTGGTCCCTCCCCGGCAGGCGGCGCCCGCGGCACCGCCCTGCCGGCCAATCAATCCCGTCCGCTTTCTTGTCGGATTCAGGGTAAATCGGGCGAGGCCTCCGGAACCGTCCCCGCCGACGCTATACCCTTCCGTTCCCGACGTTTCTCCAATTCCCGCCCCACCACCTGGCTAAGCCGATCCGCCGCACGATTAATCACCGTGACCAGATCGGCGTCACGATCTTCAATCTTGATAAGCTTTCCTCCTTTCAGAGAAATCAGAACGCGACACTCCTTGTCCACGCCCCCTCGCGGACCATTCACGTCTTCGAGGACGACTTCCACGCTGTTGATCCACCCGTTGAACTGGTCGACGGCGAAATTGATCCGACGCTGGACCAATTCCTGCGTGGTCTCATCCAAATTGACGCGACGGGTTAAGACGCGGAGTTCCATGGTACCCTCCTCTCAAACCGCGAGAAAACAAGGACGTCCCCGCCGGACGTCCTGACGGTTGCGCCAAAGAAGCTTCCCTTCGGCCCCGAAAAAGGGAAATACGGAGAAATACGAGACGCGGGACTCGGCATCGGTTCTCCCGAACTCACCCATCCCGACTGCATGGGCACCCCCGAACAGAAGAGCGTCACTTCCATGTCGAACAACGGAATCCTGCTGGGAGCGACCGAAGGGGCCTCTCGGTCGCCCGATATCGTGTACCATATCCTACCCGTGTCTCCAGCATAAACAAGCCTTTTTCCTAATTGTAGTGCGCAGCGGCCAAGAAAACCGAATCGCACCACCATTTGGAGGGAAGCGGCCATTTCCGCCGCCCACGACATTCGCCGTTTATAAGGACGCGGAACGATTGCTTCCGGTTCGGGTTTTCCGAGAGAGCGGCCGAATGGGAGCCGCTTGGCCGAGTCGTGCCGATCCCCACAGATTGCCTCCGGCCAAGGGCACCCTCCAGTTCTGTCTTCCAGCGCCCATCTTTGGGCCAGACGCCTCCGGCGGCCCGCCCTTCGTTGGCATGCGCCGTATTTCGCGAAACCGCCCGATCGCATGCAGTGTATACTCTTACGCTCGGATGCAATCCCAAGCAGTTGCATGGCTGCGCCGGTGAAAGGCCCTCGGACCGTTAGCGGGGGAGCCGGCAGCGTGCCACGGTTTCTTCAGACCCATCCAGGCCGATTCGATCCATGATGGTCACTTGCGGCGGACTACCTCGTACCGTTTTGCGACTGACGCTGATAGGTGTCGCGTTGACGACACGGTTCGTCCACGGCGATCCGCTCGATTGGAGCCTGGTGCCCGAGAATTGGAACTGGTGCGCGCACCTCGACGTCGACAACCTGAAAAAGTCATCCGTGGCAGTCCAAATCATCGACCAAATCGTCGATCAAAACGCCGATCTTCGCAAACTCCGCGAGATTCCGCTGATCGGCCTGAACCCCGGCGAAGACATCCAAAGCGCCACGATTCTTGGCACGGGCTTCAACCCCGAAAAGGGCATCGTCTTGCTGCGCGGACGCTTCGATCAGAAGCGTTTAACAGCCCTGGTTTCTCTTTCCCCGCGCTACGAAACTCAGTCCTTCGAGGGCAAGGTGTTGCATCGATGGTGGGACCAGGACCAGAACTCCTACATGGTGGGTACGTTTTTGAGTGAAGATCGGCTGGGTTTCGGCAAGGATGAGGCCGCACTCCGTGCGACGATCACCGCCATGACCGCGCATGGGACGGCTCCCGATCCATTTTTCGTAAATGATCCGCAGACGTTTTTCGTCTTCCATGCCCGAGGTCTGGACGACCTGCCCGTCCCCTTCGCCTCGCCCATCGTGAAGCGCAGCCGACGCTTGAGCTTGGCCGTCGGGCAGCGCGGCGATCAGGCGTTCGCCGTTTTGGCCGCCGAATTCCAAACACCGAACACCGCCGCCGACGTACGAGACGTGCTTGCCGGGCTGACGGCGTTGGGGCGTCTGCAAAACGCCGATCGCCCGCGGATTTATGAGTTGTTGCAGGCCATGCGATTCACGGCGGAGGGGAACGTCGTCCGCGGGGAATGGCAAGGGGCGTCCGCAACCCTACAAGAGGTTTGGGAAAAGGACATCGTGCCGAAGTTGCCCTAGCTTTTTCTCCCCGGCGGGCGAGGAAAGAGATTGCATCACAGGATGTCCGCGGTGCAAGAATCGGAAGTGCGATGCGACCTCCAATCGCTGTCCGATGAGCAGTTGGCTCATCAGGCGCAGGAGGGCTGCGCCGCGAGTTTCGAGGAGTTGGTGCGACGCTATCAGGTACCCATCCTCCACTTTTTGCGACGCAAGGCCTTCGGCGCCGCCGACGTGGAGGATATGACGCAAGAAACGTTCTTGCGCGTATATCGCAAGCTGCGGTATTATCGCGCCGACCGCGCGTTTCGGCCGTGGCTGTTTACCGTGGCCTTTCGCGTCGCCCTGAATGCGGCGCGCGACAAACGCCGAGCCGAGCGGGCCAAACCGATGGAGAGCCTCGTGATCGAGGCCGCCCCCCCGGCTCGCGACGGAGAAGATCGCGAAACACACTTGCGGCTCTGGAACATCGCTGAGGATGCCTTGACCGAGCCGCAATTCACCGCTTTATGGCTGTTTTATGTGGAGAAGTTGAGCGTTCGGGAAATCGGTTACGTTCTGGGGCGAACTGCGGCGTCGGTAAAGACGACGCTGTTTCGGGCGAGGAAGCGACTGGAGCCCTATCTCCAGGAGTTCACCGCAGAAAGGGAACGGCCGATCTCGCCCACAACGGAAATGGGTTCGTGAGGGAAAGATAACTCGCGAACTGCCCCTCGAGAGCGAAGGGTGAGCATGGTCGCGGCCGACGATCATTTCGGCCCGTATCGACGCTTTCGTTACAGTTGGTCGTTTCATTTTGGTGAGGGAAGTTCCCATGCGGGATTCGACGTCTTCCGATGCCGATCGCGGGTCCGTCGCCGACGCGCGATTCGCTGCGCGACTTCGGCAAGAGGCCCTTCGGGATCGCCCTGCGTTTTCGCCGTCGCTGCACGCACGGATCATGCGGGCGGTGGAAAACGAGTCGCCTCCGAGTGATGCCGGCGTCCGTCTCTTCCGTTTTCGAGGCGAGGATCGTGCATGGAACCTGCGGATGGTTTCCTTGGGCGCGATCGCCGCAACCCTGGTGATCGGTTCGGTTGTCTTGTGGTTCGCCTCTCAGCGCGGCCACTTCGGCGGCGTACCGGCTTCGGGAAGTGGGGGAACGCAAGTCGCCCAGACTGCCGCGGATCCGCAACCGGCTTCCGCCACGCCGTCGCCCGAGGTCTTGGAAACCGCGTCGTTGCTTCCCGATATCGCGATCCGGCAATTGCAGTTGACGTTGGTTCAGGTTCAAGACCGTCAATGGGCCTATCTGGATCATGATGCCGCGGTGGCCAAGCATCTGGTCGAGAGCCAATTTCCGACCGGTTTGGCGGCGGCCGATACCCCGTGAACGTCGCCCGGCCGCGCGACCGCCGCGTCGCGACCCATAAGTTCGAGGCAAGACATGCACCGCGGTCGGTATCGCCTGAGATCGGCTGAGCAAACCGTTCTCCCCTGGGCAATCGCGGGACCTTGTCTCGCGAGGGTCGTGCTTCCACGGTGACACTTTCGAGGACAAACGTGTATCGCGACATCCGTCGCTTGAAACCCAAGTTCCGTGTTGGTTTTTTTTTTGTTTGAGTCGTGCCATGAGAAGCAGACTGTCGTTCCAAGTCCTGGCGGTCGCCGCCCTGGCGGGTGCGATGACCGCCACGGTTCCGGTGGTAGCCGTGGAGCCGATGGGCGTCGTTCGATTCGCTCCACTCGACGAGTGGAACCGAATCATGGACGAAATCGAGGAGGTGAGCGGGGATTCCGCCGTCGGCAAGGCGTTGGGACCCGCCCGGATCGGTCTCGCAATGGCCCGCGGCGGCGGGATCGACGCATCCCGTGCCTGGGGCTTGGCCTGCCTGCCCGTCGGCGACACCGCCGGGGTGGTCTTGATCGTGCCCGTCAACGACGTGGATCGGCTCCATCAGACGGCGAAGCCGGCGATCGAGGAGTTCGAAGAGCTGGACGGCGACGTCTATCGCGTGAAGATGGGAGGGCGCAATCTGTTCTGTGCCTTGGGCGCCGGCTGGGTCTACGTCTCGGAAAAAGCCGAGGCCGTAACGCAGATGCCCGGCGATCCCTCCCCTTGGTTCGAAACCTTGGAAGCAACCGGCTTGGTAGCGGTTCGAGCCGACCTCGCCGCCGTACCCCGCAGGCAAGCCGAGAAGGTACGCAATTGGCTCCGCAAGCAGGCACGCGAAGCATTGCATCAACAGCCGGGCGAGAGCGACGCCGTGTTCGAGCTTCGCAAAGCCGCGGCCAAACGTATGGAAACGCTGCTTTGGGAGGTTCTGGAACAGACGGAATCCCTGAGTTTCGCCGTCAACTGGGATCGCGAGGCCGGCAAGGTCGTCCTGACGAGCGTCTGGAAGGCCCAAGATGGGACGGAGTTGGCGGATTGGTTCCGCAAGCAAGAGGGCCTCATCAGTCCGCTGCCGTTGCTGCGATCGTATCCCGGCACGC
>FWPV01006043.1_pt1 | contig 23569 bp, 16 predicted proteins | sample 2228371 | NCBI WGS metagenome assembly FWPV01 (sample SAMEA103939776, study PRJEB20133) | metagenome | reverse complement strand
TAAACTCCGGCGGCGAACCTGTCATTGCGAGCCGCCAAAGGCGGCGAAGCAATCTCCACCCGAAAGGAGATTGCTTTGTCGTCGCAATGACAATATCTGACATTGTCAATGTAGTTACGTTTTCTTTCAATTTGGACACAGATAGACACAGATTACACGGATTTGAGATTATCCGTGCCGTCCGTGAAAATCCGTGGCCCCAAAATGGGGAACTTTACCATTCCTCTTCGTCTAAATCTTCCTCATCCAGCTCTTCATCCAGTTCTTCCCAGTCATCCTCCAGGTCCTCGTCCCACTCTTCTTCTTCGTCTATAATGTCTTCCTCTTGCGCAAACGTCAAACACCCCATTTCGGGGTCCAGTTCCACCACGTCTGCGCCGCACAGGCCAGAGTCTAAATGGATACATTCTTCATAGTGACACCGGATACGGGGCATGTCATTGCCTCCTTAGCAGATTATCACTGAATTTTTCAGACCGCTGTCCGCGTCTGGTTTGCATCTATGAATCCTCATGACCCAGGTAACGCCGCCCATCCACCACCGTCAGCACGAAATAGGCCGCCATCAAAATGGCCGAGGCCACACACCACGGGCACCAGGCCTGGATCACAAAGGCTTCCAGATACGTCAGGTACGCGCTATACAACACGCCGACCAGAGCCACCCCCAACGCGGCCAAAGCAACATAACCCTCCCATTTCGGGACGACCCGCCCTTGCGCCAGGCGCAAAACCAGCAAGAGCGTATAACCGATCACACCCAACAACGCCACCGGCACCGGCCCGATCCAGGCATACGGGCTGGCCTGCACCGATTCGCACCCCCCTACCCCAGTACAGAGCGGTTTGATGTCACTATAATCTATCACCGTCAGATAGACCGCTACGGCCAGACCGGCCAGACCAATGACAATCTGGGCCATGACCCACCCAGAACGTTGAGAAGCAATTCGTCCGGGCATCAAGATGTTCCTGTCAACAACCGCTCGATTTCTTCACGTAACTGCTCGAAAAACGAGGGTTGAGCCTTTAGTTCAAACCGATTGCCGTTGATGAAAAAGATGGGCGTGCTGTGAATGCCGGCCGCGTTGGCCTGCTGGGTAAAAGATTGAACCTTTTGCAGCGTTGCGTTCGATTGCCGGCACCGGTTGAACGCATTGACATCCAAGCCCACCTGCTGCGCCCAAGTCGGCAGGCGCGCTGTTTGCAAGGTTTCCTGGTTGACAAACAAAAGATGGTCAAATTCCCAGAACTTGCCCTGCTCGGCCGCGCATATGGCCGCCGCCACAAAAGGCTGCGATTCGGGCCACAGGGCAAAGTAGGGCGCCACCCGTTTGACCTTGCCGGTCGCAACATAAGCCTGGTCCAGGAGCGGCTCTGTCTCCAAAGCAAAATCTCGACAATGCGGACACTGATAATCCGAGTACACCACAATGGTCACCGGCGCATCCGCCGCGCCTTTATACGGGAAACCCTCCGCCGTGAGGCTGGTCTCGAACACCTGACCGGAGGCGGTAGGGACCTGGGCTTTTTTGGCGCCGCCGGTCAGCGCAATCAAGGCCACAACCAACACCACCGCCAATCCTATGACCGCCAGCACCAGCCCGGTAGATGGCGTTTGACGCCTGGGTTTAATTTTTCTTCGACGCGCCTTTGGCACTTGCCCTCCAGATGATAGACTTGTACGCCCGCAAAATACCACAGAAAACGCAACCTGTCAATACGCGCTCTCTGTCTCGCGTGGTATGTTTGGCGTTCCACGCTTGCGGCGTCGCCAGGGCGCCACCACTGCGATCAGCAACCCCAACCAGGTGCTCAGGCTGATGACCAGACCCACCATCCACGAGCGCGGCTGAAAAGCCAGTTGCACTTGATGCGCGCCCGGCTCAAGGTAAACAGCCCGCAGGGCAAAATTGGCCGGCAAAACCGGCGACGGCCGTCCATCCACCCATGCCCGCCAGCCGGGGTAATACATCTCACTCAGCACCAGATAAACCGGCGTCGAGGTGGCCACATAAAGTTGCATCTCATTCGTGCCATACCGTTCGATGGTCACGTGCGCGTCTTGAACAACGCTATCCAGCGCGACGCCGCCTTCGACCACTACGGTTGAAGCCGGGTCAAAGCCCGGGGCATGAATCGCCTGCCAGGCCTGTTCGCCGCTCGATACCACCACACTGCGTCCGACCACCCAGGCGCGCGGCAACGCCGCCGTGTTGAGGTAAACATCTATCTGTGGATCATCATCCAGCACCGGCACGAAACGCCTGTCACCGGGGGCATCGCCTTTATCGGCCAGCACATATTTGACATTCAGAGCGTTGTACAACGGACTGCCACGTCGCCCCATCCCGCCCATATAGGTTTGATAGGCCGCCAGGTTGAGGGGATTATAAATGCCCCCAACATCATACAAGCCATGGAACAGGGCCGCATCAGGTTGCCATAGCCCGGTCGTCACTTGAATACGGAAGAGGTCGTTTTGTTGACGCAAAAACGATACAATATCTGGATGTTGGAATCCGACGGTAGGGTCATTGGGTTCAATATCTACCGAGGCGCCCAGCGTGAAAAGGTCGAACACGATCAAGGCCAGCGCCAGCAGATTGATGGCGCGTGGCGTCAGCCAATGTCGGGCGCGAGCCAGTAGCAGCAGCGCGGTGGCGCCGAGCAAGCCGATCGCCAGCACGACCCCATGGAGAATCTGGAGATTGCGGTTCACCAGACCGGCATCCCCGCGGGCCATCGTTACCATGAAATAGGTCAGCGGCAAACCGGTCACGGCCAGCCCGACCGCCAGCCACGCCAGCCCTTTCGCCGCCATCTGCAAGACGTGACGCGCCCGACGTGAGAGCGCGCCCGACCATGATTCCAGCGTCAACCCGGCCAGCACGGCCACGCCGAAATCGAAAAGGACAATGGCGCGCGCCGGGGCACGCAATTGATTAAAGCCGGGCACCAAGCGATACACCCAACCGTGCAACACGCTGTAACCGCCCAGCGCCAGGATTAAAGCGACCACCGCCGCCCAGGCCAGGAACCCTCCATCTCGCCTGCGTCCAGGGAACGCCGGCGTCAGGGCCGCCAGGGCCAGAGGCAGGATGCCAATATAACCGACCTCGACGCGCTCCCAGGGTGTCCACGCGCCAGCGCCGCGCCCGAACAAAGCCGGGATGATTAATCCCAACAAACCGGCCGGCGGCAATGAATACCGCGCCGCTTCAGCATAGGGCAAGGCCGCGCGCCCGGTGTAACGCGTCATCTCGTAAGCCGGGATCAGCATCAACGCGGCAAAACCCACCATCACCGCGCCGGTCAACGCCGCCAGCGCCAGAGGACGCAGCACACCGCGCACCCCGTTTTCTCGAAGAAAGAGGGCCTGCACCGCATGATACACCGCATAGCCTCCCAACCACAGCCCAATGAACAAGGTGATTTGCATGTGGCCGGCCAGCGCCGCCATGCCCCACAACGCCCCGGCCGCCAGCGCACACCGGTAACCTCCCGGGCCGAGCATAGCGCGCCGGAACGTGACAAAAATCCACGGCAACCAGGCCGCCACAGCGATCAGGTTCGTGTTGCCAAAGTGGGTGATGAACAAATCGGAAAACATGAACGCCAGCGCCCCGACCAGCGCGGGGATAGGTCGCGCCGGCATGTCCCGCAGTAAAAGATAGGTGCCCACACCGGCCCACCACACATGCCAGATCGAGAGAAACTCCATCGTCTCATAAGTGAGCGTGGGGACCAGGAAAAACACCAACAGATTGACGGGATAAAACAGGCCGGATTGATTATCGGCGGCAAAGGGCGCGCCGGCGTACAGATGGGGATTCCACAACGGCAAGACGCCGGCCCGGAGGCTGCGCGCCGCGAAACTATAGACCGGCCACAGGAATGAACCCATATCCCCGCCGCCGGGCGGCATCCATACGCCATTGAAGATAATTTGCCAGTAAAAGCCCAGGCAGGCTACAACCAGGATGCCAACGGCGACAAGATCACCTGCGGCGTGTTGTAGGTTGCGTGTGGTGTGGTGCATGCCGGTCATGGGTTCAATGATTCCAGTTCATCTACGGTCAAGCGCGTCTCAGCCGGCGACGGGCGCGCTTGGCACCAGACCGCCACCTGTTCGCCGGCCGCAAATAGCCCCACCGGATCGGAAGGGTAACGGCTCTCGCGCACGCCCAGCATCGTCACATCGAATCCATGCAAAGCCTCAAGCCACTGGGCCCAGGTAACCATGTCAAAAGTGACCGTGAAATTGGGCAGCACGTTAAACAACACCGGCTGGCCGGCCGGGAAATGCCGGGTCATAGCGCGCAAAAACGCCAGGCTATCGGTGCAGTTGAACGGCAACCATAACGGCAACAGGTCGCCACGCACGGCGGCCCACGGCTGAACCTGCGTAAAACACTCGATCAACACTCCTGCCGGGGCGCGACCGGCTTGGGTCAGGCGCGCCCGGTGCGCCGCCAAGCCCAACCGGGCCCATTCCTCTGGATGCCCGGCCTCCAGCGCGACAAAACGATAGCCGTTCTCGCGGGCCAATTGTTCGACCCGCTCCCGCAAGGGAGGCAATGTTCCCCATTCCGATTCCGGTTGGACCTCGAGCGGCGCAAGTTTCAAAGCCCATCCCCCCCGGCGTCCGGTCAGCGCCTCGATCTCCGGGCCGCCGTCGAGAAAAGCCTGGTCGCTCACGCCGCCCAGACCACCGACCTGGAACGTGTGTCGCTCGCCGACGCGGTACTGCCGCCAGGCATAACGACAATCGGCGAAAATCAATGTGCCGCCCGGCACAAGCCATTGGTGAATGAATTCACGATACGCCGCCGGCAGGTCGAGCAACTTGTAGCGAAGGTGAGTGACCGACTTGACAAGAAAGCGGTCGTGCAGCGGATCGTAATGATGGACGATAGCCAGGTCGGGATTACGCGCCAGGAGACGACGGGCCAGAGCCATGCCATGTTCAAAGCAGGTCTGGATGTCATCAGCCGTCTGTGAACGAGCGGAAGAACGAGAGCGCGGGCGGGCATAACTGCTGAGAAAATGCTGCGAAAGGAACGGCGCATCCAGGGCTGTGGCCACATGGGCCAGGCCGCCGCTGGGAGCGCCGATGAGCATCGCGGCATAGCGACGGCGAGGATAAAGATTCACCGCGCTGCGCGCCAGGTCGTCTGCCGTGAGGGAATCGGCCCAGCGCGGATGAGCGGCCGACCAGCGAACCGATACCTCCACCGCCCGGCGTGCCGCCTCCTGCCCCAACGCCGCCAGCCCATGCAACAACGGTCGCTGCCAGAGCGGTATATCCCATACATTGAGGAATTGCCCGCTCAGCGCAGCCGCCACCGACCGCATGCACACCGCCGACGAATCAGAGCGCGTGAGGGCCGGATGCCAAAAACAACGTTCCGCGGCGCGCTCAGGAGGCCGCGTCAGGTGTGCCCCATCACTCATCCGCGATCTCTGGCGCGGGCGGCATGCAGAGCCTCGACCTGGCGTCTGACCTCTTCCAGGCGCGGGCCATGCAAGGGATAACGGCTCAACGCCCAAAAAGTGATGGCCGCCGCGATCATCGGCACTATCCCCATCATAAAGCGCAAGCCCCACAACGCCCAGATCGGTTGGGCCGGATACCATACTCCCTCGGTGGGAGGCACATAGCCGGTCACGGTCAACACCGTCCCCAATAACGCGCCCTGCAGGGTGAAGGCAAAACGAATGACAAAGCCGTTCATACCAAAGAACATGCCCTCGCGGCGCACGCCGGTCACCGTCTCGTCTTCATCCACCACATCGGCCACCAGCAAATCCGGCATGACCAGCAATCCGGCCAGGCTCAACCCCAAAATCACCGTAGCTAAAACGCCCGTGTAGAAATCGTAGGCCCACAGGAACAGCACAAACGTCACGCCAAACGTGATGCAGGCCGTCATCCAGGCCCGCCGCCCGCCCACACGCCTGGCATAAGCCGTCCATATCCCCAGAGCCGGCAATGCGGCAATAAACGCCAGCCCCAAGAGCAGCGAGTTTTGCAGCCCCACGTCGAGCACCAGGCCGCCAGCGAGCGTCAGGGGAGATTGGATATTCAACACGTACTTGGCATAGAAGGGAATCGTGGCCGTCATCACGCTGTAGGTGAATTCCTTGAACAAATTGGCCACCAGGAAATAGCGAAAACCAACATTGTTCATGGTAACGCGCAGGGCTTGCCAGAAAGGCGGTTGTGGCTCATCGGGCCGCCCGACCCGCTCCCGACTGCCGGCCAGAGAGAGGAAAAAGGAGACGGCGGTGATGACCGCAAAGAGGGCCGCCATCTGACCGCGCTGGCTCCAGCCTTCACCGGCCAGCATTGGCGGCAACGCCACGCCGATCAGTAATCCGATGACGGAAAACATCTGTCGCCACCCGGAAACGGTCGCACGCTCTTTTTGTTCCGAAAACATCTCAGGGAACAGGGCCGTCCAGCACATCACCACCCAGGTCCACAGCAAATCAAAGAACAACACCGCCACCATAAAATACACAAACAGCGGCGTCTGACCACCTTGCACAATGGGGCTGGGCGGCACCCATAAAAGGTAAAACAACAGGGCCAGCGGGAAGGTCAACGTGGCGATATAGGGAATGCGCCGGCCCCAGCGCGTGCGGGTGTGATCGGAAATATAGCCGGTCAGCGGATCGTTGACAGCGTTCCACACGCCATAGATGGCCCAGCCGGTGCCGACCAGCGCGGCCTTGAGGCCCAGCACATCAATATACAAAAATTGAATGTACGTGCCAAAGGCTTGATAAGAGAGGGCTGTGCCTAACGATCCGGCCGAGTAAAGGATTTTCTGCCATGGCTTCATGGTGAGGCTCCTGGTATCATCTCCATTTTTCGGGCTGCGTCTGGTCTCGCGCAGAGAATCAAGCCGAGCGCGGTCTGGAGACCGGCTCTAGCCTGTAGCGTCTGGTCTCGCGCAGAGACGCAGAGGCGCAGAGAATCAAGCGTGGACCCAACGGTGCCCGGCTTCGCTCTCAGGCGTCCCGTGCAGCAAAGCGATGGCGTGGGGCAAGACGGGGAGAATGACGTCCAGGCTTTCACGCACAGCTCTGGGCGAGCCGGGCAGGTTGACAATAAGCGTGCAGCCCCGAATGCCACACACGGCGCGACTGAGCATGGCATGCGGCGTCACGTGCAGGCTGCTGGCGCGCATGGCCTCGGCCAGGCCAGGGGCTTCGCGTTCGATCACGGCGCGGGTGGCTTCGGGCGTCACATCACGCGGCGCAAAGCCGGTGCCGCCTGTTGTCAAAATGAGATCGAGGCGCAATTCATCCGCCCATTGAATCAACGTACGCTGAATCGCCTCCTGTTCATCAGGCAAAATGCTCTGGGCGGCGATGTGCGCTTCGAGCCGCGCCGAAACAATTTGCGCGATGAGCGGCCCGCTTTCATCCGGCCGCTCACCGCGCGCGCTGCGGTCACTAAGTGTCAGGATGCCGACTTGCATAATCATTCCCGATAGAGTTCCACGCCGCCGGGACGGCGGCTTGAGCCGTGAGCGCAAGGTTGGCTCGCCGCGCCGTACCTGCTGGTAACCACAAGATTGGCTCGCCACGCCGTCCCCGGCGCGGCCGGCATTGAGCCGTGAGCGCAAGGTTGGCTTGCCACGCCGTCCCTGCTGGTACCCCGGCTATCACTCCTCCATCCCCACCACCTTTTTCCATTCGCCGTGAATGCCATCATCGGTCACGCCGTAATAGACGCGCAGCCCCCCCCCCGGCAGGCGTTGCACCAGGTCGTAACGTTCCCGGCCGACACGCCGGGCATGCGCCACCAATCCCAAATCGCCCAGCCAGTTGATCTGAGCCGTATCCACCGGTCGTTTTTCGTGCTGCTCAACGGCATAGCCCCACAGCTTGCGCGCCGAGCGACGCGTGACGTTATGCACCACGTTGCCATTGCGCAAGTCGCGCATGGTATAGTATTTGACGCCCTCGCGTTCTTCTACGGCGACAATCTCGACGCCGGTACGCGGCGGGGCATGCACCTGCGAGGCAACCTCGACGGGGGCGCCAGACGCGGGCGCGACTTCTGGCTCGGTTAATTTGAGACCGCGCTTGACCAGTTGCACAATTTCATCGCGCACGGCCAGACTGGTCTCGGCTTCATCGCGCACGTAAATCTTGTTATCGTCAATCGCATAAGGCGGCGCGGGCCCGCGCGGCACCCGCAAACGCACAATCCGGGCCCCGTCGCTTTCGTGAGCATCAATCGCCACCTCCACCGGCGGAGTAATCATGCTCTGAATGGCCGAGCGCAACGTGGCGATGGCACGCTCCACATCATCCACACCCTGGGGGCGTTTTCTGGCATCATCCGACACGCCGACGTAAATCGTGCCGCCGTTGGTATTGGCAAACGCGCACACATCGGCAATAATGGCATACAGACGTCCGCCGCGCTGAGTATAACCTTCGTGAAACGCCTGGACGATATTGGCGCCTTCTTCACGGGCGGCCCGGATAAAGTCAAACGGCGCCTGCGCCGGGCGATAGGGCCGGGTGCGGGCAAAGTCACCGCTCAGGAACAGTTCCTTGAGGGCGTCAAAACTGACTTCGGACAGCAACAGTTCCGTGACACGCTCGCCCACGCCCAGATTTTTAGGATTTTTCGGGTCGCGCGTCAGGCGATGCGCGTCGGAGCCTTGAATACAATGCATCCGGCGGGGATATTCCGGCTTGGAGCCATCGAAGAAGCGAGCGGTGGTGCGGCGGCCCTTGAGTTCCAGGTCGGTAACTTCGAGCGCGTGCAGGTGTGCATCTTGCGTATAAGCAATCTTGGTCTGGCCCGAAAACGCGCCCACCGTGGCCACCCCATGCGTCGAGTTGGCGTGAGCCGCAATCACCAACCCGCCGGCCTCGTCAATCACCTGATAAGCCCGCAGCACATCGGTCGTGGCGCCCACTTCCATAGAGCCTTGATCGAGACGGTCGGCCGGCACATTCAACGTGAGCAGGATGTGTTCGATCTCGCGCAGGCCCATGTCTTCGGGAAAAACCGCCAGGATGTGAAAACCAAAGGTGGCGGTAAATTCAAAACCGGGCAAGACCAAAACCTTTTGCCGCACGCGGCGATATTCGTCCAGGCGACGTTGTTCTTCCGGCTTGATGCGTTGCAGGCGTTCGAGCCATTCGAGTTGCGTCATCTCATCGAGCATGCGCGCGTAACCGGCCACGCTATTATGGTCGGTGAACGCGATGATATCCAACCCGCGCTCTTCAGCCTTTTGCAAAATATCCAGCGCAGTGACATTGGCTTCCTGATAATCGGAAGAGGCAGGGGTGTGCACATGGAGGTCCACCCGCCGCCATTGCTTCTGGGTGTCTTTTTTTCTGGTGGCCAATGAGAACCTCGACTGATAATGTGTCACAGGCAGCGTTGAACGTTGCACGTTTCATGCGATGTGTTTTTTGATGGTGTCCAACAATTCGGATGGTTTGAACGGCTTTTGGATAAAGGCGTTGGCGCCGGCCCGCAGGCACTGGTCACTGCGGTCTATGCCCGAAAGCATCACCACCGGTGTCGTCTTGACCTGCTCATCAGCGCGAATGGCCTTGAGAATCTCCAGGCTTTCGACATCGGCCAGATGGAAATCCATCAAAATCAAATCGGGCTTTTGAGCCTGGGCGGTGGGCAATACGTTTTCCGGGCGCGGGCAAATAATGCTGGCATATCCCTCAATCTGAAACAGGGTTTGCAACAGCGCCGAGGTACTGCGGTCATCGTCCACGATTAAAATAGTCTTGTTCACGGCTTCCTCTTCTTTTTTGCAGCGCCTGGGGTCGTTCGCCCAGGCTTGGGGGAGGCGCGACGTCGAGTCGAGCGTTTAGGAGCGGGCAGATGGTGCGCGTCGCGCAAGGCGGCCTCGAACACTTGCTCGACGTTATCGGCCAGCACAAACTGAACCGACTGGCGCACTTCTTCTGGTATATCATCCAGGTCTTTTTCGTTGGGCCGCCAGCACTTTTTCCTTGATGCCGCCGACCGGCAACACCTGACCGCGCAGGGTAATCTCGCCGGTCATGGCCACATCATCGCGCACCAGGCGACCCGTCAACAACGAAGCCAGGGCCGTGGCCATGGTCACGCCGGCCGAGGGACCATCCTTCGGCACGGCGCCGGAGGGGACATGCAAATGGATGTCGCTCTTGTTAAAGAAATCTTCGGGAATCTTTAAATCCCTGGCTTTGGAGCGCACGTAACTGAGCGCGGCCTGAGCGCTTTCGCGCATCACATCACCCAGCTGGCCGGTCAACAAAAAGCCCTTGCCGCCCGGCATGCGGGTCGCTTCGACAAACACAATATCGCCGCCAAAAGGCGTCCACGAGAGGCCGGTCGCCACGCCGGGGATCATGGTCCGCTCGGCCATTTCGGGATAAAAATGCGGCTTGCCCAAAAAGCCTTCCAAATCGCCGGTATCCACCGTCACATGCTCGGCCTGGCCCTCGGTGATGCGGGTGGCCACGCGGCGACACACTTTGCCGATCTCGCGTTCCAGGTTGCGCACGCCCGCTTCACGCGTATAGTCGCGGATAATCTTGATCAGGGCCGCATCGGTGAACACGACCTCGTCCGGGCGCAGCGCATTTTCCTTGATCTGGCGCGGGATCAGATACCCTCGCGCAATGTGCAATTTTTCCGTTTCGGTATAGCCCGAGAGCATAATGATTTCCATCCGGTCGCGCAACGGACCTGGAATCGGCTCCAGCATATTGGCCGTGCAGATGAACATCACCTGCGACAGGTCAAAAGGCACGTCCAGGTAATGATCGCGGAACTCGCGGTTCTGTTCCGGGTCCAGCACTTCCAGCAAGGCCGAAGCCGGGTCGCCCCGGAAATCCACGCCGAGTTTATCTACCTCATCCAACATAAAGACCGGGTTCTTGGATTCGACGCGGCGCAGGGCCTGGAGAATGCGGCCGGGCATGGAGCCGATATAGGTGCGCCGGAACCCACGAATCTCGGCCTCGTCGCGGATGCCGCCCAACGATTGGCGGATGAACTTGCGGCCCATCGCGCGCGCGATGGATTGCCCCAGACTGGTCTTGCCCACGCCGGGCGGGCCGACAAAGCACAAGATGACGCCCTCGCGTTCACGGCGAATGTAATCCACTTCTGGCGCGGGTTTCCCGGTTTCGGATGGTCCGGCGGCTCCGGGTTCGGCCTCTTCGGCGGCCTTGCGCTCGAGCCTCAATTTGCGCACGGCCAGGTATTCCAGAATCCGCTCCTTGATGTCTTTCAAGTCGTAATGGTCTTCGTCCAACACGGCCCGCGCATGCGCCACATCCAGGTTATCGGGCGTGGTCTTGCTCCACGGCAAAGTCACCATCCAATCCAGATACGTGCGAATCACACCATACTCGGCCGCGGCGGTGGGCAATTTGGACAGGCGGTCCAGTTCGCGTTTGGCCTCTTTGAGGGCCTCTTCGGGCATACCGGCCGCTTCGATCTTGGCGCGGAACTCTTCGACTTCTATCTGTTGCTCATCTTGCTCGCCCAGTTCTTTTTTGATGGCCTTGAGTTGCTCACGCAAGAAATACTCGCGCTGGACCTTTTCCATTTCGGTATGGGCTTCGGTTTGAATCTTGCGCCCCAGTTCCAGCACTTCGAGTTCTTTGGAAAGCAACGCCACCACTTTGCGCAGCTTGCCGGCGACATCGTCAATCTCCAGCACTTCCTGAGCATCGGCCAGGTCAATCCGAATGTAGGTAGCAATGGCATACACCAGTTGACGCGGATCGTCAATGGCCGCCGCCATCGCTCCCAGTTCATCGGGAATCCCCGGGATCAACTCGACCATGTGGCTGAACAACTCGACCACCTTGCGCCGCAAGGCTTCGAGTTCCACGTTCATCTCCTGGGCTTCGGGGGCGCGCACCACCCGCGCCCGCAAGTACGGATTCAACGCCGTGTATTCTTCGATACGGATGCGCTCGATGCCGGTCACGATGAGCCGGATGGTGCCATCCGGCATGCGCAGCAATCGCTGAATGGTCGCCAGCGTCCCCACCCGGTAACAATCGTCCGGGCCTGGCTCTTCAATCTCTGGATTCTTGCTGGCCACCAGACCGATGACCTTTTTTTCCAAAATGGCGTCATCCACCAGTTTGATCGAACGGGGTTGTCCAATGGTCAATGGGACGGACGTCAGTGGATAGACCACGACGCCGCGCAAAGGCAAAATCGCCAGCTCGTGAGGTAAATCGGCCAGGGTCATCATAGGCGCTTCTTCCACCGGTGATTCACTCACTATCGCATTAACAGCTTCGGGCCGAAAAAGATAAGCCCCATCCAATCTGAACTCAGCTTCCATGTAAATACCTTTTCTGGTTACCCAATAGCACAGCGCGGCCCGTTCCGCGTGCCGCCCTCCAACACCAAGACATTCTCCTTACCACAGTGAAGGAGATTGCTTCGGGCGTTTTGCACCCTTTTGTAGCACAGCGTGGCTCATCCACCTATCTCAATGACCGGCACCCGTCGCGCCTGCGCCTTGGGCAGCGTGACCCGCAAAAATCCATCCGCGTACATCGCCTCAATACCCTCCGGGTCCACTGCCCAGTGCAAATAAACCTCGACGCGAAATTCACCATAACGAATTTCCAACTGATGATAAGCTACTTTGGGAAACGGGTCTTGCCGTATCCCCCCGATGACCAACAGGCGGCCCTGAAGTTCGATACTGAAATCCGATTCCTTCATGCCGGCCACTTCAACGCGCACGACAATCGCCTCATCGGTTTCATACACATCGGTCGGCGGACGCCAGGCGTGGGCATGGCGCATGACCACCCAGCGCGTTGGAGCCATCAAGTCCTGATACACCCGCTCTATCTCGGTTTGCACCCGATTCCACGGATCACGTAGCTCATGATGCTCACCCATGAGATTACTCCTGTCCTACCACTGCTCCGGCGCGATCGCCTCATCGCGTCATGTTGCATATATTTTACCACACTTGACGTTCATCTGAAAAGTGAACTGGTTTCCAAGCCCACATCTGACCTATCCCTATGCGTCCGTGAGCGCCGGTCTTAAAAGTTGCAGGGTAAGAGAGCCAGTGATAAAATGAAACTCCAGAGGGGAAAATGGAGGTGAAGGATGGCCGAAGAAAACCAACTGTTTGCCGTGCCCGAAGCCGAACCGCGGCCTCCGGTTGAGAGCCGGCTGACGCCGCGTTCGACCCTGGCCGAAACGATGGCCGGCTTTCAGCGTTATATGCACCGTCGCGGCCTGGCCGAAAACACAATCAAATCGTTTCAATACGACCTGAATATCTTGATGGAGTATCTGGGGCGGCGGCGGGCTGTGGGCGATATTGCGCTGCGCGACCTCAAGCAATTTGTAGAGTGGTTACAACACGGGCGGGGTATCCCCTGTAATACCAAATCGCTGGCGCGCCGCATTACCACCCTCAAGGTCTTTTTCGGCTGGCTGACCGAAAGCGGCATCCTGGAGACCGACCCGGCCGCCCCCCTGGTTCAGGTCCAGGTCAGCACCCCCCTGCCCGACATCCTCCTGGACGATCAGGTCGAGCAATTACTGGCGACCACGACCAGGCTACGCCACGCCGAAAAACCTGATGCACGGCCTCACGTGCTGGTATCGCTGCTGTTGACGACCGGCATCAAAAAAAGCGAGTGCATGAACCTGGTGTTGAACCATCTGGATTTTTCGGATCCGGCGCAACCGGCCGTGTGGATTCGCTACGCCAACCCGCGCCATCGTTTGAAGGAACGCCGGCTCAAACTCGACCCGGCCTGGCCCAGGGTGTTGGCGGAATACCAGGCCCAGTACCACATCAAGGACCGGTTGTTCCCCTGTACGGCGCGCAATCTGGAATACGTGCTAGCCGAAGCCGGAACACTGGCCGGTTTGCCCAGGCAGCTTTCCTTTGAGATGTTGCGCTGGACGTGCGCCGTGCGCGATTTCAAAGCCGGCATGCCGCCGGATGAACTGCGGCGTAAACTGGGACTATCCAAAATCACCTGGACGCTGAGGACGCAGAGAAAGCGAAAAGAACCTCTGCGCTCTTTGCGCCTTGTATAGAGTAGCCCTCAATGGAGAGCCATTTCACCGCCGAGACGCTGAGGACGCAGAGAGAGCAAAAGGAACCTCTGCGTTCTCTGCGCCTCTGCGGTGAAAAATCCCTTTCACGGCGAATTCCGCATCACAACCGGCAGATAGATTCGGCGTGGATTGACGGTGACGTTTTGCGGATGCGTCACCGGCCCGCATGTATTCGTCGCCGTGACCACCACCGTGTGCGTCCCTGCTGTCGCAAAGGCATGCACTACACTCTGCCCGCTCATCGGCGCGCCGCTGTCAAAGCTCCACTGGAAGGTCGGCGCGGGAACGCCGGCGGTGTAGGTGGCGGTGAACGTCGTCGCCTGCTGCACGAGGATGGGCGACGGCGCGTAGACAAAGCTCAGCCCCGTCACCGGCGTGCAGGCCGGTTGAACCGTCACCGCATTGACAACGGTGTGCGCATCGGTATAGCCCAGGCTGTCCGTGATCAGCAGCGTGACCGTGTAGACCCCAGGCTGAGTGTAGGTATGTGATGGATTCTGCACCGCGCCAGTTCCACCGTCGCCAAAGGTCCAAAGCCAGCCGACAATCGGCGGGCCGTTGGTCGTGGATGTGTCGGTAAAGTAGACTGTATCGCCAGCGACGATGCTCGTCGCGCTCTGCTCGAAGCGGGCGACCAGGTCGGGCGGGTTGACGGTAACGGTAACCATCGCCGCGTCGCTATAGCCGCAGCCATCCGTAGCAGTAAAGACAACCGTGAAAGCGCCATCGTGTGTGTAGACATGCGAAGCGGTCAGCCCGCCGCTCACCGGCCCATCGCCCCAATCCCACTCGTAGCTCAACGCTGTGCCATTGGTTTCGGCTGTGGCGGTAAAGTAGACCGTGCCGCCGGCCACAATTGCAGCCGGATGGCGAGCGAGACTGGTATGGATGGTCGGCGTGACAATGTCGAACGTGACAGGCACGCCCAACGCGCTGGTCACACCCTCGCCGCTGGCGATGACGGCATAATCCCAGTTAGTGATGGCGCCCGGCGTGCAGGTGAGGATGCCGCTGAACCAGCCTGTAGCTGTGCCGCCGCCCGCCGGGAGTTCGGCAAAGTTCCACTGCACCGAATGGCCCACTTGCGTGCCATCGCTGTCGCTGTAAGCGAACCCGGTTGGGAACTTGTCACCCAACACCACGTTGGTGCCCGCCTCGTTGCCGTTATTGGTCACTGTCAGTGTATATGTGACGGGCATCCCCGCCACCCGCGTGCTTTGATAAACCTTGCCAACCTCAAAGTAAGGCAGGGCAATGGGGATGTCATAGTAGCTTGAATTATCGTCATAGTATGGCTCAACATCCACATCGGGTTGGTCGCTGGCAATTTCGGCCCAGTTGGTCAAGATGTCCAGACCGGTAGCCGTGTCGGTAATGCGCACGGTCAGATAGATTTCGTTCCACTCGCCGGTGTGGATGGGCCACAGTTGCCAGATCAGGTTGTTGCCATCCTGCTCATCGGGCGGCCGGTCGCACCAGTCGGTCCAGCCGCACCAGTGCTGCTGCGCCGAAACGAACTCTAGCCCGGCGGGCAGTGTATCGGTGAGCCAGGCGTTGCCTGCCAGGTTCCACCACCAGGTGTGACCCGGCTGGTTGTTGCCAAAGGCCAGGCTAAAGGTAATCAGCTCGCCGGGCAACAGATAGCCTGCCACCAGGTCCTTTCTGACCCACAGGTTGGGGCCGGTGCTCAGCGTGTAATCGCCAAAATTATCAGCGGAATTGGCATCGTCCGCGGCCAGCGTGACCTCGGCCGTGTTGATGAGAATCAGCCCCAAAGGCACAGGCTCCGCCATCGTCGCATTGAAGCCAAAGTCGAGCCGATAACCAGGATGGACATTCTCCATCGTGAACGCGAACCAGTGTTCGGCGTCGTTGCGGGTATAATCTGAAACGCGGTTCCAATCGGTCCAGGGATCGCCTTCCAGCGTCATTGAAAACGGATAAGTATCAGTCATCACCGCCAGCGGAACCTGAACGTCGCCCACGTTTTCGACCGAGATCTGATACCAGGCGTGGCCGGGCCGGTCGCCGTGCCAGTCGCCCCACTTGGTCACGCGCAGGTTGGGGCCGTGATCGTACAGCGTCTCGGTCCACGTGCTGGTGTTGTCGTCAAAAGTGTCTTCGCCTGGCAGCGGGCTGACCTGGATCGTGTTGACCAGCAGTGTGCCGGGCAGCGCGTCAGCGTCCACATCCAGCACAACCTCAAAGCCGTCCTGGTAGCCGTTATCCAGGCCGGGGAATTCCCACACCACGTAATCCGCGCCAACGAACGCCGGCGCAAGCGGCGTCCCGCCAAACCAGGTGGCCTCGCTGAAGGTCGTGCTGACCGGCAGGGTATCCGTCACACGGAACGCGCCCACGGGCACATTGCCGTTGTTGCCGACCCAGACGTTATAGCGCAGCTCGCCGCCGGGCACGAGTGTGCCCCAGTTCCAGCGCTTGTTGATGTTGAGATTGGTGTGCGGATTGTTCACGTTGCCCCACCAGGTCTGTTCGTTATCGTCTGGTGTCAGGTCGCTGGTCGCATAGATCACAGCCGTGTTGGAAATGGGCAGGCCGGGCCAGGCATTTTCGTCCACGTGAGCGCGCACGTACACCTGCTCGCAACGCCAGCCATTGATTGACGGGCGCGTGAGCACCAACTGGTGGGCGCCGCTGAATAGCTCGGCCCAGCCGGCGCTTTCCGCCCACCAATATTGCAGCGTCATCGAAGGATGCAGCGTGTCGGTGATAAACACCTGGCTGCTGGAGGTCGAGCCGTTGTTGCACGGATTGACCGCAAAGACCACGTCGTAGCCGGGCGCGGGGTCGCCGGTCCAGGCCCACTTGCCAATGTTGAGCTGCGTGTCATTGGCGACCAGGTCTACCGCCCAATCGTGGTAATTGTTCCACGGGTCGGCGTCGTAATCCGGCGTAGCAATCTGCACCACGTTTGTGATGCGCGCGCCAGGCGCCAGCCCGCCGTCTATGCTGACATAGACGTCAAACGAGTTATCGGTGTAGGCGCCCAGGCTGCCCATATCCCAGATAACCTGGTTAGCGTTCAACGTGAAGGGCAAGCCAGAGGTATCGGTGATGTAAGCCAGGCCAGTTGGCAGCGTGTCCGTAATCAGGACATTGTTAGCGGCGGCGTCGCCATAGTTGTGATAATTGATGCGGTAGGCATAGTTGCCGCCGGGCGCGGGCTGGCCCTGGCCTTGCTTGTCTATCGCCACATTGGCGGCCGGCTCGTGAAAGACGTTGCGCACCCCATCGCCGTCCGGCTCCTGGTAGCGCACCCTGACGTTCTGGCCGGGCAGCAAATCCTGCGGCGAGAAATCGCACACGTAAGCGCCGCCATCGGAGCTGACGACAAAATTGCGGTGGCTTTCGCCGATGCCGTCAATCCAGCAACTGCCGTCCAACATTTGCGGCGGCGCAAGCCAGGGAACCGTAACGTTCCCCGAAACACTATTATTGTCTACATCCACCTGGCCTGTGATCTCGCCTACTTGCACAGTAGTAGTATAGCCATTGTCGAGCGCGGCATAGACCCAATCGCCGGGCTGAATATCGGGCCGCTCGGGCTGCCACTGATGGTGATGCGTCGAAAAGCCGGAATTGCCTCCCCACCACGGCCAGGCCGCCGTCGTCACCTCGACGGTCGCTCTGATGACGCCGCTCTCGTCGGTGACAATGACCCAACCGGTGTGGCCCGGTTCGTAATTGCCATCCACCCCGTCGTCGCCGTAATCAACCGTGACGACCAAATCCGGCGTCTGGAAGCGGCGATGGAAACCAACCTGGGCATAGTCAATCGTGGTAAAGTAGTTGACGTCGCCCTCAGCCCCGCGCGGCACATCGGCAAAGGCGGCGCTATAATTGCCGCTGCCGTCGGTCTGCACGTACTGGCGCGGGAAACCCCACAGGTCTATCTCTACCGGCTCGTGGTCGAGCGCGTCAATCTGCCCCCAAACCGTATCGGTGATAGAAGATGCATACGCGGTGAAGGGGTCGGGGATGTGAATGACGACAGGCTGAAGCGCCGCGCCGGCCTCGATGGCCACCACGTCGCCGGGATCAAACGTCTCGCCAAATTCCACGTCCCAACACCTGTCCCAATCAATGACCATTTGCGCCGCTGCGCCGGTGATGGTGATGGGCGCGCTGTAAGCGCAGCCCCAGATGCGCGTGCGGTAAATGTCTAGATCAACCCACTGCACCTCGCCGCCGCTAAAGGCCACATCGGTATAGCTGTTGTCGTCGGTGTTGACATCGCCGGGCGGGGTGGTGATTTCCACGGTGTTGGTGTACCAGCGCAGCGGCGTGCCGGGCTCGTCCAGGTTGGCGTTGAATTGCAGCCAGCCCGAATCGCCCGGATACAGCTCGGAAAATTGCCACCTGAGCACATCGCTGCTCAACTGTTGAGAAATGAGGCGGCCCCAGTCAAAGCCCATGTTCCACCCGCCATCCCAATTGGTCAGCTCGGGCAATGTGTCCGTAATCCAGGCATTGCTGATCGTCTGGTCGCCAATGTTTTCAAAGTTGATCTGGTAGCCCAACTGCCCGTCGCCGTTCCACCAGTGCTGCTTGGTCACGCGCAGGTTGGGGCCGGGCTCGTTGATGGTCACGCCAACACAAGCGGTGTTGTTGTGGGGCGTGTCGTCGGCCGCAGGGATGTCTGCCGTGACGCAGTTTTCGAGCAGCGCGCCGGGCGTGACTGCGCTATCCACATCGAGCGCAAAGTCAAAGCCAAAGCCATTGTTGACCTGGAGAACGCCCGGGTCCCACACCACGTACTCATCGGTCACAATGACGGGTGGGAAGGGCTGGCCGTTGTGTCCATAGGCGCTGCCGGGCCGGTAGGATGTCCCCGGCGGCAGCGTGTCGGTGATGCGAACTGCGGTGGTGATATTGCCTCCATTCCCGACATAGATGCCGTAACGAATCCAGCCGCCAGGCACCAGCGCGCCGCCGTTGTACCACTTGTTGGCGTTCACATCGTAACGCGGGCCGCTGACGTGGGCGTCGGTGTTGGTGCGCTCGTTATTGCCGGGGTCAATGTCGTCGAGCGTCGCCACAATGACGTGGTTGACCAGCGTGGTGCTGATGTGCGCCGCCGGGTCGAGCAGCAGCCTGAGGCTCATGTGCTCGCAGCGGTTCCCCGGAAAGCCCGGCGCGTACAACACCAGTTGGCCGCCGGTAGTGACCACTTCTGTCCAGTATTGCTGCTGCCCATCGTGCGGCCACCAGCCCAGCAAAGTCGTCGAGACCGGCAGCGTATCGGTCAGCCAGACGGGGCCGGCCGCCGCGCCGCGGTCGCTGCACACGCGGATGGTGTACTCGAACTCCTGGCCCGGCGTGGGGTCGCCAGGGTTGGGCCACTTGTCCACGTTCACGCCGGCGTCGTCTTCCCACACGTCCACCGGGCCAGCACACCGGCTGTCATTGCCGGGATCGCTATCGCCGATAGCGGTTGTGGAAATGGAAGCGCAGTTGAGGCCAAGAGCGCCTGGACCGGCAGGCACATCGCCGTCCACCTGCACCGTCAGCATAAATGCCTCGTTGGTGCCCGGCGGCAAATCGCCCAGGTTCCAGGTGATGACGCCGCCGGGGCCGATCTCTGGCACAACGCCGCTGGTATCGCCGGCCCATGTCGTTGACAAAGGCAAGGTATCTACAATGATGGCATCAGTAGCCACGCCATCGCCGTTGTTGGCATAGATAATGCCATAGACATACACACCGCCGGGCCGGGCGTGACCGGAAGGCGTCCATTTCCACACGCCCACTTCGGGCGCCGGCTGGCGGACCACGTTGCCGACCCAATCGCCATCAGGCTCTTGATACCACAGCCACACATTCTGGCCGGGCTGCAAATCCCAGCCCATTGCGCCCAGGTCGGTCACGTGAGTTCCGCCATCGGGGTCGAGCGCAAAGCCTTCGCCGGGGCCGTTCTCAACATTGCAGCTGGCGTTGAGCGTCTGCGTGAACCAATTGGCGTTGAGTGTGGTGGTGACGAGATCGTTGTCAATATCCAACTCGCCATCCATCGTCCCCACACGGGCCGTGGCAGCATAGCCATTATCCACCAGGCCATACACCCAATCGCCGGGCGCAATATCAGGCTGCCCGCCCGAGCTCCAGCCCTGCCAGTTGGTCGAAAAGCCGGTCTGCCCGCCCCACCAGGGCACCTCGCCTGTTTGGAGCGTGGCCGTGTCTTTGATGGTCACGCCGTCGCTTTCTGTCAGCGTGATCCAGAGCGTGTGCCCTGCCGCGTAATTGCCCTCGATCCAGTTGTGACCATAGTTGACGTTCATCATCAATTGCAAGGGCCAGGCAAAGTTGATTACTGTGTCGCTATCTGGCTCAACATAGAGCACAGCCACTGTCTCCCATGGTTGGAGGTCCCAGATACCATCAAAATCGCATTGAAAGCTGCCACCGTCAGCGTCTACGCCTGTCACCACCACCGGCGACGGGCCATTTTCTACCCAGACCTCGCAGCGCACGGTGACGGTGGTGTACCAGGGCGCATTGACCGTGCCAGAGACCAAATTGGTATCGGCGTCAAACACGCCTTCAATCGTCCCGACAGGGTTGACTTCTGTTGTCTGGCCGGCAGATGTAGCCGTGACAATGTCTCCAGGCTGAATATCGGGTTGCGCTGGGTCCCAGCCCCACTCCCACGAATAAAACTCACCCCGCCACAAGTTTGCCTGGCCGGTGACGGTAGCCTTGACGCCATTGCCATCTGCCACTGTGATGACGACGGTGGCGCCCGAGCCGGCATAGGCAATCACCCAATCGTGGGCATAGTTGACATCAATCATCATATTGGGCGCGCCAGGGCGCAGCACCGGGTTGCTATAGGGCATGGTCCAGTTAATGCCGTCCGTAGACTCGGCGTAACCGATGCCGAGGCTTGGCCCGGTGCCGCTGCGGAACCACATCTTGTAGGTCGAGCCTTCCAGCAAGATTGACTGGCCCGAAACGCCTGCACTGTCCCAGCCAGTGGTCAGCACCGGGTCGCCATGCTTGGTCCAGGCGATGCCATCGGGCGAGGTCGCCAAACCGATCTGCCCGCTGCTGTCGTACCACATTTCATAAACGCTGCCATTCTTGACGACGTAGGGCCAAAAGAGTCCACCCTCGTCCCAATCGCCGGGATTGCCCTGCGTGAGCACCGGGTTGCCGGCGTACTTGGACCAATCAATGCCGTTGGTTGATGTGGCATAGCCGATGCTGCACACCGAGTAATCAGCATTGCAGCCGTGATACCACATCTTGTACACGCCGCCGTCCAGGATGACGGTGGGGCCGTCCGATTCCATTTCGTCCCAGTCGCCGCCGCCGCCGCCAGGCAGCACCGGGTTGCCGGGATAAATGTTCCAATCTACGCCGTCGGTCGAGGTGGCATAGCCCGTCTGCCAGGGCCCCTCGTAATCCGGCCCGCCGGAAAACCACATCTTGTACAGGCCGCCGTCCTGCATAATGGCTAGCTGGCCGCGATAGCCGCTGTCCCATTCGCCGGGGTCGCCCACGCCGATGAGGGGATTGCCGGCGTGCTTGGTCCAGGCAATGCCATCGCTCGATTCGGCCAGGCCAATGTGCCACCCCAGCAGAGGGTTAAAGCCATCGTACCACATGCGGTATTGGCCCGAATCGGAAATGACGCGGGGAAAATTGGTGCGATTGCTGTCCCAATCGCCGACCGCCTCGATGCCGGCGCGGCTTGCCGGAACGAGTTGGGGAGAAAATGCCGGCGAGCGCAGTTGAAGCGGCGCGGGCGGCCTGTCGGCAAAAGCGGGTTGCTTTGCCCACGGTGGATACTTTTGGGGCAAGGGGGCAACTCTTACAGGCGCGGGGGACGCCAACCAGGAGCCGCTGCCTGGCGATTTGGGAAGCATAGCCGCTGGCCCGACAGCAACAAGGGGTGGGGGCTTGTCATTTGGAGACGCAATTTCAATCATTGGATCGAGCATCGAGTCCTGTGCGCTGACGGGTGCAGAGACAGCCAGGCCTATCATCAAAATCGCAGCTGCAACCAGGACAATTATAGACAGGAACCTGCGGTATAACATTGGATTTACTCCTTTTCTAGAAACAACAGGCGGAACGAGAACGAATAACCAGGTGAGGTAAAGAGGAGGGTAGAGAGGGAAAAGGCTTGTGAAAATAGACTCTACCCAGGTGGGGATAGAGCCGATACAAAACCATTAGCCATCATTTTCTCCTTTCCTCGTCATCCCGCAAGGGGAGACTAGGGCGGGCATCTGTCATTGATGCATGGTGATTACTCAGCCTGTCATTGCGAGCCGCTCCCTTTGTTTCCCTCAGGGTAAACTCTGGCGGCGAAGCAATCCCCTGTCTGTTGGCGAAGGAGATAGCTTTAGGCGCGGAGCCTATCCTGGGCAATGTGAAGAATGCCCTCGCAATGACAGGAAGGTGAGTAGTTATGATGCGCTTTCATTATACAATATGCCACCCTGCTTTTCAGATGCGCTCTGAGGCATCCCCATGCGTCAGCAAGCGGCACAGGGATGCCACTTCAGTCTAAGAGCGCTGATCCTACGCGCGGTATTTTTGCCAGGCCTGCCATGCAAATAGCAGGGCGAGGATTCCCCAGGCGATGCGTTCCCACCACCTTCCGCCGCTCAAGGCCACGCCCAGGCAAAACAGGGTCATCGCGAGCGAAAGGTAAAAAACAACACGGGGAGCGCCGAACACGATGTGACGAGGCTTGCCTTGTTGCGAGGCAATGTATTCATAATAACTGACGGTCGCCAGCAGAGCAGCCAGCCCAACAATCCACAGGCCGTTTGTCAATACCCCCAACCAATCAATCATAGCGCAAGCGATTCGAGACGCCCGCAACGAGGGCTATGGCCATGACCATCCCGGCCAATGCCGCAGAGCCGGGACACGGTCCGCCGCCCGATTTTGAGGGTGTGGGCAAAGGCACAACAGTGGGTGTGGGCGAAGGTGGCGGCACAGGGGTAAAAGTGGGTTCCGGTGTGTCCGTAGGTAAAGGGGTACTGGTGGCCGGTGGCGATTGGCCACCAGAGGATGGGGGTTGTACAGGCGGGGCTTGCGTAACCACGCCCGGCACCTGGGTGGCAACCTCCGGTGGGACATAGGTAACAAACGGCGAGATAACCGGCATCAATGTGCCCAATTGCGGCGGGGGAACATCGGCTATGACTATCTGGCGACCGGGCCACATCAACATCAGAGCCGCCAGGGATACTATCAGACTGATACGCAAGAGGCGTGTGGCGTTCGTAATACTCCTCCAGGGGATCAAGCAAAAACCGTTACTTGCACGGTCAGCGGTTAAGGTGTATGGTGATTATACCTCATTTTGACAATATGTCAATATAGCCGCCGAGGACGGCGGCTTTAAATTTTAGACATTATCAAGAATAGTATTTTTCACCGCCAAGACGCGAAGGACGCAAAGATTTTCAATAT
>FWPV01006042.1_pt1 | contig 23570 bp, 22 predicted proteins | sample 2228371 | NCBI WGS metagenome assembly FWPV01 (sample SAMEA103939776, study PRJEB20133) | metagenome | reverse complement strand
CCCCTCAGCCGCTCCGGGTGGCCGACCAGGCGAGGGCAGGGGCGGAAGGCTTCTGGGAGAGGGCGGGGGAGCGCGGGTCAGGGTCGGGGACCCCGGGCCTCCTTCCCCACCTGACTGACGATCATGACCCTGTCCGATATCCTGGCGGCGCGGGAGCGGCTTGGCGGGCTGGCGCAACGCACCCCCCTGGTCTATTCCCGGACGTTGAGCCGGCTCTCCGGCGGCGAAGTTTACCTCAAGCTGGAAAACCTGCAGACCACCGGTTCCTTTAAGCTGCGGGGGGCCTTGAACCGGCTGACGCTCCTCAAGGAGCGGGGCGAGGGCCGCCGGGTGGTGGCCGCTTCGGCCGGCAACCATGGCCAGGCGGTGGCCTTCGCGGCCGGCGTCCTGGGTCTGGAGGCCGTCATCGTCATGCCCGAGGGGGCCTCGCTGAGCAAGCAACTGGCGGCCCAGGGCTATGGGGCCACGGTCATCCTGCACGGGGCCGACCTCTCCCAGGCCCTGAAGCGGGCCCAGGCGCTGACGGCCCAGGGCTATGTCTTTATCCACCCGTATGACGACCCGGAAGTGGTGGCCGGCCAGGGCACCCTGGGGCTGGAAATCGCCGAGGACCTGCCTGCCGCGGACACGGTGCTGCTGCCGGTGGGGGGTGGGGGGCTGGCCGCAGGCGCGGCCCTGGTCCTCAAGGAAAAGCGGCCCGGAATGCGGCTTATCGGGGTCCAGGCGGCGCAGGTCCCCTCCCTGGCCCAAGCCCTGGAGCGGGGCCAACCCACCCCGGTGCCGGCCCGGGAGACCCTGGCGGACGGCATCCGGGTGCCCCTCACCGGGGGTCATACCTTCCCGCTCCTGCAACGGCTCCTGGATGAGGTGGTGCTGGTGGCCGAGGAGGACATCGCCCAGGCCGTGCTGGTGCTCCTGGAGAGCAAGAAGATCCTGGCCGAAGGGGCCGGGGCCGCTACCACCGCCGCTTTTCTCGGACCCCTGGCCGGCCGGGACCTGGGCCGTCAGGTGGTCCTGGTGGTGAGCGGCGGCAACATGGACATCCCCCTGCTGGAGCGCGTCCTGGTGCGGGCCCTGCTCCTGCGGGGGCGGCTGTTGACCCTCACCGTGGTGTTGCCTGACCGCCCCGGCTCCCTGGGCCGCCTGGCGTCCCTGGTGGGGGAGAGCCAGGCCAACATCCTGCATCTGTTCCATGACCGCATGGCCCGGGACCTGCCCCTGGACTTCACCCGGGTGGAACTCCATCTGGAGACCAGGAGCGCGGCCCATGGCCGGGAGGTGCTGGCCGCGCTGCAGGCCGCGGGCTACCGGGTGGAGGACCACCCAGGGAAATGAAAGCTCAGGGAGCCGATCCGGAGGAATTCCCCCCGGATGAAGCGGTGGCCGTGAACAGCATCCTGGACTCATGAAACTGGCTATCCTTTCCGACATGCATGGCAATCTGCCGGCGCTGGAGGCGGTTCTGGCGGACCTCGCCGGCCAGGAGGTTGATGCCATTTACCATCTGGGCGACCTGGTGGGCTACAACCCGTTCCCCAACGAAGTGGCGGCCCGGGTCAGGGACCTGGGCCTCACCGGGGTGGTGGGCAACTACGACCTGGCAGTGGCCGCCGACGTTCCCGACCCCATCGCCACGTATCTCAACCCCGCCATCAGCGAGATGGCCAAAGACATTTACCGTTGGACCCGGGCCCGGGTGTCTTCTGAAACCCGGGAATATCTCTTGAGCCTGCCGGAGCGTCTCACCCTGGAAATAAACGGCCTGGGAATCCTCCTGGCCCACGGCAGCCCCCGGCACATCCGGGAATACCTGCGCCCCCGCCTGGGCGATGAGGAGCTTCGCCCGGTGTTGGAGGCCATCCCTGAGGCGGTGCTGTGCACCGGCCACACCCACCTCCCCATGGTGCGGCAAGTGGGGGGCAAATGGCTCATCAATCCCGGCAGCGTGGGCTTCCCCAAGGACGGCGACTACCGGGCCAGCTATGCCCTGGTGGCGGTGGGGGAGGACTTGCAGGTGGAAATCCGGCGGGTGGACTACGATGTCCGGCGCACCGCCGACGCCCTTCTGGCTTGCGGGCTGCCGGCTCAGGCCGCCGCAGACCTGCGCCGCGGCGGGCGGGAAAAACCATGACGCGGCGGCCAGGGCGGGGCAGCCTGCCCCCTGCCCGCCGCGATTTTTGCCACCCTCGAGGGACTTATGAGCGTTTCCCGGAAGATCAAAGCCTCCATGGAGAGCGCCTCCTGGATCCGGCGGATGTTCGAGGAAGGTGCGGAACTCAAGGCCCGGTTGGGGGCCGATCGGGTCTTCGACTTCACCCTGGGCAACCCCGACCTGGAGCCGCCGCCCCGCTTCAAGGAGGCCCTCCGGGTTGCGGCGGCCGACCCCACTCCCGGCCTGCACGGCTATATGCCCAACGCCGGGCTGCCCACCGCCCGGCAGGCCCTGGCGGCCCAACTGCAACTCCGCTACGGACGGCCGTTCGGGCCCGAGGATCTGGTCCTCACCTGCGGTGCGGCCGGCGGCCTCAACATCGCCCTCAAGGCCCTCCTGGACCCGGGCGACGAAGTGGTGGTCCTGGCCCCCTTCTTCCCCGAATACCTGTTTTACGCCGACAACCACGGGGGCGCGGCCCGGGTGGTGGAGAGCCGCGAGGACTTTTCCCTGGACCTCGACCGGCTGGCCGCAGCCCTGAACCCGCGCACCCGCGCCGTCATCGTCAATTCCCCCAACAATCCCACCGGGCAGGTGTACGACGAGGCCTCCCTCCGGCAACTGGGGGCCCTCCTGGCCGACTTCGGCGCCCGGCGGGGGGAGCCGGTCTATCTCTTGGCCGACGAGCCTTATGCCCGCCTGGTCTATGACGGCCTTTCCCTGCCCAACCTCTTCGCGGTTTATCCGCACACCATCCTGGTGACCTCCTTTTCCAAGGAGCTTTCCATCCCCGGCGAGCGCCTGGGTCTGGTGGCCGTCTCTCCCGACGCCGCCGACCGGGGGGAGCTGGTGGCCGGCATGGTGCTGGCCAACCGCATCCTGGGATTCGTCAATGCCCCGGCCCTGATGCAGCGGGTGGTGGCCAGCCTGCCGGGGGTCACCGTGGACCTGGCCCCCTACGCCCGGCGCCGGGAGCTCTTGACCCAGGTCCTGGGCCAGGCCGGCTATGACTTCCTCAAACCCAAGGGGGCCTTCTACTTCTTCCCCAAAGCCCCGGGGGGCGATGACCTGGCCTTCGTCCAGCGCCTCAAGGAGGAGAACATTCTGGCCGTGCCGGGCCGGGGTTTCGGCCGGGCCGGCTACTTCCGGCTGGCCTTCTGCGTCCCGGAGGCCACCATCGAAAAAGCCGCCCCCGGCTTCGCCCGGGCGGCCCGCCGGGGCTAGAGGCGGAGGCAGGGTGGGGAGCCTGTAGCCCTCCACGGCGCTCCACTTTCAGGGAGGTTCCATGGCCAAGCGGCAGGGGCTGAACCGGCCGGTATCCGTGCGGGAGGTCCTGGACGGCCTCTTGAAGCCCGGGGACTGGCAGATCCTGGAGCAGCGCCGTCTCGTCCGGGAAGTCTGGGAGCGGGTGGTGCCGGCAAACCTCAAGGCCCAGGCCCACCTGGTGGACCTCAAGCGCCGGGAGCTTCGGATCGCGGTGGCTGCCAGCCCCTATGTCCAGGAGCTGCAGTTCCTGAAACCCAAGTTGCTGGCGGAGCTGGAAAAAGCCCTGGGTCCGGGGGTCATCCGGGAGGTGCGCTTCACCGTGGCCGCGGCTTGAACCCCGGGGCAAGCCGGTCTGGGCCGGAACCGCCCCTGTCCATAATGACCAAAAAACCGAGGGGCCTTAAGCTCCGGCGTCCTCCTGCCGATACGCGAACAGGGTGGGCCGGACGACAATCCGGGGTGCGGAAGCTGGCTCCGGTTCCCTCATAGGGGACGCTTCCGCCTCCCTCACTTACGGAGATCAGGTGAAGGCACTCTTGCCCGGGCCCGTAATGGATCCTGAAGGTATGGATGGTAAGGCCGGCATTCTTATCGTCGACGACGACCCCAACATCTGCACCCTGGGGCGGGAAGTCCTGGAGCATCTGGGCTATCGGGTGGCTGTGGCCCAGGGGGGGCCCGAGGCGGTCAGACTCTACTGCCAGGACGGCCGGGTGGACCTGGTGATTCTGGATTATTACCTGCCGGGACAGAGCGGCGCCGAGGTGCTGGAGGAGTTGAAAGGGGTGGACCCCCAAGCCCGGGTGCTCCTGGCCTCAGGCTTCCTCACCCCCAAGGAGCAGGCCGGTCTGCGGGAAAAGGGCGCCTTGGGGGTTATTCAGAAACCCTTCCGGATGGGGGAGTTGGCGAGCCGGATAAAAGAGGCGCTGGCTGCCCCCGGTCGGGAGCGGGCCGGCTCCGGCGTTCGAAGCAGTACAGCACCGCCCCCGTTTCGGTGAACTGGGCCGTGCGTTGCCACTGAGGGCCCAGCAGGCCGGCGGCAAATTTTTCCATATAGGCCAGGCTGGGGAAATGGGCCCCCAGCAGCCACAGCCGGGCCGGAAACGGCGGTTCCTCGTCTTCGTCCTCCTCATCGTCGTCGATGATGAGGCCCGTCTCCACGCAGGATTTTCCCCATCGTACCGGCCCCGGGTAGTCCGGCAGGTAATATTTGAAGGGAAAAACCGCGTAATAATAGACATAGACCTGGTCCTGGGGCCCGGCTTCCCGGCTCAGCCGCGCCGCCAGAGGCTTCAGCTGGCTGCGGTTCACCGAGGTGTGCAGGTTTTCCCGCACCAGTTCCACCGGAGCAAGACTCCACAAGAGCGCCAGGGCCAGGGCGCCGGTCAGGAAGCGTTGCCGGTGCCAGAGCCGGGCCAGGAGCGTCGCCACCCCGGCCGCCACCCCCAGGTAGAGGAACGGGGCTGAAAAGAGCATGAGACGATTGCCCCCGTGGTGGGCCATGAACGGGTAGCGCTGCAGGGCCGCGGCGCCCAGAGCCAGGAGCAGCGGCCCCCCCAAGTAAAGCAGGAAGCGCCCCCGGGTCTGGCGCGGCCAGGCCCCCAGGCCGACAAGCAGCAGGAACGGGGCCCACCAGGCGCCCCACTGCCAGAAGAAGTAGCCGAAATACCGGCCCAGGGCCGCACCCAGCCACCTGAGGAAGGCCGGGCCACTGCTGAAATCGGGAAAGTCCTTGGCCCAATAATCCACCAGGAGCGGATCGACCTGGCGGGAGAAGAAAAGGGCATAATAACCCAGGAAAGCCAGGCCCCAGGCGACGCCCACCAAGGCCAGGCGGCCGCGCCAGGGGCGAGGCAGGGACAGGGCCAGGGCCGCCAGCACCGCCGGCAGGACAAAGGCCTGGGGGTGGGAAAAGCCCAGGCCCACCACCCCGGCCGCGGCCAGGAGGGCCAGGCGGCCGAAACCGGGGCGCTCCAGCAGACGCTCGGCCAACAGAGCCGCCAACACCGCAAAAAAGGCGTCCCCGCTGTACTGCTTCAATTCCTTGGAAAAATAGACCAGCACCGGGGAGGCCGCCATCGCCGCCACCCCCACCCAAGCCGCGGCCGGGGGCAGCAGGCGCCGGGCCAGGGGCCACCCCAGCAGCACCGCACCCATCCCCAGGAGCAGTGACAGCGACCGGAGGACCGCTTCGCTACCCCCGAAAACCTGGGCCAGGGCCCAGATGCTCAGGAGGTACAGAGGCGGCGTGGACTGGCCCGCAGCCAGGGCCTGGGCCGGAGTGGGCTGCAGGACCGCCAGGGCCACCCAGGCCTCATCGGTCCACAGGTTCCGGGCTGCCAAATCAGCCAGGCGGAACCCCAAAGCAAGGCCAAAAAGCAGGAGCAGGCCAAGAAGCTCGGTGCGGGAAAGGGGCTGTTGGTCGTGGGATGCCGGGTGGGTCACCGCAGGCCTCTTAAGAGGCTGGTTTTTCGCCGCCATCAGTTCGGTTCAATGATATTATAAGCTATCTCTTAGACCAAGAGGGGCAAGAAATTGTTTGCCGGCAAACCAGCATCCCGCCCATCCTTGTTCCCCTCCCGGGGGGCCCGCCGTTCCTCCGGGAGATTCCAGGCCAATGCCCCCCGGTCCTCCTGCCTTAACCTGGCCGCCGCCGGCTGAGCCCGGCGACCTGGTGGCGGTGGCCGCGCCGGCCAGCCCGGTGGAGGGCGGCCTCCTGGCGGCCGGGGTGCGCCTCCTCACCGAGGCGGGCTACCGGGTCCGGGTGGGGCCCGAGGCCAGCCAACCCCGGCCTTGGGGAGAGGCCGCGGACCGGGAACGGGCCCGGGCCTTCCTGGCCGCCTGGCGCGACCCGGAAGTCAAGGCCATCGTCGGGGCCCGGGGCGGCTATGGCTCCTTCAAAACCCTGCCCCATCTGGACCCGGCCGTCTTGAGGAGTCGGCCGAAGCGCCTGGTGGGCTTCAGCGACCTCACCGCGCTGCTGCTCTTCTGCCACGCTCGCCTGGACCTGGCCGCCTTCCACGGCCCCACGGTGGCCCACCTGCCCGCCCTCACCCCCGCCGCCCTGGCGGACTTCCGCCGCTGGCTGGCGGCCCCCGGCCCTCAGGACCGCACCTTCCCCGGGCTCACGGTCCTGCACCCCGGGGTGGCGACGGGCCCGCTTCTCGGCGGCAACCTCACCACCCTCTGCCACCTGGTGGGCACCCCCTTCCTGCCCCGCCTCCAGGGTACCATCCTCTTCCTGGAGGACCACAACGAAGCCCCCTACCGCCTGGACCGCCTGGTGCACCACCTGCTCCTGGCCGGCGCCCTGGACGGGGTGGCCGGAGTGGTCCTGGGGGCCTTCACCAACGCGGCCGGCGACTATGCCCAGGTCCTGGAGGTCATGATGCAGGCCCTGGCCCCCCTGGAGGTGCCGGTCCTGGCGGGCCTGCCGGTGGGCCACCAACCTGATAACTTCACCCTGCCCTTGGGGGTGGCAGCCCGGCTCGATGCCGCCTCTGCCAGCCTCTGCCTCTCCACCTGATCGCTGCCCCCGGCCCGACCACCGGGGCAACCGGGCCGATGCCGGCCCTTGACTTGAAACGCAGGAGGCTTATTTTTGAAGCAATACTTTATAGGAGGGAGGTTTGAAAAAAATTATGGCTAAACGGGTTTATGTCTGCGATACCTGCGGCGCCTTGGCGGATGAGCCGGGCCATCTCTGCAACCCCAAGGGCGAGGCCATGACCTGCGCCTATTGCGGCGAAAAGGCTCCCCACCAGAAGCATTACTGCAAAGGCAAGCTGGAAGACATCAAGTTTGTCTGCGAGCAGTGCGGTCGGCTGGCCACCTCCGAGGAGTTCCTCTGTCAACCCAAGCCGGTGCCGGAGAGCTGAACCGGTTTCCCTGCCACCCGGGGTCCGGCCCCTTGAGAACGGCAGGACCCCGGCCCCACTTCGCCATCCTTCCGCCGCCCGGCGGATGCCGTCTCAGTGGGGGCTACTTTCTCCGCTGAGGAGATAAGCCTCCACAAAGCCGTCCAGGTCGCCGTCCAGGACCGCGTCCACGTTGCCTTCCTCGTATTTGGTGCGGTGGTCCTTGATGAGGCGGTAAGGTTGCATGACGTAGGAGCGGATCTGGCTGCCCCAGGCGATCTCCTTCTGGGAGTCCTGCAGTTCCTGCTTCTTTTCCTCCCGTTTGCGCCGCTCCAGGTCGTAGAGGCGGGCCCGCAGCACCTTCATGGCCAGCTCCCGATTGCGGTGCTGGGAGCGCTCCGACTGGCTGGTCACCACAATCCCGGTGGGCAGATGGGTGAGGCGCACCGCGGAGCTCGTCTTGTTGACGTGTTGGCCGCCGGGGCCGCTGGCCCGAAAGGTGTCCACCCGCAGATCCTTGTCGCTGAGCTCCACCTCGATGCGGTCGTCCACCTCCGGCAGGACCTGCACCGCGGCAAAGGACGTGTGCCGCCGGCCGCTGGCGTCAAAGGGCGAGATCCGCACTAGCCGGTGGATGCCGTTTTCGCTCTTAAAGTAGCCGAAGGCGTAAGGTCCGCTGGCCGTGAAGGTGACGCTCTTCACCCCGGCTTCATCGCCGGGCAGCAGATCGATGGTCTCGGTTTTGAAGCCCTTGCGCTCGGCGTAGCGCAGATACATGCGCAGGAGAATTTCGGCCCAGTCCTGGGCCTCGGTGCCGCCGGCGCCGGCATGGATGGTGATGATGGCGTTCTTTTGGTCCTCTTCCCCGGCCATGAGGAGCTTGAGCTCCCAGTCCTGAAAGTCCCGCTCCAGCCGGGCCATCTCCCGCACCACTTCCTTGAAGGCCTGCTCGTCCTCCTCCTCCTGGGTCAGGTCCAGGAGCACTTCCAGGTCCTCCACCTGCTTTTCCCGTCTGCGGTAATCCTCCACCGCGGCCAACAGCGCGGCCCGCTCCCGGAGCACCGGCGCACCCTGGGAGGGATCGTCCCAAAAGCCGGGCTTGCCGGTGAGTTCGTCTAATTCTTTGATACGCTGGAGCTTGCCCTCCAGATCAAAGATGACCTCGGAGCTGGATTAATTTGTCCCGGAATTGTTTGAGCCTGGCCCGGGTCTCGGCGATATCCGGCAGCATAGGCGCCTCCAGAAATATTGGGTGTGGTTGGGGGCAAACCCGGGAAAACCCGGTTCCTCCGCCCCCTGAAAATCCCTTGCTGATCCGCACCTCATGGTGATGAAGGGGAGTCAAGGAATGGCAGGACGACCTCCCGCCACAATCCGGTCACGCAGATTTTTTGCCTGCACTTACGGGGGTGGGCAGCGGCCCTCCCCCATTCCTTCCTGTCTGAACCGATGCGATAAAAACGGATGGAGCGTCGAGGGGAGCCTCGGCGTCGTCAGGCCGTGGTCAGGGAAAGCCGGGAAGTCGAAGGAGCATAATGGAACGTTAACCTGATTAATTTTATCAGGAAAGGGGCCTTGGGCCAAGCCCCCCGCGGCAGAAAAACGCCCCCCAGGCGGTTCTTCCTCAGGCCTGCCCCAGGGTGAGCCCCCCCAGCACCAGCACCTCCAGGAGCTCGTTGGCCGCGCCCAGGACGTCGCCGGTGACGCCTCCCAGCTTCTGGCGGAAAAAGCGGCTGCAGCCCAGCACCGCCAGCCCGGCCGCAGCTAGTACCAGAAGCCCCTGCACCCGAAAGAGGACCAGGCTCAGGGCCAGGGCGAACAGGGTGGCGCCCCCCAAGGTCCGGGGGGTGACGCCCTCGGTCATGGCCCGGCCCAAGCCGCCTTCAGGCCGGGCGTAGGGCGACAGATACGCCAAATAAACCATGCCCCAGCGACTGAGCGCCGGGAAGAGCACCAGGCCGGCCAGCCGCCCCTGCTCCAGCAAGGCCAGGAGCAGGGCATACTTGAGGAGCAGGGCCAGCCCCAGGCCGATGGCCCCGAAGGCCCCCAGGCGGGAGTCCTTCATCACCGCCAGCCGGGTTTCCGGGTCCCGGCCTCCGCCCAGGCCGTCCAGGGTGTCGGCCAGGCCGTCCAGGTGCAGGCCCCGGCTGAGGATTACCGTCAGAGCCACGAGCCCCGCGGCTGCCACCGGGAGCGGCCAAACCCGCCCCAAACCCAGGGCGGCCGCGCCATAGATCACTCCCAACAGCGCCCCTACCCAGGGGAACCAGAAGAGCGAGCGGGCCAATTCCTCCGGCCCGGCCAGCCTGAGGCGCGGCCAGGGGATGACGGTGAGGAAGGTCAGGGCCAGGGGAAAGGTGGAACGCATAGGCGTCAGTGAATCATGGACAGTGGGCAGAAGTCTGAACCTACTACTCACCCCGAACCGCTAAGCCCTGCTCTTTTCGGCTACCCCCGCCTCGGCGAAGGTGGCCATCTCCCGGTAGATTTTCACCCCTGCCTCCAGCAGCCCCATCCCCAGAGCCGCGCCGGTGCCTTCCCCCAGCCGCAATTCAAAGGCCAGCAGGGGTTTCAGGTTCAGGGCGTCCAGCATGATCTGGTGGCCGGGTTCGGCAGAGCGGTGGGCGGCGATGAGGTAATCCGTGGCTGCCGGAGCCAGACGGGCCGCCACCAGGGCCCCGGCGGTGGCGATGAAGCCGTCCAGGAGCAGCGGCCGCCGGGCCGCGGCTGCGCCCAGGATGAGGCCGGCGATGCCGGCGATCTCCAGACCCCCCACCGCCGCCAGCACCCCCACGGGGTCGGCGGGGTCCAGCCGGTGGATGGACAGGGCCCGGTTGATCACCGCCACCTTGTGGCGCAGGCCGGCGTCGCCGAGGCCGGTGCCCCGCCCTGTCAGGGCCGCCACCGGCCGCCCGCAGAACACCGCACCCAGGGCCGCGGCCGGGGTGGTGTTGCCGATGCCCATGTCCCCCGCCGCCAAAACGTCCACTCCCGCGGTGACCGCCTCCTTGGCCCGCTCGATCCCCACCCACAAGGCCTCCAGGGCCTCCTCCCGGCGCAGGGCCGGCTCTTGGGCCAGGTTGCGGCTGCCCCGGGCCACTTTGCGGTGCACCAGGGCCAGATCCCGCTCAAACTCGTGGTTGACGCCGATGTCCACCACCTCCACCTCGGCCCCCACATGCCGGGCCAGCACGTTGATGCCCGCCCCACCCCGGAGGAAATTGTACACCATCTGGAAGGTGACTTCCTGGGGATAGGCGCTCACCCCCTCGGCCACCACTCCGTGGTCCGCGGCAAAGACCACCACCCGCTTCCTGGCCAGGGTGGGCATCTCCTGTTCCCGGATGGCCACATAGCGGGCCGCCAACTCCTCCAGGCGCCCCAGGCTGCCCGGCGGCTTGGTGAGGGAGTCCAGCCGGGCCTGGGCCTTGGCCAGCCAGGCGGCCTCCACCGGCGCAATCTGGTCGATGAATTGATGCAGCTCATATTCCATGGGGACATTCCTTTGGCAACTCGCAGGCAGGTTGAGGCAGGGGGCGAAAGGGCCGTATCTTCCGTGCGCCCCCATCCTGCCCTCAGGTTGGTTTTAAGATCAATGGGAGACCGGCGGCTACAAAGACCACCAGATCGGCCCGGGCCGCCAGGCGCTGATTGAGGCGGCCGGCCACGTCCCGGAACCGCCGGGCCAGGGGGTTGTCCGGCACAATGCCTAAGCCCACTTCGTTGCTCACCAGCAAGAGGGGCGCAGCCGACTGGGCCACCGCCGCCAACAGCTCCGCCAGCGCCGCCTCCAGGTCGCGCTCTTCCGGGTCCTGCAAGAGCAGGTTGGTGAGCCACAGGGTCAGACAGTCCACCAGGATGGCCCGGAAGCGGCCTTGGGCGGCGGTAAGGGCTTCGGCCAGGGCCACCGGCACCTCCCAGGTTTCCCAGGCCGGCCCTCTCTCCGCGCGGTGCCGGGCGATGCGGGCCGCCATCTCCTCATCGCCGGCCGCGCCGGTGGCCAGATAGAGCAAGGGCGCGCCGAACTTCTCCGCCAGCCTCTGCGCCAGGCCGCTCTTGCCGCTTCTGGCCCCGCCCAGAACCAGGGCCACCCGAAACTGTTCAGGCCACCTTGCCATGCCTGCCTTTCCCCAAACTTTATCAACTTATCTTTCCTGGCCAAAGAGCACAAGCCTTTTCCGCCCCACGCGGGCGAACCTGGCCGGGGGTTCCCGCCCTTTCCCATTGACCGGGCCGGAGAAATCTGAAATCATGCCCGTCAAGCCGCTCCGGCTGCAAACAGCACCGGGGCACGGGTTCCCATCCCGGGGCCGGGCAGGAGCCACCGGCAGCCGCCGGGATTTTTCATCCTCATCCACAAAGGAAAGGGGGCAGCCATGGACTTAGCCTTGACGCCCGCGCAGCTGGCGGTCCAGGAAAAGGCTCGGGCTCTGGCCGACGAAGTCGCCGACGAAGCGGCCCGTCTGGACCGGGAGGGGCGCTTTCCCGACGCCATTTTGCGCCGCTTCGCCGCAGCCGGGATGTTCGGTCTGGCCCTGCCCCGGGAATTCGGGGGGGGCGGCCACGACTACCTCTCTTATTGCCTGGCGCAGATGGAGCTGGCCCGGGCCTGCCCCACCTCGGCCCTCCTGGTGCACCTGAACCACTCCCTGTGCGGCTGCGCCCTGGCCCGATTCGGCAGCCCGGAGCAGCAAGCGCGCTTTCTGCCGCCGGTGGCCGGGGGGGAGGTCCTGGCCTGCTTTGCCCTCACCGAGCCTGGCGCCGGCTCCGATCCCGGCGGCCTGAAGACCGTGGCCCGGCGGCAGGGCGACCATTTTCTTCTGAGCGGCGTGAAGAACTTCGTCACCGCCGGCGACCGGGCCTCCTTCGGGGTGGTCATGGCCCTCACCGCCCCGGAGAAAGGCGCCAAGGGCATCAGCGCCTTTCTCGTGGACCTGCAAAACGCCGGCGGCCTCCGGCGCGGCGCCCCGGATGACAAACTGAGCCTCAGGGGCGCGCCTTCGGTGACCCTGGAATTTTCCGAGACCCCGGTCCCGGCCGAGGCCTTGCTGGGCGCCCCGGAGCAGGGCCTGAAAATCGCCTTGGCCGTCCTGGACGGCGCCCGGGTGGGAGCCGCCTCCCAGGCCGTGGGGCTGGGCCGCGCCGCCCTCAGCCATGCCCTGGACCACGCCCGCCGGCGGCAGCAGTTCGGCCAACCCCTGGCCCAGTTCCAGGCCATCCAGTGGAAGCTGGCGGACATGGCCACCGACCTGGAGGCCGCCGCCCTCCTCACCCTCAAAGCCGCCTGGCTCCGGGACCAGGGGCGGCCCTACGCGGCGGCCGCCGCCATGGCCAAACGCTTCGCCACCGACGTCGCCCTGAACGCCGCTCTGGAGGCGGTGCAGATCTTCGGGGGCTACGGCCTCCTGGCCGAAAACCCCGTGGAGCGCCTCCTGCGGGACGCCAAGGCCGGTCAGATTTATGAGGGCACCAACGAAATCATGCGCCTTATCATCGCCCGGGAGCTGCTGGCGAAACCCTAAACCGAGGCGCCGAGGTTTCGGCGGCCCGGCACAGGGGCGCGCAGTCGGGGGGGCCGGGAAAAAACCTTGAGAACTTCCGCGGGGTTGGTTATTCTCCGCTGGCCAGGTTGATGGCGGAAACTGCCGGGGACCAGCCTATCAAAGCGGCCCCCGAAGCCAAGGATGCCGGACCGGACAAATCCCTGGCCCGCCGGAGCAGCCGGAAATTCTCAGGAGATTCTTCAGGTGCTGCTATCAGTGCTGTCCGGTAGGGATTTGGCATGATCGCGTGTTTTGCCCCCTCCCCACGGTGGGGGGTTGGGGACGAATAAAGCAAGTCGGCGCCCTTACGAAGAATTTCGCCACCCCCCGGCACTCCCCATCAAGGGGGAGGGAGCCTGAGATGCAGGCTCTTCCCTGTCCGGAGGTCTCTTTGCTAGGCGCCTCCTCTGCTCTCAGGGCCGAAACCTCAAGGATGGGGGGCGATATCCTGGTCAGAGATGCCTGATGCGCCAAAATTGTGCCGGACAGCACTGTACTGATATATTTATTCAGGGCTGTCCGGGAGGATCTTGCAGGACCGGAGTTTCCCGGTCATCTTCCCCCGGAGGAGGGAGATATAGAGGCTCGGCCATTCCCCAGCCGCCAAAAATCGCCGCCCCCCAGGTCGGCCAGGGAGGGAGGAGGAAGGCCCCGCTTTGCGGCTCCCCGGACAGTGAAGAGTGCATCGTTTCAATCAGGCCTGAAAAGGCTCCCGATTACGGTATCGGGCAAATTTCGTGGCGGACACCGCTGATGTTGATGATCAGGAAGGTGGGTTCCCTCCCAAAGGGTGCTCCTGCATGACCGACCACCGCAGCGTAAATTCCTCCAGGCAGCGACTGCTCCTGGGCAATGAAGCCATCGGCCGGGCCTTGGTGGAGAGCGGCGTCACCCTGGCCGCTTCCTACCCCGGCACCCCGGCCTCGGAGATCCTGGCCGCGGTGGCAAGCTTTGCCAAGGAAACCGGGGTGGCGCTGCACGCCGAATGGAGCGTCAATGAAAAGGTGGCCCTGGAAACGGCGTATGCCAACTCCCAGGCCGGCCGCCGCTCTGCCGTGGCCATGAAGCAGGTGGGGCTGAACGTGGCTTCGGACCCGTTTCTGCGGGCCGCCTACCTGGGGGTCAAGGGCGGCCTCCTGGTCATCGCCGCGGATGACCCCGGTCCCCACAGCTCCCAGACCGAGCAGGACTCCCGCATGTTCGCCCTGTTCGCCAAGGTGCCGGTGCTGGACCCGGCCGGCCCCCGGGAAGCCAAGGAGATGGTGCGCCTGGGCCTGGAGCTCTCGGAGCGCCATGAAATCCCGGTGATGCTCCGGCCCACCACCCGGGTCTGCCACGCCCGGCAGAATGTGGCCCTGGCGGAGCCCGAACTCCTGGACCGGCCGGCCCGGTTCGTCAAGGACCCGGGCCGCTGGTGCGCCACCCCGCAATTTCTGCGGGAGCTGCACCGGCAGCTCAACGAGAAGCTGGACCACATCTCCCGGGACCCGCGCTTTGCCCCCATCCTCTTCCCGGGGGACGGCTCCCGGCCGGGCACCTGCATCATCGCCTCCGGGGTGGCCGCGGCCCACGCCCTGGACGTGCTGGAGGAGCTGGGCGGCCTGGGGAAAGTCGATTTTTACCAGGTCACCATGCCCTACCCGTTGCATTTGCCTTTCATCCAGAAAGTGAGCGGCGGCTACCGCCAGGTCCTGGTCCTGGAAGAAACCTACCCGGTCATCGAGCTGCAACTGGCCAACCTCCAGGTCAGGGGGCGCCGCTCCCGGGACGTCCCCGGCGAAGGCGAGCTCACCCCGGAGGTCATCCGCGGCGTGGTGGAGGGCTTCCTGGGGCTGCCGGCTACCGAGACCTCGGCCCCGGCGGGCGGCGGCACCCGGCCCACCCTGTGCGCCGGCTGCGGCCACCGGGCGGCCTTCTACGCCATCAGGGAAACCTTCCCGGAGGGGATTTTCCCCAGCGACATCGGCTGCTACACCCTGGGGATGAACCTCAGAGCCGTGGACACCTGCCATTGCATGGGGGCCGGCATCAGCCAGGCCGCGGGCTTCTACCACGCTTACGCCGCCGGCGGTGGGGATTTCCCCACCATCGTGGCCAGCATCGGCGACTCCACCTTCTACCACGCCGGCATTCCCGCCCTGGTCAACGCTGTCTTCCACCGGGCCCGCTTCATCCTGGTCATCCTGGACAACCGCACCACGGCCATGACCGGCCACCAGCCCACCCCGGCCCTGGGCCAGACCGCTCTGGGCGAACCAGCCAACCCGGTGTTCATCCCGGACCTGGTGCGGGCCTGCGGCGTAGGGTTTCTCCAGGAGCACGAGGCCTATGACATCCCAGGGCTGACCGCCCTCCTCCAGGAAGCCGACCGCTACATCCGCAGCCCCGAAGGCGGGGTGGCCGTCATCATCGCCCGGCACCCTTGCCTCCTGGACCGCCAGGCCCGCCAGGCCCAGCCCACATACGTGATGAGCGTGGCCGAAACCTGCATCGGCTGCCAACACTGCCTGGAGGCCTTCGAATGCCCCGGCCTCACCTGGGACGAAGAGAGCGGCCGGGCCGCCATCGACCCGGGGCGCTGCCGCGGCTGCGGCGTCTGCGCCCACGTCTGCCCGGCGGGGGCGATTGAGGCGGGGGGACAGAAATGAGACTTGGGGGAGGGCGGGGGAGCCACTCCTCCCCGGCCCTCCCCCAAACCCAGGGAGCCCATGAAACAGCAGATCATCGTCAGCGGCTTGGGGGGGCAGGGTGCAGTGACCCTCACCCGCCTGTTGGGGGAGGCGGCCCTTTTGCTGGGGTTGCCGGTCCTCACTTCGGAGACCCACGGCATGGCCCAGCGGGGCGGCACGGTGGTCTCCATGGTGAAGGTGGGGCCCTTTCGGGGGCCGTTGATTCCATTGGGGGCGGCGGATGTGGGGCTGTTCCTGCACCCGGGGAATCTGGCGGTGCATGGCGGCTACCTGAAGCCCGGAGGCCTGGCGGTGGTCAATTCCCCAAACCCTGGCGAATATCTGCAGGTGGACGCCACGGGGGTGGCGGCCCGGGAGGGGCTGCCGCCGGTGTCGGCCAATCTGGTGCTCCTGGGTTTTGCCGTGGGCCGGGGCGGGCTCTTCTGCGCGCCCGGCCTGCTTGAAGACGTCATGGAACGGCTCACCCCACCCCGCTTCCTGGACGGCAGCCTCAAGGCCTGGCGGGCCGGGCTGGCCGCGGCAGTTGCCGTGAATTAAGGCGTATGCGGCGGCTGGAGCGCCTCAGGCTGTTCATCCTGCGCCATCACACCGGCCTGACGGTGTGGCTGGTGGCGGGGGGAGCGGCCCTGGCTCCCCTGATTTTCCGGAACCCCTACAGTCTGGGGCTGTTAAATCTCATCGGCCTGTACGCCATCGCGGTCCTGGGCCTCAACCTGTTCATCGGCTATGCCGGCCAGATTTCCCTGGGGCACGCCGCCTTCTTCGGATTGGGGGCCTACGGCTCGGCCCTGCTCACCATCAGCCTGGGGCTGCCGCCGTGGCCCGCCATGCTCCTCACTGCGCTGGCGGTGGGTCTGGCGGCCCTGCTCATCGGGGTGCCCACCCTTAGGCTGCACGGCCATTACCTGGCCATGGCCACCCTGGGGTTCAACTACATCGTGCACCTGGTGCTGGTGCAGTGGGACGCGGTCACCGGGGGGCCCAGCGGCATCTCCGGAATACCCCCCCTGGCGCTCTGGGGCCTGAGCTTCAACAGCGAAGCCACCTTCCACTACCTGGTGTGGGCCTTCGCCCTGATAGCCCTGACTTTGTGCCTCAACCTGGTGCGCAGCGGCGTGGGCCGGGGCTTGGCCGCCCTGGCCCAGGACGAAGTGGCGGCCGCCACCCTGGGAGTCAACGTCAAACGGGAAAAAATCCGCATCTTCGTGTTGTCCGCCATGTACGCCTCGGTGGCCGGCAGTCTCTACGCCCACTACTTCGGCTACGTCAACCCCGACGCCTTCAGCATCTTCAAATCCCTGGACCTGGTGATCATGGTGGTGGTGGGCGGCATGGGCTCCATCTGGGGGACCCTGTTCGGGGTGACCTTCATCACCCTGCTACCCCATTACCTGGAATTTCTGGAGGCCTATTTCGATATTATCCACGGCCTCATCCTGGTGCTGGTGCTCATCTTTCTCCCCCAGGGCCTGGTCACCGGCCTGGTGGATCACGCCCGGGAGCGCCTGGCCCGGCGGCGGCTGCAAGCCGCGGCCCGGATGGAGACGCCGTGAGCCCGGCCCCGGCTGACCAGCCCCTCCTGCAAATCAATGGGGTGTGCAAGAACTTCGGGGGCCTGCCGGCCCTGGCCGAGGTAAGCTTCAGCGTGGCCCAGGGCCAGGTGACGGCCCTCATCGGCCCCAACGGCGCCGGCAAGACCACCCTCATCAACTGTCTCTCCGGGGTGCTGCGGCCGGAGAAGGGCAGCATCGTCTTCGCCGGCCGGCAGCTGGTGGGGCTTCCCCCCTATGAAATCGCGGCCCTGGGAATTTCCCGGACCTTCCAGAACCTGGGCCTCTTTCCCCGGATGACGGTCCTGGACAACGTCCTCTGCGGCCTCACCCCCCAGGCCGGCTCCTCCCTGTGGCAGGCGCTGCTCCGGACCCCGGGCCTGCGCCACCGGGAGCGCCGCCTGAAGCTCGCCGCGCTTCAGGCCCTGGACACCTTCGGCCTGGCGGACAAAGCCGGCTGGCCCGCCGGCGTTCTCCCTTACGGCGACAAAAAGCGCCTGGAGATGGCCCGGGCCTTTGTGTCCCAGCCGGCCCTGACCCTGCTGGACGAGCCGGTGGCCGGCCTCAATTCCCAGGAGACCGCCGAGGTGGCCGCCCTCATCCGGCAGATGCGCCAGCAGGGGCGCACCATGCTCCTGGTGGAGCACGACATGGAGCTGGTCATGGGAGTGAGCGACCAGGTGGTGGTCCTGGACGGGGGGCGGCGTATCGCCCAGGGGAGCCCCGACGAGGTGCGGGTCAATCCCCTGGTCCTGGAGGCCTATCTGGGGCGCATGAGCGTTACCGCGTAAATTTTGAGATAGCCGGGCCTGAGGTCGGCCCTATCTGTCATTTATTTTAGGGCGTTCATGGGCCGGAAGGGGCCGAATACAGTGCGCGGGCAGAAGCTCTCATCGCCGGAACCGACCGCCCTCCCGCTTTCCGGGAGGCTTACTCCCGCGGCCGTGGCCCGCTTTCGGGCCGTCATTTACGCCCACTACCACCAACAGGGCCGCCGCTTCCCCTGGCGGGAGACCCGCGACCCCTATGCCATCCTGGTGTCCGAGTTCATGCTGCAACAGACCCAGGTGGAGCGGGTCCTAAGCAAATACCCCGCCTTTCTGGCAGAATTTCCGGATTTCCCCGCCTTGGCCCGGGCGCCCCTCAGGCAGGTCTTGGCCGCCTGGCAGGGGCTGGGTTACAACCGCCGGGCCCTGGCCCTGCAAGCCTGCGCCGGGCAGGTGGTGACCCGCTTCGCCGGGCGCCTGCCGGAGGCCCCCGAGGTCCTGGCCACCCTCCCGGGCATCGGCCCGGCCACCGCCGGCGCGGTCTCCGCCTTCGCCTTCGAAAACCCCGCGGTCTTCATCGAAACCAACATCCGCCGGGTCTTTCTGCATTTCTTCTTCCCCGGGGCCGAGGCGGTCCCGGACCGGGAGATCCTGCCCCTGGTGGCCCAGACCCTGGACCGGAGCCGGGTGCGGGCCTGGTACTACGCCCTCATGGACTACGGGGTGCGGCTGAAAAAAATGGGGCTCAACCCCAACCGGCGGAGCGCCCACTACACCCGGCAGGCGCCTTTTGCAGGTTCGGACCGGCAGGTCCGGGGGGCCATCCTCCGGGCCCTGCTGGCCCAGGCAGACCTGACTCTGGCGGGCCTGGCCGGCGTGGTGGGCCAGGACCGGGAGCGCACCGCCCGGCTGGCCGAGGAGCTCAGACGGGAAGGCTTCCTGCGGCAGGAGGGGGAGCGCTGGTGCATCGCTCCGGGGAGCGGGGCCGCGGGGGAGAAACCGGGTTAACCGGGAGCGTTTTCCCTTTTTCTCCGACCGATGGTGCGTTATACTCGCGGTTCGGGAAAAGGGGTCGGCCTGAAAGGGGACGGCCGGCGATTGTCCCGTATTCTTTCAAGGAGACGGCCATGAGCAAATTCCTTTTCGTTCTGACCCGGGGTCCGGAGGACCCCACCCGGGCGGTGCGCTGCTTTCAGTTCGCCAAAATCGCGGCGGACCAAGGGCACGAGGTCACCGTGTTCCTGGTGGACGACGCGGTGTATTTCACCAACCTGTCCCTCACCGAGCGGGTCAAGGCCCCCACCGGCGATGAACTCATCACCTACTGGAAGTTCCTGGTGGACAAGGGAGCCCGGCTCCTGGTGTGCAAGCCCTGCGCCGAGGCCCGCCTCATTGCGGAAGAGGACCTGCCGCCGGGCCTGAAGATCGGCACCGGGGTGACCCTCATCGAGCTGGCCACCGAGGCGCAGGTGTTCAGCTTCTGAGCCGATAATTTGAGGATTCAGCGGGGAGAAAGGCCGGTTGCCGTTGGCAAGGAGGGAAAAAAGGAAACGGGGCGCAGCAATTCCTGCGCCCCGGGTTGAATCTGATGGATCAAACCTTACGAGATTACCGGGGAGGGCTCGTAATAAGCCACGCCGCCGCCCCACCAGGACAGCCGGTAGCGCTCTCCCTTAAAGTCGATATGCGGACGCACCCACAGGATCACGCGCTCCACCAACCGGCCGTGATAGGGGTGGGAAAATACCGCGGTAACCAGTTCCTCGGGGGCCACGGTGGGGCCGCCCTGGGTATCGAAACCTTGCTCAGTTAACATTCCTTCCTCTCCTTGCTGTTGCTCTCACATCATAGGGACCCGGATTCTCCTGTCCGTCGTCCGGTTCTCGGGAAAATCCTTGGGACTGCCCGGGACGTGGTTCTGTTTCGCCCGCTTATTTCAATATAAGGCATTTGCTCCAGGAAGCAATGCCCCGGGGGAAATTTTTGACTGCCGCCAGGTCGCCTCGGGGAGCGCGCCCTTCCTTGCTGCCGGCAGTGGCCGCCCTTGCCAGGGAGGGGGCCGCCGTTTATAATGCAACCGCGTATGACGCCTGAAGATACCGCCCCGCTTCTGAGCATCCGGGACCTCACGGTTCACTACGGCGCGGCCCAGGCGCTCTTCGGGGTGTCTTTGGACGTGGCCCGGGGGGAAACCGTGGCCCTGGTGGGCGCCAACGGGGCCGGCAAGTCCAGCCTCCTCAAGGCCATCATGGGGCTCACCCCTCCCTCGGGGGGGCGCATCCTCCTGGACGGCCGGGACGTCACCGGCCGCGCCCCCGCCGCCCTGGCGGCCGCGGGCGCGGCCCTGGTGCCCGAAGGCCGGGAGATGTTCGGCGACCTCACCGTCCGGGAGAACCTGGAGTTGGGGGCCCTGGCCCTGAAGGTGGGAAAGCGGGAGCGGCAGGCCCGCCTGGCCGCCATCCTGGCCCGCTTCCCCCGCCTGGCAGAGCGCCTGGGGCAGCGCACTGCCACTCTGTCCGGGGGCGAGCAACAGATGGTGGCCATCGGCCGGGCCCTCATGGCCCAGCCCCGGCTCCTGCTCCTGGATGAACCCAGCCTGGGGCTGGCCCCCCTGGTGGCCGACGAGATTTTCGACATCATCCACCAGCTGGGTCGGGCCGGGGTGACCATTCTCTTGGTGGAACAAAACGCCGCCCGGGCCCTCACCGCCTCCCGCTCGGCCTATCTGTTGGCCAACGGCCGCATCGTCGGCCAGGGCAAGAGCGAGGCCCTCCTGGTGGATCCGGAGCTGCGCCGGGCCTTCCTGGGCGCGGCCAGCGCCGACAATCCGGCGGCCAGCCGCCTGGGCGCCGCCGGCCTGACCAATATCCGTTTGGTGAAACCGACCATGACCAGCAAGACTTTCCTGCCGTCCTTCAAAACTGAGGCCGAACTGGCCGAACACCAACTGGCCGGGCTGCAATGGACCGTGCGCCACGCCTATGAGGGCTCGCCCTTCTACCGGGAGCGCCTGGAGGCCGCCGGCCTCCGGCCCGGGGACATCCGCTCCCTCAGCGATCTGACCCGTCTGCCCTTCACCACCGGCGAGGACCTCCGGGACCACTACCCCTTTCCCCTCAGGTCCGTGCCCTTCGAGCAGATCGTGCGCATCCACGCCTCCTCCGGCACCACCGGCAAACGCAAGATCCTGTGTTACAGCCAGAAGGACGTGGACGATTGGGCCCACTTCTTCGCCCGGGCCTACGAGATGGCCGGGGTGACCCCCCTGGATCGGGTGCAGATCGCAGTGGGCTACGGCGTCTGGACCGCGGGCGTGGGCTTCCAGGCAGGTTGCGAGCGCCTGGGGGCCATGGCCCTGCCCGTGGGGCCGGGAAACATTGACCTGCAGTGCGAGTTCCTGGTGGACCTGCAGAGCACCGTGCTGTGCTGCACCGCCTCCATGGGCCTGCTCATGGCCGAGGAAGTGCACCGGCGGGGCCTTGCTGACAAGATTTTCCTGAAAAAGGTGATTTACGGCTCGGAGCGCTCCAGCGTCTCCATGCGCCGCAAAATGGCGGAACTCCTGGGGGGCGTGGAGCTCTTCGACATCCCGGGCCTCACCGAGCTCTACGGCCCCGGCACCGGCATCGAATGCCCGCACCACGACTGCATCCATTACTGGGCCGACTACTATCTCCTGGAGATCGTGGACCCGGAGACCCTCACGCCCCTGCCCGAGGGCGAGTGGGGCGAGATGGTGGTGACCACGCTCTGCAAGGAGGCGGCCCCCCTCATCCGCTACCGCACCCGGGACATCACCCGCATCATCCCCGGGCCGTGCACCTGCGGCACCATTCTCCCCCGCCACTCCCGCATCCGGGGCCGCACCGACGACATGTTCAAGTTCCGGGGGGTGAACATCTACCCCTCCAGCATCGACCGGATTCTCTCGGACATCCCGGGCCTGGGCTCGGAGTATCAGGTGCACCTCAGCCGGGATGCCGGCGGCCGGGACCACATGCTCCTCAAGGTGGAGCGGGGCGAAGGCGTGGAGGCGGGCCGGGCCGACGAGCTGGGCCGGGAAGTGCGCTACCGCATCAAACACAAGCTCCTGGTGACCCCGGAGGTGGAGGTGGTAACCTACGGCACGCTGCCCCGCTCGGAGCGCAAAAGCCGGCGCATCTTTGACGACCGGATTACGGATTCGGTGGTCTGAGGTGGCCGGGGACCCCTCCGGGGGGCGGCCGCCCCCGGCCTTCCCACCGGAGAGCGCCGAGGCGGCCTGCCGCCAGTCTTGCTGGTGATTCATGATAAGGTGAGGAGAAAATCATGCGGGGCTTCGTGGGAATGATACTGTTGACGGCGTGGCTGACCCTTTTGTGCGGCTGCGGCGAGCTGGAGCGGGTCTATGTGCCGCCCGGCCAGGGCGAACCTATGCGGGGAAGCACCTGGTGGGGCTCGGACGCCGTCTGCTCCCCCGGCTGCCCGCCGGGATACGGCGGGAGCTGGTAGCGGGATCCGGGAAAATTTTCCCGGACCCTGCTTCTGATTTGACAAGACTTCGTTCTGCTCGGTATGCTGGCCTGACAGATCGAACCGTGCCGTTTACCTTGAGATGCTTGCGGGAGGTGCAGTCATGAAGTCGCGGATGGCGGGAATCATACTGGCATTGGCCATGGCGGCGCTCATCGGCGCCGGGGCAATGGCGGCCGCGGAGCCCATCAAAATCGGCGCCTTTTTCGCCCTGTCCGGGCCCATCGCCCACATCGGCACGCCCACCAAGCTGGTGGCCGAGCTGGCGGTGAAAAAGATCAACGCCCAAGGCGGCATCAACGGCCGGCCCATCGAGCTGGTCATGGGCGACACCGAGAGCGACCCGGCCAAGGCGGCCACCATCGCCAAGAAGTTCATCCACGCCGACAAGGTGACGGCCATCATCGGGCCCACCTCCACCGGCGAGGGCATGCAGGTGAAAAAGATCGTGGAGGAGGCCGGCGTCCCCATCTTCATGACCGTGGGGGGCGACCCGCCCATCATGGCCGAAACCGGCCCTTTCACCTACATCTTCAAGTCCCCCCAGCGCTCTTCCACTGCGGTGGCCAAGCTCTTCGGCTATCTGAAAGAAAAGAAGCTCACCAAGCTGGGCCTGATGTACGCCACCGACCCCTTCGGCAAGGACGGCGTGGTGTGGCTCAAGAAGCTGGCCCCGGACTACGGACTTACCTTCGTGGCTGAGGAGTCCTTCGGCCCCAAGGACATTGACATGACCTCCCAGCTCACCAAGATCAAAAACGCCGGGCCCGACGCCATCGTGGTCTGGACCGTGGGGCCGGCCGGGGCCATCGTTTCCAAGAACAAGGCCCAGCTGGGCATCACCATCCCGCTCTTTCAGTGCCACGGCCAGCCCGACCCCAAGTACATCGAACTGGCGGGCAAGGCCTCGGAGGGCGACCGCATGCCCGCCACCAAACTCATGGTGGCCGACGAGCTGCCGGACGCCGACCCCCAGAAAAAGGTGATCCAGGAGTTCATCAAGCTCTATAAAGAGGCCGGCCTGGATAAGCAGTTCCCCATCAACACCCACTCGGGCTACGCCTGGGACGCCATCTACATCGTCACCGACGCCCTGAAAAAGGCGGGCACCGACCCCAAGAAGCTCCGGGACGCCATCGAGCAAACCAAGGGCTACGTGGGCATCTCCGGCATCTATAACCTCACCCCCGAAGACCACAACGGCCTGGGCGTGGACTCCATGGTCATGGAGTC
>FWPV01006039.1_pt1 | contig 23581 bp, 20 predicted proteins | sample 2228371 | NCBI WGS metagenome assembly FWPV01 (sample SAMEA103939776, study PRJEB20133) | metagenome | reverse complement strand
TACTGGCTGCGGCTCGACGCCGCCAATAGGGGAGGCTTCTTCCAGCGACTCAGAGGCTGGCAACGGCGGGAATTCCAGGGAAGGCGCGGTTGCCGGGGCAGCATCAGTCATCGTTTGTTGGGGCACTGCAGCCCGGCTGGGCCGGGTATCCTGCTCATCCAGCGGTGGCTCTTCGATGCCCGGCAGGGGCGGTAGATCGCCTTCATCGATCACCGTTGGTGTGGCGGGTTGTGGTGGCGGTGGGAGGTCGCCTTCGTCGATCACCACCGGCTCTGTTGGCGAGGGGGATACGGCCTCCTGTCTGGTGGGCTGCGGCACCACTTTGAGGGATGGTTGAGTCCGGGCGACGCTTTCGGCAAGCGCGGCGCGCTCTTCAACCGAGGGGGCAGGACGCATACCTGCCTGCTCGCGCAACTCATCGGTGAGGCTGGCGCCGGTCGCTTCCACCACTTTCTTCAGGCGTTTGAGGCTTTCCTCGATCTCGCTGTTGAGCCGCTGGCGCGTGAAGAGCGCATTACGCAGACCGGAAGCCAGGCCGCCAAGTTCGTACTCAAACGTCCACTGGACGGCAGTACCCTGAGGCAACACCCGTAGCCGAATGCGCCCCAGGCTGGAGCGGTAAGGGCCGTCGACAACGACATATTCGTAGCCGAAGTTCTCCACCCAGGACACGATCTCAAAGACGATGTCGGGGCCATTGGAGATAGTCAGGCGGCAACGTGTACCGGGGCCGCTCTGGCGCGTGTTCAGGACGCTGGCCTGAGTACAGTTGACATGCCACTTCGGGGTGGCGGCCAGGTCGCCGAGTAATTCCCAGATCGCCTGTGGAGGAGCCGCGATCAGAATGCGGTGGTCGATCAGTGTCATTGCTGTTCTATGCCTTCTCTGCCAGCGCGCGGATGTGCAACGCCGTCCGGATCAATTATGTGCGCTCGTGCTGAAAGTGTAAAGACCGACACAAAGTCACGCCGTGTCAGACATTGAGCGGAATGGGGCTGCTTTTGCCGCCGATCCTTTCATGGTATTATCACGACGGGCATGAAAATGGGCGGGATGGAATTGCCAGCGTGACCCACCGTGAGGAAGCCGGGCTATTGGTTGCCAGCAGAACCCCTGCGCGAATCCTGATCGTCTATGACTACCGCATGGACGTCAGCCATCTTGGCGCGGTTCTGCGTGACGCGCGTTACGTCGTGATCCCCCAGCGGAGCGAGGATGACATTCCGGCAGCGATCGATCGGCAGCAGCCCGACCTGCTGGTGTTCTTGCCCTCCGGCCCGGAGAGTCCTCTGCTGGCTATCTGCGATGATCTTGCCCAGGATCACAACGAGAGCTTTGTCCCTGTTCTCCTTATTGTCGAACGAACGGCCAGCTGGCTTGATAGTAAAAGTCTCCCTCAGGTTGACGCGATACTGTTCAGCCCGTTTGAAGCGCGGGAGTTGCTGATACGGGCACAGGCCTTGCTCCGCCTGAAACAGCGCTTTGACCGGTTGCGGATGGCTAACTGGCAGCTGGCCAGTGATCTGGCTGAGCGCAACCGTCAACTGGAAACCGCTCTCCAGGCCGTTCGCGATCTCGATCTGCTCAAGACGTCCATTGTGCGCAATGTCAGCCACGAGTTGCGCACACCGGTGCTGCAGGTCAAGTCGGCAGTGGCCCTGCTCAGGGAAGATGTGCGGCCTGGCGATCCTGGCCGGCGGCTGATCGATATGGCTGTGGAGGCGATCGGTCGCCTGGAAAGCACGGTTGCCAATATCACCCAGCTGGCGGAGAGCCAGAACCTGAAACTGGAACCGGTTGTCGCTGGTGATTGTGTCCTGCTGGCCATCCGTAATCTGGGCCGGATCTGGAAGCATCGTGATACACGCCGCGTCCGCCAGCGGTATGGCCGTCAGACGCCGGTCGTGCTGGCCGATAAGCGCGGGGTTGCCCAGGTGCTTCAACAGTTGCTGGATAACGCGCTTAAGTTCAGCCCGGATGGCACCCCCATCGACATTCTCATTGAGAGTCGCCCGGCGGAGCAGGTGTGGATCGCCGTGCGGGATTACGGGATTGGCATCGCCGCCGACCAACAGGAGCGCATCTTCGAGGCGTTCTACCAGGTGGATTCCTCGTCCACCCGGCGCTATGGGGGCGTCGGGCTGGGGCTGTCCATCGCGCAATTGATCGCCAGCCAGATGAACACCCGCATCGAGGTTGAGAGCGCCCCCGGCCAGGGGAGTACGTTTTCGTTCACGCTGCCCCGCGCGGATCTGAATCAGGCTTCCTGATCTGCTTTCCCGGTGAATCCGGTATTGTTTCCATTATCTCCATCGCTTATAATTCTCACACGGCCCTGGGGGAGTGGCGGAACTGGCAGACGCGCATGACTTAGGATCATGTGGAGCATTCCGTGCGGGTTCGAGTCCCGCCTTCCCCATCCAATAGCACCGCCAAGCACCGCCAAGCGCCAGCAGTCGGGGCGCTTGTTCGTGTAAGGCGCAGCCAGTGCGTTAGATCATCGTAAGAGTATTGTACGCCTTCTGGTATCGCCTGTCGTGGGGTGCTATAATCCGCGTTTGGTATCGCACATAGGTCATCCGATGCTTGAGGTAACTCCCTTGAATTCACAAATCGAAGTCCTGGAAAACCGTCTTGCGCAGATCAAGGTCGAGGTTGGCGCCGAAGCGTTGAACAAAGCCAAGCAGTCGGCGGCGCGTAGCCTTTCCCAGCGGGTTAATATCCCCGGCTTCCGTAAGGGCAAGGCGCCGTATGCCATTGTTCAGCGTTACCTGGGCGAAGGGGCGATCCTGGAAGAAGCGATCGATCAGATCGGTCCGGAACTCTACGGCCAGGTCATGCAGGAATCCGATCTGGAACCCTACGGCCCTGGCCAGCTTGAGAATATCGAAACCAAAGAGGATGGCCTGGTTCTGGTTTTCCGGGTTCCGTTGATGCCCACTGTAGAACTGGGCAATTACCGCGATGTGCGCCACGAATTCACGCCGCCTGAAGTAGGCGATGATGAAGTTGCGGAAGTGCTGCGCATGATGCAGAACGCCAGGGCTGAGGTGGAAGCTAAAGATGGCCCTGCGAGTGCTGGTGACGAGGTTCGGCTGGATATCCATGGTGTTCTGGTCACCGGGGAAGGGGACGAGCAAAACGCCGAGATCGCAGATCTGGCCCGGGAACCGCTCTTTGATCAGAAGAGCTGGCGCTTGACTCTTGGCGATGCTGACCGCGAGCCGATACCCGGTTTCTACCAGGCGGTGGAAGGGATCACGGCGGGGGAAACCCGGAACTTTGAGTTGACCTTCCCGGCGGACGATGAAGATTATGAGGAAGCTCTGCGCGGCAGAACCGTTGCTTTTACGGTCAATTGCCACGCGGTGAATGTGCGCCGGCTGCCGGAACTCGATGATGAGTTTGCCAGAACCTTCGGCGATGAGGATGTGCAAAGCCTGGATGATCTGCGCCAGAAGATCCGCGAGGATCTGCTGGCGGAAAAGACGGCTCGCGCCCAGGCTGAGTATGCCGATACTGTGCTGGACATGATGGTGGCGCAGGCTCAGATCGACTACCCGGAAGTGATGATCGACGAGCACGTCGATGATCTGCTCCATAACCTGGAGCACCAGCTATCGCGTCAGGGGCTTGACCTGCCCACCTTTCTGCGCATCAGGCAGATGACGGAAGATCAGTTGCGGCAGGAGTACCGCGAACCGGCCATTGCCCGGCTCAAGCGATCGCTTGTCCTGCGGGAGTTTGTCAGGCGGGAAGGGTTGGCGGTTGATGGGCGGGCCGTTGATCAGGAGGTCAAAGCGCGCGCGGCCAGCCTGAGCCGTGGCAATGAGCAGATCCGGCAGATCTTCGAGGAATACCTCGGTAAGGAACAAAGCCGCCTTGATATCTCTCTTGAGCTTCTGACCCAGCAGGCGCTGGAGCGAATCGCCGCGATTGGTCGGGGCGAGAATCCGGATAGCGGCCCGGTACCCTTTGTTGAGCCGCAGCCAGCTGAGCAAGAGGCTGCGCCAGTGGAGGAGGGCGAGTCGGTCACGGAGCCAACAGCTTCTGAAGTTGATGCAGCCGTTGAGCCGGTGGAAACTGCACCGGAGGGTGAGTAACCTGGTCTGGACTGTGGATGCTACGTTTAGTGTTAAGAAGAGGTGCGGCGCAGCGGACGCCGCCAAGGAGCGTGATATGATGATCCCAATGGTGATTGAGACCAGCGGTCGTGGCGAGCGTGCCTATGACATTTACTCCCTCCTGCTCAAGGAGCGTATCGTCTTTGTGGGCACGCCGATTACCGACCAGATTGCCAACCTGGTTGTGGCACAGCTGCTGTATCTCAACCGCGAGGACGATGAGAAGGAAATCCAGATGTTCATCAACTCGCCGGGGGGCATGATCTATGCCGGTCTGGCGATCTATGACACCATGCAACAGATCAAAGCCCCGATCAGCACTGTAGCCGTCGGTGTCACAGCCAGTTTCGGGACTGTCCTGCTGGCGGCAGGCTCGCATGGTCGGCGGTTCGCTCTGCCCAATGCGACCATCCACATGCATCAGCCGCTGGGCGGCGCCCAGGGGCAGGCTTCGGACATCGTGATCCAGGCGGAAGAGATCGTCCGGCTGAAGAAGCGCCTGCTCCAGATCTTCATGGATCATACCGGCAAGGATGCCGCCACGATTGAGCGGGATACCGACCGTGACAACTACATGACCGCTCAGCAGGCGGTCGAATACGGCCTGATCGATGCGGTGCTGGAGCCGGCCAAAGTTCCGCTCCCGGTCAAGAAGTAGCGACGGGGGAGACAGCCTGTGACTCATTTTTCGACAGGGGATCAGCGCTGCTCGTTTTGCCAGCGAGCGCGGTACGAGGTCGAACACCTGATTGCCGGGCCGAATGGCGTGTTCATCTGCAGCGAATGCGTGCGCCTCAGCCTGCAGCTGATCGAACAGGAATCGCCCGCTGAGTCTGCGGAGGCCGATTTCACCATTGAGCGCGTGCCTTCCCCGCGCGAATTCTACGATTATCTCAACGAGTATGTCATCGGCCAGGATCGTGCCAAGCGCGTCCTGAGCGTGGCGGTGCATAACCACTACAAACGGGTGATGACCGGCGGGCGGCTGGCCGATGTGGAGCTGGACAAGAGCAACATCCTTCTGATCGGCCCGACCGGTTGCGGCAAGACGCTGCTGGCCCAGACCTTCGCCCGCATTCTCGATGTGCCGTTCTGCATCGCCGATGCAACATCCCTGACCGAGGCGGGCTATGTCGGCGAAGATGTGGAGAACATCCTGCTCCGGCTGATCCAGGCTGCGGACTGGGACATCAAGCGGGCGGAAAAGGGCATCATCTATATCGATGAGATCGACAAGATCGCCCGCAAGAGTGGCGATAACCCATCCATCACCCGCGATGTAAGTGGTGAGGGTGTACAGCAAGCCCTGCTCAAGATCATCGAGGGCACGATTGCCAATATCCCGCCGCAGGGTGGGCGTAAGCATCCCCACCAGGAATTCATCCAGATGGATACCAGCAACATATTGTTCATCTGCGGGGGGATGTTCGATGGGATCGAGGAGCTGGTCGCCAGCCGGATTGGCGTACGCGGCCATCTGGGCTTCAAGGAGCAGGGCCGCCGCGAGATCACCCAGTCGGATCTGCTCAAGCAGATCACGACCGATGACCTGATCCACTACGGGATGATCCCGGAACTGGTGGGCCGTATCCCGGTGGTCACCCATGTCGAACCGCTGGATGAAGAGGCGCTCGTGCGCATCCTGGTGGAGCCGCGCAACGCCCTGACCAAGCAGTACCAGCAGCTACTGGCCCTGGATAACGTTGAATTGATCTTCACGGAAGATGCCTTGCAGGCAGCCGCCAGCGCAGCCATCAAGCGCGAGATTGGTGCCCGCGGCTTGCGCAGCATCATCGAGTCGGTGTTGCTGGATGTGATGTTCGAGATTCCGGGCCGTCCGGATATCCGGCGCGTGATCGTCAACCGGGATGCTATCGAGGGGCGCAGCAAACCCCTGATCCTGTCCGAGAATGACCGCGCGATCCCCTGGTCGGCGGATGGTAAGTTGGAAAGCGCCGCCTGAGCACAGGGCTATCCTATACGCATACGAAATGGGGCCATCCGCAGAGATGGCCCCGTGTTATTCTGCCCGGTAGCTCTGGCGGACCGTGGCCGGGACCACAACTTCGGTGAATGGGCTGAGTGCAGCTTGAAACGCTTTGACGTCCAGCAGGCTACTTCCGCTCACTCCCTGCCAGTGGCTGGGGATAACCCAGCGAGGGCGCAGGATCTTGACCATTTCGATGGCGTGGTCGATGGCCAGCAGGCCGGTGCGCACATTGCGAACAGGCAGGATAGCGATGTCAGGGTGAAGAAAGCTGGTGTCCGGCAGGATGACAATATCACCCGCGTAGAAGATATCGTAGGTGTCCATGGCGATCAGGTAGCCAACGGCGGGCGTGGCCTCACCATAGACGGCAGCTGTGCGTGTCGGGTGGGAAGGCACAGCAGTGATCCGCGCCCGTCCGCTGGCGAAGCACTGCCAGGGGCGCAACACCTGAGCCTGACGCCCGGACAGGCAGTCTGCCTCCTGCGTATTGGCGATGATCACAGTTGATGGGGTGCACAGCTTCTCAAGGATGGCTGGCGAGCAATGATCGTAAGTGGCCTGGCTGAGCAGGATGATATCGGCCGGTTCCAGATCGTCGGTGATGCCGGAGACCGGGTTGATGTAGATACGTGGCGGGCCATGAAGCAGAAATGTGCTGTTGCCCAGCCAGCGGATACGTTCGAGCATACAAAACCTCGCTTGCGGGTGGTTTTTTGATTTTAGCACTGCTTCTTGCGCATCTCAAACGATGCTGTGCAAAAGGTACAGGAGTGCTCGCCGGAGCGTGGGCATGGCGCATGATCGGCTTTGACGTATAATGCTAAGTTGTGTGGGAAATCCGCAGGTTATCTTCAGCGGTATCAGTTGTGCGCCAGAGTGTGGCAAGGATATTGACCATGACCGGACGTCCTCCAGCGCGACCGATCCGTCCGCCAGTTCAGCCGCCAGCCCAACCACAGGCGCCCGTTCCAAAGACCTGGGCGCCGCCGGTTATGCGCTCGGTTGCCGATACCGGGCTGAACATGCTGGCAATCGCGGATCTCGTCATCAAAGTGGTGTATTTCAGCGGTCTCATGACCGGCCAGCAGATCGCCGACTTCGTCCGCCTGCCCTACCTGCAGGTCATCGACAGTGTTCTGGAATTCCTCAAGCGCGAGAAGTATGTTGAGGTACGGGGCGGGGCGGGTCTTAGCCCGGCAGCGTTCCAGTACATAATCACTGAGAAGGGATCGGAGAAAGCCCGTGAGGCGCTGGAACGCTCCCAGTATGCTGGCCCGTGCCCGGTCACGTTGAGCCAGTACATCGGTGCAATGCAGGCGCAGAACCAGGGCCGACGTTCGGTGACGCAGGAGCAACTCATGGGATCACTGAAGGATCTGGTGGTTTCCACGGAGATGCTCAACAAGATTGGCCCGGCAGTCAACTCCGGCAAATCGATCTTTCTCTATGGCCCGCCCGGTAACGGCAAGACGACAATCTCCGAGGCGGTCGGGCGGATTGTCCTGGGTGGTGACATCTGGATTCCATTCGCCATTGATATTGACGGTCAGATCGTGCGCGTCTTTGACAACGTGCACCATGAGATCGTCGAGATGGCGCCAGGAGACACTGCTGAAAGCAGCAGCGGACGAAAAGGAGAGACGCGCGACCCGCGCTGGGTGAAGATTCGACGCCCGGTGATCATGGTGGGCGGCGAGTTGATGCTGGCCGGGCTTGACCTGGTCTATGACGACATCAATAAGTATTACGAGGCACCCTACCAGGTCAAAGCCAATGGCGGGATGTTCCTGATCGACGACTTCGGTCGCCAGCAGGTGCGCCCGCGCGACCTGCTCAACCGTTGGATTGTGCCGCTGGAGAAGGGCGTTGACTTTCTGACCCTGCACACCGGGCGCAAGATCGAAGTGCCATTCTATGTCATGATTGTCTTCTCAACCAACCTGGAACCACGCGAGCTGGTGGACGAGGCATTCCTGCGCCGAATCCGGCACAAGATCGAGGTTGGTGACCCGACGTATGAGCAGTTCCGGGATATCTTCAAGCTGGTCTGCGAGCGGAAGCACGTGCCCTATGACGAACAGGGTCTGGCCTACCTGCTCCAGGAATGGTACATCAAGCGTAACCGCAAGCTGCGTGCTGTCCATCCACGCGACCTGATCGACCAGCTGATTGACATTGCGCGCTACCTGAATTGCCCGCCGCGCATGACCCGTGAGCTGCTGGATCGAGCGGCAGAGAGTTATTTTGTCGAGCTGTAGCCGGTGGATCCGGCAGGGGTCTGGCCGTTGCGCCTCAACGGATCGGATGGTGAGGCGGCGTGATGGTTCTCAACGGCCTCTCCCCCTGCCATTTGTCAGCCATGCAATAATCGGGATGGAGCCGGCAGCACATCATGACGCGCCATTATGACGGAGCCCCCGTCGCCCGCCATCTGGTCTTTATCTTGCGGGATGGCACCTATGTCGTACAGTGGGATACCGGCCGCGTGCAGGATCTGCTGAGCGGCAGGCTGCTGCCTTACCAGGACGGGGACTATGGCCATCCGGTCAGCGATTCCGATCTGGAGCGCCTGCGGGAGGCAGGGCGGGTCTCCCACTACGATCGCGCCTATGTCTGGCTGCACGCCCTGCCGGAAGCGCAGCGTTTCAGTCAGTTTTCGGTGCGGGAGGAGACCACCGGTCGCACCCGCTATTTCTACATCAATACCATTCTGCCGGACACCGAGCTGGCCAGAGTGGAACATTCCCTGCATGAGCTTGGCCTGCACACGCGCTTCAAAGCCTGTGAGCAGGGTGGGCTGGTGGCGATCATGAATCAGGATGGCCAGCCGTTCAGCCGTCTGGGCGACGCCGAGAATGCGCAAAACGTGCTGAGGCAGACCGCCCCGCAACTGTTGCAGGATGCGACGGTCGCCTTTGTGGAATTTGACACACGGCAGGTGATCTCCGGCAACGAGCGCAGCCATATTGAAGTGCCTGATCTGGACACATTGATTGCCAGCCAGACTCAGCGTATCGCCGACGAGAACCGAACAGTTGTCGGCATTGACAGCGACGAGGAGTTCCTGGCACTGGCGGCGGAGACGATGCGCGACCTGGGCGTCGCATTTGTGGCCGTGGGGACAGGCGGCCTGGATGGCCTGACGATGATCGAGGACCTGGTGCCCGACCTGGTGGTGATGAGCCTGACCATGCCGGATATTCATGCCTGGCAGATTCTGGCCCGGATGCGGGCGAACCAGACTCTGGCAAAGATCCCGGTGATCATTGTCAGCGGGCATGGCGCACAGTCCGATCAGATCTTCGCCCTGACGGTGGCCAAAGTGCATGACTTTCTGGTCAAACCGGTGGCACCAAGTGAGTTGCGTCGCAGCGTCTGGATGGCGCTGCGCCCCGGTTAGTTCCGGTTTCCCCTGTTTTGTCGGACTCTGGATCAGCGTGGTGTCGATGATGCCGCCCGCCTTTACCGGGCGGCGTCATGGTGCAAGAATGCGGGAGAGGCTCTTGTCAGCGATCTTTGTGACGGGTGGGACAGGCTTCCTGGGCCGGACGCTGGTTCCGATGTTGGTGGCTGAAGGTCACGTTGTCCGGTTGCTGGTCCGCCAGCCAGAGGCGCATCCCTGGTTACAGGAAAGGGAAGGTCTGACGATTGTTCGCGGTGATCTGAACAACCGTGAGGCGCTGGCGGAAGGAATGACGGGTTGTAGCGCCGTGATCCATGGTGCGGGTCTGTTCCGTCTATGGGGGCGGGCGGAGCAATTTCAGCGTGTCAATGTCGAGGGCACACGCCATGTTGTGCAAGCCGCTGTCGAAGCCGGGGTCGGGCGATTCGTCCACATCTCAACAGTCGCCGTTATCGGGCGACCGCTGCCGGGCTATGTGATCGATGAGAGCCATCCTGCCCGACCGCTCGACCCTTACCAGCAGAGCAAACTGGAGGCCGAACGTATTGTCCTCAGCGCAGCAAAAGCAGGCAGACTGCCGGCGATCATCCTGCGACCGGGCGCGTATTATGGTCCCGGTGGTCACTATGGCTTCAACCGGTTGTTCTTTGAGGATCCGCGCAAGGGACTGCTGATCAGGGTGCATGGCGGACGGCACATCATCTTCCCGGCGTATATCAGGGATGTGGCGCGGGTGGCCATCAATGCGCTGGAACGCGGGCGCTGCGGGGAGATCTACAACGTGTGTGGCGAACCGCTGACCCACAATGAGATCAATGCCATTGTCAGCGAGGAAGCCGGGCTGCCCGCCTTCCGGTTGGATGTGCCGGCGGCGCTCATGATCGGCCTGGCGCGGGTCTGGACATGGCTCTCGTGGCTGACCGGGGCTGAACCCTACTATCCGATCAACCTGCGCCACTACGTATTTGCTGACTGGCCTGTTTCCAGCCAGAAGGCACGGGAGGAGCTTGCTTTTCATCCGACGCCTTTTCGAGAGGGGGCGCGGCAGACTCTTCGCTGGTACCGGAGCGGCGCCTGGGCAGGATGGAGCGGGTTATAATCTCTGGAGAAGCGCGGACTACAGGGACAACGAGGGAGCCATGATCAAGATCGTGACCGTAGCGGAGATGCGCGCCATCGAGCAGGAAGGTGATGCCGCTGGTGTCAGCTACGATCAGATGATGCAGAATGCGGGCAGGGCGCTGGCCGACCGGGTGCTGGATATGCTGGCGGGTCAGCTGCCGGTGCGCATTGTGGTGCTGGTTGGCCCCGGCAACAATGGCGGCGATGCCCTGGTAGCCGGGCGACTGATCGCGGCGGAAAGTGCCCACCAGGTCAGTTTTTATCTGGCTCGCCCCCGCCGGGAGGACGACGCTAACTACGCTGCTGTCGTGCAGGCCGGGCTGTTTGTCGCTGAGGCCGGTAAGGATCAGCGCTTTCGCGTCCTCAAGAACTTGCTGGGAACCGCGCAGGTGGTGATTGACGGCGTGCTGGGGATTGGCCTGAAACTGCCGATCACCGGTGACCTGGCGGAGTTCATGGACGCAGCGCGCAAGACAATCCTTACCTTGTGGCAGGCGCCTCCTGAGCGGTCGTACCAGACACCGGATCAGCCTTCCGGCAGCCTGCGCCGATACCCGTATGTCGTTGCTGTGGATTGCCCCAGCGGTCTGGACTGCGACAGTGGGGAAACTGACGCGCTGACCATCCCGGCGGATGAGACGGTAACTTTTGCTGCGGCCAAACTGGGCCAGGTGATCTTCCCCGGCGCGGCCGCCTGCGGAAAATTGCATGTCGCCGGAATCGGCCTGCCGCGCAAGCTCCCCAGTCGGGATCGGGTGCGTCTGGAGATGCCGACCGCTGCGGATATTCGCGCCTGGTTGCCAGCCGTGCCTGCTGACGCTCATAAGGGCACCTTTGGTAAAGTGATGGTCATTGCCGGCTCGTTGAACTACACCGGTGCAGCGGCGCTGGCAGCTGAGGCGGCCTACCGTGCGGGAGCCGGGCTGGTCACAGTGGGTGCGCCAGAGATTGTCATGCCGTTACTGGCCCCCCAGGTTCCTGAGGCGACATGGTTGCTTCTGCCGCATGACCTGGGTGTGATCGCTGAAGATGCGGCTTCCCTGATCCGGGCGCAGGTGGAAGGTTACAGCGCGTTGCTGCTGGGGCCGGGCTGGGGGCGTGAAGAAGCAACCCGGGACTTCCTGCTGGCGTTGCTCAGCCGCGCCCAGCAAGAGGCGCGTCACAGCCGGATCGGATTCGCGCCGGGGCGTTCTGTGCCTGCGGAAAGCGAGTTGCGTTCGGACAGTCCCCTGCCACCGCTGATCATCGATGCGGATGGTCTCAACCTGCTAAGTGCTTTCGATTCATGGTGGAAGCTGCTGCCGGCAGGCACAGTTCTGACGCCGCATCCGGGTGAGATGGCCCGCCTGAGTGGTCTTCCCCGTGAGGAAGTTACCCGGCAACGGATCACGCTGGCGCAGGAGAAGGCAGCCGAATGGCGGTGTGTGGTCGTCCTCAAGGGAGCGTACACTGTTGTCGCTTCGCCGGAGGGACGGATGGCAGTCCTGCCCTTTGCCGAGCCGGCGCTGGCGACAGCGGGCACCGGGGATGTGCTGGCTGGTATGCTGGCGGGGTTGATCGGACAGGGAGTCGGGCCATTTGAAGCAGCGGTTGCCGCTGCCTATCTGCATGGTCTGGCAGGTCGACTGGCCGCCAGGCGGGTTGGCAATCGGCGCAGTGTACTGGCGCGCGATGTGCTGCAGGCTGTGGCTGAGGCGATAACCCTGGTTGAGGGAGAGTCTGCAGAAATCTGACCGGACAGGGCTGTCCGATGTCGGCGGGCAGCCCTGTTTGTTGTACTGGCCGGGAAACCTCAGTTGTTGAGGGAAAGTTCTATCTGGCGCTGGCGGGCAATGGCTTTGCCTTCAGCGAGTGCATCGGCCGGACGCTCGCCCAGGATGGCACGCTGCAGTTTGTTTACCGTGTCAACAACCCCTGAGCGCAGCGCCTGGCGGGTTTCTGCGCCACTACGCGGGCTGTGCCACGCCCCTATGGCAGCCCCGATTACCCCGCCCAGCAGCACGCCGAGGATGAAGGCCCCTTCGCCCTGATTGCCCTGTGCAGATACCATCGGTCACCTCGTTGCCTGTGCCTTAGCGACAACGGCGCGGTGCGCTCACCGTACCAGCCGGAAGATGCGGAATAATTCCCTCAGGAAAGCGCCAAGAAACGCCAGAAACCCGCTGGCCCGGATGACCGGATCGGCAACATTGCGGCTGACGAATGAAGCTGTGCCCTTTACCGTGCGGACGGTGTCGCCGGTTTCTTCCAGGATAGGCCGGATTTCGTTCTGCAACAGGTTGATCAGGCGGGCGATCTGCAATACAAGCACGATCAACGCGACACCGATGAGCAGACCTTCCAGCGTTAGCGTGATGATGAAGAAATCACGGATGATTTGCAGTCCTGCTGCAGCGCCCGGATTGGTGAAGGCCAGGATGAGGGCAATCAGGAAGCTCAGGATAAGGATGACAACCAGCGCAGCAATGAAGCCCACAACCCAGCGGAGTGCTTTATTCTGGCCGCCGGTTTGCTTGTCCGACGCCGTTCCGGGCGGTATGGTCGTCGCCTTATCGGGCGGATTGCTGCTGGTGGATGGCGGGTGCTTGGTGCTCTGGGATATGTCAGGCATATCGACCTCGCTTGGTGGCAGGCTCAGTATAGCGCACAGGTCCTGGTAGACGCTAACGCCTGGCCGGGCGGGCAACGACCAGACGGGTGAGGAGCAGCATGAGTAACGCTCCGCTGACTGCAGGAAAGGCCCTCAACACGCCAACCTGCAGGAACGAGATGTCGAGCAGAACGCCAACCAGATGGCCCAGGGCAAACCCTACCCAGCCTGTCAGCAGGTAAAGCGCCAGCCAGCGGATATCACCGCCGACAATCAGGTGAAAGCCGGCGCCGCAGATAGTGGCCAGGATAAAGGCAAACGTGAATGCCGGAGAGGGCATAAGCGTTCCTCGTCAGGATGTTTGCTCATTGCACACGGACAGGAGCCGCTTCCGGAACATGATCCTAGCAGAGAATGTCCGGGGTCACAATAACCGGTGCGCAGGGCAGGTGTCTCCGGTGCAGGTGGTGTAGTCGGTCATGGGCAGGGGCCTGGCGAACGCTTCCCGGGATCGGCGTTTTGAGGAGCATCCAGGTGCAATGACGCACCAAGGCTGGCCGCCAGGAGAGTCTGCCGGTCAACCAGGCCGACGGGACGGCCTTCCTGATCGACGACCACAATCCGCTTGCGTCCTTCGCGCACCATCAGCGCGATGGCGTCCGGGATGGTCATCTCCAGGGGCGCGGTTAGCGCGTGTTCAGACATGATATCGCGGGCAAGCACATCACCGCGCCTGAGGTCTCGGCCCGTCATGCGCGCAACCAGCGCCTGCAGGATGCCCTGGCGGATGGGAGGCGCCACCCGCGCCACCAGGTCGCTTTCCGTGATGACGCCGACAGCCCGCTCCTGTTCATCCAGGACGATCAGGTACGTGACGTTAGCGTTCAACATGGTCTCCAGGACATCAACCAGGTCGTCGTCAACGTGTGCTACCGGGATATGGCGGGCCATCACTTCGCCCAGCGTCTGGCCCGGATACGGTGCCGTGGCCAGTTCTGGTTCGTGCGGGCCGCTGCTTCCTGCAATGGCGTGCAGAATATCCAGCCGGCTGACCATGCCGACCAGTTTGTTTTGCGCGTTCACGACCGGGAAGCGGAGGAAGTCGCGTTCCAGCATTTGCTGAACGACATGCCCCAGGGCATCGTCGTCGTGCACGGTGCAGGCGGGGCTGCTCATGATCTGTTCGGCGGTCTGTTCCTGGGCGATCTGGCTCAGGAAGTCACGCAGCATGGCAGCATCAAGGCGCCCGGCGACCGACAGGCGGGCCGGCATCCCGGCCTTCCTGAGCAGGTCCTCTTCGGTGATAATGCCTACCACATGTTGCTGATCGTCGACGACCGGGACAGCCTTGAAGAGCTTACCCAGCAGTAACTCCACCACCTGCACAGCGGGTGTCGATGGCCCGACGGCTATGACATCGCGGGTCATGATGTCTCTGACCGGTTTGTCCGCCGGGAGGGGGTGCAGGTATCGATGGGTGTACTGGACGATCTCAATGTTTTCGAGCGTGATCAGGCCCTCCCGCACCATGGGTTTGACCAGTTGCACGGCACGGTCGATGTTCTCTGGCGTATCCACCACGATGATGATCATCGTGAGGTCGACGGACAGGCGCTCGATGCTGAGGGTGTGGATCAGGCTATGTGCGCCGAATCCAGCCTGACCGCGTACCACAGTTGCCCCGGCGATTCCGTTCTTGCGCAGCGTTTCCAGGATGCTCATATAGAGTGACCGCCCGCGCCAGGAATCGCCTTCACCCACGTAGATGGTCAACCGTTTGCCAGTAACACGCTGATTCATCATATTCACCGTCGTTATAGCTGCCTGCCGAGGATCAGTCCGATTGCTGCACCTGTCAGACAGACCAGGTTTGTGCCCAACACATTGCTGATCATCCCCAGCCAGTCGCCAGACTCCAGCAGCAGCATGCTTTCGTTGGCGAAGGTGGAGAAGGTGGTATAGGCCCCCAGCAGGCCAATGGCCACCAGCATCCGCACACGTGGATCAAGGGCAATCTGCTGGGTTGACCATCCGATGAACAGGCCCAGCAGCAGCGAGCCGCTCAGGTTAATCAGCAGGGTTCCCCAGGGAAACGTCTGTCCCAGGCGCTCAGCGATCCATCCTGCAATCCAGTACCGCAGATTTGCGCCGATGAAGCCCCCCAATCCGATGATCAATACTGTCTCGAGGTGTCTGCTTGACACAAGCCTCTCCACTTATCGTAGGATGAAACACGGCAGAAGCCAAGATACGTTGCTTCCCCGCCTGGCACTACGATCTACATGACCCATCCGGTAGACATAAGAACGATGCAGTGCTGGCCACCAACGCCCAAACAAAAAGCCTCCACCAATGCATGGTTTGCAGGTAGAGGCCATCAGTCCCGGAAGAGACAGTTTGGTCGTCCGCGCCGACTCCAGCGAGCCTCATCGCTCTTGCGCACGCTATTGTGATCGGTTTACCCTGAAATGTCAAAGGTTCTGCACTAAAGATTTTCGCGTAGTCATTATAACCTTACAGAGATTATCGCCTGAAAACCAGCCGCGTCCTATTCGCAACGCCGAATGGTCTGACAGATCTGCTTGATGTGCATGCGGTCGTGGCGAGCCGTGAACTCAGCCATTTCCAGCAGCGTGGTCGGGCCAAAGATACTGTGCCGAGCCGGGCGAGACCATTGCTCTGGTGTTAGCCCTGCCAGGAAGTCAACCGTGATCTGGCGCTCAGCGGCGAACTCCTCCGCTGGATCGCAATAGTTCTCCGCCTCACAGGCCATTTCACCCGGCCCCGGGGGGGTTTGTGGCTCGGTCAGGAAGGGGTTCTGTTCGCGGGCAATCCGTTCCAGGCGTGGACGCTGAACAGTCCGCTCGCTGTCGCGCAGATGGCAAATGACCTCCAGGGGAGACCATTCTCCGGGCAGGGGGTGTTGCGCCCAGCGGTGAGGCGCATGCTCGTGTAAAAGACCAAAGAGCGCACCGACATTGCCAAGCAAACGAGGCACGATCATTTCCGGGCGCAACGGGCGCGGTTGGAGGGTTTCCAGCCAGCCCTGGTTGCAGACGCGCACTGTGAAATCATGGAGGGTGCCCTGGCCATCGGGGGAGGCAGGACTGGCGCCCGGCTGCGTGCCATCCGGGCGGATCCAGAAGGTGTTGAGGCCAGCCCGTTCTGCTGCCGCAATATCGTTCTCCCAGTCATCACCGACCATGAGGGCTTCATCGCTGGTCAGGCCCAGCCGGCCCAGGATCTCCTCGTAGTAGTGGGGGGCGGGTTTGGCGAAATGGCTGTTTTCGATATGTGTCACATGAGCGTAGGCGCTGAAGTCTGTCGGCAGACCTCCCCAACGCATACGTTCCGCCAGGCCTTCCGCTCTGAAAAGCGGATTGGTGGCGATCACCACCAGGTAGCCGTTCTGGCGCAGCCAGTCCAGCAGGATCAGCGCCGATGGACGGGGCTGTACGCTGGTCTGTAGCTTGCCGTAGCTCTCCGCGTAGAAAGCCCGGAAAATCTCAACCGCCCGCTCGCGGGAGACCCCCCAGGCCTCGGTAACCACAGCCAGGAAGACATCAAAGTTGCTGGCGCGCGGATCGGTGTTCCGGGTGACCGCGATCATCGCCTTCAGGAGACCGGCCCCGGCGTCATCACGACCAGTTGTTTTGCTGAAGAATGCATTCCAGTGGTCGAGACTCTGATCGGTGCGATTGAGTGGGTTAGAGATCAGGGTGTCATCAAGGTCCAGCAGGACGGCTTTGATCATCGGACTCTTCCAGTGCGCGGAGGAATGACTCCAGGCCGGGTCGCTCAGCGTTGCACTGCGAGCAGCCCACGTAAGGGTCGTCGATGGCGATGTTATGTCTGGCGCAGAACGCGCCCAGTTGAAAGCGCCGGCCCAGCCCCAGGAAGATGGGCGAGACAGTTAGCGTCAGGCGGAGGTGTGGGCTGGCATTGGCCGCAACAACGCCGGGCACCGGGCAACGGCGGCAATCTCCAGGCTGCCAGGGGAGTGATGCCGGATGATCCTTCAGCAGCCGGCATTCCTGTGTACTGCGGCCCCGGTGGAAATCGGCGTAATAATGCGGGCATTCCTTGCCGGCAGGCGTACGCATCAGACAGACTCCGGGCGGCTCTCAGGTAAGATAAGGCCCGCGCAGGGCGGGCCACGTCGATCCAACGGCAGGCAGATCAGGCGCGGGTGATGTAGGCCCCGGTTTCCGTGTTCACCTTGATCTTGTCACCGACTTCGACAAACAGCGGCACAACCACGGACAGGCCGGTCTGAGTGGTGACCTTCTTGGTGGCGCCGGTGGCCGTATCGCCAGCAATGGCGATCTCCGAGTCGACAACCTCGTAGACCCAGGAATTTGGCAGCTCGTAGTCGATGACTTTGTCTTCGTAGAGCAGGAGCTTCAGCTCCATGTTCTCGACCAGGAAGCGGGCGTCATCACCAAAGACATCCTTGTGGACGGTGGGCTGGTCGTAGGTCTCGGTGTCCATGAAGACCAGCATATCGCCATCCTGATACAGGTATTCGACGGTGCGGCTTTCCAGGCGGACGTCCTCGACGCGATCGCCGGAGATGAAGTTGTGCTGGATGGTAGCGCCGGTGCGCAGGTTGCGCAGCGTGGTGCGGATGGTGGCGTTGCCGCGTCCTGGCTTGTGGTGCTGATAGCTCAGGACTTTGTACAGCTCGCCATCCATCGTGAAGGTCACACCCTTGCGCAGAGCATTGACATCAATCATCGCTGGTAATCCCTTTGAACGGTTTCGCGTTTGTCATTCAGGTGGTATGCGACAAGCCATTATAGCGGGGGTTTGGCTGGCTGTCACCCCGCAGTTTTCGCTTCCGGGCTGTGGTTCTGACCTGCCGGACTGTACCCGATGCCCCGCCGATCACCCGGCCCTCCTGGCGTTAATCCCCCAGATTGGTGCCCACCAGCCGGGCAGTGCGAATCCAGGGGTGATCCAGGGGGACGGTTTTGCGATTGCCAGCCACCTTTTCCAGCGGGACAGGCTCCACGCCGTCGCCGCGGGCAGCAACCATCACGCCAAAAATGCCCTCGTTGATGAATTCCGCGCAGGCAGTGCCGAGGCGGGTGGCAAGAAGACGGTCAGCAGGGGAGGGGGTGCCGCCGCGCTGAACATGCCCCAGGATGGTCACCCGTGACTCCAGGCCGGTCAGCTCCTCAAGCTGGCGGGACAGACGGACGACATTGCTCTCGGCGACATGAGCGCCATACGGGTCTGCGTCGTTGGCGCGGGCGTGTTTGTTTTTCTTGCCGTTCCTGTCCTTTTCCGCCGCTTCCTGACGGGCCTGGTAATCTTCCCTGGAAATCGCGCCTTCGGAGGCTGCGACGATACTGAAGTGCTTACCGCCGCGGCTGCGCTCCAGGATGGCGTCGGCGACCTTCTGCACGTCGTAAGGGATCTCCGGGATCAGAATCACATCGGCGCCGCCGGCGATCCCCGCACCCAGCGCCAGCCAGCCAGCGTTGTGGCCCATAACTTCCACAACGATGATCCGGTGGTGGCTATGAGCCGTGCTGTGCAGGCGGTCAATGGCCTCCGTGGCGATGTTAAGCGCTGTATCGAAGCCAAAGGTGACATCGGTCATGGCCACATCGTTGTCAATCGTCTTGGGCAGAGTGATCACGTTCAGGCCGGCCTTCATCAAACGGTAAGCGTTCTTCTGTGTGCCACCACCTCCCAGACAGACCAGGCAGTCAAGATGATGCTTGTGGTAGTTGTCCACGATGACGTCGGTCATGTCCATGACTTTGTCGCCGACTGGCATACGGTGAGGCTTATCCCGGCTGGTGCCAAGGATAGTCCCGCCAAGCGTCAGGATGCCGGAGAGCGCCGCGCCTTCCAGGCGAACAGTGCGGTCACCCACCATGCCCCGGAAGCCATCCCGGAAGCCGATCACGCGCATATTGAACGCGCCCTGCGCAGCCTTACCAACGCCCCGGATGGCCGCATTAAGGCCGGGGCTGTCGCCGCCAGCAGTCAAAATGCCAATGTATTTGTCCATAGGTTCCTCTACCTTCCCGGGGAACGCCTCAGACAGATTGCAGAAACAAACGCATCCCGGTGGATGCCCCTCAGCGAGCCATCCAGGCGATGGCTTCGGCAGCCAGCTGGTCGAGTGGCTTGCGGACTTCGGTACACCTGGGCAGCGAATTCAGGAAGGCGCGTCCATAGGTCTTGCTCAACACGCGGCGATCCAGGATGACGACAATACCGCGATCGGTCTTGGTGCGGATCAGGCGACCAAAACCCTGACGGAAGCGCAGGATGGCATCGGGCACAGCGTACTGGTTGAACGGGTTCTCAAAGGTTTCTGCCCGCGCGGCGAAGACCGGCTCAGTAGGGACGGCAAACGGCAGGCGGGCGATCACCAGGGCACTCAGGTCGTCACCGGGGATATCCACCCCTTCCCAGAAACTGCGCGTGCCCAGCAGCACAGCGCGCTCCGTCTGGATGAAGCCGTCAAGCAGAGCCTGGCGGCTGGTGCCGTCGCTCTGGTCGAAGACGGCAATGTTGCCCAGCGCCAGGCGGGGGGTGATGCTCTGGGCTGTCTGCCGGAGCTGGGTGTAACTGGTGAACAGGGCCATCAGGCGACCGTTCATGGCTGTCGCCAGCTGGATGATGGCCTCTTCCACCGCTTCCTGGTAGCGGAAGCGATCATCCGGTTCCGGCATGTCGATAGGCAGGTAGAGCAGCGTCGATTCTTTGTAGTTGAAGGGGGAGCCGACATCCAGCGTCCTGACATCCTGCGCCTGCAGGCGTTCCTTCAGGAACTCGAACGAGCCAGCAGTCTGCAGGGTGGCGCTGGTGAGAATGACAGCATCCTTGGCCCGCCAGATGTGCTCTTCCACCAGGGGGCCAACATGCAGCGGCGCGCTGTGCAGCGAGATGCGGCTGCGATCCTGCCCCACCTCCACCCAGTAGATGCGATTGGCGTCCGGCGCTTCGGTGAAGGCCAGCAACTGGGCGTGCAGTTCCTCCATGCTGCGGGCAGCGGAGGCAAGGCTATTGAGGATGTCGTCGTACTCCTCAATGTCGTAGTCGCTCAGGCGGTTGAGGGCCAGAGTCAGGCGGCTCATCGCGGAAGCAATACCGGTGGTGAACTGGCTGAGGTTCTTCCAGGCCGCCTGAATCTGGGCAAAGCCGGCCTGGCTGCGAATGTGATCGGTGATGCGCACCTGATTGACGTAATTGGTGGACTGCAGAAGCCGGTTTTGTTCCAGGAATTGCAGGATCACGCTGAAGAAGACGTTGACATGGACTTCCATCGCCCGCATGGTTTCTTCAACGATGTGGACGTATTCGCTGAGCTGAGTGAAATACGTTTCAGGGATGTTGCCGCGGGCATGGGTTAGCAGGTCACCCAGGATGCCGGAATTGCGCCCGCCCAGTTCGGCCATCTGGCGGCGCAGGGCGAACTGGTCCAGGCGGAAGCTGAGGCCGTTGGTGGTGGCTTCTTCCAGGTGATGGGCCTCATCAATGATCAGGTAGTTGTAGCGGGGCAGAACGTGGCTGCCGGTCGCCACATCGGCCAGCAGCAGCGCGTGGTTGACAATCAGGACGTGGGCCGCTTCTGCATTGTGCCGGGCAACGTAAAAGGGACAGGCGCCCCGCATCTGGACCTGACAGCGTTCCAGCGTACAGCCCTCATCTTCCGCGCTCAGGTGTTGCCAGGCGCCCATCTCTGCCGGGCCGCGCAGGTTAATCTCATTCCGGTCGCCGCTCTGGCTCTCCAGCAGCCAGATCAGGACCTTGGCATAGACGCGCAACTCATCTACCGTGGTCGGCTGGCGGCGACGCATGGCCGCCAGGCGGCGCGGGCACAGATAGTTGCCACGGCCTTTCAATACGGCGGCCTGGAAGTCCAGACCCAGCGCGGCCCGCAGCAGGGGAATGTCTTTGTTGAGCAACTGCTCCTGCAGGTTGATGGTGTCCGTGGAAATAACCACGCGCTGGCCATTCTGTAGCGCCCAGTGGATAGCGGGAATGAGATAGGCAATGGATTTGCCCGTCCCTGTGCCCGCTTCCACAAAGAGATGCTCGCTCCGGTTGAAGGCTTCGGCGACCGCCCGCAGCATCTGCACCTGTTCCGGGCGGTGCTCATAGCCGGGCAGTCGCCGGGCAAGCAGACCATCTTCTTCCAGCAGGGCGGCCAGAGCCGCTGTGTCCAGAGGAACGGTTTTTTCGTTAGGCGTTAGGGGACGTAAGGAATTGCCTGCTGGCCGGAACAGGTCGCGAAACGGCGTAGCGGAAGATGTCTTCGCCGATCGCGGGGAGTCATCGAAGGCTGTCCGAGCGCGGACCTCCAGCGCAGCCATGAAGGGGGCGGCTGCCTGCCAGTCCTCAGCCAGTCCGCGTGCTGCTGCCACGATTTCCTGCAGGGTGTCCAGGGGCAGGTCAAGGATGCGCTGCCACAGGGTCCAGTACACCTCGCCAGCGGCGATGGCGTCCGGGAGGGCACGGTGTGCGTTCTCCAGTGTAAGCCCCAGTTGCTGGGTCAGGCTGTACAGGTTGTAGCGAGGGGCTGTGGGGAGCAGGACAGCGGCCAGTTCATAAGTATCGATCAGCAGGTTGCTGTAAAGGATATCCTGTCGCTGGAGAAAGCTGATGTCGAAACTGATGTTATGACCGACCAGAGGTGCGTTGCCAGCAAAGCGCTCGATGTTGCGCAAAACCTGGCGGATGCGTGGCGCATCAACGATGTCTTCCTGGCGAATACCGGTCAGGCTGGTGATGTACGGTGGAATCTCACGCTCCGGGTTGACCAGCGTCTCGAACCGGTCGATCAGTTTGCCATCCCGGAAGCGGGCCAGACCAATGTCGATGATGGCGTCATGTAACGGATCCAGGCCGGTTGTTTCCAGGTCAACAGCGATAATCTCGCCGTGCATACGAAATCGACATTCTAGCCCGATTTGAGGGCGTCCTACCGGAGCGGCCACAACGTGGCATGGCAGAAGTATACCACAGTCGCTAACGGTGTGCGAACAAACGTGCTGTCTGCTTAAGAGCCGGTCGGCTGCACACTGGGTGTGTGGACTTCCTGCCAGGCAATCTGCGCGCCGGGCAGTAGGAAGAGCGCCAGCGCGCCGGCCATCAGCCAGTAGACACCGCTCAGCCCGATTGCCGGTAACAGGGCGTAGGCCAGTAGCGGCCCCACCGCGCTGCCCAGGTCGCCAACGGTGTTGACCACGCCCAGAATGCGCCCCTGGCGATTGATACCGGCGTGATCACCGACCAGCGTCAGAACCTGGGTTTGCAGGATGCTGGTAGCGACCGCTCCCAGAATGATACCCAACAGAAGCGTGCCGCCACGGCCGTTGGCCAGCAGGATCAGGGATGCCGCGCCAACCAGTAGCGCCAGGACAACCAGCGCCCAGCGATTGCCTGTGCGGTCGGTCAGCCAACCGGAGACAGGGGAGACCAGCGCACTCAAGAACTGGTTGCCTGCGGTGAGTACGCCGGTCAGGGTGGTCAGTGGTAACAGCACGCCCAGCACTATGGCTGTCTGGCCGACGCGTTCCTCCAGTAGCAGGGGGAGGGTGGCGCCCAGCACCCCGATGAAGATCAGCCAGTTGACGCCGAGCAGGGCAATGGCAGTGCTGATCACCCAGCGTGAGGGGGTATAGGCTGGCGATAAAGCGGGGGTGACGACACGGTTTTCCGTGATAACCGAGCGGGGGAGTGCAGCCGGGCGAGTCTCCGGCAGGAAGATCAGCCAGAGAAGGCCCATGCCCAGGGCGATCCAGGCGCAGACGCGCAGGGCATCCAGGTAACCGATGCTGTCGACCAGCACACCGGCAAAGACTGCGCTACCACCCACACCGATGAAGAAGAAGACCTGGTAAAAGCCGCTGTAGCGCCCGCGGTTCTGGCTGGTGGCAATGTCCAGCACGGCGGTACTGCCGCCCAGCCAAATGCCCGCCCAGGCGATGCCCCATAGGAGTCGTCCGATCAACAGGGGCCAGAAGCCGGGGACGGTATAGAGAAAGTAGGATAACCCGCCGATCAGCAGGGAAGGCACCAGCATCCAGCGGCGCGGAATACGCTCGATCAGCATCCCGTAAGGGGCGTTGATGAACAGGCGGATCAGCCGGTTGGCCGACAGCATTAGGCCCACGTGGGCCAGGGCGATGCCAGCTTCCACCGTGTGGGTCGGCAGGGCCACGTAGAGCGCCGTGTCACCCGGCAGTGACAGGGCCAGGCCCAGGCCGAGCAGGAGCAGGGTTAACCAGGGAGGAAATTTCTGACGCCAGGCGGTCACAGGCGGGTATCCTCTGTTTATGAAGCCCATGCCTCGTGCACGGGCGCACCATCCCATTCCTGCGGGA
>FWPV01003956.1_pt1 | contig 23582 bp, 17 predicted proteins | sample 2228371 | NCBI WGS metagenome assembly FWPV01 (sample SAMEA103939776, study PRJEB20133) | metagenome | reverse complement strand
ATTGACCTTAGGCTTGACGCTTATGGGGCAAACCGCCCCGCGGACGGGGCGGTGAGCAACCTCTCCGACAGGCTGCCAGAAGGAGATTGCTTCGCCACCCGGCCTGCCTTCGGCAGGCAGGCGGCTCGCCATGACACGGCAAAACCGAATCGAGGGCGAATAGACAAAAATCAAAGAATGGTGTATAAAGTTTCTGTGTTTTCACCGCCGACAAGCTGGTTCTACTAGACCTGGAATAAAAGGTGCGCCATGCCCGACCTGGCTTTGCCCAACAATATCGGACAATCGGTTGCGATCGAACACAAAGACGGCTCACGCCGGTACTATACGGTGATTGACGAGATTGTCTATATAGTGCCAGACAGTCCCAATCGTGTTCTGTGTGCCCAGCGATTGCGCTATCGCAAAACCAACATCACCCAAATTCGCTTTTGCTATTATCTGGCCGATGAGGTGGGCTGGGTGCTGGTTCAGCATACCGCCTGCATCCCTGAGCCAGACTTTCAGGCGATTGTCCGTGAAGCCATCCAAAGGGGGTGGATTGAACTGTGAAATCACCCAGCGCGGCTGACTTGCTCCATGCTCTGGAACATGACCAGACGTTGCAATGGCAACCGGTCGCCGGCAAGGCACTGGACCCGCGCCTGGCGATGCTGCGGGCGTGGCAGTCCAGACGGTTGAGGCAGACTTATGCCGATTTGCAGGCTGAGGCGCAGTACCGCGCGGCCTGCGAGTTCATCTTGAGCGATGTGTATGCCCCACGCGATTTCAGTCAGCGCGATGATGCGATTGAACGCCTCCATGCCTTTTTAGCGCGCCTGGTGCCGGCGCCGATGATCGAGTTGCTCACCGATTCGATCGAGATGGGCCGCCTGACCTATGCGCTGGACAACGCCCTGCTGGATGTGCTGGTGAACCGGTTGGGCGTGACCGATACCATTACCCCGGAAATGTATGCGGAAGGTTATCGCCTGTGCCGTAATTACGCCGAGCGGACACGGCAGATTGACCTGGTGGTCAAAATCCTGAAGCAGGTTGGCGAAGGCGCCCATCTGCCGGCGGTCGGGCTGGCCATGAAGATGGTGCGTGGCCCCGCTCAGCGCGCCGGGTGGGGGGAATTGTACGCTTCTGTGGAACGGGGCTATGCAGCGTTCAAATGCATGCGCGATGTGGACCGGTTCGTGCGCGTCATCGAGCGACGCGAGCGAGCCATCCTGGATAAAATTTTCGCCCGATCGCCCGCCCCTTTTTCGGTGTGGTAATTATTCAGCCGTGGTAACTGCTGCTCACCGCAGAGGTGTTCTAAGTGAATAGGTCAGCCCTGACCTTAAAATTTTGAATAGCCCCAACCGGGCACGAGCCGCACGAATCCTACGATGGTGTCCAAAGCCATTCGACACCATCGGCGAACACCGACTATGTAGGCTGGGTTGTGCCGGACGAATCAGACGCCAGAGGGCGGTGGTCGGATGAGTATCATCAGTAGCACCGGCTCACGCTTTACTTGTCGGGTAGCTGGCGTTGGGTGCGCCGTTCGGCGGCCTGGTCGGCGCGGGCCTGGCGCACGCGATGATTGTTGCGGCGGCGCACCTCGTCGGGGACGTGGTAGCGTTCCTGGCAAATGGCGTGTGCCTGGAGAGGCGACAGCGGTGTTCCGTTCACGTCACGCACCACGTAAGGGCGCTGATCCCGCAGGACGGCGTAGACACGATCCAGCAGGTGCGTGGCACAGGCACAGATGGCTTGCAAAAAGTGTTTGCCATACGGGACCATCTGGGTGTGGTACACCTGGGCGATCTGCGGGTCCCACAGGCGGGCGACTTGAGCATCCAGCACGGCTGTGACCTTGATGGGTTCGGGGCCGGCCTGGGTGATATGCAAGCCGCGCGCTTCGGCTTGTCCGCTCTGGCGACTGAATGGAATCAAGCCGGTCCAACCGCGAAAGTTGCGCCCGGCCGGGAAGCGCGCGACATCCCCGATAAAGGCGACATAAGCTGCGGCGCTATCCTGGCCGACTCCGGGAATCGTTTCCAGGAAGCGGTCCGGGTGCAGGCGGCGGTAGAGCGGCCGCATGATCTTGAGGCGCACAAAGTGGGCCTGTTGCTCCCAGTCGGCCAGACGCGCCTGTTCGCGGCGGACGCTGGCCTGAAGGGCAGCATAATCCAGGCGGCTGGGCGAGCCGTACACGCCGATGACCTGCTCAGCCTTCTTGACCAGGGTGGCGATCCAGCCCAGGTCGGCCTCGGGGTCAGGCGCGACGGCTTGCCAGGCAGCCGTGAGCGTGGCGACGCCGGCGGCCTGCACCTGCCAGGGGTCATACCACTGGTCGCGCACCCAGCGCGCCGCCGCCTCGTAGGGCGGCAAAAAGTCGGACAGGCCGAACCAAGCCAGTTGATCGCTGGCCAGCAGGCGTTGCTTGCGGGCCGCCATCAAGCCGGTCAGGCGGTGTACTTCCCGCCAGGCGCGCTGGAGGGCCAGCACCTCGTCACTGGGCAAGCTCAGGCGGTGCAAGCGTTCGGGGCACAGCAGGTACAGGCGCGGTAGCACGCGCACGTCAATCCGGTCGCTCTTGGCGTGTCGTTGATACAGACGCCGCAACTCGGCGACTTGCTGCCCGTTGACACGGTAGACTTCGACCCCGTGTTGCTCCAGAAACACGCTGACCGGATACCAGGCCACGCCGGTCGCTTCCAGCACGGCAATCAATCGCACGTCTGGTGAAGCCCCGGCCCGCGCCGCGTTCAACACGCGTGCCAAGGCGTCAGGGTCCGTCTCGAAGCTCAGCACCGGGGTCACGAATCGGTTGCTGGCCATATCCAACACGATGGCTTTGTGGGCGGCGGTCACCGCCAGGTCAATCCCAAGAATGCGCGTATCCATCTTGAACCTCCTTGTTCTACAGCTAAACGGCGAATGACACGATGGGCGCTCAAGCGGCACGTGCCCAGGACCAGGTCAGACGGACCCCAGCCTTGTGATTGATACGGGGCAAGCGTTCCCGTTCCCCCAATGTTCCTAAGCGGGTCACCTGGGCAGGAGACGACAATCTCTACGCAGAGGCAGCCAAGCTCCTCACTCGCAATCGGTAGCCGCTTCAGCCTCCCAGGTATAGTATACACCGTAGCCGGTCTTTGGGCTATTCAATTTGTAAGGTACGGGCTACTCTAAATATACAAGGCGCAGAGAACGCCGAGCTCTATACGTTTGATGTGAAATGATTTTTGGCCTTGTCATTGCGAGCAATCTCCCTCCCGGAGGAGAGATTGCTTCGCGTCCTCTGCGAGGGCGCTCGCAATGACACAGGGGATAAATAGCTCCGGCCTGATAATATGCTACGACTTGCGTTTTCCAGAAGCGGCGCGCTGCCTGGCGCTCGGCGGAGCCGAGATTGTGGCGCTGCCCACCAACTGGCCGCAAGGCTCGGATTCGGCCCCAGATTTTATTGCTCCCACCCGCGCGGTGGAAAATCGCATCTTTCTCGTGGCGTGCAACCACTGCGGCCACGAGTGCGGCTTGGGCTTTATCGGCAAGAGCGCCATTTTTGACCCCTCCGGCCAGCGCCTGGCGCAAGCGGCCTTCGGCGAGGAAATCATCATCGCCAGCCTTGACCCCAGCCTGGCGCAGCAAAAACGGCTGGTCATTCGCCCCGGCGAATTTGAAATGGGCACCACCAGCGGCCGCCGCCCCGAGCTATACACTGCGCTAATCTAGCCTGCCCAGAAGCGGGCGCAACCACAAGGGTTGCTACGCCTCAACCAAATTTGGCCACCCCCTTATGATTTGTTGACCACGTTGGTTTTAGGTTACGGATTGGTCTTGAGCAGCACCGCCGCTCGATTCGGCGCCAGCGTCACACTCGTCACCGGCGTATAGCTCACCGTCCAGGCCGAAACGTCGCCATTGGTGGGGACAAGACCGCCGCCGTTGGGCGTGGCCTGGTAATACGTTTGCCCCAGGTTGATGGTCCGAGAGGTATCGGTGGGATTGACCAGCACCAGCCCGTTGCTATAGCCCCTGGCATACACGCCCCAGGCGTCATTCCACAGCGCCGCAATGTTAGCCGGAGTTCCGCCGGTGGGGCTGCCAATGGGAATCCCATATTCGGGGAACCATTCCGGCTCCAGATCGAGATCAAAATTGATGTACGTATAGCGCCCTTTGATGAGCAAGTAGCTGCCCAACAAAAACATTCGGTCGTTCACATTGTCGGCGTCTATGTATTGCTGGGCCAAAATAATCTTGTCCTGGTTGACCAGGCCCAGAATGCGGTCCATTTGCAATTGCCAGTCGGCCAGCTCGAAATAGCTGGCGTAACCCCAACCGCCAAAACCTTCTATCATTACCCCATCCGCAATTGAATAGTCGGTGGCGTCGCGGCTGGTGACCCACTGGCCGGCGTTGGGGATAAAGTGATATGGGGCCAGGCTGCCTTGCTGCACAAAGGTCATAAAGTTTTCCAGGCGCGTGGCCCACTGACTTTCAAAAGTATTGTCTATTTCGGGCAAGGCGGGATTGTAATGGTCAAAGCCCAAATAGTTGGGCACGCTGAAACTGTCGGCAAAGAGGCCGTCGTCGGCGTTGGCTTGCAGTTGGCGCAATATCTCGCCCGACCAAAAGGTTCGCCAGGCGGAATCGTCGAGGTTCATCAGATACCAGCCCCAGTCGCAATTGAGCACGCGGGTCGTGCTGGTTGTGGGCCAATGATAAAACCAGCTCTCGGCTACGTTGCCGTCGCCGGGCCATTCCTGCACCCAGTCATTGCCTTCGATGATTTGCAGCCACTCGCCGCTGGGGTTGCACGTGCCTTCAGTAATTCCTTGATAACCCAGCCCCATCCCCAGCCGGTAATGCAGGATGACGAAATTGGGATTGTAGGTTCGCAAATGATCCGCGTCGGCGCGGGTCATCTTTTGCGTGCCGGCATAGTGGGTGGCGGCGAACTGGAACTGTTCTTCGCTCATGCTGCTGGCCAATTGATCGTTAAAGACATGGATGCCGTTGGTGGTGTCGGGCATAGGCCGGATCGCGGCGGTGGAAGTGGAAACGATGGTGACGAGATGCGTAGCCTGGCGGGGGACGCCGCCGCAATTTTCCGCCGTCAGCGTGATGGTTTTTGCGCCAGTGGTGTTCCATTGATACGTTGCGCTGGCAGTGCCTTGCCCGCTCTGCGGCGCGGGCGACCAGGTGTAGGTGATGGGCGGCGTCGCATTGGCCGGCGCGAGGCTTGCGCTAAATATGTAGGCGGTGTTGGTATAGCCGCTGGCAGGGCCGCTGATGGAAACATTGGTCAGGGGGTGAGCGCAACTGGGCGCGCCGATGGTGATGGTATGGGTATCTGTAAACGTGCCGCCGCAATTGCTCACTGTCACAGTAATGATGTACACACCGGCGCTGCTCCATTGATACGAGGCATACGGTGTGCCTTGCCCACTCAGCGGCGCAGGCGACCATTGATAAGTGACGGGTTGGGTAGCATTGGCCGGCGCGATGGTGGCTGTAAAGACGTAGGTGGCCAGGCCGCCGGCGGGTTGGATAGTAAAATTGGCGTCGCTGTCGTCGCGGATCGTGGTCGGGCTGATTGTGCTGGCGACGCGCACTCGCGCTGTGGTTGATGGATCGTTGGGAATGGTCCAGTTGTAACTGCCCGTGTTGGCCGTTGAAGCCACAATGACATGACTTGTGGCAAAGTTATCGGTGGAGTAGGCCAGGCTCACGTTGGCGATGCTGCCGGTACTTGTCCATCGGATTGCGTGTTGGCTGCCCACCTGCCAGCTTTCGCCGCCGTTGGGAGACACAAGCGTTAATGAGGGCTGGATAGGCCCGCCGGCCGGCTGCACTACCAGGCGATTGCCAGAAGGTGACACAGCAAAATTTTGCACCGTCACCAATCCGTCGGCGTCAGCGGCGACCGTGCCGCTGGCGACCAGGCCGTCGTCGCTGACGCGGCGGTTCTCCCAGGCATAGTTGGCGCCGGGCGTGATGTGAAAGTGTTGCAGGCGGCGCGGGGTGACATCTACTGTTTGATTGGAAGCGTCTGTCGTGCGCAGGCTGATGCGCCACTGGCTGGCGGTGTCTATTGGCGCGCCGTCCCAATTATTCCACGAGGCTGACCATTCGAGGTTCAGGTTATAAGTGGCGCTAATGTTGTCGGGCGGTGGCACGACGCTGCTGCCGCTGGCGTTGCTCAGAGCAGGGAGGCTTTCATTGCGCACCAGGCTAAAATTGTAGAATGGCGCGTAATCAAGCACAGCTACGTTGGGTCCCAGGCCCGCAAAGTCCAGCCAGGTATGCTCTTGCGCCACCGTCGCGCCGGAAAAGGCGCGCCGTCCCGCATAAAAAGCGCCGTAGACTGGCCGGCCCTGCGTGGGCCATTCGATGATGGAATCCAATGTGCCGTGCGCCAGGCTGATGTAGGCCATCTCGTCGCCGCGCCGGTTGACCAGGTTAGCCTGGTGGTTTTGCCAATCCCAAATGCCAGTGCCATTATAAGCTGCCAGGTGACTGGCATAGCGCCCCGTGATCGAGATGGGAAAATTGGAAGCCAAGCTGCCCCATTTCGGTTGGGTGTCATTCCGCCAATCTTCGCCGCCGCCGTCGCCCGAGGTGCGGTAATTGGTCATCGGCTCGCTGCTATAAGAGGCGGCAAAGACGTTGGGATAGCGCATGGCCAATGCCAGCGCGCCGCTGCCGCCCATCGAGTGGCCGTAGACATATATGCGCTCAGGATCGAGATGGTAGGCGCTATAGTCAGAGTCTCGCAGCGTGTCATAGATGCTGCGCAGCAGGCGCGCTTCGGTATAGTTGACGATGGGGCCGCTGGTTGGTATATCGTTATAGGGATCGTTTGTCCGATAGTCGTGGTTGGCGCTAAAGCCAAAGTACCAGGATTGGCGCGGGTCGTCGCCGCGGATTTCGAGCGCGCAAAAGTACGGCGCGCCGTCGGTGACCTCGTAACGCGAGCCGTAGCCTTCGATGTGCAGCAGCACCGGCAGCGCAGCCGGCAGCGCGCCGCCGCACAATTCGGCACTGGGTATGCCGACAAAATAGTTATAAGCGTACACCAGGCCGCCCTCTGGGGTGGGACGCTCGAAGGTTGGATTGTAGGTCTCCCAGTCCATAAACTGGGTATAGACGCGCCCCCGGCCGCTGGCCGATTGCCAGATCAACACCGGTTCGGGGTCGGCGACTGTTTCGGCGACGGGGCCGGTAGTGTTGCCGGAAAAATCGGCCCGGTTTTCGCTGCCGCCCGCCTCTACAGTTGTGACAGCATAGTAATAATTTCCCGCTTGCTTGCTCGTCCAGACAAACAGGCCGGTGGTATTGCCCAAGGGCGCGCCCAGTTCGGTGATGATATAGTGCGTTGTGCGTGTGTAAGACTCAGTCGAGCCGCCTGGCTCCCAATCCAACTCGGTGTAAAAGGTGCTCGAGCCTTCGGGCAGCGGGCCCCATTTGGCCGTGAGGCGTGTGGCGTCATTGATATTCCCCGCAGTGATCGGCGCGGTATGACGATAGACGTGATAGCTTTCGCCGCTAATGGAGGTATTTTCGTTCCAAGTGAGAAAGGTCTGGCCGCTGCGATGGAAAGCGGTCAGGCCGGTGGGCTGGGCGGCGAGCGGAGCGAGAGAACGGTCAATGGTGAATTGTGAATGGTGAACGGCCGACTGGGATGGATTGCCGCTGGTGGGCCCGCTGATGGTGACGCCGGTCAGGGGAGAGGGGCACGTGGGCGGCTGGGAATGGTTCTTCAAGACGATGGGCAGGTATATCCAGTGAGTATAGGCTGGCGGCGTTGACGTTGGCGTGGGTGTGGCCGGCGTGCTGGTAGGTGTGGGGGTAGGCGACACTGTACCATCTTTCCACCGATGGTAAAACACGTTGAGCAACTGGACAAATTCGGCGGTGGCTTTTTGATGCCCGGCGGTGGTGGGGTGACTATCGCCGCTGGGATAGGCTGCATAGTTGTTGGCTACAGTCTGAATGTGCTGCACGGCGTTATTCCACCACCGATGATGATTGCCCGTCTCGGCATTGAGGTCATTGGTGTTGGCATTGCCGCCGTTGCTGGTCAAGACGTTGTAATAGTCGAAAACGGCCACGTTGTTATGAGCATAGTTCTTGAGCCAGCCGTTCTGCCTATCCACCAGCCAGTTGTTGAACGCGCGGGCGTTGGCGGCGCGCTCGGCTGGCGGCTGGTCCCCCGGCAAGTATTCGCCCTCCGCCATGGGCGGCGCCGTGATGACGATGAACAATTTGTCCTGACGGGTAGCAAAGTAGGTCAGTATCTTGTTATAGACCGCTTTGGCGTTCGCCACCGTGTACGAATCATCGGGCTCAGTCAGCGGCGGGTCATTCGGATGGCCGTACAGGTCCGAGTTGGGGAAACATGATTTGAACATGATGATTTCATTTTCGCCGCCGGGGTTGGTGGCCAGGCGGGGCCAGTTGCCAAAGCAATCATCGGAGGGCGAGGATGGATTGCAAATGTTCTGCCCGTTTTCGGAATAGAGAGCCGCCAGAATCGTGCTGCTGTACTGGCTGGTGAACCAGACCGGCCAGTGGATGATGTCGGTAAAGCTGCCAATGGGTTGTCCCTGGTCGGGCCACGTTGGTCCCCAGCCGTAATTGGTCGCGCTGACGAAATAGTTATTGTTCATCAGCGCGCGCCCCAGTCCACCATAAGGTTGATCATCGTTGGGGTCGGCCAGCCAGTTGCCGCCGGTCGAGTGATGGATAAAGATGAGTTTGACGGGGCTGGCGGGCGGATTGGGATTGTCGGCCATGATGTTGTGCCCAGGCCCCGGCGCCGCCTCCGTCCCAGGTATGACACAGGCGGCAATGGTTACAAGGGATAAACCTGCAAACAAACAGAGAATGTAAACAATAGATTTCATGTTTCCTCCTTTTCTCTACGCAGTGTGATTATCAGCCCCAATGTAAGAACCAGCGCGGCAGAGGGGCACGGGCTGCCGCTCGCCGGCGCGCCGGGGGATGCCGGTTGAGGCGGCGCGGTTGGTTCTACGACCGGGCTGGCTGTCGGCGGGGGCAGGATGAGAGGCGGCGTTATCTCGCCGGTAGCCAGACCGATGTCGTCAATCCACAGGACGCCTGTGTTTTGCTGACCATCGGCATCCACGAGGTTAAAGCCGTAACTGGTGATGCGGGCAGGGTCGAGTACCGCCAACCCCTCGGCCCCACCCCAGTCCGGTTTGGAAAAATCCGCCCACGCCAGCGCAAACTTTTGCCAGCCGTCGGACGTTTTGGGCATAACCAGATGCGTCTCGAAAGGCGTGGGCGCGGCGGGGTCGCCGGAAAACAGAATGAGCGCGAGAGGCTGTCCACCTTTTTCGGCGCGAATCCACAATTCAAGCCCATTACCGCTGCTCCAATCCTGAGGTGAATCAAAGGCGCGGCCAAAACCACCCCATCCGCCGGGGGCAATATCATAGGCGACCCGCAAAGAAGATGAACCCGCGTGCGGACTGGTCGTGTCCAGAGACAGCTGGACTGTAGCCCTGTCACCATCTATATAGTACCCGGGTTCGGATTCCATGTCGTCAACAATGCTGGTCGAACGTGAACCTGGCGCAGGCAATGTGGGTGGAGGCGATGCCGGGGCCGGTGTGGCTGTGGGAGATGGAGCCGGTCCCGGCGCACCTTTGGACAGTTGCCAGCGATGGTAAAACACATTGAGCAGCGGGACGAATTCGGCGGTGGCTTTTTGATGCCCGGCGCTGGAAGGATGGCTATCGCCGCTGGGATAAGCGGCATAGTTGTTGTTGACGGTTTGAATGTGCTGGATTTGTCCATTCCACCAGCGATGGTGATTGCCCTGTGCAGCGCCGGCGTCGTTGTTGTTGGCGTTGCCGCCGTTGCTGGTCAGGACATTATAGTAATCGAACACGGCAACGTTTTTGTAGGGGTAATCCTTGAGCCAGTCGTTGACCAGCCAGTTGTTGAACGCGCGGGCATTGGCAGCGCGCTGCGGCGTCGTCTCGCTCTGCATCAGCGGCGGCGCCGTGATGACGATGAATAATTTGTCCTGACGGGTAGCAAAGTAGGTCAGTATCTTGTTATAGACCGCCTTGGCGTTCGCCACCGTGTACGAATCATCGGGCTCGGCCAGCGGCGGGTCATTGGGATGGCCGTACAGGTCCGAGTTGGGGAAACACGATTTGAACATGATGATTTCATTTTCGCCGCCGGGGTCCCTGGGCAGACGCGCCCATGCGCCAAAATCGCCAATGTTTTGACCGCTTTCCCGATAGACCGCCGCCATGATATTGTCACGATTGGGACCGGTGAACCATTCGGGCCAGTTGGGAATATCGGTGCGGTCGCCAATGCTATCCGGGCCCCAGCCATAATTGGTGGCGCTGACGAAATAGTTATGGTCCATCAAGGCGCGCGCCAGCCCGCCGTAGGGTTGATCGCTGCTGGGGTCGGCCCAGCCAGTTGCCGCCGGTGGAATGGTGGATGAAGATGAGCTTGACAGGCGCGGCGGGCGGATTGGGATTATCGGTCGGAAAGAGAGGGGACGCGGCAAGAACCAGGCCGGGAGTTTGCGTCAAGAGCGCGACCAGAGACAAAATGACGATGAGAAACCACAGAGGCCTCATGTTGCTCCTTTCTGGAAAATCGCTTTCTTCAAGGAACTATTCACCACAGAGGCGCGGGGCGTGCAGAGGGATACTTGGGAGGTCAGAGAACCAGTTGGCTATCGGCAAAAACACGAAAACCCGGCGTCTCGTTGGTTGTGAAAATTGATGGGCGGTCGAACAGATACAACGGATTTTAGCAAGACATAGCCCAATCTATTATATCTAACACAGATACAACGGATTTTAGCAAGACATAGCCCAATCTATTATATCTAACATAGTCACAAATGGCAAGACGCCGCGGTCATTGCGAGGAGGCCAGGCGGGCCGACGAAGCCATCCCCCGGCTAGGTGGAGAGGTCGCTTCGGGCCGACCGCTCGCAATGCCGAGCATGGCATTCTTGAGAGGATTATGGTATCATTGTAAAGAGATAACAAGGACTACAGGCCATGCACAATTCATCTTCCTCCTCCCGACATGTATGGGCCGACCGGCTCTTTATGGGCGCCGGGTTGTTATCGGTGGCGATGGCGCTGGGCTTGAGTTTGGGCGCGCCCCCCCCCGGCGCCGCTGGGGGCACCTGGTGGATCGCCCTTGTGGTGTGGGCTATATTGCTTACGCTCTCGGGCAGCCTGGTCTTTGAAATCGCCGGTGGTTATCTCTCGCTCCAGAACCTCCTGGCCGTCACGGGCGTGTTAATCTTTGGCATGGCGCCGGCGTTGTGGATCGTCATCCTCAGCATCATCGGTTCCGAAATCATCCTCACCCGCTGGGCCGAACGTTTGCACGCACCACGCCGAACCTGGCGGCGTACCTTGAGCGTGACCGCCACCAATGTCAGCTTCCAGGTCTTGAGTCTGCTGGTCGGCTGGCTGGCCTTCCGTGCTATCGGCGGGCGTGTGCCCATGCGAGAATTTTCTACATCGGCCAGCCTGTCGCCGATCGTCTTGTTTCTCGGCTATTTCATCACCAACAATCTGCTGTTCAGCCTCAACCTGAAAATCGAAGAGGGCGAACCTATCCACCGGACCTTGTGGCGTGACTGGCAGATGGTGGCGTTATTTGACCTGTTGCCCTTGCCACTGAGCATCGTCATAGCCCATGTCTATGTCAAGCTGGGCTTGTGGTCGTTTATCGGCCTGTCCTTTTATCTGCTCGGCGGGATGGTGTTGATTCACGTTCTGAACCAGGCACGGACGGCCACCGAGCGGCGCGTCACGGATTTATCCATCCTCAATGAAATCGGCCGGGCGCTGTCCTCCGCGTTGAATCTGGACGAGCTGCTGGAGACGGTGCATAATCAGGTTCGCCGCATCTTTGACACCACCAACTTTTTCATCGTGACCTACGAGCAAGGAAGCGATGAATGGGTTTCAGCCTTCCGGCTGGAACACGGGGAGCGACAACCGGTCGCCCGACGCAAGCTGGGGGCCGGCCTGACCGGCTATATCATCCGCAACCGCACCCCGCTGTTATTTCGCACCGGGGCAGAGGTAGATGCCTTCCTGGCCCAGCAGGGCATCACCCGGGTGGGCGAGCCTTCCAGGTCGTGGATGGGCGTGCCGCTCATCGCCGCCGATGAAGTGGTCGGCGCCATGGCCATTCAGAGTTACACCCAGGAGCACCTTTACACCCCTCAAGACCTGGACCTCTTTTCCACCATTGCCGCGCAGGTCGCCATTGCGATCCGGAATGCGCGCCTGTACGCCGAAACGCGCCGTCGCGCCGACGAGGCCACCAGTTTGTTCAATATCGGCGTGCTGCTGGCCTCCACACTGGATATGGACGAAATCTTGATGGCGATTTATCGTGAAGCCAGCCAGGTGATGGACACCACCGGGTTCAGCGTGGCCCTCTATGATGAAGCCAGCCAGCAGGTCCACTTTGAACTCGCGATTGACCAGGGCGAAAGACTGGAGCACTTTAGCCGGCCAATATCCGAAACGCCTTTGAACGCCTGGATTATTCATAACCAGCAGGCCATTTTTGTGCGCGACCCGGAGCGAGATGTTTTCCCCATCCAGGAAATGGTCACGGTCGGGCGCGAATGGCTTCCGCGCTCCTTTGTGGGCATACCGCTGATTTACAAAGGGCGCGCCATCGGCGCCATCACCGTTCAAAGCGAGCGGCCCTTTGCCTTTGACCAGCATCAAAAACAAGTTCTGGAAAGCATCGCGCACCTGGCTGCGCCGGCGCTGGAAAATGCCCGCCTCAACTCCAGAACGCAGTAGATTCCCAGGCGCAATTGCTGGCCACGATTCGAGAGCTGGGCACGCCTCTCATCCCCGTCGCCGATCGGATTGTGGTCTTGCCGCTGATCGGCCATATTGACCCGCCGCGCGCCCAAAGCATTATGGAGAATTTGCTGACCGGTATCATGGCGCATCAGGCCGAAGTGGTGCTGATGGACATTACCGGCGTGCCGACGGTGGATACGCTGGTGGCCAATTCACTGCTCCAGGCGGCCCGGGCCGCCGGTCTGCTGGGGGCCAGGGTGATGCTGGTCGGCGTTCGCCCCGAAGTAGCCCAGACGATCATCCACCTGGGGATTGACCTGAAGGGCCTCACCACCTTTGCATCGAAGCCGCGTTACGTCTGCGCGGCTTTCAAATCACGCCCGTGCCCGCCAAAGCCTAGCCGGCGTGCTCCGACGCTGCAGTGGTCATGGCTCAGCCTGTCATGGCGAGGGCGCTCGCCATGACAGGAGGCTGAACAAGTTACCTGTGGTGAATGATTGGGTTATGATTATCAGCGCCAGTCGCCGTACAGACCTCCCGGCTTTTTACACCCCCTGGTTGCTCAATCGCCTCCGCGCCGGCTACTGCACCGTCCCCAATCCCTTTAATCCCCGTCAGGTAGCGCGCGTCTCGCTGACACCGGAAGATGTCGAGGTGCTGGTCTTCTGGACGCGCCACCCGCGTCCTTTGATGGCGCACCTGACCGAACTGGACGAACGCGGTTATCGCTATTGCTTTCACTACACCCTCATGAATAACCCGCGCCTGCTGGACCCCAAGACGCCATCCCTGCCAGTCGCTCTGGAAACTTTTTGCGAACTGGCCAGGCGCATCGGGCCCGAGCGAGTCATCTGGCGCTATGACCCGATTGTGTTGAGCCGGATAAGCGATACCCGCTTTCACCGGGAAACCTACGAGTACATTGCCCGGCGGCTACGGGGTTATACGTATCGTTCGGTCATCAGCTTTGTTGACCTTTACCGCAAGGCCGACCGGCGACTGCGTCAACTGGCCAGGCAAGGCGGCGAACTGATAGCATGCGAGCGCCGGGATTTTGACGAGTTGCTGTACGCTCTGGCCCGCGCCGCCAGGGAAAACGGCATGGAAATCGTCAGTTGCGCCGAAGAGATGGATTGGCGCCCCTATGGAATCCAACCCGGCAAATGCATAGATGACGAATACATGGCGCGTGTGTTGGGCATTCACGTGACCGCCCGCAAAGACCCGGCCCAGCGTGCCGCCTGCGGCTGTGTGGTGAGCCAAGACATTGGCATGTACGATTCGTGTCTGTTTGGTTGCCAGTATTGCTACGCCGTGAGCAGTTTCGAGCGGGCCAGGTTCAATTATCACGTTGAACACCATCCCGATTCGCCATCGCTGCTCGGGTGGCACGAAGCCTGAAATTTTGGCTAGTTTTTCACGCTTGAAGCGAAATTTGCCAAGCCGCCGTCCTCAGCGGCCTGGCGGCTTACAACGCGAAATTTACGCTCAAGCCGCCGTCCCCGGCGGCGTGCAGGCCGCGCCGGGGACAGCGCAATGTCAGATATTGTCATTACGCTCAAGCCGCCGTCCCCGGCGGCGTGCAGGCCGCGCCGGGGACAGCGCGGCGAGCCGACCTTGCGCTGTAATGATAGTCACGAAATTGCTATAAAAGGGAAAATGTGCTAAGATTGCTCTATCCCCCCCACTCATAGCCCAACGGAGCAACGTATGTCCACCCTTGAACCTGTTCGCGTCTTGTACATGGAAAGCGACCTCCCGCTGGCTCGTCTCACGCAGGAACGCATGGGACAGGCCGGCTATTGCCTGGAACTGGCTTACGATGGTCAGACCGGTCTGGAAAAGTATAACGCCGACCACTATGACATTGTGATTGTCAACCACCAGCTCCCCATTTACGATGGACTGCAAGTCATCCGCCGGCTGGCCTCCCGACCACCGGCGCCACCCGTCATTATCCTCATTGAACCTGGAGAGGAGACCATTGCAGCCGAAGCAATGCGACAAGGCGCGAGTTATTACATTGTCCGGGCGGCCACCGGCGAACATCTCACTTTGCTCCCCATGGTGATTGAACATACCCTGCAGCAGCAGCAGTTGCTCAAGGAAAAACAACAAACCGCCGAGGCCCTCCACCAGCACACCCGCGCTCTGGCTCAACTCAACCGGCTGGGACAGGAACTGGCGGCCGCGCTGGACTTGCAACAGATTGCCGACCAGTTGGCGCGCGTGGCGACCGAAATCATCGGCGCCGAAAGCATCTCGGTGTGGCTGTTGGACGCCGAACGCGGGGGAGAACTGGTATGCTGGACCTCCTCAGACCACATTCAATACGATGAGGAACACTCACCGGTCAACCTGCGCCTGCCGCCCGGCCAGGGCTTTGCCGGTTGGGTCGCGCAAAAAGGCACCAGCCTCATCATACACAATGCGCACGAGGATGCGCGTTTCTTTCCGGATGTGGACCGACAAATTGGCTTTGCCACGCGCGCCTTGATCGCCGTGCCGCTGCGGGTACGCAGGAAAACCATCGGCGTCCTGGAGGTGCTGAACAAACTCGCCGGCCGGTTCACCGAAGACGACCTGAACCTGGTCGAGACCCTGGGCGCCTCGGCCGCCATTGCCATTGACAATGCCCGCATGGTCGAAGAGCTGCGTCAATACGCCGCCAGTCTGGAAGCGCAAAACGCCGAACTGGACGCCTTTGCCCACACGGTCGCTCACGACCTCAAAAATCCCCTATCGGCGCTCATCGGGTTTAGCAGCCTGCTGGAGAGGGGAGCGGCGACCATGTCGCCGGAAACCGTGCGAGGCTATCTACAGCGCATCAAGCAAAATGGTCAAAAGATGACCAGTATCATTGATGAATTGCTCCTGTTAGCCAGCGTCCGCAAAGTGACCGATGTTCAACGCGGCCCGCTGGACATGGCCAGCGTTGTGGCCGAAGCCACCAATCGCCTGAGCGAGATGATTGCCGAATACCAGGCCCGGGTGAGTGTGCCGGACGCCTCGGCCTGGCCAGTCGCAGTGGGCTATGGCCCGTGGGTCGAGGAAGTGTGGGCCAACTATCTCAGCAATGCGCTCAAGTACGGGGGCCGACCGCCTCAGGTCGAGCTGGGCTTTTCAAAAACCGAACAAGAGATCACATTCTGGGTGCGCGATAACGGCGCGGGACTTGCCCCAGAAGAACAGGCCCAACTCTTTACCCAATTCACTCGCCTGCACCAGTTGCGTGTCGAAGGTCACGGACTGGGATTATCCATCGTGCGACGCATCGTGGAAAAACTGGGAGGACGGGTGGGTGTCGAAAGCCAGGTGGGACAGGGCAGCACGTTTTATTTTACCCTTCCGGCTTACACCCCGGCGGTATAGCGCAACGTTCAACGGCGGCCAGGACCTCTTTGAGAATCGGTTTGGTCTTGAACGTCAGAACCTGGCCGGCCGAGACCGAAGCAAAATCGAAAGCACCGGCCGCCACGTTAGCGCTCTCGTACACCAACACAATCAAATCGCGCCGTCCGGCCTGACGCACCTTGTCCAGTTTACGCCGCAGATAATCGGGATGCCAGAAGCCAACAATCTCTAACAAGGCCCGGCGCCCATCCCGACGATGGGTAAAGGAAAAATCGGGGATCATCACCGTATCGCCGACCACGATCAACTCATCCTCGCGGCGCAGCTCCCACTGGCGCGCCACGCCGCCATACCGGGCCTCGAACTCGGCCGCAAAATCGGCCTCCAGACGACTATCGTAAGGCCCGGAGGGCTTGAAATGCGTGCGCAGTTCGGTGCGATCATCCAGCCTGTAGTGCAGCGGGCCGGTCGCGCCGGGCGGCTGGACCTCGGCTTCCATGTGCCAGCGCTGACAGAGCCACAAAGCAGGCAAAAATTTGGCAAATTGAATTCCATAGCGAAGGGTGGATTAGACAAACGGCGAGAGGGGGCCATAGAGCGTGATGTGATACCCACCCTCGCGGCGCACAGAAACAGCGTACATCAGTTTGAACAGTTTGATATAGCGAAACAGGTCCTTGTAATGGTCGTGAACCACCAGCCGCACCTCGCGCGCCCAGTACAGCAGGCCACGCGCCAGTTCGAGATTGTAGCGGGCGATCAGGTCGCCGGGCGCAAGCGGTTCGCCCATCTCGCTCAGAATTTGCTCTTCGGATAAATCGGCAAACATCGCCGCTTCGACCTGAGCGGTGGTCAGGCCGAATTGAGCGGCCACCTGGATCAGCCTTCTCGCGTCGTGGAACCAAACACATCCGGCCGGCTCGTGACCGGTCCCCCCTGAAACAGAGCGGCGCGCACGCTGGCGGGTGGGGCAGGCGGTTCATAACCAAAGGTACATTGCGCTTCCAGCACGGCAGCCAGCCCGCGAATGACCGGGTAATCCAGACGGTCGCCTTCATAGTGGCGCAAGGCTTCTTTCAACTCATACCGCCTGCGCCCGATATGGTTTTGAAACAAGGCGGTCAATTCACCGGCCATGGTCAAAGAATGATAACCAGCCGGCAACGAGCGCACCCACACCCGGTCGCCCTGCATGACCAGCCGCGCACGAATCAAATCCGATTTAAGCATCACAGAGATCCTGTGGTATACTTGAATAGTGTTGAAAAACAGCGTTCAAGGCGGCCGCCGTCCGCCACGAACCATGACACACCATAAACGGAGAACAAAGAACAGGCATGATGAGTGAGACCACGCAAGCCACCATCCTGGTCATTGACGATGCCGAGCCGGACCTGCGCCTTTTGAAGCAGATGTTGGCTAAAGGAAATTACCAGACCCTCCTTGCGCCGGATGGTCCGACCGGGTTGGCGTTAGCGCAAGCCAGGTCGCCCGATTTAATCTTGCTGGATGTCATGTTGCCCCTCATGTCCGGTTACGAAGTTTGTGAACAGCTAAAAGCCGACGAACGCACCCGCGCTATACCGGTCATCTTTCTCAGCGCATTGAGCCAACCCCTGGATAAAGTCCGAGCCTTTGCCGCCGGCGGCGTAGATTATATCACCAAGCCGTTCCAGATGGATGAAGTGCTGGCCCGCCTCAAGACCCATCTGACGCTTCATCACTTGCAAAAGAGCCTGCAAGAACAAAACGCCCGATTGGAACAAGAAATCGCCGAGCGCAATCGCATCGAAGAAGAATTGCGTCAGAGCGAGAAACGTTACCGGCTGCTGGCCGAAAGCGCGACCGACGTCATCTGGACGCTGGACTTGCGGGGACGCTTTACGTATGTCAGCCCCTCGGTCGAGCGGTTGCGCGGCTATACGCCCGAAGAAGTGATGCAACAGCCGCTGGAAGCCAGTTTCACGCCCGAATCGGCGGAAATCGTCAAAGCCGGGTTGCGACGCGCTTACGAAGCCCTCATCCGAGATGTCCCCTATCGGCGTAAAGAGCGCTACGAACTCGAACAACCCTGCAAGGACGGTTCGACCGTTTGGACCGAAGTCACCACCAGCGCCATCTATGATGAGAACGGTCAGTTCATAGGTATCCAGGGCGTCACCCGCGACATCAGTGAGCGACGGCAGGCCGAAGTCGCTTTACAGCGCTATACTAAACGCTTGCAAATCTTGCACGAGATTGACCAGGCCATTCTGGGGGCGCGCTCGCCAGAAGCCATTGCCATGGGGGCCGTCGGGCGTATTCGGCAACTGATCCCCTGCCAGCGCGTCTATGTGATCGAGTTTGGAACAGGCCGTCAGATCAAGGTCCTGGCTGTCGAGGCCAGTGTCGGTTTCCGGGTCGAGGTGGCCCGGTGGGCGGACTTGTTGTACACGGCCATTTCGGACCAGACCAACATCGTGGGGGTATCCAATATGGACACCCTGGCGGCCCTTTCGCCTTTACAGCAACAATTGTATGCCGAGGGCGTGCGGGCCTATTTGATCGCCCCGCTGGTCACCGAAGGGCGTGTGATCGGTACCCTGAACCTGGAAGCCGACCGACCCGATGTGTTCACGAGCGACCATGTAGACATTGCGGCCGAGATCGCCGGCCTGCTGGCCGTCGCCATTCGTCAGACCCAACTGCGCACCTCGCTCCAGCAAGAGTTAATCGAGCGCAAGGCGGCCGAAGAAGCCCTGCGCCAAAGCGAAGCTGCTTTGCGCCAGTATGCCGAGCAATTGGAAACGCAAAACGCCGAACTGGACGCCTTTGCCCATACGGTCGCCCATGACCTCAAGAACCCACTGAGCAGCATCGGCGGTTACGCCAGCCTGTTGACCTCTTACTATGACACCTTGTCGCCCCAACAACTCTATCAAAGCCTGCAAAGCATTCTGCGGGGCGTGCAAGGGATGAACGAGATTATCGAAAGCCTGTTGTTGCTGGCCGGCGTGCGCAAACAGACCGTCCAGTTTCATCGCCTGAACATGGGGACCATTGTGACAGAAGCGCAACACCGTCTGGAGCACCTCATTAAAGAATATCAAGCCGTTATCACCGCTCCAGACAACTGGCCGGCGGCGTCAGGCTATGCTCCCTGGGTAGAAGCCATCTGGGTCAACTATATCAGTAACGCGCTCAAATATGGCGGACGGCCTCCCCATGTAGAGTTGGGATTCGCGCCGTTCAGCCCAGACTCCCCCCAGCCGGCCGCACAAAAAATCCAATTCTGGGTGCGTGACAATGGCGCCGGATTGACCGCCGAGCAACAGGCGCGCCTGTTCACCCCCTTCACGCGGCTGCACACCGACCGCGCCGAAGGGCACGGGTTGGGATTGACCATTGTGCAACGCATTGCGGAAAAACTGGGCGGACAGGTGGGCGTCGAGAGCAAGGTTGGCGAAGGGAGCCTGTTCTGGTTTACCTTGCCGGCCGGCAGCTCATCGGATTTCGCCGGCTGAGCCTGTTTTTCGCAAGTTTCCCAATTCGACTTTGAATAGCCACGCGGTTCTAAAACGTACGGCTGTCCTTCTGAGCCGCTCCCGAAGGGAAGCGAAAAAGCCTTTTCTGCGTAATCTGTGGTAGACCGAAATTTCACGCACCTGTTCAACGACCTGCTGGAAACAGGTCAGAAACAGAATGAAACGAGAATTTACCCTCGAACACGAATATCGCTACAACCGAACCGGGGCAGTGCGCTGGATCATCTCCCATGCGTTGCGCTATCCATTTTTCCCCATCTTCATGCTGCTGGCCGCTATTGTCAACAACACCTGCTACAGTTACATCCAGATTTTTGTCGGGCGGGCGTTCGATGTCATCACGACGCCAGGCTGGGCCTCCCAGGCTTTGCTGATGCTCGCGTTGAGCATCGTGGGTGTGGCCGTGGGGCAGGGGACGACCGGGCTGATACGCAACTATGCGGCCGAGTTCATGGCGCAGCGCATCGAACGCGACGCCCGCGACGAACTCTATGTCAGCCTGCTCGGCAAGAGTCAGACCTTTCACGGACGACAGCGCATCGGCGACATTATGGCTCGCGCCACCAACGATGTGCACATGCTCAACCTGATGTTCAGCCCCGGTCTGATGTTGATTACCGATTCGCTCATGGGGACGGTGATGCCGCTCATCTTGATCGCCCGGCTCAGGCTTGAACTGCTGTTGGTGCCGGCCATCTTTCTCGTCCTGCTGGTCATCACGTTGATTGATTACAACCGCAAACTCAACCCGATCAGCATCGCCATGCGCGACCAATTCGGCACCATGAACGCCGGACTGGCCGAGGCGATCGCCGGCATCGAAGTCGTCAAAGCCAATGTCCAGGAACATTACGAACGGGACCGGTTCATCCACAATGCCCGCCTCTATCGGGATTATTTTGTGCGGCACGGAGAAATCCAGGCGTTTTACCTGCCGGTGTTGATGTTCAGTTTGTGCTGGGCCGGCGCCTTTTTGCACGGGGTTCTGACCTGGCGAGCGGGACATATCAGCCTGGGCCAGGCGCTCAGCTTCATCGGGTTGATGGGGGTGTTGCGTTTCCCCACTTTTATTTCCATCTTCACCTTCGACCTGGTGCAACTGGGGGTGGCTTCGGCCCGCCGCATCCTGGACCTGATTAACACCGAGACCGAACTGGATGAAAACGAAAACGGCGTGGCGCGCCCGATCCGCGGCGAGGTGACTTTTGAGCATGTCTCTTTCAGTCACAACGGCATCCCCGTCTTGAAGGATATCCATTTCACCGCCCACCCCGGCGAAACAATTGCCATTGTAGGGCAGACCGGCTCCGGCAAGACCACGCTGACGCAGCTCATCAATCGCATCTATGATGCCGATCGCGGGCGGGTGCTGGTAGATGGCGTGGACGTGCGCGACTGGAGCATGGAATCGCTGCGCTCGCAAATTTCGAATATCGAGCAAGACATCTTTTTGTTTTCGCGCAGCATCGCCGAAAATATCGCCTTTGGCTGCCCCAACGCCACGCAGGCCGACATCGAGCAAGCCGCACGTGAAGCGCAGGCGCACGAGTTCATTATGAGCTTCAAAGACGGATACGCCACCGAAATCGGCGAGCGCGGCGTGACGCTCTCCGGCGGGCAACGCCAGCGCATCGCCATTGCGCGCGCCTTTCTCACCAATCCACGCATCCTCATCCTGGATGATAGCACCAGCGCGATTGACAGCGCGACCGAAGATCAGATTCAACGCGCCATGCGGCGCATCAGCCAGCAGCGCACCACGTTCCTCATCACCCACCGCCTCAGCCAGATTCGCTGGGCCGACCGCATCCTGGTCTTGCGCCGGGGCGAGCTGGTGGATCAGGGCACACACGAAGAGCTGATGGAACGCTGCACGGATTATCGGCGAATTTTCACGAGGTACGAGTAAATGGGCTTTATTCTCGACGGCCTCGAAACCGAGGCGTATGACCGTCAATACAGCGACCGCGATTTGCTGCGGCGCATCCTGGGCTATTTTGCGCCCTACAAATGGCAGATGATTTTGATCGCTGCGGCCATCTCGCTCAACTCGCTCGCCGGCACCGGCGGGCCAGTTCTGATTTCCAAAGCCATTGACGCACTGCGCGACCGGGAGGTATCCACCGGGGTCATCTTGTTGCTGGCCGGTGGGGTGTTGCTCTTGGGCGCATTGGCCTGGCTATTCAATTTTATCCAGCAATGGTTTTCGGCGCGTGTCATCGGCAACGTGGTGCTGCAACTGCGCCAGGACGTGTTCAACGCCACCATCCGTCACGACCTGTCCTTCTACGCAGAACATCCCTCCGGCAAAATCGTCAGCCGCATCACCTCCGATACCCAGGATTTTTCCGATGTGGTTTCCCTGACCGTCAACCTGCTCAGCCAAATCCTGCTGGTGGTCATCATTTCTGCCTGGTTACTCAACATCAGCGTTGGATTGACCCTGCTCTTGTGGGGGATGAGTCCGCTGGCGATTGCGCTGGCATTGGGCTTTCGGCGCATCGCGCGGACGGTCACGCAAAATGCGCGTCGCGTGACCGCCAAGATTAACGCACAGATTCAAGAATCCATCAGCGGGATCAGGATTGCCAAGACCTTTCGGCAAGAGCGCACCATTTACGATGCCTTTGAGGCCAGCAACCGACAGGCGTATCGCGTTGGACTGCAGCGCGGGCTTACGCTCAACACGATTTTCCCCCTCATCGGCATTTCTTCGGGACTGGGGATCGCTATGCTGGTGTACGTCGGCGGATTGGCCACCCGTCCTCTCGCTCAATCTGTACTCCCGATGGCCTATTCGATTACCCCGGGCCAGTGGTATTTGTTTATGCAGGCGGTGGGATTTTTCTGGTGGCCCATGCTCAACATCGCCTCGTTTTGGAGTCAGTTCCAGGATGGGCTATCGGCCTCAGAGCGCGTGTTTGCGTTGATGGACGCTGAACCCAAAGTGGTGCAACGCGCCGCCGAGCCGGTAAACCAACTGGAAGGTCGCATTGAATTCCGCCATCTGCGCTTCAGTTACACCGACAAGGAAATCGTGTTGCCGGATTTTTCGCTGGAAATCCGCCCCCAAGAAACGGTGGCCCTGGTGGGGCATACCGGCGCCGGCAAGAGCAGCATCGCCAACCTGATCGCGCGCTTTTATGAGTTTCAGGACGGCGAACTATTGATTGATGGCCGTGATATTCGCTGTCTCGACCTGAACCAGTACCGCCGACATATCGGTCTGGTACCGCAAGAGCCATTCCTTTTTTCCGGCACCATACGCGATAACATCCGCTATAGCCGGCCCGAAGCCAGCGACGAGCAAGTGCTCCAGGCGGCCATGCGCATCAGTCGCGGGGACTGGCTGGCCGACTTGCCGAACGGTTTGGAGACCGACGTGGGCGAGCGCGGCGCGAATCTCTCGATGGGGCAGCGACAACTGGTCGCGCTGGCGCGGGTGCTGCTCAAAGACCCGGCCATCTTTATCCTGGATGAAGCCACCGCCAGCGTAGACCCTCTGACCGAGGCGCAAATTCAAGAAGGGCTGGAAACCCTCATGCGCGATCGGACGGCCATCGTCATCGCGCACAGGCTCAGCACGGTCAAGCATGCCGACCGCATTATCGTGATGGACCACAGGCGCATCATTGATGAAGGGACGCACCACGCATTGATGGCACGCGGCGGCCATTACGCCGAGTTATACAACACCTATTTCCGACACCAGGAAATGGATTACAAGCCGGCCACCGACGAGTAGGCACGCTTTTCAGGCGCGAGAACGGCACGCGGCAGGTGCGCCCCGTTGCACCTGGAGTTACTTGACAATGTCACATTCGTTGGTGCGAGCCGCCCCTTCGTTTCCCCTTCGCTGCGCTCAGGG
>FWPV01006038.1_pt1 | contig 23583 bp, 19 predicted proteins | sample 2228371 | NCBI WGS metagenome assembly FWPV01 (sample SAMEA103939776, study PRJEB20133) | metagenome | reverse complement strand
GGATTATCAGGAAAAAGAGGATTTCGGACAAGCGAAGCTTGCAATCTGATTTTATACTACGGGCGTAAGCCCGTAGCAGTTAATTATTTCGGGCGTGTGGCGGAATTGGCAGACGCGCTAGCTTCAGGAGCTAGTAGTAGCAATACTGTGAGAGTTCGACTCTCTCCACGCCCACTTTTGAAGGGAAAAATGGTGCGGGACAAGGGAGCTAGTGGGCAAAAGCCCGTGAGAGTTCAAATCTCTCCTTTTCAACACAATAATTTATTAATCTTCAAATGTAGTTTTAGCTTGTACTTGTAATAGATACTAAATACCAGCTATCAACTACCAACTACCCAAAATGATTGTAACAAGAAAGCGCGCACCGCGAGTCAGTGTCAGAAACAATTTGCGCGTTATTCCCCTCGGGGGATTGGAAGAAGTCGGACGCAATATGACCGTTTTTGAATATGGCAAGGACATCATTATTGTTGATATGGGGCTTCAGTTTCCGGAAGAGGATATGCCGGGAATTGACTATATCATTCCCAATGCCGACTATCTTCGCGGAAAAGAAAAAAATATTCGCGGAGTGATTATCACTCATGGGCACTATGATCACATCGGGGCTATTCCTCATCTCATTCCCAAATTGGGGAATCCTCCCGTCTATGCGACGGAGCTAACAAGAGGAATAATCATGAAGCGGCAGGAAGAGTACAAGAATCCGATCACGGTGAAAACAGTGAAAAAAATCGATCGGTTGAAATTGGGAATTTTTGACATTGAATTTTTCCATGTCAATCATACTATTCCCGACGCGATGGGGGTGGCGATTGGGACTCCGGTTGGAACAGTCGTTGTGACCGGTGATTTCAAGTTTGACCATTCTCCCATCGGTGACGCTCCGGCTGACATTGCCAAAATCGCGCGGATTGGTTCAGAAGGAGTGCTGGTTCTTATGTCTGACTCGACCGACAGCCAAACACCGGGCTATTCACTTTCTGAATCAACCATTCGCAAAAACTTGGATGAAGTTTTCGAGCAGACCGAGGGGAGGATTATTGCGGCCACTTTCTCGGCGCTCATTTCGCGCATCCAGCAACTCATTGAACTTTCGGAAAAACAAGGGCGCAAAGTGGCTATTGACGGATACTCAATGCTCACCAACGTGGAAATTGCCCGCGCGCTTGGCTATCTTGAAGTGAAAAAACAGACTCTCATTCCAATAAACGAGGTAAATGATCATCCCGACAACAAAGTGACAATCATCTGCACAGGTGCTCAAGGAGAAGACAAGGCGGTGCTGATGAGAATCGTGAACAACGAACACCGCTTTGTGAAAATCCACAAAAATGATACAGTGATATTCTCTTCGTCGGTTGTTCCCGGAAACGAACGGACGGTTCAAGGCTTGAAAGATGGTCTCTACCGGCGTGGAGCAAGGGTAGTCCATTCGGAAATGCTTGACGTCCACGCCGGGGGACATGCTCGCCAGGAAGACCTCAAAATGATGATCAATCTCCTGCGCCCGAAGTATCTGATTCCGATACATGGCCACTACTATATGCGTCGTCTCCATGGCGAGCTGGCTCAGCAAGTCGGGATGAACGTGGAAAATATTTTCATCGGCGACAACGGGCAGGTGATCGAATTTGATTATCGCGGAAACGGGAAACTCACTGATGAAAAAGTTCCCTCAAACTATGTTATGGTGGACGGGCTGGGAGTAGGCGACATTGGTCAGGTTGTTCTTCGCGACCGCCAAGTCTTGGCGCGCGACGGAATGTTCACGATTGTCACCATCATTGATTCCAAAACCAAGCGAGTGATTGGCGAACCCCAAGTGACCAGCCGGGGTTTCATTTACGTCAAGGAAAATTTTGATCTGGTGAACGCCACCAAACGCAAGGTGAAAGACGTTGTTCATCACGCGACCGCCAAGAACGAGCCGGTCAATTGGTCTTATGTGAAAGACGAAATCCGCGACGTGGTCGGACAATTCCTCTATACCAAAACCCAACGCCGCCCGATGGTCCTGCCGGTGGTGATTGAGGTGTAATTTTTGTTGAAGAAGTAAGTCTAATGGGCAAAGATAAAAAGTTGGAGCAGAAAAGCTTTGTTAATTTATTCCAAAAATTATTCCAAAAAATATACCTTTTTATTTAACTACCGTATTACAGAATACGGTAGTGTTTTATTATAGTTACTAGTTTGGCTGTTGGTTAGGTTGATTTTAAAGATAACTTGAAAGTTTGGTTTTAAGTTTTGAATTTTTTTATTTATTTCCTTGTTTTGTGTTATTATAGTTTGGAAAAAATTGGGACACGGGATAGCGCTTATTTAAGTTTTGAATGAGAGGAATTTATAGGAGTTTTGCAAGGACTTTACTTTTTCTTTTTTTTATCTTACAATAGGAACTTAGCATTTTCTTTAACCTTGCTTTATTACTTTTTAGGATTTATCAGCCTTACTTTCTAAAAAGGAAAAAGTGAGGAATATATGAAAAAACCCTACCTTATAATCAAAGGCGCGCGGGTGAATAATTTGAAAAACATCGACGTTAAAATCCCGCGGGATAAATTTGTTGTCATCACCGGGCTTTCTGGATCGGGAAAGTCGTCGCTTGCTTTTGACACTATATTTGCCGAAGGACACCGCCGCTACGTGGAAAACCTTTCCGCCTACGCGCGGCAGTTTTTGAACGTGGCGGCCAAACCCGATGTGGACAAAATCGAAAATCTCTCTCCAGTGATTGCAATCAACCAAGCCAACGTCAATCGTTCGCCTCGCTCGACAGTCGGAACCATCACGGAAATCTATGACTATCTGCGAATAATGTTCGCCCGAATTGGAAAAGTTTACTGTCCAAAATGCGGCCAGGCGCTTTGCCAAAAGACAGCGGCTGAAGTGGCGGAGGAAACAGTCGATCTTTTCAAAGACGAAGAAAATCGAGTCGCGATTTTGGCTCCGATTCAAATTGAGCAAAAGAGCGCCAAGGAAAAATTATCCGAAATCAAACAGTCCGGATATGCTCGTTTGCGAGTGAACAAGAAAATTATCGCAGTGGAACAACTGCGTCTGTTTGGCGAAGACGAGCAAATTGACAGCCTGGAAATTGTTGTTGATCGGGTGATGATGAAAAACAATTTTCAAGACAAGGAAAGACTGATTGATTCAATTGAGACAGCGATGAAGCTCGGTTGTGGAGAAGTGATCGTCGCCGCGACCGACGGGAACCTGCCTGCCGGCAGGCAGGGTTTTGAGAAAAAATACAATCGCTATCTTGTTTGTCCCAGTTGCCAAGTTTCAATTCCTGAAATGACTCCCCGCCATTTTTCTTTCAATAGTCCCGAGGGAGCTTGCTCGGTCTGTTCCGGGCTTGGGACAAAACTGGAATTTGATATTAACCAAATAATACCAAACAAAAATCTTTCCATTCGCGAAGGGGCAATAAAGCCTTGGAGCGGACTGGGTCTTCGGGGAGGAATTCAAAATGGGTATCACAGAGCCCTGGAAGCGCTTTCCCGAAAATACAAATTTTCTCTGGACAAACCCGTCAAAATGCTGGAAAAGCATGCCTTTGAGATTGTTCTTCAAGGTGACAAAGAACTTGGCTACGAAGGGATCGTCCCCGCGCTCGAGAGAAAATATCGGGAAGCCAATTCCGATTTTGTACGATCGGAAATTGAAAAATATATGATCGTGAAAATCTGTCCGAATTGCTCCGGGAAACGTTTGAAGCCCGAGTCTCTCTCGGTGAAAATTGCCGGAAAATCAATCCATGATTTCTCGCAAATCAGCCTTGATCGGTTCAAACGCGAACTTAAAAAGATAGACGGGGAAGCCAATCTCGGATTAAATGAAAAGAAATTATTTTCCGAAATTTCAAGGGAGACAGAAAAAATTGTTGATCATCTGGTCGAGACGGGACTGGGCTATCTCAATCTCGCGCGAAACGCCAATTCGCTTTCCGGAGGGGAAGCTCAAAGAGTGCGCCTAGCTACCCAAATCGGATCGGGTCTCACCGGCATCCTTTATGTTCTTGATGAACCGTCGGTCGGACTCCATGAGCGAGACACGGAAAAATTGATAAACGCTTTTCGTCGGCTCAAAGAAGAAGGGTCAAGCGTGATTGTGGTTGAGCACGATGGCAAAATTATTTATTCCCGATCTTGGATTATCGATATGGGACCGGGAGCGGGCGAGGGAGGAGGAGAAATAATCTTTGAAGGAACGCCCCAGAAACTTCTTTCTTCGAAAACATCCACGGGGGAATTTTTGCGCGGAAAGAAGAAGGTTTTTGAAAAGAAAAAGTTTCGGAAAGGAAATGGAAAAAAAATTGAAATCATCGGCGCGGCGGAAAACAACTTGAAAAATATTGACGTTTCTTTCCCTTTGGGAAAATTCATTGCACTGGCCGGTGTTTCCGGATCCGGGAAAAGCACGCTGGTCGAAGATATTCTTTCGCGAGCTCTTCGCAAACATTTTTGGAAGACCAAAGATGTGCCGGGAAAGCACAAAAAAATCAAGGGATTTGAAAATGTGTCCAAAGTGGTAAGCGTCGATCAGTCGCCAATCGGCCGCACACCGCGGTCGAACGCGGTAACCTATACCGGAATTTTCTCTCATATTCGTGATATTTTTGCCCAGACTGACGAGGCAAAGAAGCGCGGCTACGTTCCTTCCCGCTTCAGCTTCAATATGAAGGGTGGGCGCTGTGAAGTTTGTCAGGGAGAAGGACAAAAAAAGATTGAAATGCGTCTTCTTCCCGATATCTACGCTCCCTGCGAAGTTTGCAACGGCACCCGTTTCAACGCTAAAACACTCGAAATTGAATATCAAGGCGTGAATATCGCCGAAGTTCTTGATATGAGTGTTGATTATGCCCTTCAGTTTTTTCATCGTTTTCCGCTGGTAGTCGAAAAATTGAAGACCTTGAGCGAAGTGGGACTGGGATATTTGAAGCTCGGGCAATCAGCTATGAATCTTTCTGGAGGAGAGGCTCAAAGAATCAAGCTTTCGACAGAGCTTTCCCGTCGGACCAACGGCCGGACATTTTATATTCTCGATGAACCAACGATTGGCTTGCATTTTGAAGATGTTTCACGACTGCTTCGGATTCTGGATGAGTTGGTCGAGAAAGGGAACACAGTTTTGGTTGTTGAGCACAATCTGGATGTCATCCGCGCGGCGGATTGGGTAATCGAGTTGGGTCCGGAGAGCGGAGAAGAGGGGGGACGAGTTGTTTTTGAGGGAACGCCGGACAAATTAGCGCGCGCGAAGACCTGGACGGGGAAATATTTGGGTCGTTAGCAACATTAGTCATTGGCAGTTGGTTAAGATGTTGGTTGTTGGTCATTGGAATTTTTCGCTAATGACCGAAGACCAATGACCTGTCTCACAGCTGATGACCAATGTAACTAATGACCAATTGAAATATGTCTCTTTCTCAAGATATTTTAGGAACTATTATTTACTACGACATCCTAAAGTTTCCCTTAACTTCTTTTGAAATTTGGAAATATCTTCTTGGAATTGAGAATTGGGAATCGGGAATTGAGAATGGGAATAAAAAGAATACAGAATATAGTTTAGGGGAAATTATCGAAGCGCTAGAAAACAAAGAATTGAAAAAGCATGTCGAAGAATTCCGAGGATTTTATTTTTTGAAGGGAAGAAAAAGTTTAGTTGAACAGAGACTGCAGAATGATAAAAATTCAATTGCCAAATTCAAAATCGCTCGGCGGGTGGCTTGGTGGATGCAGTTTGTGCCGTTTGTGCGGATGGTTGCGGTGACAGGGACGTTGGCTATGAAAAATCCGGAGCGTGACAGCGACATAGATTTTTTCGTCGTTTTGGAAAAGGGGCGAATTTGGACGGGGCGGTTGCTGGTTACATTCTTGGTGCACTTGCTTGGCAAAAGGCGCTACGGAAAGAAAATCAAAGACCGGATTTGTCTCAATTATTTCATCACCACCGGAAGCCTCGAAATTAAGAAAAAGGACTTATTTGCCGCAAACGAATATTCCTTTATCTATCCGCTTTTTGCTTGCCCGCTTCGCTACGCGGAGCGTTGCGGGCGGGGATTTGATATGTATCAGTTGTTTGATGAAGCAAACATTGACTGGATAAAAAAATACAAACCTAATTTTGAATTTTCGGATTTAAGACCAGCCAAATACTTCGTAGAGATTAAATCTCTACAGAAGAGAGCGCAGATATTTTTTGAGGGCTTGATAAATTTATTTTGGGGTGATAGGATAGAATCCTGGCTGGAAAAAAGGCAAATTGCGCGTATAAAACGAAATCCGCTCACGTATAAAAAAGGGGGATACGTGGAATATAATGATGAAAATCTGATATTCCTCCCCGAACCGCAAGGTCCGGAAATTCAAAAAAAATTTGAAATCTTGACAAGTAGAAAATATTTTCTATAATATCAATTGCGAATTGGCAGTCCCGGTGTTTGAGTGCTAATGCACTCAAATAAAATTGTGAATTTAGAATTGTGAATTGCGAATAAGAATAAAGAATATAAAATTCAGGAACTGAAAATATATATTCTTGATTCAAAATTCCCATTCACAATTCATAATTCATAATTCTTAACTCAAAAAAAATATGCCAAAGCAAATCAAATTCGACGAAGATGCGCGTCGGCGTGTCAAAAAAGGAATTGACAAAGTGGCGGCCGCGGTGCGGGTGACTCTTGGTCCCAAGGGGCGCAATGTTGTGCTGGATCGAGGGTTTGGTTCTCCCGTTGTTACCAATGACGGGGTGACAATTGTGAAAGAAATTGAACTTGAGGACAAGTTCGAAAATATCGGAGCGGAGTTTGTGAAGGAGGTGGCCAACAAAACCAATGACGCGGCCGGAGACGGAACGACTACGGCGACTATCCTCACTCAATCCATCGTGGAATCGGGCGCGAAATTTATTTCCAAAGGTGTGAATGTCATTGAGCTCAAGAAAGAATTGCTGGCTCTTACAGATGATATTTCGAAAAATTTGATAAAAAGCTCCAAAAAAGTCAAGGGAGACGCAATTGAACAGGTAGCGACTATTTCGGCGCAGGACCCGGAGGTGGGGCGCATGATTGCCAAAGTCATCGCGAAAGTTGGCAAAGAAGGCGTGATCACTGTTGAAGAATCGCAAACCTTTGGTCTCTCGGAAGAAATTGTCGAGGGAATGAAATTCGACAAAGGATATGTTTCTCCCTATATGATCACCAACGCTGAGTCAATGGAAGCCGAGCTCAAAGATCCGCAAATTTTGATAACTGACAAAAAAATATCATCTATTCAGGAAATTTTGCCTATTTTGGAAAAAATTGCCCAGAGCGGAAAAAAGGAAATGGTGATTATCGCGGAAGACATTGAAGGCGAGGCTCTGGCGACTTTGGTAGTGAACAAATTGCGCGGGATACTGAATGTTTTGGCAGTGAAGGCTCCCGGATTTGGGGATAACCGCAAAGCCATGCTCGAGGATATCGCGGTTCTCACTGGAGGGCAGGTTATTTCTGAAGAACGAGGGATGAAACTTGAGAATGTGACGCTTAATGATCTTGGAAAAGCAGGCCGCATTATTTCCACGAAAGATGACACAACAATTGTGGACGGAAAAGGAAAAAAGAAGGATATTGAAGCGCGCGTGGCACAGCTCAAAACGCAGATCGAAAAGGCGACAAGCGACTTTGACAAAGAAAAACTGCAGGAACGGCTTGGAAAACTTTCTGGCGGAGTCGCTGTCATCAAAGTTGGCGCGGCAACTGAAGTAGAGCAAAAAGAAAAACAGCACCGGGTCGAGGACGCAGTGGAAGCGACAAAAGCTGCTCTTGAGCAGGGAATTGTTCCAGGCGGAGGAATTGCCCTTCTCAATGAATCGGTGAAATTGTCCGCGAACGATATTGCTTCTCAAATTCTTGCCGAGGCTCTTTCTATGCCAATCAAGCAGATTGCCGCGAACGCTGGTCAATCTCCCGACAGAGTGGTGGCAAAAGTGCAAGATTTGCAAAAAGCTTATGACGGCGACAACGTGAATCCAAATGCCAATTGGAATATGGGCTACAACGCTCAGGAAAATACCTATGTCGATATGTTTGAGGCGGGGATCATTGATCCAACCAAGGTGGTGATCAGCGCGCTCTCAAATGCGGTTTCGGCGGCGGCTATGCTTCTTACTACTGAAGCGGTTATCACGAATATTCCGGAAAAGAAAGAAAAAGACATGCCGAATATGAGCGGTGGGATGCAGGGAATAGATATGTAGGGAGCGAATGGAAATGGACGCGTCGCGCCTGTCTTTGCCAAAGGCGGAAAAAATTCGGCAAGGAACGGCAAGGAAAAAGGGATACAAGCTCAAAGCGCGAAAGCCAAAACAGAGATTGCGCAAGCCTGCCTGCCGGCAGACGGCGGTCTCTGTTTTTTTGTTGTGCGATCAAAAAAATGTGCCCGTGTGTACGTTAACGACCACAAGGGATACAGGAAGGAGCCCATAGACTCCTGGTGCCATTTTTTTGATTTTATGGTATAATTACGACAAGCCATAATTTACCTAAAACAGAAAAATATGTTTTGGAAGTTTCTTGATGATTTCAATTTCGTTGCTCGGTGCAAAAAATATAATATTGGTCTTTGGCAGTGCCCCAATTTTCTTTTTTTGACAATGGGATTTCTCACCATAGCGGCGATGTTTGGAACCTATTTTGCCTCAAGAAGTTTTGATGATGAAACCGTGACAATTGTGAGTGTTACCTTTGTGTCTGTTCTCATTGTGACCATCGGCAGTTTCATCATTCGCGGCGTTGAAAAAATTGCCGAAGCCAACGTAATGAAGAATGAATTTATCTCCATTGTCTCCCATCAGCTTTGCGGGCCGCTTTCAGCGATCAAATGGAATATGGAAGTTTTGGAAACCAGTGATTCGCCGGAAAGCTTGAAATTGAGTCCGAAGCAAAAGGTTTTTTTGAGCAACATAAAAGAAGCCAACGAAAAAATGCTCAAATTGGTCGGCCAGCTTCTGGAAGTGAATCGGATTGACGAAGGAAGAGCAATTATCAAAAACGAAAACATTGACTTGGGCGACATAGCCGATCAAGCAATTTTCGAACTCAAGGAATTGATTGCGGAGCGAGAAATTGAAGTGAAAAAAAGGATTGCGCCGGATTTGCCGCCGGTTTTCGCAGACGCGGCTGGAGTGAAAACGGTGATGAGAAACTTGATAAGCAACGCTGTGAAGTATTCCCGTCAAAAAGGGGAAGTAGAAATTGATCTGAAATCAGATGGAAGAAAAGTTTTTCTCACTGTGAAAGATTGGGGAGTGGGCATTCCTCGCTATCAGCATCGGAAAGTGTTTGAAAAATTTTTCCGCAGCGCCAACGAAGCCCGCTACCGGACGGACGGAATAGGCTTGGGGCTTTATCTGGCTCGGGCTATTGTTGAAAATTCGGGAGGAAAAATGTGGTTTGAAAGCGAAGTTGGGAAAGGATCGACTTTTTACGTGATTTTTCCTGTGACGCAAAAACAAAGATTCAAAATATGATTTTGGCAAATTCGATCCGAATCTTCAGAAGTAAACTTGTGGAAGATTCATATAACAATTTAAGCCAAAAAAATGACAGACCAAGCAAAAAAGAAAATATTGATCATTGAAGACGACCGGTCTCTTCAAAATGCCCTAGTTGAAATTGTGAGTCAGGAAGGTTTTGAGTCGGAAAGCGCTTTGGATGGAGAGGAGGGGCTTTCAAAAATAAAGACTTTCAAGCCGGACCTTATTCTTCTTGACATAATTCTTCCCAAAAAGGACGGCTTTGAAGTGCTTTCAGAAATAAAAAAGGATGAATCGGCAAAAGATATTCCGGTGCTGATTCTCACTAATCTGGAAGAGGTTGACAACATTCAAAAAGCGCTGGATCTTGGGGCGACAAACTATATGGTGAAATCGGATTTCAGCCTCAAGGACGTGGTGGGAAAAATCAAAACGTCTCTCAAATAATTTTTTATTTATTAGCCGGAGCCAAGAGGCAAAAAGAAAATGTTTGTTGACAACGAAAGATTGAAAAGTTTTTTGCTGGATTCAGGGCTGGTGAAACCGGAAGTGATTGACCAGGAAATGGAAGAAAGCCAAAAAACCGGGAAACGACTCGGAGATCTTTTGGTTGAAAAAAAAATCCTCGACAACAATCAAGTTCGCCAGCTTTATTCTTATATTCTCGGAATTCCGTTCGTAAACCTTGAAAAAGAATTGATCCCCAAGGAGATTCTCCAAATTATTCCGGAGCCAATCGCCAAAAAGTACAAAATTATTTCTTTCAAAAAAACGAACCGCGAACTCAAAGTGGCTATGCTCAATCCGGAAGACATCCAGACGATTGATTTTATTCGCAAGAAAACAGGATTGAGAGTCTCTCCCTGCATTACAACAGAAGAGGGAATCGCTAACGCTCTCAAACAATACGAACAGAGTCTCAAAGCGGAATTCGGGGATATTATTGAAAAAAGCGGTGAAGCGATTTCCGGCAAAGAAGATCTTGAAAAAGTAGCCCAAGATCTCCCGGTAATTCGGATTGTTGACACGCTTCTCAAGCACGCTATTTTGCAGGAAGCCAGCGATATACACATCGAGCCGGATGAAAAAGAAGTGAGGGTCAGATACCGCATTGACGGAATTTTGCATGAAGCCATGACGCTTCCCAAGGCGGTTATTGACGGAATTGTCGCCAGGATAAAAATTTTGGCAAATTTGAAACTGGACGAACATCGTCTTCCTCAAGACGGCCGTTTCAAAATTGACCAAGAAGGGCGCCGGGTTGCTTTCCGCGTTTCGGTTCTTCCCATTTATTCCGGGGAAAAAGTGGTGATGCGTCTTCTTGATGAGTCGTCAAAAGGCTTGACGCTTGAAGCTATGGGGCTCTGGGGAGGGCCGCTTGAGAAAATTCATCAAGCCATCAAGCGTCCCAACGGCATGATTTTGGTAACCGGGCCGACCGGCTCAGGAAAAACCACCACGCTTTACACGATAATGGATATCTTGAACACTCCCCAAGTGAACATTTCAACTGTTGAAGATCCGATTGAATACAAAATGTTTCGCATCAATCAAACTCAAGTGAATCCGCAAATCGGCCTCACTTTTTCCCAAGGGTTGCGAGCGCTTCTTCGTCAGGATCCGGACATCATTATGGTTGGAGAAATTCGCGACAACGAAACAATGGAAATTGCCATTCATGCGGCGATGACGGGGCACTTGGTCCTTTCCACTCTTCACACCAACAGCGCCGCCGGAACGATTCCGCGACTTCTCGATATGGGCGCCGAACCTTTTCTCATTGCCTCGACGGTCAATGTGGTGATGGCTCAACGTCTTGTCCGTCGCCTGTGTCCCGATTGCCGGCAAAGCTACACATTGGACGAAGACCTTGCCAAGTCCATAAGCGGGCAAGTTAATTTGGAAAGAATCCTTGATCTTGCCCGCCAGAACAATATTTTAGAAAAAACATTGGTGAATAATCGGGATTGGAAAAAAATCTCTTTTTACCGACCAGGCGGATGCTCCCGCTGTCGACAGGAAGGGTATAAAGGACGGATTGGGATTTTTGAAGTTTTGGAAATGTCCGAAAGTATTTCCTCGATGGTTTCCAAAAGGGCGACGAGTGATGAAATCGAAGATCAAGCCAAAAAAGAAGGAATGATGAAAATGATTGAAGACGGAATGATAAAGGCCATTCAAGGGACAACTTCAATTGAAGAAATACTTCGGGTCACCAAAGATTGAAATCCTAAATCCTAAGCACTAAGCTCCAAGCAAGCTTAAATTCTCAAAATAAAAATATTCAAAATGTTTTGAGATTTGATCATTGAATTTTAATGTTACTTGGTATTTAGATATTAGGATTTAGAGCTTGAAGACTTATGCCAATATATTTCTACGTTGCCAAAAATTCCAAAGGCGAAGTGAAAAGCGGGGAAATGGAAGGGAAAGACGAAAGCCGCATTGCGGAAAATCTTCGGAGCGAAGGCTTTTTCATCACGGCTATTCGCGAGAAAGGAAAAGAGAAAGAGAGAAGATTCCGACTGCCCTCTTTTGGAGGAGTGTCTCTCAAAGACAAAATGATGTTTGCCAGGCATTTGGGAGTGATGCTTTCTTCGGGACTTTCTCTCCCCAAGGCGCTCACGGTGATTTCCAACCAATCCAAAAACAAAAAATTCAAGGATATTCTGGAAAAAATAGAAAAAGAAGTGAAAACAGGAAACGGCTTGGCTGACAGTTTAGCCAAATATCCGATTTTCGACGAACTTTCAGTGAATATGATCCGAGTGGGAGAAGTGGGCGGAAATCTGGAGGAAGTTCTGAAACTGCTGGCAGATCAACTGGAAAAAGAGCACAACCTTTTGAGCAAGGTTAGGGGCGCGATGTATTATCCCGCGGTGATTTTGCTGGTGATGATTGGTGTGGGAATTGCCATGATGATCTATGTCGTTCCAAAACTCACTACGGTCTTTGAAGATATCCAGACGCCTCTTCCTCTCACCACTCGCATGATTATCACGGTGAGCAATTATATGGCTTCCCATCAAACAACCGTAGGCTTGATTGTGGTTTCAGTGGTGGCAGTGCTGATTGTTTTTTTCAAGTCATCTTCCGGAAAGAAAGCGGCTAGCGTTCTTTCCTCAAATCTTCCTGTGATCAAAAAAATGATAATCAAGGTGAACAACGCCCGCTTCGCGAGGATTTATAGCTCTCTTACTAGAAGCGGCGTGTCAGTGGTTGAATCCCTAAAAATTATTTCCCGGACGCTCACCAACAATCGCTACAAGGAGGCCTTTTTGCAAATTGGCGAAGGAGTCCAAAAAGGCAGAACGCTTCACGAAGAGCTGGCGAAATATCCCAAACTTTTTCCGGTTCTCACCACTCAAATGGTTGAAGTGGGCGAAGAAACCGGAAAAACGGCTGATGTCCTGATGAACTTGGCCGATTTCTATGAAGAGGAAATCAACCAAATGACCAAAAACCTTTCTTCGATTATCGAACCGGTTTTGATGGTGATTATTGGAATAGCGGTAGGATTTTTTGCTATCTCTATGATTTTGCCAATGTATTCAGTGATGGATCAAATGTAGCTGTGACGCGAATCTGCGGATCAACATTAATCCGTGAATTGCGAATTTTTGCGAATACTTAAAATGGAAATAAAAAAGAAATATAATTTGGGATTTTCCATTCTTGAAGTAGTTTCAGCAATTTTTATTTTTTCCGTAGTAACGATTTCGATCTATGGATCTTTCAGCGCGGGATTGAAATCTTTGGCCCAGTCCAAGCATCGAATATCTGCAACAGAATTAGCCAATGAGAAAATGGAGATAATTCGAAATATGAACTATGACGATATTGGGACGCAAGGAGGTATTCCCAACGGAATTCTTCCTCAAAACGAAACGGTTTGGAAGAGCAACCAGAAGTTTAATGTTCACACTTATATCGACTATTTTGATGATCCTTTGGCTATTGATGGGACAGAGGGCGGCGATCCGGATGATCCGGTTCCGACTGATTATAAACGAGTAAAGGTCGAAGTGACCTGGCCGGGAGTGAAGGCGGGGCACGGAGTAACCCTAACTTCAAAGTTTGTTCCAAATGGAGCTGAATCGGATGTGGGCGGCGGAACTTTTCGGCTGAATGTTCTTGATGGAAGCGGATCAGGGATCGCAGGCGCGGAAGTTGATATTGTAAACAATAATACTAATCCTCAAATCAGCATAAACACCCGGACTGATTCATATGGCTCGGTTCTTCTTACTGGAATGCCTGCGGGGGACCGAAACTACGAATTATCCGTTTCAAAAGATGACTATGAATCTATATCATCTCTTCCTCCTTATCCAAATACCCCATATGATCCGACAGATACCCATGCTTCAGTGATTGAAGGTCAATTAAACACTAAAGCAATCATCATTGACCGACTGGCGGATCTTCATATTTTTTCAAAAAATATTTATGACGAAGCTTTTCCTGGAGCTGATTTCAATTTGAGCGGGGGCCGGATTGTTGGAAAAACAGTCCCGGACGGTGAAGATGTAACAGGTTATAATGAAAATCACTCTACGGGTGCGGCGGGCGACGTGAATATAAATGATATTTCTCCAGGAAAATACACAATTACTCTCAATGAACCGGGATATACTCTTATTGGTTCAGACGTAACCTTCCCGCTGGCCTTAGAACCAAACCAGAGTCGTGACATCAATTTGATTATCGCGAGCAACACAGAAGATTCCCTTATTATAACTGTTAAAAATTCCCAAAACACGCTGGCAGTTTCTGGAGCTAGTGTCCGGGTCTCAAATGGGCTGGATTTTGACAAAACGTTGGTGACGGGTGCGATGGGACAGGTTTATTTTCCGCCCAACACCGATCCGCCGACTGTTCTTAATCCAGGTGACTACAATATTGAGGTTTCAGCGGATAGCTATGAAAATTACGCAGGAACTGCCACAGTCAACCAACTGACACAGAAACAGGTTGATCTTGTTCCTATTCCCAATCCATAATTAGAGCTTATCTCAAAATTCCATTTCTACTGTGAATCCCGAATTTTGGCTGCAAATTTTTCAAAACTTGTCGAAATATCCCCGATATTCCTCCCTCGCTTTTCAAAATTTTCGCTCAAAATTCGGAATTTTCGTTGCGAAAGCGAATTTTGAGATAAACTCTACACTCAATGAGCGAAGAAAACAAAAAATTTTTCCGGTCAGGTTTGGCGCTTGTGGAAATGCTGATTGCCATATTTATCTTTGTTCTAATAATGGGAGGTTCAGCCTATCTTTTGAGCCGGATATACAATCGCTATGGCTTTGCAATGGAGCAGGGAATGTCAGTGAGTGAAACGCAGAGGGCGATGAAGACAATGATTGAGGAAATCCGGCGCACGAGACAAGCTGATTCCGGTGCCTATGGAATCGTGAGTGCCGATGATTTTGACTTCGTTTTTTATTCCGATGTTGACGGGGATGGTGACACAGAAAGAGTTCACTACTACTTTGAAAATAATGAAATATTGAGAGGAATCGCAGAGCCGAATGGAATCCCACCCTCCTATCCCGTGGAAGACCAGTCAGTTTCAATTATTTCCAAATACGTTCAGAATGAAACGGACGAACCTTTGTTTTCATTTTACAACTCGGATTATCCGACAGACGCGGTTAATAATCCACTGGCTACTCCAGTGGCGCAGGTGAACCAAATAAGACTGGTTAAGATAGATATTTTTTTCAATCTTGATCCCTATCGAGCGCCTGACAACATACGTCTTGAATCATACGTCGAGATGAGGAATTTGAAGGATAACTGGTAGTATGAAAATTCAAAATTCAAAATTCAAAATTCAAAATTCTGGAAGAGGTTCTGCGCTTATTTTCATTATCACTATTGCTGCCATTGGAGCAACAATTCTGGTCGGGCTGGCCACTTTCATTGTTTCTCAAGACAAGGCCAGTCGGCAGACAGCGGCGCGGGAGCAGTCTTTCCAAATTGCCGAAGCGGGAATTTATTGGTATCGCTGGTATCTGGCTCACACCGTTGAAGGAATGACTGTTCAGGAAAAAAGAGAGTTTTGGGAAAGCGGGGAAGCCTTGGGCGTTGACGAACCGTACGAAGCGGAAATCAGCGACCCGGAGGGCGGCGCGCAGGGAAAATACCGATTGGAAGTGACAGCTCCGGGAGTGGATTCAACAATTGTTATCGTGAAATCAACCGGCTGGACGTATAAAATGCCAAACGTGACGCGAACGATTCAAGTTCGGTTTCGTCAGCCGGCCTGGTGCGAATACGCGGTGGTAGCGGATGATTTTATGCGCTTTGGATCGGGAACAGAGGTTTTTGGAATGATTCACTCCAACAAAGGAATTCGATTCGACGGACTTGCCCATAATGTTATTTCAAGTCTCGTTCCAACTTATGACGATCCGGATCACAGCGGACCAGAGGAGTTTGGGGTTCACACTCATGTTGATCCTGTTGATCCGCTTCCTCCAAGCGCCGTTCCGGACCGGCCGGATGTTTTTGCGGCAGGGCGTGAATTTCCCGCGCCGGAGAAAAATTTCAGCGCGCTCATTGCCAATCTGGATCTCATGAAAGAACAAGCTGTGGAGGAGGGTCTCTATCTCGGAGCAACCACCACCACCATTCAGCAATGCAGCTGGGTAAGAAGAAGAATCGGCGGCCGGTGGCAATGGGTTTGGGAATGCCAGAATGTGGATGTTCCGGTTCGCGGATATCATATTGTTCTCAAAACTAGCCCAGCTCACAGCATGGACGTGAGTATGGTTTTGGATTATGATGCAAGCAGTTATCAAATAAGCAGTGAAACAACGCCGGTTAACTATCCAATTCCGGATAACGGAATTGTTTTTGTTGAAAACTTCACTTGGGTGGAAGGGACAATTGATGGGGATCATCTCACTATCGCGGCGGCAGATCTTTCGCCAACCCCAATTTATCGGGATATTTATATCGAGCGTGATATTTTATATACTGATAAAGTGGGCGATGATGAGGACGGGCCGGATGTTTTGGGTCTTATTGCGCAAAACAATATTTCTATTGGCCTTTATAGCGAAAATGATCTGGAAATTGACGCAGCGCTTTTGGCGCAAAGAGGTCGAGTAGGCAGAAACCACTACACCTGGCCGCTCTCGCCAGTTGATTATGTTCATCGTCAGAAGATTACAATTTACGGTTCGATTGTGACGAAACAGCGCTACGGCTTTGCCTGGACGGACGGAACCGGCTATCAGGATCGTATTCTCAATTTTGACAACAATCTCGTTTACTGGCCGCCGCCCTTTTTTCCGACTGGCGACAAATATCAGATTGATTTATGGGAAGAACTATAATAAGTTTAAAATTCAAAAATCAAGATGCAAAATTAAAATGTTTCACTTTGCGGGATAAAAAAATATAAATGGGTTTATTATTATACAATCTATTAGGAGTAAAGCCGAACGGGTTTGGTTTGGAGATTGAAAATCGGTCAATCAAAGCGCTTATGATCAGAAAGGGCCGAAAAGGAAAGCAGTATATTCTTTCTTGCGGAATGCGGCCGCTCCGAAAAGGAATTGTCCAGGACGGCCAGATTTTGGATTCGGCGTCTTTGGCTTTGGAAATAAAAGAGCTTATCCGGACAGCCAAACCCTCTCCCATAAAAAGCCGGGCAGTTGTTTTTTCCGTTCCGGAAAACAAATCTTTCATTCGAACAATCCAGATTCCCAAAATGACGCGCGAGGAAGCCGAAGAAGCGATCAGATGGGAAACAGAAGCCAACATTCCTATTGCTGTGGACAAAGTCTATCTTGATTGGCAAGTGATTGGTGAAGAAAAAGGCAAAGACGAAATTTTGGTGGCGGCTGTTCCCAGAGAAATAGTCGAAAATTACAGCAAGGCGGTCGGAGCGGCCGGTCTTGATATATTGGCTATTGAGGCGGACATCATCGCGACCATCCGCGGGATTGCCAACGGAAAAGATTTTTCCAAGGAGCCGGTGGTGATTGTTGATTTGGGGAATAGCCTAACCACCCTTGCTGTTTCAAAAAACGAAGTTCCGTATTTTACCTCCACGCTTCTTATCGGAGGGAGCACATTCACTGACGCGCTTCAAAAAAGTTTAGGGGTGAGTTATGAAAAAGCGGAAGATCTGAAACTCAAATACGGGCTGGGGAAAATGAAGGAAGACGATGTTCTCTACGAAGCATACAATCCCATAATTGAAAATCTCATCGAGGAAATAGAAAAATCAATCCGGTTTTATGAAGAATCAATAAATTCAAAAGAAAAAGTGCAAAAGATATTTCTTTCCGGAGGAGGGGCGCTTATGCGTGATTTGTCGGATTATCTTTCGCTTCGCATGAAGAAAGAAGTAGTTGTCGGGGATCCAATTCAAGACATGATTCTTCCGGGAAATTTTTCAGAGGAAATCAGAAAAAGTTTGTCTCCTTTCGCCACGGCCATTGGTCTGGCAAAAAGAGCCGTTGCTTGCGATGATTAAAATAAATCTTCTTTCAAACGAAGAAAGAAAAAAAAGGCTTGTTAATAAAAAAGCCGGCCTTATTGTCCGGCTGGGGTTGTCGGTTGTTTTCGCTCTGGTCATTCTTTCTTTGATAATGTTTTCTGCTCTGATAATTTTGGAGATAAATCTCAAATCGGTAAAGGAGGAAACAAAAAAATATCCAGCCAGTTCGGCAAAAGAAGTGGAGGAAACGGAAGATCTTCTCAAAGGCGTCAACTCTGTATCGAAAAAAATATACGAGGATTCAAAAAATGTTCCTCGCTGGAAAAAAATTCTGGATTTTTTTGCCGCTGTTTGCCCGGAAGGGTTGCAAATAACCAATATTCACATCGAAAAAGAACACGTGAAAATTGCCGGTTTTTCCAAGACTCGGGAGGAATTTTTGAATTTTCAGGAAAGTCTTCGCAAGGACTATTTCAAGAATCTTGACTCACCGGTTTCCAATCTTGTTTCTCCGGAGAATTTCTCTTTTAGCTTGGAATTTGACGTGGATAAAAACTATCTCAGCCAACCCTAATGGGAAAAATCAACCGGAAAATATTCATATTCTTGATTGCGACAATTTTTGTTGTTCTGATTTTATGTTGGGGGGTGGTTTTTCTCTTGGGAGGAAAAGTAAAGGAATCTTTCGAAAATTATCAAAAGGAAAAACTCAATTCTTTTGTTCTTGAGGAAAAAAGAAACAAAATTTCGAAACTGAAAAGAGACTTGCCCGATCTTGAACGAGAAAAAACGGATCTTGAAAAAATGCTTATCAAAAAAGACGAAGCTCTTCCTCTTTTGAGGATGCTGGAGAAAATTGCGGCTGATACTTCGTGTGTTCTCAAAATAGAGACGGCTGACGTGAGCAAAATAAAGTTCACAAATACAAAAAAACAGCCTTCCAAAAGTGAAGAAAACGTCGATTCAGAAAAAACCGAAAGCAAAGACGAAGAGGCAACTGCCAAACCGAAAAAAAAGGAGCCGGACGAACTTGCTGACTTGAAAAATTTTCCAGCTTTTTCCATTGAAGCGACTGGCCATTTTTCTTCGCTTGTTGATTTTTTGGGCAAATTTGAAAACGTTCCGTATTTTTTGCGGCCGCTGATTGTTGATTTCTCTCCGGCGGGGAAGAGCGGGTCCGGTGCGAACAGAGGCGGCAATTCTTCTGGAGCCTTCGGATCGACAGGAAGTGAAAGTGCAAGTCCCGAAGAGAAGAATGTTACAATGCGAATAACTTTTGTTGTTTATGCCCAGTAGTGAAAATTCGATCGGAGCCTTCCAGTCAAAAAATGACTGCGATGAAGGAGACTTTTCAAACGGGCTCTAAGCTTCAAAAATAAACTTTCTGTTGCTGAATATGTCCAACAATGAAAAAAAAGAAAAACCAAAGGATTCTCCCCGAATGTTCAAAGTCTTGCAAAAGGCCGGGACTTTCTTTTTGAGGTGGTTTTATCTTGCAGTGATTGTGGTTTCATCGGCCTATGCCGTTTTCATCTGGAAAAAATATATCTTGAACGCGGATTGGAGCGAAGAGCAAAAAAAAGCCTACATAAGCGAGCAGTCCGTTTTGTCGTTTGATGAAGAAAAATACAAAGAAGCGTTGGAGATAATGGACAGCCGGCGGGAAAAAATGGAAAGCGGAGAAAAATTTTCCGGGCGAGATATCTTTTTTCCAGAAGGCTTTTGAAGTCTCTTGCGAACTACGAAACATTACGAAAATACGAAAAGAAAAATTTCGTAAGTTCGTATTTTCATAAAGCGAAGCGTTTTCGTAGTTCGCAAGAGAAATCCTTGATCCTTCGGTCGTTTTTTGTTAGATTGTTTCGGCTATGTCCTCATAGCTCCCTGAAGTGTCCCGCCTTTGGCGGGAACTATGAGGCAAGCAACGGATAGGGCGCCTGGCGGAGTTTATCCGCCTTAATGCGCGCCTGTAGCTCAACGGATAGAGCGCTTGGCTTCGGACCAAGAGGTTCTGGGTTCGAGTCCTGGCAGGCGCGCATTGTGGCGGAGACCATAAATTCTGGGTTTTTGCCCCGACTTCACGTCGGGGCGAATTTCTGTTTGCCGGCAGGCAGGCTGCCGAGGACGCAAAAAGAAAATCGAGGCAAGTTAGCCTCGATTTTTGGTTAGGCTATATATAATATATTACACATAATGACGATCGTCGCTAAGTGTAATATGAAAATTTAGCGTAATGATATTTCGTTTGCGGGATAAATTAATTTTTCAAGAAATCGGAAGGGTGATAGTGAAAGTTGTTCCCCGGTTTTCTTCGCTTTCCAACTCAATTGTTCCTCCGTGTTTTTCTATGATATTTTTGGCGACATAAAGCCCCAGACCGGAACCGGAAGTTTCAAAGCCAATCGCGTTTTTAGCGCGGAAGAACTTGGAAAAGACTTTGTCCAGATCTTTTTTAGGAATGCCTATTCCTGAATCGCTTATTTTGAACTGAATGTCCTTTTCGCGCCGAAATGATTTGAAGCTAATTGTGCCGTTAGGCGGTGTGTATTTCACGGCATTGGCCAAAATATTGTCAAAAACGATAGCCAGCTTTTCTTTGTCGAACTTGAAAGCAAAAGAAGAGGAAAGCGGAATGCCCAAATCAAGTTTGATTTTCTTTTCTTCCAAAACGGCCTGGTGCTGCTTCAAAATTTCTTCAATAACTGGTCCGATGGGCTGAACGGTGAAATTGAAACCCGACTTTCCCTCTTCGAGGCGGGCGGTATTCAAAAGATCGTTTATAACGCTGATGGTATAGTCGATTGTTTCAAGTCCCTTCTCGGCAATTTCTTTTTGGGTTTTGTTAAGAGGCCCGGTTTCTTTGTCAAGAAGAGTCAAATAAGACCATTTTATTCCCGTGAGGGGTGTTCGAAGCTGGTGGGCGGCTACGGAAACAAATTCCGATTTCACGTTGTCAATCTCCAGCAGACGTTGATTGGCTTGGGTAAGCTCTCTTTCTCTTTCAAAAAGTTTCTTGGTTGATTCCATATATTCCTGGTTTATTTTCCGCAATTTTTCGTTGGCTTGCTCAAGATCTTTTTCTCGCTGGCTGGGATTGATGTCTGTTCCAACTTTTTTTCTCAATTCGTTTTCCATCTCAAGTTCCCGCTCTAGTGTTTTTTTGACGGATCTGTGATTCTGAATAATCAAAAAAAAGCCCAAAAAGAGGCTAAGAAAAACTGCGACTGAAAAAGCCATGTATTTTTGCTCCGGATTCTGAAAAAACAAAAACCAAGAGAGATTGATTGCGGCAAGTCCTAGGAAGAAAAAGGAAATATTCAACCATCCCAATCCGGTCTTTGCGGAATCGGATTTTTTTTCCTCCATTTTTGTTTCTTTTTTTATTCTCTTTTTATTAAATGTTCTCTAGCTGGATTGCTTCAAGGTTTGCTTTTGCTTGCTTCTTGGAAAAAGAAACAAAAGCAGGCTACGATTGGACAAATTCTTTTTTCAAGAAGGATTTGACCTTTTCGACAATTTCAGCCGGCGCCGTGTTGGCTTTTACGATATAATCAGCGGCGCCTTCCTTGAGCCCTCTCTCAATCTCTTCAGGCTGGCCGAGATTGGAAGTGATTATCACGGGAACTTCTTTGAAATCGGGATTTTTTTTAAGGCTGTTCAAGAAAGAAATCCCATCTGTTCCGGGGAGAATAATATCGAGAAGAATAAGGCTAATTTGATTTTTCTTGAGAATTTCAAGAGCGTTTTCGGCATTGGTAGCGCTGAAAATACCGTATTTTTCCTGGGCGAATTTTCTCTGAAGAAGACTGCTGATAAAAGCGTCATCCTCGACGATGAGAATATTTTCCAATTTATTGGTTTCTTGGTTTTCCATTTTTTTTTTCTTTAGGCAAGTTATTTCTTCTTTTATTCTATAATCAAGCTGGCTGCAGGTCAAATTTTTTTTGCAGCTTGCGGATTTGAATAAAAAGAGCCGCCTTCGCTTGCGAAGGCGGCCGGGTTAGCGTTCAAATCTTCTTGCAAATTCTTGGAGATGCTCTCCAAAAACTGCGAGTTTCACCGCAATGGGAAAATTTCTCCCTGAAGCAAGGAGGAGTTTCCAGAAGAGCAGTCTCCGTTTTTTGTCTAAAATGCCGATTTTCCACAAGCACTTTGCCATAATTTTGATTTCTCTTGCGGAAATTTTTCCATGAGTGGCAGGGCGAAGGTCTTTGAGCAGGATCCCGATTCGCTCAAAGTACATTTTTGGCGAATATATGGTCGTTACAACCTTTTTATATCCCGCAATGAGCTTTTCTTTCCCCATCAACGGAATGATATTGGTGTCGCCATCCGTATTTTCGCCCCTTATCATCTCTTCCTTAGTGAGGCGGCCCTCTTTCTCAAGTCGCTTCCAGAGGCGAGTCTTGGGAAGAGCGTTTAGGATTCCCGCCATGGCGATAACGATGCCGGTTGATTGAATGAACTGGACGAGTTCATCAAAAATGGTCTCTGGATCGTCGTTGTCGAATCCAAGAATGAATCCGCCCAGTACCATTATTCCGTAGCGATGGATTTTCTTTATAGAGACAGCAAGATCCCGTTGGAGATTTTGGGACTTCCCGCATTCCTTGAGGCTTCCAGCATCAATTGTTTCAATGCCGACAAAAATCTCCTGAAAGCCGGCCTCGCTCATAAGTTCCAATAGCTCTTCGTCATCAGCCAAGTTGATGCTGGCTTCGGTGATTAGCTTGAAAGGATAGCCGTGCCGCTTCTGCCATCCGATCAGCTGGCGCAGCATCTCCTTCACTTTTTTTATGTTGCCGATAAGATTATCGTCAACAACAAATACCGGTCCTCTCCAGCCGGCATCATACAGCGACTGAAATTCGCAAATCATTTGCTCAGCCGTTTTGGCCCGCTGGCGGTGTCCGTACATTACGATGATGTCGCAGAATTCGCAGTTGAAAGGACAACCTCTCGAGAATTGAAGCGGCATGGTTGCGTAGTTGGAAAAATTGATAAGTGACCAGAGCGGAAGCGGTGTTTTTGCGATGTCGGGTTTCTTGAGTGAAGCATAGATTTTTTTGGCCGATCCACTTTCTAAATCTTTCAAGAAAATCGGCAAAGTTTCTTCGACTTCTCCGGAGATGACATGGTCAAATCCGGAAAATTCTTCATGGTAGGCAGTGAAAGCCGGGCCGCCGACCACCACTTTTTTCCAAATTTTTTGCATCTCCAGATTGTTTCTTGAGCGCTTTGGGCTTGGGCAAGCATAGCGTTCACAAAAACAATATCTGCCCAAATAATTTGATCTTCTGCGAGCTCTTCAATATTCAAGTCGATAAGCTTCAAATTCCAATCTTTGGGCAGCATGGCTCCGATAGTCAAGAGTCCCAGCGGAGGAAAAGCGGCTTTTTCAGTTGCGAATCGTTCCAAGGTTCGCTTGAAGCCCCAGAACGTGTCGGGATACTTTGGTTAGATCAGAAGCGCTTTTGTCATTCCGTAGCCTCCTTTCAAGAATTCTGGGACTGTCGCCAATTCCCATATCAAAAAAGACCATTTTTTGGTATAATTAAGGCAGTATTTAAGCCTTAAGCAAGTCAAAACAATGATCA